>MTKY01051363.1_pt1 | contig 23111 bp, 20 predicted proteins | sample 1042731 | NCBI WGS metagenome assembly MTKY01 (sample SAMN06212206, study PRJNA360538) | anaerobic digester metagenome | biome: Wastewater treatment plant; material: sludge; isolation source: anaerobic digester fed with sludge from wastewater treatment plant | place: Denmark: WWTP Soeholt ... | reverse complement strand
AATCCAAACCCGGCCGAGTTTGAGCATAATTTCGGCCTGAGCTTCGCAGGGCGCTTCTTTCCACTCGTCCAATGCGGCCAGGTAGAAGGCGGTGGCCTCTTCGTATTCCCCAATGTGCTGCTGGACATCGCCCAGCCCTATCGCTGCTTGCCAGCGTTCTCTTTCACAGCCGGTCAGATGTTGTGACAGTTGCAACGCCCGGCTGTAATATTCGGTCGCTTTGCGGTTGGCAAATTGCAGCCGCGCGCGTTCCCCGGCCCGAAGGGTGTATTCGAGGGCTTTGTCGCGCATACGTGCCTGGTCGTAATGGATGGCAAGAACTTCGGCCTGGTTATGAAGATCATCGGCGTACAGCTCGGTGAGAGCCTCGGCGACCAGCCGGTGCAATACCGGGCGTTGCACGTGCAAGATGCTGTCGTAAATGGTCTCCTGCGTGAGGATATGCCGGAAAGCGTAGGTGTGAGCGTTGGCCTGCGGGCGTGGTTCCAGCAGCCCGGCTTCGGTCAAACGCTCCAGGAAGGGCGCGACGCTTTCCGCACCGTGGAAGTGTCGCTCGATGCTTTCGAGAATGCGCGCGTCAAACTGCAAGCCAATGACCGAAGCATCGCGCAGCACGTTGCGCAGGTTCTCTGGCAGTCGATCCACGCGCGCCATCATCAGACCGCGCAATGAAGTGGGCGCTTCCAGCTTTTCCAACGCCACGGTCGAAATGACGTGCCATTGCGTGCCTTCCAATCGCAGTAAGCCCTTCTCGATCAACATACGCACGAATTCTTCGATGTAGAAAGGATTGCCCTCCGCACGGGTGAGGATGGTGTCGATCACCGACTCCGGCAAGCCTTCCAGGTCTACCGCATGGGCGAGTAATTCGCGGCTCTGAGCCTGGGTGAGGGGGGTGACGTTGACAATCAGGTCGCGCTCTGTATCGGGGGAGGGAGCGAGGGGTGGCTCCGCATAGGTGCGGGTAATCACACAGAAGATCACCGGAACTTCGACGGTGATATGGCTCAGGGTTTTCAGCAGGTCCCGAGACAGGTCATCTGCCCAGTGGAAGTCGTCCAAAACGACGATGAGCGGTTGTCGGCGCGCTTCTTCGATGAACCATTCGCGCAGAGCTAACTCCGTCAATTGTTTGATACTTTCCGGGGTAAGGGTGCTGACTGGCATCTCTTCTCTGGGGGTGAGAGGCAATCCTGCAATTTGCTTAAGGAAGGGAAGCAGCGCTGCCGAAATCCGGCTTTCCCATACCTCGCCCGCCGGGTAGGTGTTGATGGCATTTTGCAGCAGTGAGCGCATGATGCCGTAACTGACGCCCTGGACATAGGGTAAGCCCCGCCCGTACCAGATGCGCGCCGTGTCGGGTGTGACATCTTTGAGCCATTCGGACACGAGGCGAGATTTGCCCATCCCGGCCTCGCCACGCACGGTAATGCGTTGCCCGGCGTGATGATCGACAAAATCGGTCAGTCGCGCTCGGAGTTGGGCCAGTTCGGCTTCGTGTCCCAGGAAGATACCGGCCACCCCCTGGATGCCGCGCGCGGCTTCTGGGGCTATCCGTCTGCCGGTCACCTGGTAGGTGACGACGGGGTGATCCACGCCCTTGATGAACGTGGCTTCCATGGTCTCGAACTCGAAGAACGCCTGGGTTCGGGTGTACACCTGCCCGCTGACAAGGATGTTACCCGGTGTCGCCAGGGCTTCCAGGCGCGCCGCCATATTCACAGTATCGCCGATGACTGTGTAAGCGGCCTGTTCTGAGGGACCTAAAATGCCCGCGATCGCCGGTCCACTGTGGACGCCAATGCGGATTTCCAAAGGTGCTCCCAACTGCGCTTTGGCCACCGGTGTGAATTCGTCGGCAGCGCGTTGCATATCCAGCGCCGCCCGGACGGCCATTTCCGCGTTGTTCTCGTGGGCCACAGGCGCGCCGAAAATCGCCATCAGCCCATCCCCTGTGAATTTGTCGACCAGACCACCATAACGATGCACACAGGCGACCAGACGTCCTAGCAAATCGTTGATCAGATTAAAGACGGATTCAGCGTCCAGTGAGGCAGAAAGGTGGGTGAAGTTTACCGCGTCGGCAAAGAGCACTGCAATCTCGCGCCGTTCGCCGCTCAAACGCTCCTGATTATACAGGATGCTTTCCGCAACGACGGAGGGGACGAAGCGTTTCAACCGCTGGAGAGATTCCTGCGCAGCAGCCAGCGCCTGCTGAAGCGCGTGTGTATCTGCACTGAGTGTGGCGCGACAGACGTGGCAGGTAACGGTGTTATCTGGATTGGGCGATCCGCAGTGCGTGCAGTACATACCTTCTCTTTCCCTTTTGTGTTTGCTAATCGAATTCTATCACAAGAACACGCATTCGCTATTACAGGAGTGTGAAGAGTCGGTGAAAGTGAGGCAGATTACGTTACTGTGCAAGTTTTTTTATGCACCGTTGGCGGGTAGACTTATGGTATAATTGCTTCTGACATACGCAACTGACAGGTGATCGATGAATCTCTTCGACGTTTATCCACAACTGAATCGTGAACAGACGCACGTGCTCAAGGATCGTGCCTTGCGTTTGATCGCGCTTTCCGGTTTGGTATACGATGAGCAGGCGTTTTACTTTGAGTTGGGCGAGAGCCGTTTCTGGGGCCATTTGCCCGATGGTGGCGTAGCCATCGGTGTGGGGACGGCCAAAATCCAGCCTGACGCGACACATCCGCCACACCGGGCATTGGTCCGGCATCTGCGCCAGCAGTGGCAGTGTGAGGTGGATCTGTTTCCGACAGGGCACGCCTATGTTCTCGGCGCGGACAAGCAGGTCACCGTGCTGCATAAGGTGGAGGCCGGGACGCCCTACCTCTTCATTTTGACCGCGCCACAATTGGGCGGCTCTGAGATGCCCGATGCGTTAGTGCAGGCCGTGTATTTGTTGCCACTGCGCCGTTGGCGGGACCAGGCAGGCGCGTCGCGCACATCGCATGCGCTGTTGCAGATTCAACGCGAAGCGCTGGAACGCTTTCTGGAACCGGCAGATTGGGGGCTGGATGCATTGCTTGCGCAACCCTGGGCCACGCTTCATAACATACTGTCGTTGCCCGATACAGCGCGCTTGCGTCCTGTCCTGGTGCTGCGAGGGCTACGGGACATGGCGCAGGCTGATGCGATGCCACTGCACCTGCGCTCATCGGACGCAGATAAGCGTTAAGGCCTACGGATTTTTGAATGGTCTGCACGTATCTGCGAAAACCAGCGTCGAAATAAATGCTATTAGGGGGAAAAAGACAATGCTGGCGAACATAGTCACACTCTCACGGATCCCAGTACTCATTTTAATCATTCTCTTGCTGTACCAACCCACTGCGACGCCGCGCTTTATTGCTGCACCGTTGATCATTTTTCTGATCGTGATGGACAGTTTCGACGGCGTCATCGCGCGCAAACGGGGTGAAACATCGGTGCTGGGTAGCGTGCTCGATATCGCCGCCGACCGCGCAGTGGAATACGTGATGTGGGTAGTGTTCGCGCACCTGCGCCTGATTTCGGTGATTTTTCCCTTGATCGTGCTGATGCGTGGCACGTTCGTGGACGCCGTTCGCGCTGTTGCCCCTTCGAAGGGCCTCTCGCCGTTCGAGATGATGCGCTCGCCTGTGGGACGTTTCCTGGTAAAATCTCCCTGGCTGCGCACGCCCTTTGCGGTTGCGAAGGCCGTGGCCTTTTTCTTCCTCGCGCTGGCGCACGGTCTGGCTGCCGCCGGCAGTCCCGCGCTAACGACGATCAACGTCGTGGCACAGGTCTGTGCGTGGTTGGCGCTGTTGTTGTGCCTGCTGCGCGGTATTCCGGTGCTCATCGAAGCCCCGCGTGCGCTGAGCGAAGCGCCGCGTCAAGGTTGATTCGTGGGCGCTAAAGCGTTTTTCGCCAAAGGCTGGCCCACCCGGCTGGGCTTCTACCTGGGGAAATACCTCCCGCCGCGCGGCGGAAAGTCCATTGCCGCACTGATAACGCGTTTGATGGTGGCCTATAAGTCGGACGTGTATTGGAACGTGCGGGCAAACCTGCGTCACGTTTTAGGGCCGGAGACGCCCGAAAGCGAACTGCACCAGACCGCTTATCGCCTCATGAGCAACGCGCATCGCGGTTACTATGAGTTGTTTCACAACATCGGGCGCGGCAGAATTAACGTAGAAGAATTTTTCCCGCCGATGCGTTTGACCGCTGAGGCCAAAGCTTACCTTGATCAGGGGATCGCCTCGGGGCGCGGCCTGTTCATCCTGGGCGCGCACATGTCCAACTTCGATCTGGCCCTGATTGGACTTTCGCAATACGTACCCGTACCGATGCAGGCGCTTTCTTTGGCCGAACCGCCGCCGGGGTTCGAGTTCTTCAATCGCTTGCGCGAGAAGGGCAACGTGATCATCACCCCGATCGCGCCCCGGTCGTTACGGGATGCGATGGTGCGTTTGCGTGAGGGCGGCGTCGTTGTTACCGGCGTGGATCGCCCAGTCCCAGAGGGGAACGAACCGGTAGAATTCTTCGGGGCGACGGCGTACCTGCCCACCGGCTACATCCGCATCCCGCTGCGCACCGATTGCCTGGTGATGACGATCGCAGTGTATTACGACCCCGACGAAGAGGGTGGCGTATACAGCGTGATGGCCAATCCGCCGATGGCGATGGAGCGTACCGGCGACGCCGAGGCCGACGTCGCGCTCAATCTGCGGCGGGTGCTGGCCGAAATCGAGGCTATGATTCGTCGCCATCCTGACCAATGGAACATGTTTGTCCCGATTTGGCCGGAGTTGGATCACTAATCTTCACGAATGTCTGCATTTGCCGAATCCACACTGACTTTTGCTGTGCGTGAAGATTAGTGCAGATTCGTGGTTTTTGGAGCGATATGCCTAAACTCAAACAACTCGACGTGCAAGGGTTCAAATCTTTCGCGGAGCCGCTCACCTTTGTCTATCCCACCGGCATCACGGCGATTGTCGGGCCGAATGGCAGCGGCAAGAGCAATGTGGCGGACGCGATTCGCTGGGTGCTGGGTGAACAGCGCATGACGACGATTCGCGGGCGCACCGGCGAGGATATGATTTTCGCCGGCAGCAAGAAGCGTTCCCGCGCGGGAATGGCGCGCGCCTCTCTCACCTTCGACAACAGTGACGGTTGGCTGCCGGTGGACTTCGCGGAAGTTCTCATCGAGCGCCGCACGTACCGCGACGGCAAGACCGACTATTTGCTCAATGGCAGTCGCGTGCGCCTGATGGATTTGCGCGATCTGCTCGACCGCGCCGGGTTGGGCCGCGAAGCCTATCTGATCATCGGGCAAGGGTTGGTGGATCACGTCCTGGCGCTGCGACCGCAGGAGCGGCTGGCGTTGTTCGAACAGGCGGCGGGCATTGCCCCCTACCGGACGCGCCGCGAGGATGCGGCCGGCCGTCTGGACGAGACGCGTCGTAACCTGGAGCGCGTCTACGACGTCGTCGGGGAGATCGAGCCGCACTTACGACGTCTCAAAAAACAGGCCGCGCGCGCCGAACAGTACGCCGAACTGACCGCGGAACTGACCACGACGTTGCGCACGTGGTATGGCTTTCGCTGGGGACGGGCGGTGGCGGAGTTGGAGCAGGCGCGCCAGCGTGTGGCCTATCACGATGAGAAGGTACGCCAGTACGCAGGCGCATCTGACGCGGTGACTGCCAGCATCGTGGAACGGCGCAAGCAGATCGCCGAAGTGCGGATGCAGTTAGCCGAACTGCACCGCGAAAGCGGCGTCCACCACACCGAGGCAGAACGACGCCAGCGCGAGTTGGCCGTCGCCCGCGAGCGTCGTCGCCAGTTGCAGGAGCGACAAGAAGAAGGGCAGGCCAACCTCACACCGCTGCGCGCGGCGTTGGAGATCGAGACGCAGGATGTCGTCGCGCTCCAGGCTGAATTTGAGACCGTGCAGGCGCAGTTGAGCGAGGCGCAGGCGATTTTGACCGAAGCAGAGACGGCGCGCCGCACTGTGGAGCAGCAGCGGCAGGCGTTGCTCAGCCGTCAGGGTAAGGCTCAGGCCCAAGCGCTGGAGAGCCGTCACCGGCTGGCCGACCGGCAGAGTCGATTGGAGCAGGCCACCGAGCGGCTGGCGCAGTTGGCGCAGCGCGTGACGCAGTTGGAAGCGCAGATGACGTCCGCGACCGAGCGCCGTCGCGCGCAGCAGGCTGCTGTAGAGCAGGCGCGTCGGGTGCTAGACGAGGCCGACGCCACGCTGCAAACTGCTGACGCCGAAGTTGCCCGGTTGGACGCCGAGTTGGCGGCGGCGCGTACCGCGGGTGAGGCGCTGCGCCGGGATGTGGGCGGCAAGCAGGCCGAGCTTCAGCAAGTGACGGCGCGCTTGGAGGCGTTGGAACGGCTGCACACCGAGGGCGCGGGACTGTACGCGGGCGTGCGCGCAGTAATGCAAGCCGTCGAACACAACGAGTTGCGCGGTCTGGCAGGGACGGTGGCTTCGTTGGTGAGTGTCCCCGCGCATTTGGATCGCGCAATCGAGACGGCGCTGGGTGGTCAGTTGCAGGATGTCGTTGCCGAGCGGTGGTCCGACGCGCAGGCCGCGATCGAGTGGCTCAAGCGCCGCCGCGCCGGACGCGCGACGTTTTTGCCGTTGGATACGCTCAATCCGCCGTCCATGTTGGAGGTTGCCGGCGGCGCCGGTAGCGGCGATGGCGTGATCGGCGTGGCCTCAGAGTTGGTGCAATACGAGGCGCGCTACCGGCCCGTCGTGTTGCTGCTGTTGGGCCGGACCGCGATCGCGCAAAGTCTGGACGCGGCACGCGAATTGTACCGGAAGCTGCAGGGGAGCTTCCGCATTGTGACGGTGGAAGGCGAGATCGTGCGCTCCGGCGGCGCGGTGACAGGCGGCGAGGAACGTCCGCCGCAAAATGCGGCGCAATCCCAGGGTGGGGGACTGCTGGCTCGCGAGCGCGAGCGCCGTGAGCTGCCGGAGCGTGTGTCGGCGTTAGAGGCCGAGGTCAAGGCGTTGCAGAACAAGCTGCGCGAGCACGAAGCGCAAATGCAGGCGTTGCAGAAGGCGTTACAGACGGCCAATGAACAGCGCCGGGTCGCCGCGCAGCGCCGCGCGGAGACTGACCGCACTGTGGAGCGTGAGGTCCGCGCGCTGGATAAGGTGATCCAAGAGGGCGATTGGCAGCGGAATCTGCTTGAGGAGGCGGGGCAAGAGCGCGAGCGTTTGCAGGCATCGTGTGTTCGTCTAGAACAGGAGCACGGCGAGGCTGCCGCTACTTTGCGCGAGGTCGAGGTGCAGCTTGGGTCGTTGTCCCATGAACTGGAAGCCTTAGCCGGGGACGAAACCGCCCGCGTCGCCGTGGAACGCCGCACGCAGGTTGCGCTGTTGGAACAGGAGCACGGCAACCGGCGGGTGCTGCTGACGACGCGCCAGCGCGAGGTGGAGCGGTTGCAGGCGCAGATTGCGGCTTCGGCGCAGCACCTCGACGGGCTGACGGAGGAGTTCGCACAGTTGGAGGCGCGTCTGGAAGGCTTGCAGGCCGCCTACGACGACGCGCGCGCGGCAGCGGATGCGCTCTCGGCGCAGGTTCCGCCGTTGGAGGCGGGGCTGGCGGAGCTAGAACGGACGCTGGCGACGCACGAGAGCCGCGAGCATGAGGCGCGCCGCGTATTGCACGATGCGGAGCAGCGCCGCACGCAGGCCGAGGTGGAGGCCAACCGCCGCGAGGATCAGTTGCAAACGCTGCGCCGCGAGATCGAGGAGGCATTGAACGTCGTGATCGGCGACTTGCCGGAGACGCTTTCCGCGCAGCAGCCGTTGCCGCTGGACGCGATTGTGTTGCCGCTGCCGGTGGTCAAGGAGCTGCCGGAGGGACTGGAACGGCAGATCCGCGACTTGCGGACGCAGATTCGCCGCCTGGAGCCGGTGAACTTCGCGGCGAAGGAGGAGTACGACGAGCTTGAGGAGCGGCACGGCTTCCTCCGCGAGCAGATGGCCGATCTGGAGAAGGCGTCCGAGCACTTGCGGCAGATCATCACCGAGTTGGACGAGATGATGGAGACGACGTTCCGCACGACGTTCAAGGCGATTGCGGCGGAGTTCTCGCGCATCTTCGAGTTGTTGTTCAACGGCGGTGTAGCAAAGCTGACGATGTTGAGCGACGAAGGCGAGGCGAATGGCGGCGACGGCGTCGAGATTATGGCCCGCCCGCCGGGCAAGCGCACGTCGGGTCTGGGGATGCTCTCCGGCGGCGAGCGCACGCTGACGGCGGTGGCGCTGCTGTTCGCGGTGATGCGCGTCAGCCCGACGCCGTTCTGCATCCTCGATGAGGTGGACGCGATGCTCGATGAGGCCAACGTGGGCCGGTTCCGCGCCATGCTGCGCGAGCTTTCGCGGCAGACGCAGTTCATCATCATCACGCACAATCGCGGGACGGTGGAAGTGTCGGATACGATTTACGGCGTCTCGATGGGCGACGATGGCATCTCGCAGGTGTTGTCGCTGAGTCTGGAGGATTTGCCGGCGGCGGAGGCTTAACCCCGATTCGCTATTGCCCGCTCATACGCCGCGAGGTACGCCCTCGCGCTTTCCTTCCATGAGAAGTCCTGCGCCATGGCTTTCTGGATCATTTTCACTATGTGCGGCCTGCGGTCGTAGTAGGTGCTTACGACCCAGCCGACGGCGTAGTAGACGGCGTGGGCGCTCGGTTCCCAGAATTTGAAGCCGGTGCCTGTGCCGGTGGCTTCGTCATACTGCTCGACGGTGTCCGCCAGGCCGCCGGTGTTGCGCACGATGGGCAGTGTGCCGTACTTGAGCGAGTAGATCTGGTTGAGGCCGCACGGCTCGTAGCGCGACGGCATGATGAAGAAGTCGCTCCCCGCTTCGATCCAGTGCGCCAGCGCGTTGTCGTAGCCGATGTAGCTGCCGATGCGCCCCCCGTAGCGCGCGGGCAATCCGCCGTAGAAGCCCTCTAGCCCTTTGTCGCCCGATCCCAGGATGATGAACTGCACTTTCATCGTGTTGACGATGGCTTCGATGGAGGACGCCAGCAGATCCAACCCTTTCTGATCCGCAAAGCGGCTGACCACGCCGACGATGGGAATGTCTGGATCGGTATCCAGTAGGAAGCGTTTCTGTAACTCCAATTTACACACGGCTTTGCCGCTTAGGTCGGCGGCGGAGTAGCGCGCGGGGATGAGCTTGTCCGTAGCGGGATTCCATTGCGTGTAGTCAACGCCGTTGAGGATGCCGATGTAGTTGTCGCCTCTGTCGTTGAGGTAGGGGGCCATGCCGTGGGCGTATTCCGGCGTGCGCGTCTCATCCGCGTAGGTCGGGCTGACGGTGGTGACGAGGTCCGCGTACTGGATGCCGCCCTTGAGGAAGTTGACGCTTCCGTGGTCTTCGAGCTTGTCCGGTGTGAAGTTGCCCCATTGCAGGCCGATGTAGTCGTAGTGCTCGGCGCCGTACTTGCCCTGGTAGCCGACATTATGGATGGTGAGGACGCTCGCGGCTTTGCCGATGGTGGGATCGTTCCAGTGCCACACCTTGAGGTAGGCTGCCGCCAGCGCCGTCTGCCAGTCGTGGGCGTGGACGATGTCCGCGTCGAAGCCCATATCTCGGGCCAGTTGCAGCGCGGCGCGCGTGAGAAAGGCGAAGCGGCGCGGATTGTCGCCGTAGTCGTTGAAGGCGTCGTCGTGGTAAAGGCCGGGGCGGGCGAAGTATTTGTCCGCTTCGATGAAGTACACGGGCACGCCGTCCATTGTTGTCGTGCGGACGGCGCACCATTCTTCCGCGTTGCCCATCCACACGCACATCTGGTTGAGGAAAGGTGCAATCTGATATTTGGCGGTATTGATACTGCCGTATTTGGGCATCACCACAATCACTTCGTGACCGAGCGCGCGCAGGGCGATGGGCAGCGCCCCCACTACATCGGCCAGCCCGCCGGTCTTGGCATACGGCACACATTCGGAAGCGATCATCATAATTTTCATGGCATTCACCTCGTTTTTAAGGATGCAATCACTTGAGCGCGTCGGCGAGCAGGGCCGCGGCGGCTGGATCGGTGCTGAAGATGGCGGCGAGTAGCGTGTTGCTGGTGCCGGCGATGAGCAAGTCATTAATCTTTGCACCGTTCAGAGCAGTGAGACCCGTCGAAGCGGCATCTGCATCTGGATATTGTACCATAAGTAGCAAGGCATTGACGCCATCCAGCGTGTAATGCGCCAGGACGCCTTCTGTTTGAGTAGTCAGGCCCAGGATGTTTCCGCCGCCGAGCCAGATTTCGTCCTGGATGGAGATTTCCTGGCGGAAGAAGATGGCGCGGCGTGCGAGCAGGCCACCGGGGGGCAGTTTGTTCATCAGCGCGGGTGTCTCGCCACCGGAGGGCAACGCCGCAGCGACGGCTTCCGCGAAGGCGCGCAGCGTGGCATCCTCAAGGCTTTGCCGTCCCCGTACTTGGGCGTAGTAGCGATCCTGCCAGAAGGCCAGCCGCCGTCCGGGATCCGTGTCGCCCTCGTTGCCGACGTCAGCCGGTTCGCCGGAGCGGTTGCGCGTGAAGAGGCCGTAAGCGTCGGCGGGCGTCGCCAGTTGCCAGATTTCAATGCGCAGTACATTAAATCTCGCCGCGAAAGGGCTTTTTTACGTCTTTGTGGATAGGTTGTCATCGCTTGTGCTTTCCTCTTGACAAAGTCTTGTAGTTTGGTCGTCTTTAGTCCGGTCCTATTTGGGTGATTTGCCAATCCTCACTCGTACCGGAGAGAGGAGCGAAGTACAACTCACCGGATTCGCCCACGACGATCTGAAATTCGCCGCCTATGGTGGACCCGGCGTAGAATGTGCAGGCTGCTACTACATCCCCTGGCACGAATTCGGTCAGCGGCGACTCTGGAGCGACGCTGTCTGCATAATTCACAGTCGTCGTGCCCCAGGGATTGTCAAACAGGAAATTGAGTGTGCCGTCTACTTCTGGGCGTACTCCTTCGGTCAATGGTGTGAAGGTGTAGCTACTGCTTGCGAGTGTGAGCGTGCCGTTGAATTGCACCGTTTGCCCATCCACCGTATAAGTCTGCGTCACCGTCCACGGACCTTGTAGCGCCCAAGCGACCGAGCCTTCTACTACCGGCGTGATTGGTGGTGCTGTCGCCGTCGGCGGGAAGTCACGGACTTCGATGGTGGGCGTCACCGTTGGTGTTTCAGTTGACGTCAATGAGGGCAGTGTGGGGTCTGCCGTCGGTGGAAAGTCGCGGACTTCGATGGTAGGCGTGGGGGTGTCACTGGGGATGACCGGCTCAGGTGGAAAGTCGCGGACCTCGACGGTGGGTGTGGGAGTATCTGGCGGTAAAGGCACTGGCGGCGTCTCGCGCACTTCGATGCAACCGGTCGCCAACGTCCCGATGAGGGCTGCTGCCGTCGCTGTTTGCGCCAGGCGGTCGAAGGGGCTGGGTTTTACTACCAGCGGAGTGGGGGCGGCAACGGCAGCCGCTTCGCCGTGAATGTGGATGCGCAGATGGCGGGCACCTACATCCACTTCGTCCTTATCCAGGAGGATGACAGGCTTGTTGAAGGGAACGTCCAGGCTGCGCCCGGCGCGTCGCACCTGGACTGGCGGTGCGCTCTCCGGACGGTACAGGATCAGCCGGTTGTCGGCCGAAACCCATAGCTCACAGGCGACGGCTTTTTCGCTCAACCAGAGCGCGTGCCCGGCCTCATCCAACCGCAATCCCGGCTGGCGGCCCGGTAACGCCACGCATTGCAAATATTTCGACGCCTTCGATGGCGCATTCAAGTCTTCGATACAAATGGCTAATGGCTTTGGCATACTTCACCTCATTGAAATTTTCCACCCGCCTACCGTTTACTGTCTACCGTCTACCTTCCCCTACACATCCACCAGATGCCGTGAAGGATGCTGCGGACGCAGGTCGGGCGTCTCGATGCCACGGCGGCGCGCTTCGTGCAGCAGAAAAGCGCCCGACCACTCCACAGCGGTGATGCGGTCTTCGGCCAATAGCTCGCTGAGGACGCGCACGCGCCAGGGTCCGCAGGGTGGGGTGTCAGCATCTCCAGTATACAGCAGATTTTCAGAGCGGCATCCACCGCCGCAGAGCGTGGCGAGTGGACACGCGGTGCAGGTTGGCAAATCGCCGACGCGGTGCGGGTGTTCGCGAATGGCCTGCGCTGCTGCCGTGAAGCCACCCGCGTCGAGATGTCCCACCTGCTCTTCCATTTTGAAGCAGTTGAAGAGCGCGCCGTCGCTGCGGACGTGCACGTGTTGGCCCAGCGCGCAGCCGCAGCCTTCGCGGCGATGGGTCACCGGGGCGATTTCTGCGGCGGGGATTGCTTCGCCGGCCTCGAACGCTACCCGATCCAGCGCGTCGTCCAGGGCTGCCCGTCCGGGGAACAGATGCGCGCCGGTTTCGCGCCCGCTCATATACAGGACGCCGAACGTGAGCGGTGTGTTTGGTGGTAATTGCTGCCGCAACCGCGTTAGCTCACTCGCAATCGTATCGACGTGCTGCGGCATGAACATCAGATCCACTGTGGCTTGACCCCCGTACGCAGCCAGCTTGTGGATACCGCGCAGCGCCGCCTCAAACCGGCGCGCGCCGGAGATTCCGTCGCACGTCGCCGGGTCCGGCCCGCCGAGGCTGACGCGTACCAACACGCCATCCTGAATCAGGCGCGCTGTTCGCGCTGCGAGCGCGTCATCTGCCAGCAGGATACCATTGGTGAAAATCGTCAGTGGTAAGCCCAGGCGCACGATCTCCTCGGCCAAATCGAGCGCCCAGGGAACCAACAATGGCTCGCCGCCGAGCAGGGCCACTGCCGTCTGCGGGCCGAGGATTTCCGGAATCTGGCGCACCACGTCGAGTAGTTGCTCGTAGCGCACCTCATCCGCCCGTGGTCTGCCAGAGTTAGTGCAACAGTAGGCACAGGCGAGGTTGCAGGCGTTGGTGAGTTGCAACTGTACGCTTGGCGTGTCGCGTCGGGACGGGCGTGGTGAGCCGAAGAAGCCGTGGCGTTCCAGGTTAGCGCGTAGCGATGGTGAGAGCGCCTCCACGGCAGTGTCGCCCGCGATGACAGCGCGCGCGGTGTCTACCTCACCCGGTGGGATGCGACAAAACGTCGCGTGGTCGCGGGAGACCATCAATGCACCATCGGTCAGAGGCAGAAGCACACAATCACGCGGAAGCATCGCTGGCCCCCTCAGACCGTTTGTCTACCGTGTCGAAGACTTGCATTGGGCCGTCCCAGTCGGGACGCTGCACTTCCTCGAAACGCCCACCAGCGTAATCGGCGATCACCGCGCGCCAGAAGGCTTGCGCCGGCACATTCGACGCCAACTGGCCGATTTCCCACGCTCCAGGGAACATGTCGAAAAGGCGTTGAGCGACGATTCGTCCGACGCCTCGCTGGCGGTACTTGCGCATAATAAAGAACTCGGCAATGCTGTGCGCCGGACGGCCATCCGGCAGCGTCACCTCCTGCACCAGCGCCAGTCCCGCCCATTTCCCGAACACGCGGACGAGGAACGGCGAGCGGCCGTCCTCTGTCCAGTAATGGTCGAGGCGGTGGTAGCCGTACAGCCCGTGTTCGTCGACATCGGCGCCGTCGTAGTCGGTGAAATCGTAAGCGTAAAGCTCCATCAGGTTGCGCAGGATGCTTTTGTCTTCGACTTGGGCAGGATGCAGTTCGACTTCAAGCATCGATTTCCTCAATCTTGATACTGTCCAATTCCAACGTCCCCAACCCCATGTCGGCCGTGGCCTTGATGAATGGCACATCTGCGCCTTTGAGACCGAACAGCGTGGCGGCCCAGGCGTCGGCGGCGACGAAGTCGTGGCTCACGGCTACCGTGTTGGTTGGTTTTACGTCGTTGAGGCTGCCGCCGGTCGGGCCGTTCGTCGCCAGGATGCGCACGGCGTCCACGACGGTGAGGGTGGGGCGGACGACGCTCGACAGGTCGGCAATGCGTTGCGCCAGGTTGCTGTGCATTTTACTCGGATTGCTGACGACGCCAAGCAGGTTTTTCAATCCCAGGCTTAGCCGCGCCAGGGAGTGGTGTTTGGCGATGGGGACGTTGATCAACACGTCCGTCGTCAGCACGTCGCGGTAGATTTCCCATTCCCGGATGTTTTTGCCTTGCGGGATGGCGCTTTTGACGAACTTGGCCGGGTTCATGATTTCCATTTCGCCGCCGGCCGCTTTGACCGCATCTTCGATTCCGCTGATGGCGTAAGCTGACGCCGGCGTGCCGCCGAAGGGCATATCCATCACGCGCACCCGCCGCGCGCCGGCGCCCAGGCAGAGCCGCACCAGCGCGGCGACCACGTCAGGGTTGGTGGTGGCGGCGAATTCCGGCGGGTTGTAGTTCACGCAGATGTTGGGCTTGATGATGACGTCGTGGCCCGATTTGACGAAGCGCTCGATGCCGCCGATGGCCGCCAGCGCTCGCTCCGTGATCGTCGCCGGATCGCTGCCGCGCGCGACGGCCAGATACGCCTGGTCGCCGGTGGGCGCTGGAGCTGCAGGACGACCGGAATCCTCATCACCGCCAGGTTTGGCCGTACATCCCGATCCTAGCAGGGCGGCGCTTGCTGCAAGCAGACCGGCCCACTGTAAAAACTGTCGTCGTGTCCAACGTCTCATGTTAACTTGACCTCCACTTTATGAATCGCATCCGGCTTGTGCTCGCCCAATCCTAACGAGGCGGCATATTCCAGCCAGGCCGCGACCTTCTTGGTAGCAGCGGCGGAATTGTCGCCGGTTGCAGCGCGCGCGTCGGTGTATAATCCCATCCCGACGGCGTCGTGCGCTACCGGGTCGAAGCTCATCAGGATCGAGTCCCCGGTGACGGCGTTGTTCCAATTCTGCGTGCAGATGTTCAGCGCATCGCCGATGATCAGCCGTGTACGGTCGCGGATTGGTCCAAGGGCGTTGAGCGCGCCCAATCCTGTTCGATATTCCCGTGGTACCGTCCCGGTTGGTCGAATGTGCCGTAGTGGTTCTTCAGCGCGAAGCTGATGCCGCTGGTCCCGTGCGTCTTGAGCAGTAGACCGGATCGGGGTTTTCTTCCAACAGGTGGATGCAATGCTGCGCCTCTGGTGACGTCTTTTTTTGATGGAGCAGATACGCGAACAGATTGCACAGTCCTTCTTCCACATCTTCCGGAAGATCGTCGATGCGCTGCACAAACAGCCAGACGTGCCCCAACTCGTGCGCCAGGACGTTTTCGAGGTAGGTTGGCGGCAGCCCGCCCAGGACGAGGATAGCTTCGATAGTGCGCCCGACTTCCTGACTGCCGCGTGTCGCTATCTGTTTGAGCGTTTGACCTTGCAAGCGCGCCAGCGGACCGGCCATCCCATCCGCCGTGAGCCGGGTGAGGGGGACCATTTCTAGCGGAATAGGAACCTGGCGCGTGTCCAGGTCGTAGCGCACCATCTGCGCCTGGACTTGCCGCATGATCGCCCGCGCTTGCTCCTGGTCGTCCACCGCCTGTTTGCGGCACAGCAGGCACACAACACGTCCGTCCTGGTATTGTTTTCCGCCGCCGGTCAATCGTTTGCACACCGGACGTTGGCAAATGTAACACTCCGGGTATTCCACCGCGTGACGAGCGCAGTACATCTCGCCCCAAAAGGTCTGGATGTACTGGCCTTCGATATACTCGCCGCAAACGGCGCAGCGTTTGCCGAACTGCTGTTTGTGGCAATCTGGATGGTAGGCCCGGCCTTCGTAGTTGACGTATTGCCCTTCGATGAGTCCACCGCACACCGCGCAGCGCAAGCCGAACCGCTCCTGATGGCAGCGCGGGTGGTAGACTGCGCCGTTGTGTTCTGCAAACTGACCCTCAATCGGCTTGCCGCATGCCGCACAGCGGAAACAGTCCGGGTGCCAATCCCGACCGAGCGTCTGGACATAATATCCCGTAATCCGCCGCCCACACCCCGCGCAGACACGTTCCCCACTCATTCTTTCCTCGTTACTCGTTACCCATTACCGATTTTGGATCGAAACTCCGGCTTGCCCTGGATACCCAATCGCAGGCGAAACAGCGCCCCCGCGCCGGCGCCCTCACGCGCTCTTTGGTCGCCGCCGGCCGTGGTCACATAGATGTCGGTGTAGTCCGGCCCGCCAAAGGTGACACAGGATACCTTACGCGCGGGGAATGCGATGCGCAGCGCCTCCTTGCCGTCGGGCGTGTAGCGCACCAGCACACCGCCATCCCAGCGCGCAGACCAGACGTAGCCTTCCGCGTCCACTGTCATACCGTCGGGTACGCCCTCACCGTCGGGTGTTTGCACGAAGACGCGCTGGTTGCTGATCGCTCCAGTCGCGCGGTCATAGTCGAAGCGATAGATGTTGCGCGTGGGCGAGTCGGTGTAGTAGAGGTGTTTGAGATCAGATGTGAAGCCCATCCCATTGGAGACGCCGATGCCATCCAGCAGTTTGGTGAGCATCCGGTCGGGATCGAGCCGGTACAACCGTCCCAGGCGGGATTGGGTAGGCATCGTGCCACAGAAAACGCGCCCCTCTGGGTCAGCGATGACGTCGTTGAAGCGTGTGGTCGCTTCGTCCGGAATTTCGTCAATGACGGTGGTGAGTTCGCCCTCACGCCAGAGCTTGACTGCGCCCCGCGCCATAAACAGCAGCAACGCGCCGTCTTCTTGGAAAGTGAAGCCGCCAAGGGCCTCCGGACTCTCGAAGCATTGCTCGTGTTCGCCGGTGGCCGGGGTGTAGCGGAACAGCCGCCCTTTGGGAATATCCACCCAGTAAACGCGCTGCTCGTCCGGGTGCCAGAGCGGGCCTTCACCGGTGACGCAGGCGTAATCGGCGATGAGTTCTGGCGTGATGGCGGTGGCTGTGGGTTGCAGCGTCGGTGTGGATGTGGGGACAGAGGCTGTCGGAGCCGGCGTCGCTTCCGGCGTGAGCACGCGAGCGCAGCCGGCCAGCACGCCGACCGCTGCGAGTTTGAGCAGATCGCGGCGTGAGAGGCGGCGAGAGCCTGGGATGAGCGACTTATGGTCTATCATCTTGCCCCATACTCACGGCAACACGGCGGCCTTCCGCAACGGTTTCGACCACGGTGAAACAGTCCGTCCCCACGTAGAATTCGGCTTGCGATGTCATCTGGCGGGTCGCCGGATCGAGTGCGTCGCACCAGTCCGGCCCACACAGCGATACAAGGTCGTCATACAGGATGTCGCTGAACTCTGCTGTGATGTAGACCGCGCAGTGCGAGTTTTGCAGCTCCGCGATGCTGAATGTCACACCGGGCTGCTGCTGGCCGTTGAAATGAATGTTATTGATCATTAAGCTTTGCAGGTCGCGCTCCAGGGCTGCCAGGGGAAGAGCGCCTTGCTTTGTTAGCCGGCGCAGATGGCCGCCTGGTTGCGCTTCTGTGTCGTACACATCAACGGTGCGCCCGGTCAGGGCCAGGTAGTAGGCGCAGCTCAAGCCTGCCGGACCGCCGCCGATCACAGCGACACGCTGCGGGTTCTCGACCAGGCTCGGGCGCAGCCAACCGGCGCGGCCTGCGGTTTCGCACACCCAGCGTTCGAGTTCCGCGATGCGCACGGCCGTTCCAGCGAAGGACTTGCGATAGCAGCGTTTCTGGCACAGGTCGTCTGCCGCGCAGACGTAGCCGCACACTTCGGCGAACGGATTGCGCTCGCGCAGCAGCCGCGCCGCGCCGATGTAGTTGCGCGCTTCCATCCGCCGCAGAAAGCCGGGGATGTCGGTCCCGGCAGGGTATCCGGCGACGCACGCGGGATGTTCGCAGCCCTGGCATTGTGCCGCGGCCAGATGCGCGTTATCTGGCGTGATGGTGTCACCAACGTGGAATGGGGGGCGCGTGTAAGGCAGCTCGACAAACTGCACGTACTGTTGGGGGAACTTGCGCGTATCGTATTCGCGTCTGTGGAGATCGTGTAGTACCATATTCGCCGCGCCGACGCCGGAAACCATCGTGGCAGGCGCGCCAGTGCCCATCACCGTCGAGTCCCCGCAGACGTAAAGGTTCTTCCACTCGCTGCGGGCGTGGAGCCGTTTCAGCATATGCTGGCCGATGGCGTTCTTCGGGCCACCGACTGCGCCGCCATTTTTGAGCATGTAACGCTCAAGCGTGGTCGGCGTTCCGACGATCAAGGTTTCGATGTGGCTGCTGAAGCCGGGGTAGTGCTGGTCAATCTGGGCGATCATCCGCTTGGTTTCTTGCTTTTTCAGGTCACGATAAGCCTTGGAGTGGTATTCCGGGCCATCCGGTGACGGCCACTCTTGCATATTCGGCGCAATTGCCATCACGGCCAGTTTGCCCGGCGGGGATAAAGTGTGGTCGACCAGGGCATTGATGTAGAGCGTCAGGTCGGAATGATCGATGACGGCCCGATTCTCGATGAAAACCTCCCAGGGGAACACGTCTTCGGGCAGCGCCGTGCGGTCAGTGACCATGTACAGCGTCATGCTGGGGAAGGTGGGGATGAGCGATTGTGCCCACGCCAGGCGTTCTGGCGGAATGTGCTCCGGGCGTACCAGTTTGCCGTAGAGGTTCCACACGGTGGCGTTGGCGATGACGCGATCCGCCATAATCTCGACGCCATTCGACAGCCGCACGCCATACGCGCGCCCATCGCGGATCAGGATTTCGTCTACCAGATGATGGTAGAGCGCCTGCCCGCTGTCGCGCTCGAAGGCTTTCTCGATGATGTTGGGCAGCATTTGCGCCCCTCCGGCGGGATAATAGACACCGCCGATGTGGTCAATCATCAGCACAGACAGGCCGCGTTTCGCCAGCAGACTGGCCGCCGTCATCCCGCCCAATCCCGCGCCGACGACGATGACGTCGTAGCGCTTGTGTAGGATGCAATCCTCTCGTATCTTCATTTTACTCTACACCAGTGCTCTTTTTCCCATCCAGAACTGCTGCCAATTACCCTTGCTGGTTTGCAGGGCGATGAACGTGTACAGACTGGCGGTGATAAAGAGCCCTAACGCTATAGCCAAGAGAGTCCAAAAGATGGAATATAGCACCGAATTTTCTCGGTAGACAACCCAAACTGAGAAGAGTATGTAATCTGTACACAGATTCAACGGCTCAATATGGCGCTAGTTTCTATTGGCAACAGCAGCATGATGGCTGTTATGCCGATCAAGGCAATGATTTTTGCAATGCGCATCTTGGCCTCCGTCTTTATAAAACTAAAATCACACCGAAGGCAATTTCGATCAACAGGCTGACGCTGTTGGACTGCACGACGGAATTGTCCAGGATGAACATTGAGACAGCGCGGACGATGGCAATGCCCAGGTAGGCGATCCCGAGCATCTGGTATGCTGCCGGAGCGTTGAGCAGCAGTGGCGCAACGCCCAGCGCGATGAACAACCCGCCCAGGATGGCCCGGATTTCCGAGATACCGCGTGGCTCCGTCGGTTGCAGCCCGGTGAAGCCGGTGATTGAGCGGGGGCGCAGTAGCGGAATCAGCCCGGTGGCAATCGTCGCCAGGACGGCAGCGATTTTAAGGGCTTGTAGAATTGGCATAGTTTTCCTCCTCAATTGTTTAACCTCGAAACTACACGAATTTTCACGGATAGAAATCAAAAATTCGTGCAGATTCGTGGTAAACTTTGATAAAACAGAGCGGATGCTTACGGCGTCGATACTCGTTTGCATCCGCCCTGGTGTTCAATGCTCAACGTTGGTTCAGGCGTCCAGCAATCCTTTGCGCAGCCCCAGTGGAAGCGGGGCCGGGCGTTCGCACGTGCTCTCCAACGTCACGCGCCGGCCGGCGTTGGCGGCGTCGTGGATGGCGTGCATGATGTCGAGGACGTGGTAAGCCAGCTCCCCGTTGGCGCGGTGTGGACGCCCGGAGCGCAGCGCGTAGGCCATATCCGCTACGCCGATGCCCCGGCTGTTTTCCGCGTAGCCGTGCGTGAGCGGGATGTCGCTCCATTCGGACGCGTCCGCCCGGCGCACGCGCACCGGCCCGCCGAACGTGTTGGGATCGGGGACGCTGAGCGTGCCCTCCGTGCCGTAGATTTCGATGCGCGGCAGTTCGGCAGCCCACACGTCGAAGCTGGTGATGATGGTGCCGACCGCGCCGTTGGCGAATTCGAGCGTGCCGACGACGTGCGTAGGCACTTCCACGTCGACGATCGTACCGTGCAGCGGTTGGCTGGTGATGGTGCGCGTGGGGAAGGTGATGCGGGTTGTCCCGCTGACGTGCTGCACCGGCCCCATCAGGTTGACCAGCGCCGTGAGGTAGTACGGCCCCATGTCGAACATCGGCCCACCGCCGACTTTGTAGTAGAACTCCGGGGCCGGATGCCAGCTTTCGTGCCCGTGACACATCATGAACGCCGTCGCGCCAATCGGCTCGCCGATCCAGCCGTCGTCGATGAGTTTGCGGCAGGTCTGGATGCCGCCGCCGAGGAAGGTGTCCGGCGCGCCGCCGACGCGCACACCTTTCGCCTTCGCCGCCGCCAGCAACGCCTTGCCCTGTTCGCGGGTGATGGTGAGCGGCTTCTCGTTGTGGACCGACTTCCCGGCTGCCACTGCTGCCATCGCCACCTCGTAGTGCGCGTTGGGGATGGTGAGGTTGACGACGATCTCGATGCCGGGATCGGCCAGCAGTTCCTCCACCGTGCAGGCGCGCGCGATATGATGTTTCTCCGCCTGCGCGCACGCTTTCTCCATCACGAGATCCGCGCACGCGACTGTGTCCAGAATCTCGAAGACTTTATCTGCCTGCAAGTAAATCCCGCTGATGTTGCCGCAGCCGATCACGCCGATTTTTGTTTTGGTAGTCATTGCTTTCTCAATCCTTTCAGGATGCAAGATGCAGGATGCAGGAAAATCTTGCCTATTGCCTCTTGCCCCTTTACTTACTCGCCCACATCATTCCGCGTTTCACCATTTCGAGCGCCTCTGGCACCTCGAAATCCTTCGCCACGTGACCGACCGAGGCATAGAAGACGCGACCCTGACCGTACATCCGCTTCCATGCGACGGGCATCACGACGCCGTCGATCCAGTAGGCATGATCACCGTTGAAAGTGGTCGTCGCCAGCACCTCGTTGGAAGGATCGACGTGCATGTAGTACTGCTCCGAATGCATATCGAAGTCTTCCAGACCGGCCACGATAGGATCGTCGCTGATGATGTTGACGCGATAATCGATGACACCACCGGGATGAGCTACCCATTGCCCACCGACCATGAACTGGTATTCGACGTTGTTGCGAAATGAATCGCCCATCCCGCCATGCCAGCCGGCGATGCCTACGCCACTCTTGACGGCGTTCAGCAAGCCCTGTTCCTGCTCACGGGTAATCGTGCCCATCGTCCACACCGGCACGATCAGATCGAGGCCCATCATCTTGTCGGTGTTCAGGTAGACGTCAAGGTTGTCGAAGACCTCGACCGTATAGCCCTGGGATTCCAGATACGGCGCGAAAATCGCCACACACTGATCCGGCTCGTGACCCATCCAGCCACCCCACACCAAAATTGCTTTTTTCACTTTCGATTCAGACATGTATAGCTCCTTAAGCCAGTATAGAATTTGGCGGGGAATGTCGGCAGGACATCCCCCGCACATTTGAGGGTATTCTACACTGAAATCGAGAGGGCGAAAGTCTCAGCGTACAGCCTGCGCCAGTTGTTTTCCTAACGCACGGCAGGCTTCCAGGATGGGGGACGTCGGACGTCCTGCTGATACGACGGTGTTGCCCACCTTCGTTCCCATCTGCTTGAACAGATCTTCAAAGGGGCGTTGCGCTCGTCCGCCGCCGCCGTGGGAAAGGAAGAGCGCATAGGGTTTGTTCGATAGTCGCGCGGCGTTGGTTTTCTTTCCGATGTACCAGTCATCCAGGAAAACCTTCAGCGTGCCTGCGAAATAGCTGAAATAGTCCGGCGTGCCAAAGGCAACGGCGTCAAAGGCGCGATAATCATCTGTCGTGATGCGGCGCGCGTTTGTGTTGATCAGCGTGACGTTGGCACCAACGGAGCGCGCGCCCTCGGCGACGGCCTCGGCCATCGCGCCGGTGTTGCCGTATTCTTGCGAATGATAAAGTACCAAAACTGAACTCATAGACGCCTCCTCATATTCAATAACCGTATCCTCTCGAAAATCTGGGGGTGGGGGGTGGGGGGCGGGCCACACCCGCCCTCCAACCCCCACTTCACCCCTTTTTATTGAGGTGATATCAATAACCGCTGATCACGTTAATCGACGCGAATTTTGTTGAAATTAGCGCAGATTCGCGTGATTCGCGGTTGAAATTCCCCTATTTTGACGGCAGATTCGCTAAATCCAGGTCGCAGCCGAAACTGGCGACGCGCTCCAGGAATGCCTGAGAAAACGGCGACTTCTCGCCTTCGTGGATGATCCATTGGGCGTTATACATATCCTGGTGTAGGTTGGCAAAGACGACGAAGTAGGTATCCTCCGAAACCAGTTCGAGCAGCACACACCGGACTTCTGTGGGCGGGTAGGGGATAGGGCGCCCCATACGGAAGCTGCCGCTTGTCGTTGTGGTGGATGGAGCACTATAGCCGGGTGTATTCAGGACTGTGTCTGTGATGCGATCGCCGGCAATATAGGGGCTGGGGTGCGAGCTTTGGTAGCTACTGGCGGTCTCGTCCACGGTATAATGGGGTGAAACGTCGCTGTATGTGTGAAAATTCATCCCTTGGGTGAAGTTGCCAGGCGTGTGCGCTTTCGCAACTTGTTCGATAATCACCTGTTGTCCTAATGTCCATCCCCGCTGCCTTATGTAACTATCCGTGATGTCTTCCCAGGTTGCCGGGTTTCGTCCGGGGCTGTGGGCCAACGCCAGCGTCAGTCCGACGATGAGCACAACTGCCACGACCAACGTGATGAACACCACCCATGTCCGTTTCATAGCGCCTCCTTTCAGACATTGTGGTACTATGATTGTCCACCGGAGATAAGAATAGTCAATAGCGACTCGGTTCTAGCTTGTGTTGGCGAGTTTGACAGTGTGTTGGCCGGCGTTTTCAGACTCACCACCGGGCAAGTTGACCCTCCACCGTCGCTGCTGAGTGTCCAGGCAGCCACGGTGGTTCTGTGGGCGCTCAAACGCCCAAAGCATC
>MTKY01051140.1_pt1 | contig 23124 bp, 18 predicted proteins | sample 1042731 | NCBI WGS metagenome assembly MTKY01 (sample SAMN06212206, study PRJNA360538) | anaerobic digester metagenome | biome: Wastewater treatment plant; material: sludge; isolation source: anaerobic digester fed with sludge from wastewater treatment plant | place: Denmark: WWTP Soeholt ... | reverse complement strand
CGCCCTGCGACGCTGGAGCATCGACGAGGTGCCGCAGATCCTCAACGTGATGGCCGGCGACATGAGCCTCGTCGGCCCACGTCCGCTCTGGGTCGAGGAGGCCAAGCAATGCCGCGGCTGGACCCAGAAACGCCTCGACATCACACCCGGTATCACCGGCCTCTGGCAGGTCCTGGGGCGCTCGGAGATCCCGTTCGACGAGATGGTCAAACTCGACTACATGTACGTCACAGGCTGGAGCCTGAGCTGGGACATCAAACTGCTGCTGCAGACCGTCCCGGCGGTGCTCAACCGGCGCGGGGCGTACTGACCGCTGCGTGGAGCCGCACGCCGTCGAACGCAGGCAGCGCCCGCCGCTGTGGCCAGGGGCCCTGGCCGTCGTGCTGGTCATTCTGGCCGTGGCCGGCGTCATCCTCGTGATCGCGGCCCGCAACCAGATGCCGCTCGCGACGTTGACCCGTGACCCGGTGGAGACCGCCGGCCTTCGCTGGCAGACGGGTCTTCTGTACAAGCTCAGTCTGCTGGTCTGGGGCGCCACCGTCGCCGTCTGTCTGTTCGGGGCGGCCGTGTGGAGGCGTTCCGGGCAGGATCCTCGGCTGGGCGCGTTCCTTCTCGCCTCCGGTGTCCTGACCCTCGTCTTCGCCGTCGACGACGCGTTCCAGATCCGCCCCGAGATCGACGATCATCTCAGGATCCCCGAGGTCGGAGTGTTCGTCATGTACGCCGTGGCGCTCGTCGTCTTCGCGCTCGCCTTCGGACGCACGGTGGTGCGGACCGGGTACGGCGTCCTCGTCGCTGCCATCGCGGTCTCCGTGGCGTGGCTGGGCCTGAGGCAGATGGGTGTCGCGCCTGCCCTGCAGGACGGTGCCAGGTTCGTCGGGCAGCTTCTGCTGCTGCTGTACTTTTTCCGCACCGCAGCCTGGGGGCTGAGTTTGCGCTGACTTGTGGAAGTTCGGCCCGCTCGCAATATGGCAACCGCAGAGAAAGCAGGGATGAGGGTCGGTCCGCACGTTGTCGCCGGGTCTTCTCGGGAAGTCACGCGGACTGAGGCGTGACTGACTGCTGGCGGAGCAGGGCATGTAAACAAGGCGGAAGAGCAGCGACCCCGCCATTGGCCAATGAATGGCGTTTGAAGGAGAGTCATGGAAGGCCTCATAGCCATCACCTACCGATGCAACGCGCGGTGCACGATGTGCAACACATGGCAGCATCCGTCACGCACGCACGACGAAGTGCAACCTCACCATCTGACATCCCTGCCCCGTCTGTCGTTCGCCAATATCACGGGTGGAGAGCCGTTCTTGCGTGCCGACATCGCCGACATCGTTGAGGTGATTGCGACTAAGGCAGATCGCATCGTAGTGAGCACCAACGGCTACTACACCGACCGAGTAACGAAGCTCGCACGGCGCTATCCCAAGCTGGGCTTCCGTATCAGCTTGGAGGGTCTGCCAGCAGCGAACGATGAGCTGCGTGGCTTGAAGGATGGATTCGATCATGGATTGCGTACACTCTTGCAACTGCGGGCCTTAGGCATTCGGGACATCGGCTTCGGCATCACGTTGTCGGACCGTAACGCAGATGACTTATTGGAGCTGTACGAGCTCGCTGATGCCATGGGGGTGGAGTTCGCCACTGCGGCTGTGCACAATTCCTACTACTTCCACAAGTACGACAATGTGATTGATGATCCCGAACGAGTCGGTGGGAGTCTTGAGAAGCTGGCGTGGCGGCTGCTTGAGACCAGACGACCCAAGAACTGGTTCCGCGCTTGGTTCAACGTGGGATTGGCCAACTACGTGCGAGGGAATCCCCGTCTTCTGCCTTGCAACGTCGGCACCGATGTTTTCTTCGTGGACCCGTTCGGTTACGTGAAGCCCTGCAACGCGATGGACGTCAACATGGGCTCGCTGAAAGAGCACTCCTTTTCGGAGATATGGGCGAGCTCCGAGGCCGTCAGCGTACGCGGCAAAGTGGCGTCGTGCGACAAGAACTGCTGGATGATCGGTTCCGTCTCGCCGGCCATGAAGCGACATTTCCGCGTGCCCGCCGCCTGGGTCTTGCGCGCGAAGCTGTCCGGCTCTCTTCCTCGGGTCTGACGGCGTCGCCCCCCGTGCGTATTCTGATCGCCAACAAGTTCTGGTATCACCGTGGCGGGCTCGAGCGCGTCATGTTCGACGAGATCTCTTGGCTCGAGGACTCCGGACACGAAGTCGCGCACTTCTCCACACGCCATCCCCTGAACATGTCGTCACCCTGGAGTGACTATTTCGTTCCGTACCTGGAACTCAGCGAGGGCGGGAATCTGAGGACCGCGCAGAAGCTGCGTGCCGTGGCTCGCATGTTCTACAATCATGAGGCAGCCACACGGCTCACCCGCCTGCTGCTCGACTTCCGTCCCGACGTCATCCACGTTCACGGCATCCACCGGCAGCTTTCGCCGTCGCTGCTGGTGGCTTCAAGCCAGCGGGGCATTCCAGTGGTGCAGACTATGCACGACTATCACGCTTTCTGTTGCGACGACGTGCTTCTACGCGGGAACGGTGCTCTCTGTGAGCCCCCTCTGTGCAGCGTCTCAGTTCCTTGGGCCGCTGTGCGCGAGCGGTGTGTGCGTGGCAGCTTGGTCAAGAGCGGACTCTCGGCCGCCGAGACCTTTTTCCGCAGTTCGCTGCTCCGCCGGCAACATCTTGTCACGAGATTCGTAAGCCCCAGTCGCTTTCTCGCCGAGCAATTGCGGCGCGCCGGGCTGACTACGCGGCCAATTGACCTCATCCCGAATGCGGTGCCGCTGCAACCGGCAGCAGACGGGGGGCACGGGTTGCTGTACGCCGGCAGGCTGGCGCCCGAGAAAGGCCTCGACGTGCTCCTCGATGCAGCGAAGCTCGCCGGACTCCCGCTGACTATTGCAGGCGATGGTCCTCTCCTAGCGCACCTCAAGGCCAGAGCCCACGAGAACGTCAGTCTGCTGGGCAGGGTGTCGCCCTCGCGGGTCTCAGAGCTCCTCGCCGAATCCCTTGCGGCCGTCGTGCCTTCAACGTGGTACGAGAACGCACCGCTCTCAGTGCTCGAGCCAATGGCATGCGGCATCCCGGTCGTTGCATCCGCGATTGGCGGCATCCCGGAACTCGTGCGAGACGGCGTCGACGGTCTGCTCGTCGAGCCCGGGTCCGCGTCCTCTCTTGCAGCCGCCCTGCAAACGCTCACCGCTGACGCGTGGAGGGCTCACAAGATGGGCGTTACGGCCCGCGAGCGCGTAGCCTCCGAGTTCTCCCCGACTCGCCATCTTGAGGGATTGCTCAGAACCTACGAACGTGCCGTTCGGATGGTGGCGTGACGGCACCAGCGGTGTTCTCTGTCGGCGCGATGGGCGCGGCGGGAAGCCCGAGCAGAACTTACGGCTACTCGCGTCGGTGCCGGACGTCGAACCCCTCCTTGCGCAGGACGTCCAGACGCATGGCGTGGTCGAGATCCTCGCGCACCATCTCGCTGACCAGTTCGGGGAAGGGGATCAGAGCCTGCCAGCCGAGCTTCTCTCGCGCCTTTGATGGATCCCCGAGCAGGCTCTGCACCTCGGTGGGTCGGTAGTAGCGCGGGTCGACGCGCACGACGATGTCGCCGGCCGCGAACCCGGGCACCTCCGTGCCGCCGTTCCCACCGCCGCAGGCGGCGCACGCAGCCACCAGAGTGTCGCGGTCGGCGTCGGCCACGCGGCCGACCTCCGCTTCGCCCTCGCCCTCGAACTCGATCCTCGCCCCCAACTCGTCGAACGCGCGCTGCACGAACTCGCGCACGCTATGCTGCTCGCCGGTGGCGATCACGTAGTCGTCGGGCTCGTCCTGCTGCAGCATCAGGTGCATGGCCTCGACGTAGTCCTGCGCGTGACCCCAGTCGCGCTCAGAGCTGAGGTTGCCGAGGTACAGGCAGTGGTCAAGGCCGAGCGCGATGCGCGCGACGGCGCGCGTGACCTTGCGCGTGACGAAGGTCTCGCCGCGGATGGGACTCTCGTGGTTGAAGAGGATGCCGTTGCTGGCGTGCATGCCGTAGGCCTCGCGGTAGTTGACCGCGATCCAGTAGCCGTAGACCTTGGCGGCGCCGTAGGGGCTGCGCGGGTAGAAGGGCGTGGTCTCACGCTGCGGGACCTCCCGCACGAGCCCGAACATCTCGCTGGTGGAGGCCTGGTAGAAGCGGCAGCGGTCCTGTAGGCCGAGGATGCGCATCGCCTCGAGCAGTCGCAGCGTGCCGAGCGCGTCGGCGTTGGCGGTGTATTCCGGCGTCTCGAAGCTGACCTGTACGTGGCTCTGCGCGGCCAGATTGTAGATCTCGTCGGGCTGCGTCTCCTGGATGACGCGGATGAGGTTGGTCGCGTCGGTCATGTCGCCGTAGTGCATAAAGAAGCGGACATCGTGTTCGTGCGGATCGGCGTAGAGGTGATCGACGCGGTTGGTGTTGAAGAGGCTGGCGCGGCGCTTGATGCCGTGCACGATGTAGCCCTTGCCCAGCAGCGACTCGGCGAGGTAGGCGCCGTCCTGGCCGGTGATGCCGGTGATGAGGGCGGTCTTGGTCATCGGTCCTCTCCTCGTGGTGCGCGGGCACGTGCGCTCTTGGCTGGGGTCCGCAGTAGCCGCTCCCCCGCCAACTTGCTCCATTCTAGTATGCCGGGCTGCTAGCGTGGCGGACGCGCCCGATGGGACCAGATAGGTACGCCCAAATGAGGTTTGACTGGGCTCGGGACTGCCGTTAGGGTGGCCGGCGTCTACCGTTCTGACAACACAGGAACGGCCGTCCAGATACGAGGACGTCGGGCGCCTGCGGCGAATCCGTCAGCTGGCCCGAAGCAGACCGCGCGCACCCGAAGGAAGAGACTCACAGGATGACACGCAGGATCTTGGCCGTCGTGGCTCTCACTCTCCTGGCAGCCGCCCTGATGTCCGTTGCCGCCGCACCAGACTGTAAAGCAGGGGCAGCCAAGGTCATCTCTCTCTCACGGCAGACTGCGAGGATCGGCGCCCGGCTGACGATCAAGGGCAGCCACTTCGGCTCGCGTCAGGGAATGTCCACTGTCACCTTCGGAGAGCGGCGGGTCACCACGCCGACCCCGACGGGCAGTCGGCGCTGGGCGCCCTGTGCCAAGACGGCCAGGGTGATCTCCTGGAGTCGCCGCTCGATCACCGTGCGGGTGCCGAGTATGGCACCCGGCACGCACAAGGTCTACGTCACGGTCGGGAGGAGGTCGTCGAATTCATATCCCTTCAGCATCGCGCCGGCCGTCGTGGTCAGCGGGCGGACCTTCAGCACGGCATCCGCGATGGGCAACAGCATTGGGGCCGACAGCGCCGGGTCGAGTCTGGCAGCCTACACCCACGATGTGCTCTTCGAAGACTGCACTTTCGAGGCGACCAACCAGAGCATGCCCGGCGATCTCGCGGGCGTGCTCACCCTGGGCAGCGCCGCGAAGACCTACAATCTGACCTTCCGCAACTGCACATTCAAGCGGAACATCGGGTCGGGGAGCGGCGGTTCCGGGTGGCCCGGCGTCAACGGTGTGAAGATCGTCCGCGGCGTCCACGACATCACCTTCGAGCGCTGCGTTTTTGAGGAGTTCTCACGCTTCAGCGTGGAAGTCTGGTCGAACGACGATCCCGCGCACCGGCCTTACAACCTTGCGATTCGGGACTCGGTGTTCGAGCCGGCCGGCAGGCAGTGCATCTCATGGTCGGGCGGCCGGAACCCGCTGCACTCTCTCGTGAGTGGCTGCATCTTCAAGGGCTACGGCACCTTGGACGAGGGCGCCGGCGGCGCTTGCTTCGAGTTCGCCAGCAGCCATCATGTCGTGACTCGCGACTGTGAGATCTGGACGGGCAACGGTGGTGCTCTGAATGTGAATGGATTCAAGACGGGCAAAGCCTCCTACCTGTACTTCAAAGGTGTGCGCATCTTCTGCGATTCAGCACACCTCTATCAGTCCAAGCGCCCACACGTGTATTCGATGATCCTTGGATGTGACGGGATGAGCTACTCACGCTGGGTGGATTGTCACTTCAACACGGGGGACGTCGGCGTCTGCGTGGACTCCATCGGACACACGGGAGCAGATGGCAGCCCTGCCCGCTGGTCGCTCACTAATACACACAACGACTTCAGCACGTCAACGATCTGCGGATACATCAGCCACGGCGGCGTGCATGTCCCCAAGACGGCGGCGGGGTACTGGACCTCCGGGAACGGCGGCCCCCACCCGAGCAACAAGCTGCCCAAGCGCGTGCGCACTCAGCCCTGAAGCGCTCGTCTGCTTCATGCTCGCGGTCAATCTGCTGGAGAACCTGCCGCTGGTTGAGGAGCACCGGTCGCGAGCGGTTGAACGACGCGCGACTCTTGGGCGGACAGACGCCTCAGGTCGCGTGGCTGTTCGAGCGGTCCGAGGATAGGGTCGCGCGGCTTCCCGGATGGAGCGACTACCTCGACCGAACGCTCCACGGTATGATTCCTTTGGCTGGATGCATGACTCTTGCCGGTCGCTGAAGCGACAAAGCCGGCAGGAACCGAGGCCGGGCGATTCAGTCGCCGCCAAGGTCATTTCTGCGACTTGACGTGCAGGCCTGTTCCGGGGTTGTGCTGGAGCGCCCTTACTGCGGACGCGGGGGAGGTCGTCTTGCGTGAGTACGGCACCAAGAGGGTGGTGGTCACCGGAGGCGCGGGCTTCCTCGGCTCCCACCTCTGTCGACGCCTCCTCGAGGAAGGGTGTGAAGTCCTGTGCGTCGACAACTTCTACACGGGGACGCGGTCCAACGTGAGCGACCTGCTCTCGAACCCGATGTTCGAGGTTCTGCGGCACGACGTCACCTTTCCGCTGTATGTCGAGGCAGACGAGATCTACAACCTGGCCTGCCCGGCGTCGCCGGTCCACTATCAGTTCGATCCCGTGCAGACGACCAAGACGAGCGTACACGGCGCCATCAACATGCTCGGTCTGGCGAAACGACTGAAGGGTAGGATCCTCCAGGCCTCGACCAGTGAGGTGTACGGCAATCCCACCGTCCATCCTCAGCCTGAGGACTACTGGGGGAACGTGAATCCGATCGGCACCCGAAGCTGCTACGACGAGGGCAAGAGGTGCGCCGAGACCCTCTTCTTCGACTACCACCGTCAGCATGGGCTGGAGATCAAGGTGGTGCGCATCTTCAATACCTATGGGCCGAGGATGCATCCGAACGACGGCCGAGTCGTCAGCACCTTCATCGTGCAGGCGTTGCGTGGTGAGGACATCACCGTCTTCGGCGATGGCTCACAGACCCGTTCATTCTGCTACGTGGACGATCTCGTCGATGGCCTTGTGCGCATGATGGCCTCGGAGGCCGACTTCGTCGGTCCCGTCAATATGGGTTCCACCTATGAGTTCTCGATGTCCGAGTTGGCGGCCAAGGTCATCGCGCTGACAGGGAGCAGGTCGAGAATCATCCATCGTCCGCTGCCGCAGGATGACCCGGCGCAGCGCAGGCCGGACCTGACGCTCGCCCGGGAACGCCTGGGCTGGGAGCCGACCGTCGATCTCGACATGGGTCTGGAACGGACTATCGCGTACTTCCGCGAGATGCTCCAAGCGTGACAGGTGTGGGCGGTCTAGCTCGTGCCGAACGTCGTCCGACTACGATGCCATGACCAGGCGTCGCGGACGATGGTCTGCAGATCGCTGCGCTGGGGGGTCCAATCCAGCAGGTCTCTCGCTCTCTCGATGGACGCGTACACCTGCGCTGGATCGCCGGGCCGTCTGGCCTCCAGTCTCAGCCTCGCCTTACGTCCAGTCACTTCTTCGCACGTACGAACCACCTCGAGGACGCTGTAGCCACTGCCTGTGCCCAGGTTGATGACCGTGCTTCGGCGGTCATCGAGTCGCCGATCAGCGGCGGCCAGGTGTGCTCTTGCGAGATCGACGACGTGAACGTAGTCGCGGACGCAGGTGCCATCCGGTGTGTCGTAGTCGGTCCCATACACCCCTACTTCCTCACCGGCTGCGATGGCGAGCAGCACGCGTGGTATGAGGTGGACCTCCGGCTCGTGTGCCTCCCCCAGAGAGCCGTCCGGCCAAGCTCCCGCGGCGTTGAAGTACCTGAGCGAGACGCTCTGGAGGCCATGCGCCTGCCCGAACGCCTCCAGCATCTGCTCGAACATCAACTTCGTGCGGCCGTAGGGTGAGATTGGCGCAGTTGGCGTCGCTTCCGTGACCGGGAGGGCCTCTGAGGCACCGTAGACGGAGCATGACGACGAGAAGACAAGGCGTTCGCAGCCGTTGCGCACGCAGGCCTCCAGCAACTCCAGAGGCGCCGCTACGTTGTTGCGGAAGTACAGCTCCGGGCGCACCACACTCTCCGCCGGCTCGATGAAGCCCGCACAATGGATCACGGCATCGCAGCCGCGAAGCACCCGATCCAGAGCACCAGCATCACCGACATCTGCTACGGTGAGTTCAGCATCGTCAACTAGAGCCTCACGATGGCCGTGCACCAACGAATCGAGAACGCGCACGTCATGGCCCTGCTCGAGCAGATGGCGCGTTGTGATTGAACCTATGTAGCCCGCTCCACCCGTCACCAGGACACGCACGTTACTCTCCCTTGCGTAAGCGGTTCGGACGGACGAGGGCACAGTCAGCCTGCTTGGGCGTGCCACGGGCTGAACTCGTCCGGTGAGTCGTCTGAGCACTGCCTGCCACCACGTGCACACCGGCGCGCTGTGTCGTGTCATCCCAGCGGCGCTCTACGCCAGGGAGCAGCCGACGCCCTTCATCGCGTGCTGGGGTTCCGTGGCTGCTCTTGCGCTTCGGTATCATGGCGCACTTCGTCACTTCTTTGCCCCGAGAGCACCGTCTGGGTCCCAGGAGACCCAGCTCGACGGGTCGATGAGTTGGGTGGGCGCCCCGGGAGTCCAGCAGACACTGTCAACTCGCTCCCCATTCACGATTCTCTCCCATGTGCGCCTTGCTTCCGCATCGCCGAGGGCTCCAAGCTCGCGCCAGTGAAAGCCGATGTTAGGTTTCAGATCCGTGTGGCGAAGCGCCGCGGACCCCTGAAGGCCCTTTCTTCTGAACTGCTCGTAGGATCGCCACGGGACGTGTATGACCCGTAGTCCGGTCACCGACATCCCCGGCCGGCGTATGCGCAGCCCTGATCGAGAGAACCGCGTGCGATACACACGATTGCTGCCGTTGCCAATGACAGAGAATCTACAGCTCCGAAAGGCAATCTTCATCACTTGGTGCTGCGGGGTCACCTCCAGACGCCACGGACCTTCCCCGAATTCGACGCCCGGCACAGGGAAGAGGTTGTGGAGTTGGCCATACACAATGTTCGCTTCACAGGAGCGCAGGTACTCGCCGACCGTCTTGCCGGGAGCGAACCAGAATTCGTCCGCGTCAAGAGGGATGAGCCAATCTGCCCCCATCGCCCTGGCCCAGTCTGAGAGGACGTCCATCTTCTGACCCTGGAAGTACCCGGGTTCGCGGTCGTCGGCGATGTGCACTGGAAGCCGCTTCGCCAGGGTCTCCAGACGCTGTCGTGTTCCATCCGTCGAGCCGTTGTCGGCGACCAAGATACCGTCTATGCCCTGTCGAAACAGATGCTCAAGCGATGCCACGATGATATCGCCCTCGTTCTTCACGATGCTCACGGCCCAGACGGACCCGCGAATCCTTCGTCGTCCACGCCCAGGAGGCAGATCCAATCCGCGTCGGATTCTGCGCGACCGGGCAGTCAACCCCGCCCGGTCAAGAATCCGCTTGGCCTTCACGGCGGTCTCGCTTTGCCCGAGCATGAGCGGGATCATCTGACGAGGTCCCGGAAGAACGGACTCATGGCATCCTCCATGTGAACGCGCAGTCTCGGGCGCTTCAGGGCGTGGACATAGTCGCCGTCAGCTCGCTCCGCTGCACCTTGCCGGCGGCGCTCTTGGGCAGCGCGTCGCGGAAGTGCACGCCGCGCGGGATCTTGTAGGCGGCGAGGTACGTGTGGCAGTGGGCGAGGATGCGCTCGGCCGAGACGTCGGCGTCGGGTGCGGCGACCACGAACGCCTCGACGGCCTCGCCCAAGAGCTCGTCGGCGACGCCGACGACGCAGACCTCGGCGACGCCCGGTACCTCGGCGATCACGTCCTCTATCTCCTTGGGGCTGACCCGGTTGGCGCCGACCTTGATCATGTTCTTGATGCGATCGACCAGGAAGATGTAGCCGTCGTCGTCCTTGCGCGCGAGGTCACCGGTGTGGAGTCCGTCCTCCTTGAGCACAAGGGCCGTCTCTTCGGGGTCGTTCCAGTAGCCGCGCATGATGTTGTCGCCGGAGGCGACAAGCTCGCCGACCTCTCCGGCGGCACACTCACGGCCGTCTTCGGCACGGATGGTCAGCGTCACGCCTGGGATCGCGATCCCGATGCTGCCGAGCTTCTCGCGCAGGCGCTCCGGCGGGACGTAGCTGAGCCGGGCGGACGCCTCGGTCTGCCCGTACATCACGAACAACTTGACGTGGGAGGGCAGCTCGTCGAGCAGGCGCCGGGTCAGGGCCGGCGTCATGCCGCCGCCCGCCTGGGTGAGGTAGCGGAGGTGCGGCCACGGGCGACGCAGGAAGTCGGTCTTGGCGGCCAGGATGGCGTAGTTGGACGGCACGCCGGAGAAGCTGGTCGCGCGCGAGCGCTCGAGGGAGTCGACGACCGTCGCAGGGTAGGCGAAGCGGTTGTCCACGACCACACGACCGCCGACGGCGAAGTGAGTGAGGAGGAGCGAGTTGCCGAAGCTGTAGTGGAAGGGGAGCACGCAGTGCACGCTGTCGTCGGCGGTCAGATGCAGGTAGGCGAGGATCTGACGCGTGTTGGCGGCGAGGTTGCGGTGCAGCAGCGTGGTGCCGCGCGGGAGTCCTGTCGAGCCGCTCGTGTAGAGGATGGCGCAGAGGTCCTCGAGGTCCGCCGCTCCGGAGACACGGGTGTCGTCGGCGGCGGCGATGTCCCCGCTCGTCAGGACCTGGAGTGCCGCAGGCAGCCCCCAGGAGGCGTTCGCTCGATCGACGGCGACGAACCGCAGACTGGGCGCCCCCTGCACGATGTCAGGGAGGTCCCGTGCGACGCGCGCGGCTGTGGTGATCAGGCCCACGGACCCGCTGTCCGCCAGGAGAGCCGCGTGGGTGCGTGCCTTATTGGCGTGGTTGAGGGCCACGCAGCAGGCGCCGGCCTTGAGGATGCCGAAGAAGCCTTCCACATAGGCGCGCCCGTTCTCGGCCAGCAGCCCGACACGGTCGCCACGGACGACGCCGAGCTCGCGCAGGCGGGTCGCGACTCGATTCGCTCCCTGCTCGATCTCGCCGTAGGTCAAGGTGATGTCGCCATGTTCGAGCGCCACCGCATCGCCCTGGCGGTCTACGCTCCGCTCAAGCAGTTCGTGAACCGGTGTGAGTCTGTCCATCAGGTCACCTCACCTTGGTGGTCGGCTCCCCGAGGCGGGCCATGTCCTGCGGGGCGGCGCGCAGGTACTCCGTCGTCCTGCTCTTGCGTGTGAAGTCGGCGAAGGCGTCGCGGACCTGGTCGGGTGACATGTCGAGTGCCGCGGCGGTCTCCTCCACCGATGCCTCGTGCTCCTGCGCGTACCACAGGAGGTCCATAGTCTCGTAGGGCAGGCGGAAGAAGAACTCCTCCTGGGTGGACGGGGCGCTGTAGGTGTCGGTGGTGGGGGTGCGCGTGCGTATCGCCTCGGGGACGTCGAGGTGCGCCGCCAGCTGATAGACCTGCGTCTTGTACAGGTGCGCGATCGGGGCCAGGTCGTAGCCCCCGTCGCCGTACTTGACGAAGAACCCCTGGTCGCGTTCGTTCTTGTTCGGCGTGCCGACCACGGCGAAGTTGCGCAACTCGGCGTGGTAGTAGAGCAGGTTGGTCCGGCAGCGCTGCTTGAAGTTCGTCGCCGCCACGATCTGCGCGAAGTCCTTCGGGCCCAGTCGGGCGCTCTTCTCCTCGCCGTCCGGCGTGACGATCGTGACCGAGAAGACGTTGAGCAGTCCGCCTTCGAGCAGCGAAGGCAGCCCGATCTTGGCCTTGTAGCCCGCGTCCGCGTCGTACTCCGGGAAGACGCGGGCGATGGCCTCGTCGCGGCGCTCGTAGCAGCCGAAGCCCTCAGCTGCCGGCGTGATCGGCTCCAGGATGGGAATGACTCCGTAGTGGGCGGCCAGATCCCGCGCCAACTCCTCGGATGCAGGATCCGAGTCCTTGTCCGGCAGCAGGAGCGCCACGACGCGCTCCGCGTCGAACGCCCTCACAGCCAACGCGAGGCAGACGGACGAGTCGATCCCGCCGCTGATGCCCACCACGCCGCCCTGCTTGCGGAAGCCGCGCACCGTCTCTTGCATCCATTGGACGATGCGCTCCGCTTCGGCGGCCGCGTCGATGCGGAGGACCTCTCTGTTCATAGGCACGCTCCTGCTCCCTTCAACTCGGTCGCTCGCCGGTGACGATCTTGACGTCGTCGCCTTCGCCGAGCGGAGATGCTGTCCTTGGATCGGTCACGAACTGACGATGCAGCAGCTGGGTCGAGATGATGCCGGCCAGGGCCATGTCGTCGGTCTCGCCCAGTGGCCGGCCACCGCGCAGCTTGGCGACCAGCTGGTCCACAGCATTGGGGTTGAAGTAGCCGGCCGCCTGGATTGCCGGCCGGGACAGCAGCTCATCCACGTACTCCGGCGGGTCATCGTTGAAGAAAGCCCGGTGGATCGGTGCCCGGTAAGGCTGCTTGGGCCGGTCTGTGATGGCCGCCGGCAACCACTCCCGGCTGACCTCCTTGAGAAGGTACTTCTCCGTCAGCCCGTTGAGCTTGAGCGAAGCCGGCAGACGACTCGCGAACTCGACCACGCGATGGTCGAGGAAGGGGAAGCGGCCCTCGACCGAGTGCGCCATCCCCATGCGGTCGCCCTGGGAGGAGAGCAGGTACTGCGACAGCAGGATGGTGGTCTCCAGATACTGGGCCTGCTGCAGGTGCCCCCAGCGGTCGAACCCCTCCGGGTAGGCGGGCGAGAGGTGATCGTGGTCCTCGGCGACCGTCCGCCGCACGTCGTCACTGAAGAAGCGCTTGGCCCGGGCCGTCGTGCGCCAGCGCAGCGCGTGCGAGTAGTCGCGTGCGTCCGTCTCCGTGAGACCCAGGGCAAAGAAGGCTTTGACGTAGTCCGAGGTCGACCCCGGCTTCCATGGGTAGATGCGGTTGAACAGCGCCGGCCGGCAGGTCGACTTGGGCTGCTCGGCCCAGAAGCGGCGGATCTTGGCCTCACGGAAGAGGTCGTAGCCGGCGAGGAGCTCGTCCGCTGCCTCGCCCGAGAGCACGACCTTGAAGCAGTTCTCGCGCACCAGGCCGGAGAGCAGGAACATGGGCGCCGGGGCCGTCCTCATCAGCGGGGTCTCGGCGTGCCAGACCACTTCGGGGAACACCGCACCGATGTCGGCGTGCGTGGCGCGCACCACGTGGTGCTTCGTGCCCAGCGCCTCCGCCATGGTGAGCTGATAGCCGCTCTCGTCGTAGTCGCCGTCGGTGAAGGCGATGGAGAACGTCTCCAGAGGGTTCGTCGTCTGGCTGCGGACGATCGCCGTGACCGTCGACGAGTCCAGGCCGCCGCTGAGGTAGGCGCCGACGGGGACGTCGGCCCTCAGACGGATCCTCGCAGCGTCCACGAGCAGCTCGCGTAGCTCCTCGGCGTATTCCCACGTGGGCCGTCGGGGCGCCACTTCGCCCTCGGGGAAGGTCATCTCCCAGTAGCGCTCCACAGTGATGCGGCCGTCCTCGACCCGCATGAAGTGGCCGGGGGGAAGCTCCGTGATGCCCCGGAAGAAGGTCCTCGGCGAGAGCGTGCTCCAGAAAGTGAAGACTTGGTCCAGCGCCAGGGGGTCGGGCTCCGCCGTCACACCTGGCGCGGCGAGCACCGCCTTGACCTCGGACCCGAAGATGAGGACATCGTCGGCCTCGGTCGTGAAGAGCGGTCGCACGCCCAGGCGGTCACGGGCCAGGAGGAGACTGCGGTCGCGGCTGTCCCAGATCGCGAGCGCGAACTGGCCGTTGAAGTGGGAGAGGCAGCCCGTCCCGTACTCCTCGTAGGCGTGCAGCACGACCTCGGTATCGGTGGCGGTGGTGAACCGGTGGCCGCGGCGCTCCAGTTCGAGGCGCAGCTCGGGGTGGTTGAACACCTCGCCGTTGAAAACGATCCACAGGGAGCGATCCTCGTTCGCGATCGGTTGCTGTCCGGTGTGGAGGTCGAGGATGCTGAGCCGCGCGTGCCCAAGGCCGACGTGCTCGTCGAGGTAGATGCCGAACTGGTCGGGCCCGCGGTGGCGGACGGCGCCGAGCATGGTGCGCAGGTTGGCCTCGTCCGCGGGAGACGCCCCTCCGAGGTCGCAGAGTCCGACGATGCCGCACATCAGCGTGTCCCCGCGCCGGCGTGGCGCGCGTCAGTCCGCCTCGCCGGTCAGCGATGCGGAGTCGCCCTTCCCGCCGATGATGTCCACGATCCGTTGACCGAGCAGGGGGGCGACCTTCTGCCCGAATTCGGCGGTGGGGTGCGAGTCAGTCGGACTACTGGCATACTCCGGCTTCAGGTAGGCACCGCCGGCGGTCTGGAGCTCGTAGAAGTCCCACAGGAAGATGTTATCGCCGGGCTCGTCCCACGCCGTCTTGACCCAGTCGAAGAACTCCCTGGTGCGCCGCGCCTCGTCGCGCGTCGTGCTCGCCTCCGTGAGGGCAGCGCCTGTCCAGACGACAAACGTGGTATCGGGGAATGAGCGCATCTTCTCCTTGAGCGCGGCGTACTGGAGCTTGTAGTTCTCGAGGCTCTTCACATCCGAATCGACGCTGGGATTGCCGGTGTCCGGCCGGATGTTGCCGACCGGGAAACAGTGCTTGAAGACGATGACGTCGTAGTCCTTCGTCAGCATCTCGAGCGTGGGCTCGCCCTGGTAGGGCGCATCGCCGGCGTTCTTCACCCAGATGTTGTAGTAGTCGTAGGGATAATTGGCCCACGGGTAGCCGCCGCCCGTGTTCGGGAAGTTCATCTGCTCTATCGAGTAGCTGGTGTCGTGCTTCTTGTTGTAGTCGGTGATCCAGCTGCCCAATGCGCTCTTGCCGAAGACCTTGCGGCTGATCTTGGACGTGGTGCCCATCCACACCACGTAGCCAGTGCTGTGATGAAGAAAGCCGATCTTCACGGCGCCCTCCCTTCCTGGTTGGCCGTCGTCCCCGGAGCAGCCGGGCGCGAGCAGGAGCCCGACCGCCAGGGCGAGGAGCAGAAGCCATGTCTGCCCGCGAACCATCGCCTCAGGCGTCGCCGCTCTGTTTGCGCAAGATGAACGAGCTCAAATGACGGACCGAGTCGAAGTTGTCGGGCACGAGCTCCTCGTCTGCCACGGACATGCCGAACTCCTCCTCCACCCAGTGCAGCAGCTCCATGAAACCGTACGAGTCGATGATGCCCGATTCCAGGAACGATGCATCGTCCGCGTAAGTGAACCCGTCCTCGCTGAACAGGAAGTTCCGCGCGATGAAGTCGCGAATCTTGGCCGCGACCGCGTCGCCGGTCGCGAGGGGATCTTGAGTCTCCACAGTGGTTCCTTCCTGCCTCTCTCGTGCCAGTGGCTCCCCAGCATATCTCGACATGCTGCAGGATACCTTGAGGAGCAGAGCCGGGTTCCGTGGACGCACTTCGGGACCCTACCGTGGTCCGTGCGGCGATTCGACGCGCCTTGATAGTATAGGCGTGTTGCCATTGAAGTGGGGAGAGTGGCCGACCTCACGACTGACGTGGATTCTCGTAGCCGACGAGCCTTGCACTGGTTCGAGAATCGGTGCGGCGACGGCTTGTCTCGTCGGATTAGGGGCTGACCATGCGTATCGCCGTCATAGGGTCGCGGGGGATGCCGGGCGTCCACGGAGGCATAGAGCGCCATGTCGAGGAGCTTTATCCGCGCTTGGCCGAACGCGACGTGAGTGTCACCGTCTACGCGCGCAGCGCCTATGTCCCCCGGGATGTCGAGTACCTAGGCGTTCGCGTCGTGAGTCTCAAGGCGCTACCGGGCCGCTACACAGAGGCCATCAGTCACACAGCCAGGAGCCTGTGGCACGCTCGTCATGGTGAATTCGACCTGGTGCACATCCACGCGATCGGTCCGGGCCTGTTGCTGCCCCTCGCGCGTCTTCTGGGATTTCGCCGGTCGGTACTCACGTTCCACGCGCTCGACTACGAGCGTGCGAAGTGGGGTCGCGCCGCAAAGGCGATGCTCCGGCTCTCCGAGCAGGTCGCTGTGCGGTGCGCGACGGAGGTGATTGCTGTCTCCAGGAGCGGTACGGAGTATCTGGAAGGTAAGTACCGTCGGCACATCTGCTACATCCCCAATGGTCCTGGAAGGCTCACGAGACGCCCGCCCGGAGGATTCCTGGACCGACTCGGTCTTCGGGGTGGGGACTACGTACTCTTCGTTGGCCGCTTGATCCCCGAGAAGTGCCCCGACGACCTCGTAGCGGCGATGACGGAGTTGACTGAGCTCAAGGTCGTGTTCGCCGGCGACTCCAGCCACACCGATGAGTACACATCTCGACTCAAGTCCTCAGCCGGGGCGCAGGCGGTCTTCCCCGGATACGTATACGGCCAGGATCTCGCAGAGCTGTATTCGTCCGCCTTGGCTTATGTACTGCCCTCGGAAGTCGAGGGACTGAGTATCAGCCTTCTGGAAGCCATGGCAATTGGGCTGCCCGTCGTCGTCAGTGACATCCCCGGCAACATCGAGGCCTTGGGAGATCCTCCGGCCGGCCTGGTGTATCGACTGCGGGACCGTCACGCACTGACGGATGCGCTTCGACGCATCGCAGAAGACGCCGAACTGCGTCACGAGCTCAGCCGGAAAGCGATGGCGCGCGTTCAGGAAGCCTATGACTGGGAGGCCATTGCCGACCAGACACTGACGTTGTACCAGCGGGCAATGGCAGGCGCATCAACGCCTGGGCATGCTCAGTCCGGCTTGTTCTCAAGGATGCGCAGGTAACCTCGCACTGTCGCGTCATTGGAGAGTTCCTCTTCAACGAATCTGCGCCCGGCTCTTCCCATCGTTGTCCGGCGCTCTGGATCAGCCAGGATCCCAGCGACGACGGATGCCATCTCATCCAGGTCACCCTGCTCGACGACAAGGCCGGTCTCGTCCGGAAGAAGGGTTTCCCGGACTCCGCTGGTGTCCATGCCCACCACGGGCACTTCGCAGGCTTGTGCCTCCAGGAAGGAGAGCGGGAATGTCTCGATATCGTCGGACAAGAGCACCACGACATCTGCGGCCGAATATGCGGCCGACATTTCGACGATCGGCCCGGTGACACGAAGCCAGTCAGCAACGTGGCTGGCTTTTGCCAGCGTCGTGTTCTTTTCGAGCAACGGCCCGCCGCCAACCATGACGCCCCATGCCTTGGTGCCTTCGGCGTGCAACCGCTCAATCAGCGCTATGAACCGGTCATGGCGTTTCTCGGTTCGGTGGGCGGCCACGAGCATCAGAACTGGGGCATCCGGGGGTACGTCCCACTCTGCACGCATCCTCGAGGATCCCTCGGTGTCGCGGAGGAACCGGCTGGTGTCCACACCGTTGCGGATCACGCGTATTTTGCGCTTCTGGTGGCCGCCGCGTATCAGGTCATCCACCTGTGCCTGGGCGCACGCGATAACGGTCTCTGTCACGCCGCCCAGCGCGACGTTCGTGAGACGCTCCCCCAGACGTGTGTTGCCGGTCGTCGAATGCTCGGCGACGATGATGCGACAGCCGAGTGACGCGGCGGCCAACCGACCCCAGAGGGAGGCGTTGAACATCACGCAGATGCAGACATCCGCCTTGAAAGCGCTCAGAGTGCGACGAAGGTCGAAGAAGACGCGAATGTCCCAGCGGCTGGTGCGGCCAAGCTCCATGACCTGCACGCTTTCCGCGTACTCCGGGAAGTGCTCTGCGCGCTTGTTCGCAATGAGGAGCACATCGTGTCCCATATCAATCAGGCGAGAAGCCACTTCCAGCGTTTCTCGCTCCGCGCCTCCGCGCGAGATGGCTGCGATGTCGAAGGCTATCCTCAAGGCCACCAGCTTCCTGCCGGGTTGGGCTCGCCCGTCAGTGTACCCGACGCGGCCACCCGACGACGCCGGTCTCCAACCGAGACGTCCTGACTGCTATGCTGGGGAAGCATAACTACGAAGCAGGTAAACAGTCGAACCTAGCGAGCGGCCAGATGGTCGATACGCTGCAGCAGCATCCACGGATATCCGTCGTCACGCCTTCGTTCAATCAAAGCGACTTCCTTGAGGCGACGCTGAAGTCGGTCATCGACCAGCGATACGCCGATCTGGAGTATGTGGTCATCGACGGAGGCTCAACTGACCACAGCGTCAGCATCATTGAGAGCTACGAGGCGATGCTTGCCTACTGGGTGAGCGAGCCGGACCAGGGGCATGCGCACGCGTTGAATAAGGGGTTCTCGAGGACCACAGGGGACCTGATGTGCTGGATCAACAGTTCCGACCTGTACTATCCGTGGACATTCCAGATAGTGGCCGAGATCTTCACGCAGTTCCCGGGAGTGGAATGGATCATGGGTGCCATATCGATGGTCGATGTCCGTGGGCGCCCAAGAGTAGTTGCCGCTCAGCGCGGGACCAATGTGTACGACGTGCTGGCTGGCCGCTACCGCTATTGTGTCCAGCAGGAGTCTGTGTTCTGGCGGCGCAGCTTGTGGGAAAGGTCGGGCGGATATCTCGATCAGAGGCTAACCTATGCTGCTGACTTGGACCTTTGGCTGCGATTCTTTCGGCTTGCGCCGTTGTATCGCGTGGGCACCCTTCTGGGCGGCTTCCGCGTCCACGAGGACTCGCTGGGGAAGGCGGGTGACGACCTGTACGGCCGCGAGGCCGCAGAGGTCTACTCGCGCTTCGTGTCGAGCCAGGATCGCACATCGTTGAGCCGTGGACGTCTCATCCGCATGATGGGCGCTGGGAGACACAAGATGATCAGTGATGGCTTGAACAGAATGGGCCTTCTGCCCTGGTACAGGCACCCCCAAATCGAATTCAATTTCGACCGTATGGCGTGGGTCTTGTCGTGACCGGTTCGCCGGGTGGCCAACTCCACGTAGTGATCCTCGGCGATTGGCTGCCGTTTCCACACGGTATGGCGACCACCGGTCGAGCAGTGCTGATGGCACGTGCGCTCCGTCACGCTGGAGTGCACGTTCAGGTTCTCTGCCTTCAAGCCACGGAGCGCCCTCCCAACATCGAGAACGTGGCCGTGCGTGGGGAGTACATGGGAATCCCCTATGAGTACGCCCCAGGAACGACGATGCGCCGCAAGTCGTTCTTGGCCCGGCGCGTCACTGCCGCGTGGGGCTGGTCTCACGGGGTTCTGAGGCTAATCCAGCTGCGGCGTGAGGGTCGCTTGGACTTGGCGTATCTGGTGTTCTGGACACCGCGTCCAGCAGGCCACCTCCTCTGCTTCCTGGCGCTTCTTCGACTGCTTGGCGTGCCAGTCGTACGCGAGGTCAACGAAAGCACATGGTCACAGAAGCCTGAACTCACATTTCTCGAGCGCGTGTGGTCGCCGTTGGCCGGGGTGGACGGGGCTGTGACCATCTCCACCGAACTCCACCAGTGGGCTGCGAGGGAGACGAGATCGCGCCCAGACTTCCGTATCCTAGATGTCCCGATTCTCGTGGATATCGACGAGCAGCGACCGAGGGACTATCCCACTGGGAAGCCGGTGGTCGTCTTCGCGGGGTCGCCCGAGTATCAGTCCACTATTCGCTTCATCCTGTCTGCTATGAACGAAGTGTGGCGAACACACCCACAATGTCGGATGACCATAACCGGCACCGCGCCCGCCGACCCACGAGTTGCTTGGCTGCGCGCGTGGGCGCGCCAAGCCGGATTCGAGTCTCGCATCGACATCGCGGGCTACCTACCCAGGTCGGAGCTTCTAGAACTGTACTCGCGGGCTCACGTGCTCCTTATCCCGCTTTTCGACGATAGGCAGTCGCGAGCCAGGTTCCCAACCAAGATCGGCGAGTACCTTGCTGCCGCACGGCCCGTGGTCACAAACGCTGTGGGGGAGATTCCTCAATACTTCACGGACGGAGTCGACGCGGTCGTGTGCCCCCCCAACGACTCTGCCGCTTTCGGGCATGCAGTTGCTCAGTTGCTCTCAGACCCCACTCGCGCGGCACTCATCGGTCGCCGCGGGAGACAGTTGGCGGAGGCTCGGTTCCACTACGCACGGTATGGTGACATGATAGCTCGAGGGCTCACGGAGATCGCCGGGACTCGAGGGCCACTCGGCCGGCGTGGCGACATGTAGTCTCGCAGGATGAGCAGCATTGATTTGACGGCTGGGTCCGTCCGTCTAGCGTCTCAGTACTCGTGCGTCATTGCTTCAGCGGGATCACGTTGCCTGCCGCGACTGCAGCGGACGAGTCCCAGTAAGCGAGCGAGGTCGCCGGGATGAAGGGCGTGCCGTTGGCTGCGCCCCTGACGTAGCCCGTCACCGTGCATCCGGCGAAGTCGTTGTAGTTGTTGGTCGTTGCGCTGCCCCACCAGTTGCCGTTCCATGTCTGACCGAGGTATCGGACCTGGTTCACGGCGTCTCCGGTGTTGAAGGTGCAGCCCCTCCATCGTGAGTACATCAGCCCGTCGCACGCGAAGAAGGACCCGCTGGGGCGTGGGCTATGCTTCTGGTAGCGGTACGCCGTCTCCAAGTGGACGTCGAGTCCCTCGAAGTAGAGATGGCTGGCGGACCCGGCGAGGTTGGAAACGTTGAAGGGCTCACCACCGCCCGACCAGAAGGTGCAGTCTCGGGTGACGATGTATCGGTTGCCGTTCGACTCCCAGCATTGCGCACCGTGGGGATAGAGCACCGGGTCATCTCCCCAGCCCTTGAAGAGGCACTTCTCGGTGATTGCGTAGATGTCAGTGGTCCCAGAGGTCCACGAGATGCACTGGTTCCCAGCCGGCTCGAAGGTGCAGTTCTTGACTGAGAAGTTGTAGCCACCGGTAGGCTCGAGGGACATGCGCGAGACCTTCTCGAAAATGCACCCGTCGAAGGCGAGGTCGTGCGCTCCGGTGACCTTCACGCCGTTGACTCCCCGCCACCATGCGGTGGGTGTCCCACCTCCGGTATTCGAGGCGAAGGTGCAGTTGTGGAAGCTGACGTTGTAGAGACCGCTGCTGTAGAGGGTCACCACGCCGTCTGTGTTACTGCCGATGTTCGGGTTGGAGGCAACAAAGGTGATGCCGTCGAAGAGCGTGTTGTTGGCGGCGCCGTTGTAGGCGATGACGTTGCCAGATCCGTCCCCAGTCGTAATGGTTGCAGTGACTGGATCCCATGTGAAACTCCTGTCCAGTACAGCGTCGATTTGTGCGTAGGTGCTGGCCGATGTGATGGTCCTCACGGGGTCGATATAGAAGTCGGCCGGCTCCGACTCCGCTCCATTGACGTAAACGCGGACGCGATGGTAAGTGCCGGGGGCGCCGGCCTTGCCGGGGCTCATTGATGGCACGGTGACGGTGATCTGCGTGTTCGACCAAGAAACGTAGGAGGCGGCTGCCTTTGTGCACGGCGCCCACTTCGTGTCTCCGGTCGGACTCGGGGTGGTCACCTGGGCCTCGCCGAAAGTCACCAAGCTGGCGCCGCGGGTAGCGCCAAAGCCACTTCCGCTGATGGTCAGTTGCGCGCCGATCGAGGCGTGCTTCGTGGAGAGGGAGCTGATTACCGGCCCGCTCGGGCTCACCGTCGGCGTCGGGGTTGGAGTCGGCGTCGGGGTTGGAATCGGCGTCGGGGTTGGAATCGGCGTCGGCGTGCTGCTTGGCGCGACTGTCGGCGTCATCGTCGGGGTGGGAGACGCACTCGGCGTCATCGTCGGGGTGGGCGTTGGTGTTGCGGTCGGTGACGGAGAAGGATCCAAGGTGGGCGTCGGCGAGGGTGTAGGCGTGTCCGATGGGGTTGGTGTGGGGTCCGGCTCCGGGATCGACTCGGCCCTGTCCGTGTATACCGTGACCTCGTTGGCGGACGCCCACGCACCGAACGAGCTCGCACCGAGTACCCTGACGCGAACGTAGCGGGCAAAGATGCTCATTGCGTCCGTGGTGACGCCTTTGGTCTGGTTCCGGCTGCGATCGGCGGCAGTCGTGAACGTCACGCCGTCGAGGCTGGTCTCGACGCGGTACCGATAGGCGCGCTTGCTGGCCTGATACCAGTCCGTCTGGACGCCGGTGACGGTCGTGGGGTCACCGAGGTCGACCATCCACCACTGGGGGAACTTCTTGGAGTTCGCCGCCCAGCGCGTGGTAGTCAACCCGTCGTTCGCGGCAGCGGGGAAGTTGCCCGGTTGGGTGCTGCTCGCGCTGGCTGGCAGGCCGGCCGGCTCCGGGGTGCCGGACGAGATGAACGTGTTGCCCATGGCGATTCCGGCCGTGGGCGAGACGCGGACCAGGACGACTGACTTCGGACGCCGTCCAACGACCCTGAAACGGGTCACACCCCGCACCTTCACATAGCGAGAGCCATTGCGCACCCTCAATGTGCGTCCGTGACCCTTGACTACGGCGTAGGCGCGCGTGTGTTTAACGATGCGGTAGCGGAGCGGCTTGTACTTGCCGGCAGAAGCAGAGACGGCGGAACACAGCAGGACTGTGAGCAGGAGAACAAGGATCGTTGCGAGGGCTGCGAGCTTCCGGTTCACCGTGACGCCTCCAGAGCGGGGAACGAGGGCCACGGCGAGGCTGGCGACGACTAGGCAGGAGAAGCCCTGCCTCGATGCGACCCACTGGAGTTCCGTTGGACGTGCCGACGAGCAGTCGTCACTGCTCTGCTGGAGGAGACATCGGCGCTTGGGGGTGATTGTTGAGTGGCTAGACGACTATCTATCGTCAAAGATGGCAACAGCGGAGCTCATGGGGGCGGCTCGGTCTTCGCTTGACTGCACAGATTGCCGCGCGCTTGCGCGCCACGTGCGACGCCTCGATACTGCACGACGCCATGCGCCTACAGGGTGCCCGATATGTTCCCGGCGTCTGCGGACCGGATGTCGACGCCGCCCCAATACTGAACACTCTGCGCCGGTCG
>MTKY01054795.1_pt1 | contig 23235 bp, 21 predicted proteins | sample 1042731 | NCBI WGS metagenome assembly MTKY01 (sample SAMN06212206, study PRJNA360538) | anaerobic digester metagenome | biome: Wastewater treatment plant; material: sludge; isolation source: anaerobic digester fed with sludge from wastewater treatment plant | place: Denmark: WWTP Soeholt ... | reverse complement strand
TGCAGGTGTCGCCGGCGCGATGGGCGGGCTCGTGCTCGGCGCCAGCTCCTCGCAAGCGATCGACGTACTACTCCTAGCCCTCATCGTCGTCGTGGTCGGCGGCGTCGGCTCCGTAGCCGGAACGTTCGCCTCAGCGATGCTGATCGGCGTCCTGGACGCGTACTCCCGCTCGTGGCTCCCCGAGATGTCGTCGGTGGTGCTGTACGCACTGATGGCCCTCGTGCTGATCATCCGCCCCACGGGTCTAAGTGGACGCGTGGCGCGATGAGTGCTCGTACGCCCTCTCGTTCGAGCATGGTCTTCGCTCTGTTCGTGCTGCTCGTGTGCCTCTCGCCGGCCGTCCTCGATACGCCGCAGCAGAGCCTGCTCACCCGGGCCCTCATCTTTGGTCTGATGGCTGCCAGTCTCGACATCGCCTACGGGCATGCCGGCCTCGCATCGCTCGGACACGCGGCGCTGGCCGGTGTCGGTGGCTACACGGTCGGCATCCTCATGGTGAAACACGACATCGACTCGTTCTGGATCGGTATCGGCGCAGCCGTCATCATGTCCGCTGCCGTCTCGCTCGTCTTCGGCATGCTCGCCCTTCGCGCCAAAGGCCTCTACTTCATCCTGGCGACGTTCACGCTGGGTCAGATGCTGTCGAACCTCGCGCAACAGTGGTCGGCACTGAAGTCGCCCGGCGTCGAGGCCATCGTCGGCATCAGCTGGCCGTCCTTCGGTTTCATGGACGAATGGAGCCCCGCGGCCGTGCTGCGCGCAGTGCTCGTCATCGTGGTCCTAGCGTTCCTTGCCATGAAGCGCATCCTCGGCTCACCGTTCGGGCTCGCACTCCGTGGCGTGCGCGACAACTCCGAGCGGATGGAAGCGCTCGGCTACCACGCATGGGCCTACAAGCTCGGCGCAATGGTCGTGTCGGGCAGCTTCGCCGGGCTCGCCGGAGCACTTTTCGCCTATCACAGCGGCATCATCGCGCCGAGCAACATCGGCATCGCAGCCTCCGGCGTTCTGGTGCTCATGGTCATCCTCGGCGGTAGCGGCACGACGTACGGACCGCTGTTCGGCGGCATCGCCGTCACCATCATCCAGTTCTACGCAAGTGAGTGGTCCCAGGCTCGTGCACCCTTGATCATCGGTGCGCTCTTCATCTTCACCGCGCTGCTGCTGCGCGGCGGCGTCGCCGGAACCATTCGCCGCCGGCTCCGCAAGAAGGAGATGGCCCGTGCATCTGCTTGAGGCAAGCGGACTGGTCAAGCGGTTCGGCGGCGTCGCGGCCGTCGATAACGTCACGTTCTCCGTGCCATCGGGCCAATGGCTCGGCATCATTGGACCGAACGGCGCGGGCAAGAGCACGCTGTTCAACCTGCTCGGTGGTCAGCTGCACCCCACCGAAGGCTCGATCCGCTTCGCCGACGCCGACATCACCAAGCTGACCCCTCATCAGCGTTTCCATCTCGGTGTCGGGCGTTCGTTCCAGATCACGAGCCTCTTCCAGGGGCTCAGTGTTGTCGATCACATGGCGCTCGCACTGCGCCGTCACGGTCGACGTAGCATCGTCCGGCCGTCGTTGGGGGACCGGAGCCTCTTGGCCGAGGTGTCGGACGTGCTTGGTGCATGGGACCTCGCCGGCGTTGCATCCGGCACCTTGCCGGACGAGTTGTCGTACGGCGAGCAGCGACGTCTGGAGCTCGCCCTCGCCATCGCATCGGAACCTAAGTTGCTGCTGCTCGACGAGCCGAACGTGGGTCTGACGAGCAGCGAGTGCGACGAGTTGCTCACCAAGGTGCGCAAGATCGCTCACGACGTCACCGTGGTGTTCGTCGCCCACGACATGGAGATGGTGCTCGGCTGGTCGCATCGCGTTCTCGTGATGCACTTCGGTGAGCTGATCGCCGACGAGACGCCCGAAGATCTGCTGCACAACGAGTTCGTGGGCGAGGTCTACCTCGGTAGCAAGGTGGAGAACCCCGATGCTGGAACTGACTGACGTCCACGCCGGCTACGGCCACACGCCCGTGCTCCGTGGCGTCACGATGTCCGCGCCCGCCGGGTCGATCACCGCGCTGCTCGGCCGCAACGGCATGGGCAAGACCACGACCATCCGGTCCATCGTCGGCCTCGTCAAGGCGACCTCCGGCTCGATCCGCTTCGACGGCACCGAACTGACCGGCATGGCCATCCACAAGCGGGCACAGCTCGGCGTCGGCTTCGTTCCCGAGACACGCCAGGTGTTCCCGTCCCTCACGGTCGCCGAACACCTCCGCGTCGGTGCACGCAAAGGCCGCGACGGCGTCAACGCATGGCCGACGGAGCGCCTCATCGAACTCTTTCCGGTGCTGCAACGCCGCGCCGACGCACGCGGTGCGCAACTGAGCGGCGGCGAGCAACAACTCCTGGTCATCGCCCGCGCCCTCACCACGAACCCGACGCTGCTGCTCCTCGACGAACCCACTGAAGGCCTCGCCCCGTCGGTGGTCAACGAAATCGGCGCGATGATTCGCCGGCTCAGCCAAGAGCCCAACGCTCCGGCGATCGTCCTGGTGGAACAGAACCTGAACTTCGCATTGTCGATTGCCGACCGAGCGTACGTGCTGGTAAAGGGAGAGGTCGCCTTCGAAGGGCAGGCGTCGGCCCTGGCCGCCGACGCCGACCTTCAGCACGCCCTCATCGGCCTGGGCTCGGCGTGACCACCCTGCACGACCTGCTCTCGGTACGCGACCTCGCCGCCGCCTACCGCGCTCGTCGGCCGCTGTCGCCTATCGAGGTCACCGAGTACTTTCTCGAGCGGATCGACCGCATCGACAGCGACGTCCGGTCGATGGTCACCGTGACCCCCGAGCTCGCCATGCGGCACGCTGCAGCGGCCGCACGACGAATCGCACAGGGCGACCCGAATCCGATGCTCGGTGTCCCGGTCGTGATCAAGGACCTCATCGACGTGAAGGACGTGCGCACCACCGCCGGCAGCGCCGTACTCCGCGACAACGTCGCGACCTCCTCGTCCGCCGTGTGGAACCGCCTCGGTCGCGCCGGAGCCGTACTGCTCGGCAAGGCGAACACCCACGAGTTCGCGTACGGCGGCACCACCGAACCGACCGTCAACCCGTGGGGGAGTGGCCACCTCGTCGGGGGCTCGTCCGGTGGACCGGCGGCCGCGCTCGCCGCCGGGCTGACGCCGCTGGCTGTCGGCACCGACACCGCCGGGTCGATCCGCATCCCCGCGAACCTGTGCGGCGTCTACGGCCTCAAGCCCACCCGTGGCGCCGTGAGCGCTTCCGGCGTGATTCCGCTCGCGCCATCGCTCGACGTGGTCGGCCCGATGGGTCACCATCCCCGCGACCTCGCGCTGGCGATGTCGGCGATGTCCGCGCGACATGCCTCCGCCGATCCGGCCGCTTCGCACGCAGCGATGCGGCGGCGGGCCAAGGCGCGACGTGTTCGATTCGGTGTGCTCGCCGACCCCGGGGGGATGACCCCTGGCGTCGCTGCCGCGTTCGAACGGACCGCTGCCATTTCATCGACGTTCGGGACGACGACGGAAGTGGACTTCGACGAGTTCGCCGACACCGTCTGGACGAACTTCACCATCCTCGGCGTCGAAGCCGTGCTGGTGCACGAACAATGGGAGCCGCACCGCTCGATGTACACGCCGTATGTCCGAGAGCGCCTCGAGCAGGCGGCCCTGACCCTTGCCGTTGACCACGTTCGGGCCACGCGAGCCGCACTTGCGTACCGCCAGCGGGTCGACCAGTTGCTCGAGCACTGCGACGCCCTGATCGTGCCCGGCATCCCGTATCCGGCGCCGGCGCTGGGCATTACGTCGGTCGACGTCGCGGGTGTCGTCGAGGACCGAGACACCTCGATGTGCCGCAACACCGCAGTCGCGAACCTGACCGGCCATCCCGTGCTGGCGCTCCCAGTCGGCTTCGAGGACGGGCTCCCGGTCGGCGTGCAACTGGTCGGACGGCGCGGTGGCGACGCCGATCTCCTCGCCCTTGGCGAGTTGTTCGCCGACGAGATCTCGGTGGCCACCGTCGCAAGCGCATTCGCCAGCTGATCCGAGAAGGACTTTCATGACTTCCCACGCGTCCCCGTCGATCTCCTCCGTTGCCGTCGTCGGAGGCGGCCAGATGGGCTCCGGCATCGCAGAGGTGTGCGTACGAGCGGGTCTCGACGTCATCGTGCACGAGATCTCAGCTGACGCCGCCGATCGCGCGACCGAGCGGGTGACCTCGTCGATGCAACGTGCCGTCGCCAAAGGCAAGCTCACCGCCGACGAGTTCGATCTCGCAGTCGAGCGACTCCGCGCCTCAAGCGACCTCTCGGACCTTGCTCCGTGCGATCTGGTGATCGAAGCGATCGTCGAGGACGAGCTCGCCAAGCGTGACCTCTTCGCGCGGCTGGATCAAGTGCTCGTCAAGGACGACGCCATCCTCGCCTCGAACACGTCATCGATCCCGATCATCAAGCTCGCGATGGCGACGCGTCGCCCCGACAAGGTCATCGGCATCCACTTCTTCAACCCCGTGCCAGTGCTGCGACTTGTCGAGTTGGTCACGTCGCTGCTCACCGGCGACGAGACACAGCAGCGCGCTGAGGCCTTTGCGAGCGACCTGCTGGGCAAGCGGGTGATCCGTTCGAAGGACCGGGCCGGTTTCATCGTCAACGCACTGCTGATCCCGTACATCCTGGCCGCGATCCGAATGCTGGAATCTGGATTCGCCACCGCCGAGGACATCGATGCCGGCATGGTCGAAGGGTGCGCACACCCGCTCGGGCCGCTTGCGCTCTGCGATCTCATCGGGCTCGACACCACGATGGCGGTCGCCGAGTCGCTCTACGCCGAGTTCAAGGAACCGCTCAATGCCCCACCGCCACTGCTCGTCCGGATGGTCGAAGCCGGTCTCCTCGGCCGCAAGAGCGGGCAGGGCTTCTATCGCTATCGCTGATCGGTCATGGAGCAGCGGGGTTCAACACCGCCGCGTCGTCCCAGTCCTTCGGCGCGAAGAACAACCGGAACCAGGCGCGGGTCGTGACCTCTGCGGCCTCCTCGAGGTCGACCTTCCTGGTGTGGATCGCCTCATGGCCGAACCACACGTAGGCCACCTGTTCCACCATGCAGGTCATCGCATCCGCAGCCAGCGACGTGTCGATACCGTCGAGAGTGGTGAGACCGAAGTGATCTCGAACCGCCTCGGTGAAACGATCGGAGTGCCGTGTGCGCATCTTCCACCAGATCTCCCTGAACCGCGGGTCCACCGCGGCCGCTTCAACGAGCGTGCGCATCACGTCGCGGTGCTCGAAGTAGTGGCGGAGATAGCCGAGGTTCGCCTCGCGAAGCGCCGCGAATGGTTCGGTGGAGAAGTGATGGTCGCTGGACCTGCTGGAGGTGAAGAGCTCCTCGTGGATGTCCGTCACGAGGTGTTCGAACACGCTCTCCTTGTTCTCGAAGTACCGGTACAGCGCGCCCATCGAGAGGCCCGCCTCCTCGGCGATGTCGGCCATTCGGGCGTTGACGTAGCCGTCGCGGGCGAAGACCGCTCTTGCCGCTTCCAGCAACTGCTGCCAGGTGCGACGGCCTTTGGGGGTGGTGGGAACTGCAGGCACGGCACGAATGTAGTACGTCATCACGTAAAGCGACATCACTATCGTAAAAAAAGTGACGTCACTCTCTTGACTTCAGCGACGGAGCACTCCAGAATGACGAAACACACAGTGGAGGGGGGCGCGTGACAACCGAGCAGACGATCCGCGACTACCGCACCCACGGGTGGTGGCCCGATGAGTCACTGTGGGATCGCTACCTCAGTATCGCCACCGCGCACCCGACCGGCCTCGCAGCTGCGGACGACCGCGGCGTCGAACTGACCCACGCAGGCCTCCTGGACGCCTCGCGACGCATGTCCACCGGCCTCGCCGACGCCGGCGTGCAACCCGGCGATCTCGTCATCGTCATCATGCCGAACCGCGCCGAATGGCAGGTGGTCTTCGCCGCCCTGTTGCGGCTCGGAGCGATCCCGATGACGATCCCGGTGACCACCGACGGCCCGACCCTCACCTATCTGTGCGATCTCGCCGAGGTCGCCGCCGTGGTGACCTCGACCCGCGTTGGCAACACGTTCCTGGGCGACATGGCGATCGAGGCAGCATCGAAGGCCGAGCGGGCGACGCCGGTGATCGTCGTCGACGACGTCGCGCACATGGACGTCGTCAGCGGCGGACGACGCGAGCCCCGCGCCATCGCACTCGACGACGTCGCCCATGTCATGACCACCTCCAGCACGACCGGCAAGCCGAAGGCCGTCACGCACTCGAGCAACACGCTGGCGGCCTTGAACTTCGGCTTCACGGATCGCTTCGACCTCCGCGCCGACACGCCGATCTTCATGGCGTCGCCGCTCGGACACAGCGTCGGCGCGATCCACGGCGCCCGTCTGTCCATGTACCTCGGGGCACCGTTGATCCTGCAGGAGCGGTGGGATCCCGAGCTGGCGATCGAGATCATCGCCCGGTACGGCTGTGACTTCACGTCCGCTGCGACGCCGTTCCTCAAGGACCTCATCGACGCGCCAGCGCCTGCGTCGCGGCGCAAGCTCGCCCCGATGCGGACCTTCCTCTGCGGTGGCGCAGCGGTCCCTCCGATGCTGATGGCCCAAGCCGACCTCCAGTTCCCGGACACGTTCGTGTCGGTGCTGTGGGGCATGACCGAAGGTGGCGTCACCACCAGCACCTTCACCAGCACCCAGGAGCAGCGCAGGAACACTGCAGGCTGCGGTCTGCCGGGCCTGGAGCTCAGCGTCGTCGACACCGAGCTCGACCATCTGCCCGTCGGCGAGGCCGGCGAACTGGTGATGCGGGGCCCCGGAGTGTTCACCGGCTACCTCGGCCAGGACGACCTCCACGCCGCCTCCATGACCCCCGACGGCTTCTTCCGCACCGGCGATCTCGCTCGCCTCGACGCCGACGGCTACCTGCACCTCACCGGCCGCCTAAAGGACCTGATCATCCGAGGTGGCGTCAACATCTCGCCGGTCATGATCGAGGACGTCCTCGCCGGCCACCCCGGCGTGCGACGCGTCGCGGTCGTCGGCGAGCCCGACGACCGGCTCGGCGAGCGCCTCTGCGCAGTGGTCGTCCCCAAGGGCGACGCCCAACTATCGCTCGACGAGCTCGTCCAATGGGCCGGCACACAGGGACTGTCCCGGCGGTACTGGCCCGAGTCGATGCGCATCGTGCCAGACATGCCCGTCACCGCCGCCGGGAAGATCCGCAAGAACCAACTTCGAGACGAACTCTTCGGGAGCCAACCGTGACCCACACGCAAAGGATCGGCGACATCGACGTCGCCTGGAACCAGGATGGCTCGGGCGCTCCGCTCGTGTTCATTCACGGCCTCGCCGAGGACCGGCACACCTGGGCAGCACAACAGGCCGCCATTCGTGACCACACCACCTACGCCTACGACCTGCGCGGCCACGGCGACAGTTCCGTTGGCGAAGGCGACGGCACCGCAGAGCAACTCGCCTCGGACCTCCTTCGGTTCCTGGAAGAGGTCACCGGCCCGGCGACGTGTGTCGGGTTCTCCCTCGGCGGCACCGTGGTGCTCGGTGCCGCAGCGAGCAACCCCGCCCTCGTTCCGCACGCCATCGTCCTCGGCACCTCGTCCGTCGTTGGTCGTTCGGCGGCCGAGTTCTTCGCCTCCCGCATCGCCATGCTCGAACACGGCGTGACCGACGAGTTCCGACTCGCGCTCCGAGCCGACACGGCAGCAGCGATCTCCAACACCGATGTCGACGTCGACGCGGTCACCGCACGACGCGTCACAGCGGTCGCCGACGGACGCGGCTACATCAACGCCGCCCGAGCGATGGCCAGGGTCAACACCGTGCCGCTCACCGACGTCCTGCCGAACGTGCGCGTACACGTCGACGTGGTCGGCGCCGACAACGACACCTTCTGCCCGCGCAAGGCAGCCGACCTGCTGATGGCAGGGCTGCCCGACGCCACCTACTGGGAAATCCCGGCCGCGGGTCACCTCATGAATGTCGACAACCCCTGCGAGGTCACTCGCCTGATCACCGAACTGCTGAAGGAGCACGAAGCATGAACCGTTGGGCCCTCTCCATGGGTGTCAGTCCGCGCGAGCCGCTATCGAACGTGGCAACCCTCGCCACTGCAGCCGAGTCCTACGGATTCGAAGGGCTGTGGTACATCGACTTCCAGCTCGGCATGAAGGACGCATACGCAGCAATGAACATCGCCGCGATGGCGACCAAGTCCATGCACATCGGACCGTCGGTGACCAACCTGGTCACCCGTCACCCCACGGTCACCGCGAACGCGATGACCGCGCTCGACGAACTCACCGACGGTCGGGCGATGCTCGGCATCGGCGCCGGATGGTCCGCTGTCTACGGTGCCGGCGGCCAACCGTCGAAGCTCGGCGACATCTCCAACGGCATCGACGAGATGCGCAAGCTGTTCACCGGCGAGGAACAGGACCTGTACGGCACCCGCGTGCAACTGAAGACGGCGCGCCGCCAGATCCCCATCTACATCGCCGTGTCCCAGCCCGGCATGCTGCGCCTGTGCGGCGAGAAGGCCGACGGCGCGATCCTGATGGGCGCCGCCGACCCCGAGTTCTGCAAGTGGCAGCTCGACTACCTCTACGAGGGACTCAAGAAGGCAGGTCGCGACCGCTCCGAAGTCCTCGTCGACCTCGTCGTCACGATGAGCTGCCGCGACGACGAACAGGAAGCCCTCAACGACGTGCGCGCGTGGGCCACCAGCCAGGCCGCGACCTTCGCCCCGTGGAAGACGATGCCGCCCGCGTGGGAGAAGTTCCGCCCCGAGTTCGAACGCGCCGAGAAGGAGTACCACCTCGTGGACCACCTCTCGCTCCACGCCGAGCACAAGCAGATCGTCAGCGACGAGTTCGTCCAGAGCGTCGCCATTGCCGGCAACGAAGCGACGTGCATCGAGCGCCTTCGTGAGCTCGTCGCGCTCGACATCGACCGCATCACCTTCGCCTTGCTGTCCGGCGGTCGCCTCGACCGCATGGAACAGATCGCAAATCGCATCATCCCCGCCGTCACGGCCGACTGACGACCAACCACCAAGGACTCACCATGACCACCACGAAAGTCGCGATCGTCACCGCTGCCGCGGGTGCCGGCATCGGAGCCGCCATTGCGAAGCGGCTCGCCAGCGACGGCTTCGACGTCGTCGTGACCGACGCCCACGAACGTCGCGCCGAGCAACTCGCCCAGACCCTGTCCGACGAGCACGGTCGCGCCTTCACCTCGGCTCGCCTCGACGTCACCGACCCCACAGCGGTCGAGGAACTGCTCAACCGTGTCGCTGCAGAGCGCGGCGGGATCCACGTCCTTGTCAACAACGCCGGGTGGAGCAAGATCGAGCCCGTCGCGGAGATGGAGCTCGAGACCTGGCGGCGATGCCTCGACGTCGACCTCAACGGCACCTTCTACTGCATGCGCTACGCGCTGCCGCACATGATCGCCGCCGGCGGGGGAGCGGTCGTCAACATCTCGTCGATCGCCGGATGGGAGATGACTGCAGAGCACGGCGCCGCCTACTCCACCGCGAAGGCCGGTGTGATGGCGTTGACACGAGTCGCCGCCGCAGAGAACGGCCGCCACGGCGTCCGCGTCAACGCAGTCGCCCCGGGCCTGATCTACAACGACTTCCTCACCAAGATCTACCCGCCCGAGTTCTTCTCCGGTTACGTGGAGAAGCGGTCCGTCGTCGGCCGAGTCGGAGCCCCCGAGGATGTGGCGTCGCTCGTCTCGTTCCTCGTCGGTCCCGAATCCGGCTACATCACCGGCGAGGTCTACGGCATCAGCGGCGGGGTCCACCCTCATGCCTGACGGCTCCCCGCTCAGCTGGCCCGTCGCCGACCTGGTGTCCGCGTTCCGGCGCAGCGAGCTCTCTCCGGTCGAAGTCGCCACGATGGCGCTCGACCGAATCGACAAGATCGACCACGAACTGCACGCGTTCGTCACCGTCGACCGAGTCATGACCCTGCAGCAAGCAGCGGAGTCCGAGGCGCGCTACCGCAACGGCGACCCTCGAGCGCTCGAAGGTGTGCCCGTCTCGGTGAAGGACGCCTTCCACCTGCAAGGTCTCCCCACGACGCTCGGCTCGCTACATCACCAGCACGACATCGCCACCGACGACTCCGGTGTCGTCAAGCGCCTTCGCGGCGCAGGCGCGGTGTTCACCGGCAAGACCAACACGGCCGAGTTCGGCCAGTCCGCCACGACCGACAACCTGCTCGGCCCCGACACGGGCAACCCATGGGACCCGAACCGAACCTCGGGCGGTTCGAGCGGTGGCGCTGCAGCGTCCGTCGCGTCGGGCATGTCGACGCTCGCTGTCGGCTCCGACGGCGGCGGCTCCGTCCGAATCCCCGCAGCGTTCTGCGGCCTGTTCGGCCTGAAGCCCACCCGCGGGCGGTGCCCCGACGAGGGTGGTTTCCGTGCGATGACCGACTTCGTCAGCCCTGGCCCGCTGGCATGGCGAGCAGCCGATGCTCGCCCCATGCTGGAAGCACTCGCCGACCGCGAATACCCGCGACGCGCGCTGCGGCCGCTCGTCATCGGCTATTGCGCACGTCCCGAGCATCGTGCCGTGCACCCTGGCGTGGTGGCCGCTGCCGATCGCGCCGCCGCACTGCTGGAACAGCTCGGTCACCGTGTCGTCCCCGTCGACCTGCCACTGACCGGCTGGAACGATGTGTTCGGTCCCCTCGTCCTCGAAGACGAAGCACGCGAACGTGGGCATCTGCTCGCCAAGCCCGAGTTGCTCACCGAGTACGAGCGCAAGTCACTCGAAGCAGCGCAGCGCCTCGACCCGGCCGACGTCGAACGAGCACGACGCGACCTGCCCGTCTACCGCCAACGGATCTCCGACATCTTCTTGAAGTTCGATGTGATCCTCACGCCATCGACCGCCGTCCCAGCCTTTGAGCTCGGCCGCCGGCCCCGCACCATCGACGAGCACGGCGTAGACGCCCTCTGGGGTGCGTTCCCGTTCGCGGTTCCCTTCAACGTCGCTGGAACCCCCGCAGCGACGACACCGACGGGACTCGTCGACGGACTGCCGGTGGGCGTACAACTCGTCACGCCGATGCACACCGAAGCGTTGCTGCTCGAAGTCGCGCAAGCGCTCGAAGAAGCGATCAACTTCGACCGCACGTCGGTGCTCGCCCGCTGGGACCGTATCGCCGTCAGCCCCCGGTCATGACCGCAAACTTCGCCGTCACCGACGGCATCGCCGCGATCGTGCTCGACGACGCCGCACGACGGAACGCACTCGGATTCGACACTCTGGCGTCCATCGCCCAGGCTGTCCGCCAGGCCGAACAGGCCCAAGCCGGCGCCATCGTCATCTCCGCTACCGGGCCGGTCTTCTCGGCGGGCGCCGACTTCAACGACCTCACCGGCACCTCGGCCGACATCGACTTCGACACCGCCGTCGCACGCGCCACTTCGGCGTTGCGCCGCACCCACATCCCCGTGATCGCAGCGGTGCACGGGCCGTGCCTCGGCGCGGCCGTCGACCTCGTCGTGTCCGCCGACGTCGTGATCGCATCAACCGCCGCACGCTTCGAAGTGCCTGCCGTGCGCCTGGGCATCCTCTACAACCCCGAGGCCCTGGCAGTCATGCGTGGCCGGCTCAACGGAGCGATGATGCGGCAACTCCTGCTGGGCATCAGCGTCTCCGCCACCGACGCAGCCATGGGCGGCATGGTCGCCCGCGTCGTCGACACCGACGAGCTTCCCGGCATCGTCGACCAGCTCGTTCGTCAGCTGTGCGCCGGCCAGCGCGGCGCGCTCGGCGCTACGAAGGAACTGCTCAACCAACTCGACGTCGGCCCTGTGCACCTCGACCAGTGGACCCCACTGCGCCGCTGCCTGCTCGACACTCCCGAACGCCACCAAGCCATCGCTGCCCGCAAACGTCCCACCCCCTCTTGACCCCCCAAACCGGCGCATGGAGGTGCGCACACGTGACCAACACCGCTTCTCGCGAACACACCAACATCAAGGGTGACGTCGACGCCCACGACCTGCTCCAGATCGACCGCCTGCTCTCACCGGAGGAGTCGCTGGTCCAGCAGACCACACGCCGCTTCGTGCAGGACCGCGTGCTGCCCGGCATCGCCGACTGGTACGACCGAGGCGTGTTCCCGAAGGAACTCGCCCGAGAGATGGGCGAGGTCGGCCTCCTCGGCATGCACCTCGAGGGATACGGCTGCGCCGGCACCTCTGCGGTGTCCTACGGCCTTGCGTGTCTCGAGATGGAGGCCGGCGATTCCGGCTTCCGCTCGTTCGTGTCCGTGCAGGGCTCGCTCGCGATGTTCCCGATCTGGGCCTACGGATCCGAGGAGCAGAAGTCCGAATGGCTGCCGCGCATGGCAGCCGGTGAAGCGATCGGCTGCTTCGGTCTCACCGAGGCCGACTCGGGCAGCGACCCGAGCAGCATGCGCACGAACGCCAAGATGGTCAACGGCGACTGGGTGCTCAACGGCTCGAAGATGTGGATCACCAACGGAGGCATCGCCGACGTCGCTGTGGTCTGGGCGCGGACCGAGGACGGCGTCCGGGGCTTCGTCGTCCCGACCGACACTCCCGGATTCTCGGCCAACAACATCCACCTGAAGAGCTCACTGCGCGCCTCGGTAACGTCCGAGCTCGTCTTCGACGACGTCCACCTCCCGGCCAGTGCCGTGCTCCCCGGCGTGGCCAGCATGCGTGGGCCGCTGTCGTGCCTCAACGAGGCCCGCTTCGGCATCCTCTGGGGCGTCGTCGGTGCCGGCCGAGCCTGCTACGAAGCAGCACTCGACTACACACTCGGCCGAGTGCAGTTCGACAAGCCGATCGCCGGGTTCCAGCTCACCCAGCGCAAGCTCGTCGAGATGGCGGTCGCGGTGAACCGTAGCTACCTCGTGGCGCTCCACCTCGGCCGGTTGAAGGACGAAGGCCTCATCACTCCCGCGCAGGTCAGCTTCGGCAAGCTCGACAACGTTCGCCAGGCAATGGACGTTGCCCGCGACGCCAGATCGACACTCGGCGCCAATGGCATCACCCTCGAGTACCCGGTCATCCGGCACATGAACAACCTCGAATCCGTGTACACCTACGAGGGCACCAACGAGATCCACACGTTGATCCTCGGCCAGGCCATCACCGGCCTCGCCGCGTTCCGATAGGGGAGCGATGAACCTCGACGAACTGCCCGGCTTCGACCTCGGCCAACGGACGGTCGCGTTCGACGACCGCACCACCATCCTCTACGCGCTGTGCGCCGGTGCCACCAACGACGAACTCGACCTGGTGTGGGAGCAGCAGCAGTTGCGACCGCTGCCGGCGCTGGCCACTTCGCTCGGGCTGTGGGCCGTCGAAGCGTCCGGTGACCTCGGCGCCTACGACCGGCGCAAGTCGCTCCACGTCGGCCAACGACTGCGGACACTGCAGCCGATGCCGGCGTCCGGTGAGATCGACATGTCGGCACGCATCGAATCGGTGATCGACAAGGGGCGGGCGGCGATCGTCGAGATCGCCGTGACCTCGCCGTACTTCGAGCTCGGCTACACGATCTTCCTGCCCGGATACGGCGGATTCGGCGGCGACCCCGGCGTCAGTGCCGCACCCGCTGCCGCGTTCGAACCGACATCGTTCGCGTCGGTGCCGACCGATGAACGGCTGGCGATGTTCTACCGGCTGACCGGCGACCGGCATCCGGTGCACGTCGACCCGGTGACTGCTGCCGACAACGGCTTCGAACGTCCGATCCTTCATGGGCTGTGCACCCTCGCGATTGCGAGTCACGCCGTCGCCCGACTCGTCGGTGCACACCCGGCCAACCTGACAAGACTCGACGCCCGCTTCGCCGCCCCCGTGACGCCGGGCGACCTCCTCGATGTGCGTGCCTCAGGCGACGCCAAATCAGCCCGCTTCAACGTGCTCGTCGGCGATCGCGTGGTCCTCAAGGATGGCACCGCCGCCTTCTGACCTCCGTTCCGGCGCGCTACGGCCGGATGGGCCACCGCTCGCTTGGGAGACCCCGAGGTGTGTCCGTCCCTGCGACCGTCGATGTCTGCCGGGCGTACGGTTTGAGATGCACAGCATCCTTCCCATTGACGCAGGAATTCCGGCTCTCCGACCCGATCCGCGGGTGAGTAGCTGGCTCATTTCGTTGCATTGCGCGCTGTCAGCGGCGGACGCTGTTGGTCGGCGCCACCGTGCCGAGGTAGGTGTCGATGCGTTGGTTGGCGATGTGTTCTTCGTCGTCGAGTGCGCCGACGTAGGTGGAGACGAGCGTCTCGACGCTGTGTCCGAGTCGTCGAGCGGTCTCGCCGAGAGGCATGCCGGCGCGTAGCCAGGTCGTCGCAGCGGCGTGGCGGCAGTCGTAGACGCGCAGCGGCTTCTGGCCGACCGACTCGAGTGCACGGTGCCATGCTCGGGCCCAGTTCGATCCGCTCGGCATGGTGTTGTTGCGGGTGCGGAACAGCAGCCGGTCTGGTGACGTGAACTTGTTCTCCTCGATCCACTCGCGCAGGATGTTGACGAGCACGGGAGGGATCGGCACAGTGCGCGGTCCGGTCTTTGGTTCGCCGGTCTCGTCGAAGGAGATGTCGGCTTCGGTGACATCGAGCCGCCCCCAGCCTTCGGTGGGTAGCTCGCCGGATCGGACTCGGAGCATGACGACTTCGGATGGTCGCAGCCCAGCGTAGTAAGCCACTGCGGTCATCACCCGGTACGTCCTGCTGGCGGGTTGTTGGGTGACGATCGCGTCGATCGCTTCGGCCATCACTGCCGGGCCCGGAAGGGTCCGGATGTCGACGCTTCGCCTCGTTCGCGACACCTTCCGGCGTGCCCGCGACTTGGATCGCTGCGGCCATACATCCGCAGCCGCGGCACCGGCTTCGATCGCCGATTGGATCGAGGCGCGAGCGACGATGCGGATCCTGGTGGCGGTGTTCGCTGCCATGGGTGTCCCGTCGAGCTTGAGGCTGAGCTTGCGATCGATGTCGGCGATGCGTTCCCGATCGAGCTCGCCGAGCGTCAGGCAGTGCTTGGCCAACCACCGCTCAAGCATCGCGTTCCAGTTGGCGTCGGATCCAGGGGACAGGGCCGTGTACAGATAGACGCGCAGCTCCTCCGGTGGCGTCGCACCGGCCCGAACGGCGATGGTTGTGAATCTGGCGAGTGCCTCGGTCGCGGACGCTCGGGTCCGCGGTTGCCATTCCTGCCACTGTTCGGCGAGCCAGCGTCGTGCCCACTCATGCACGCGGAGATCGGACAGCGGTGTCTGCCACGCCTGCGGTTCACCGCTGGTCTCGTCGAAGCGTCCGCCGTCCTGTACGGCCTGGAGCAGCCGACCGCGGTAGCGGTCGGCCTCGATCCGGGTGCGGAACGACTTGCTGCGGTGCCGGCCGTCGATCGTGTAGCGCACCACCCACGGCAGCTTCGCTTGGGCGGTCGAACGGCGATCCTGGACCCCGTAGATCTTGACCACCTGCATCGGTCGGACCATCAGACATCACCCCCAGCGATCTCACCGTCATTGACCGCGAGTGACCCGCAGTCTTGGGAAGGCCTTGGGAAGACCGTAGCCCACGCCACACTGTCAGAGGCCCTGACCAGGTCGAACACAGGTTCTGACCATCGGGTTCCTAAACCGCAGGTCGTAGGTTCGATTCCTACCGGGGGCGCTCTGCAAGTCATCCCGCGTCGGGGTGAGACGATCAGCGGTGTTGCCCGGCTGGGTCGTCGGGGGATGGCTGTTAGCGTCGAAGGTGCTCCTTCGATCTCTTGACCCGTCCAGACCCCGCGGTTCGCTGACCAGCGAAAGCCCCGTACTCCATGCGTGCAAGTCCACTCGTCGAAGCGTCGCTGCGCTCGCCCGCCGCCGTCAGTGAGATCGACGCGTGAGCGCCGAACCCTGGCTCGCAGACTCGGCGGCGGTCGCACGGGAGGTCGACGCCGACCTCGCCTGCGGGCTCACGACGGCCGAGGCCAGGGCTCGATTGGCGCGAGCCGGCGCCAACCAGATCGAGGCGCGCGCCGGGGTTCCGGGGTGGCGCAAGCTGCTGGCGCAGTTCGCCGACCCACTCGTCTACCTGCTCATCGCCGCCGCGATCATCTCGTTCATCACGTGGGCCGTCGAGGGGGCCGACGGCCTCCCGTTCGAGGGCTTCGTCATTGCCGCCATCCTCGTCGCCAACGCCGTGCTCGGTTACGTGCAAGAGGCTCGGGCCGAGCAGGCGGTGGCCGCCCTCCAGCGCATGGTCGCTGTCTCGTCCTCGGTGGTGCGTGACGGTGTCGAGCAGCGGATCAACTCCGTGGATCTCGTCCCGGGCGACATCATGCTGCTCGCCGAAGGCGACGCTGTCAGCGCCGACGGGCGGCTGGTGACGGCGGCATCGTTGACGATCGCCGAAGCGTCGCTGACCGGCGAGAGCGAGGCGGTGGTGAAGGACGTCTCGACGCTGGAGGGCCCTGTGGCCATCGGCGACCGGCTCAACATGGTGTTCAGCGGCACAGCCGTGGTCCGAGGACGCGGTCGTGTCGTTGTCACCGGCACCGGCATGGCCACGGAGATGGGCCACATCGCGGTGCTGCTCGAGTCGACCGAGGAGGAGCCCACGCCGCTCGAGCGCGAGATCGCCCTCGTCAGCCGAACGCTGGGTGTTGCGGTGCTCGCCATCGCCGTGGTGCTGATGGCCGCGGTCCTGGCGACGTCGGACATCTCCGGGGCCGGCGACCTGGTGGAGGTGCTCCTGATCGGGGTGTCACTCGCCGTTGCTGCGGTGCCCGAGGGCCTGCCGGCGATCCTGTCGGTGGTGTTGGCGCTCGGCGTGCAGCGCATGGCGCGCAAACGCGCTGTCGTCAAGAAGCTGTCGTCGGTCGAGACGCTCGGCTCGACCTCGGTGATCTGTACCGACAAGACCGGCACCCTCACCCGGAACGAGATGACGATCCAGCGCATCGTGACCCGCAGTGGCGAGGTCGATGTCACCGGTACCGGTTATGCGCCCGAGGGCGAGCTGCTCGTCGGCGGTCGACCAATCACCAGCGGTCAGCTGCTCGCCGAGGTCCAAGCCGTGCTGTCGGGGGGCAGCCTCGCCAACGACGCGTCGTTGCGGGAGGAACATGGCACCTGGATCGTGCACGGCGACCCCACCGACGCTGCCTTCCTCGTCGCCGAGCGCAAGGCGGAATTCACCGAGGCGCGCGACGCCCGGTTCCGGCGCGTGGGCGAGGTGCCCTTCACGTCGGAGCGCAAGCTGATGAGCACGCTCCAGGTCGATGCCGAGCTCGACGCTCGCGTGGTCGTCGTCACCAAGGGCGCTCCTGGCATCCTTCTCTCCCGCTGCACCCACGAACGCGCCGGTCACGACTCGTTGCCGCTCGATGACGACCGGCGCAGTGAGATCCTTGCCACCGTCGAGCGCCTTGCCGGCGAGGCGCTTCGTACGCTGGCGGTGGCGTACCTACCGCTGGACGGTGACGCGCCGCACCCCGTCAGCGAGGCCGTCGAGAACGGGCTCATCTTCGCCGGGATCGTCGGGATCATCGATCCACCGCGCGCCGAGGCTCGTGTCGCCATCGCCGAGGCGCACCGCGCCGGCGTGCGCGTCGTGATGATCACCGGCGACCACCCGGCGACGGCCGCTCGCATCGCGGCCGACCTCGGCCTCGCGCCTGCTGGCGCACCGACCATCACCGGGTTGCAGATCGAGCAGCTCGCCGACGATGCGTTCCGGCGATCCGTGAGAGAGGCCTCGGTCTTCGCCCGTGTTGCTCCCGAGCACAAGCTGCGCATCGTGGAAGCGCTCCAAGCGGACGGGAACATCGTGTGCATGACCGGCGACGGTGTGAACGACGCGCCCGCGCTGAAACGGGCGGACATCGGCGTCGCCATGGGCGTCACCGGAACCGACGTGACGAAGGAGGCGGCGAAGATGATCCTCGTCGACGACAACTTCGCCACCATCGTCGCCGCCGTTCGCGAAGGACGGGGGATCTTCGCCAACATCCGCAAGTTCCTGCGCTACCTCCTCTCCTCCAACGCTGGTGAGGTCCTGACGATGCTCCTCGGAGTCGTTGCCGCCGGCGTCATCGGCCTCGACGAGGCCGGAGGTACCTTGGCCGTGCCGCTGCTCGCCACCCAGATCCTGTGGATCAACCTGCTCACCGACACTGCACCGGCCCTCGCCATGGGTTTCGACCCGCCCCCGGACGACGTCATGAACCTTCCGCCGCGAGGCCTGCACGACCGGGTCATCGACCGCGAGATGCAGGTCGGCATCGTGTTCGTGGGCCTGGTCATGGCCGTGGTCACGTTGCTCGCACTCGACATCACCTTGCCCGGTGGGTTGGTGGACGGCACGGGCACGATCACCGAGGCCCGCACGATGGCGTTCACCACGCTCGTGCTCGCACAGTTGTTCAACTGCTTCAACGCCCGTTCCGATCGCGTCAGCGCCTTCCACCGCCTGTTCACCAACCCGGTGCTGTGGATCGCGATCTGCATCTCGCTGGCGCTGCAGGTCGCCGTGGTCTACATCCCGTTCCTCAACGACGCATTCGACACCACCGCAATCGACGCCACGGATTGGCTGCTGTGCATCGGCCTCGCCAGCGTCGTCCTGTGGACCGACGAACTCCGCAAGCTGGTCACCAGATGGCGGACCGACGCCGCTGGTCACCCGGGTGCCCCCGAACCGGCGAGCGACGCTCGCTGCTGAGCGAGCACGGCAGGAGACACAACGACCCCACCGGGTTCGTCAGCATGGTCGAGATCGTGAAGACCGACCTGGCGTGATGTGACACCATCTGGAGATGCCGCACATGCGCCCTCATCATGCACCGCTCGAGTTCGGGATCTTCCTCCCTCCGATGCACAAGACCGGGGTCAACCCGACGCTCGCCCTGCACCGCGATCTCGAACTGGTCACGCATCTCGACCGCCTGGGGTATGCGGAGGCCTGGATCGGTGAGCACCACTCGGCCGGCAGCGAGTTGATCGCCAGTCCCGAGGTGTTCATTGCCGCGGCGGCGGAGCGCACGCGGCACATCAAGTTGGGCACCGGCGTCAACTCGCTGCCGTACCACCACCCGTTCATCCTCGCCGACCGGATCGTCATGCTCGACCACCTCACCCGCGGGCGGATGATGTTCGGCGCGGGTCCTGGCCAGCTCACCAGCGACGCTTCGATGCTGGGGATCGACCCGATGGATCAGCGTCCCCGGATGGAGCAGGCATTCGACGTGATGATGCGCCTGTTCCGTGGCGAGACGGTCAGCGAACGCACCGACTGGTTCACGTGCGACGAGGCCGTGTTGCAGGTTCGGCCGTACAGCGACTTCGACATCGCCGTGGCCAGCAGCATCTCTCCGTCGGGCAGCAAGCTGGCGGGGAGGTACGGCACGGGAATGCTGTCGATCGCCGCCACCGAGCCGGCGGCGTTCCAGGTGCTCGACTACAACTTCCAGGTCTGGCAGGAGGAAGCGGCCCGGCACGGTCACGTCGTCGATCGCGCCAAGTGGCGGCTGATGGGTCCGATGCACATCGCCGAGACCGAGGATCAGGCTCGGGCGAACTGCCGGTACGGGTTGCAGTGGGTCTTCGACTACCTCAGCCACATCATCCCGATCGGCGACCCGTCCGCGCCGCCTCCGCCGTCCGACTTCGACGAGTTCGTCGACTTCGCCAACGAGAGCGGTCGCATGGTCATCGGCACGCCCGAGATGGCCATCGAGCAACTCGAGCGGCTGGTCGAGAAGACAGGCGGTTTCGGCACCTACCTCTTCCTCGGCGCCGATCTGGCGGACTTCCCCTCGACGCTGCGCAGCTACGAGCTCTTCGCCGAACAGGTGATGCCGCACTTCACCGGGCAACTGGGTCCGGTGCGGGCGAGCTACGACCGGGTGGTCGGTGCCGGCAGCAAGTGGGTCGACGCGACGCTCGGCGCGCAACTCACCGCCATCGCCGCGTACGAGGAGGAGCGCGCCGCGCGCAGTTGATCGACCCCTTGCGGCCCGCGTGCGGCGCGGTGGCGATCATCGGCGACCATCGCCTGGTAGTGCCCATCGAAGAAGCGGTCGAACCGGTCGAGCTGGGCGGTGTTCACGCAGGCGCCCATGTCAGCCCGAGGCGTACGGCAGACTCCTCGATCGCCTCGACGAGCCGATCGATCGAACCATCGCACGCGTCGAGATCCTTGGCAGCCAGGAGCAGCATGTGCCCGGCGTCGGTCACGGCGACAACCACCGGTGCCTCACCGCCGGACGCGACGCGGATCGGGCCTGGCTGGTCGTTGCGGTGGTAGGTGTCGAACGGTACCGGGAGGCCGTCCTGGCAGGTCTTCCACTCTGGTCGCTGACGGACGGAGCCGTGGGTGATCTCGCACAGCGAGCAATGCCGCCGACCGAGGCGAGCACCGACCCAGTAGGAGAGCTCACCGCGCAAGGTGCTGTCCGCGTCGTAGACGCCAACGAGACGCACGATGACCTGGGCCGGTGCCGCGTCGGGAGAGCTCATCGGGACAGCATCGCCGATCGGGCACCGCGAACCTCCGCGGTGGGGAGTCTGCCGGCGCGGTCCGCCATGCGATGGCGCCGAGCACGAGGCCGAACATCATGTGCTCGACGGCGAAGGTGGCCCAGCCGACCATGCTGATACCCTATGGGGTATGTGTATGGAAGTGAACTGCCCAAGTTGCCAACGCCCGAGCTGGGCCGGATGCGGCGCCCACGTGGAACAGGTGCTCGGTCATGTGGCACCTGGTGACCGGTGCCAGTGCTGCGAGGCCGTCGCGCCGACCCGCGCTGTTCCGGCTCGTCCGCAATGACCGAGCCGACGTCTGCGCGCTCGATGTGGGAACAGCGCTTCAGCGCGGAGACCTACGTCTACGGGACAGAGCCCAACGAGTTCCTCCGCACCAGCGAACCGACGTTGCCCCGCGGCGCGGCCCTCTGCCTGGCCGAGGGCGAGGGTCGCAACGCGGTCTTCCTTGCCGGCTCAGGACGTGAAGTGCATTGCGTCGACCTGACGGAGTCCGGAGTCGCGAAGACCCTTCGTTTGGCTCTCCACCGAGGTGTCGACGTGCACGCGGTGGTCGCCGACCTCACCATGCACGACATCGGCTCGGAGCGCTGGGACGTGGTGGTGTCGATCTTCGCTCACATGCCCGCCGATGTCCGTAGGGATCTGCATGCGCGTGTGGTCACCTCGCTTCGGCCTGGTGGCGTGTTCCTGCTGGAGGCGTACACACCAGCTCAGATCGGTCGTGGCACGGGCGGACCGGCGCTCGCCGAGATGACGATGACGCTTGCCGGCCTACGCACCGAACTCGCTGGGCTCGACGTGGTCCACGGCATCGAACTCGAGCGAGAGATCATTGAGGGCGTCGGGCACTCGGGGGTCGGAGCGGTCGTGCAAGTCATCGCCCGCAAGCCAGCCTGACTCGCCGACGGCTCTGCGATCGGCGAGCAATGCAACGCCGGCGATGATCCGGATCACCCGGTCGATGGTGCGACCAACATTATTGAGACGAACGAGAAGGCGAAAGGGACACAGGCCTGCGGGGCAATGTGAGGCTGAATGTGGCGCCCCGGTCGGTGCCGTCGGATGCGGCGGTGAGGTCGCCGCCATGGGCGCGGGCGATGGATCGGGCGATGGTGAGCCCGATGCCGGTTCCGGCCGCGTGGCCGTTCGGGTCGGCGCGGAAGAATCGTTCGAAGACGTGCTCGAGGTCTTCGGGGGCGATGCCGCGTCCGGAGTCGGACACCTCGACGCATGCGATCTGTGCGTCGGCCTCGACCGATACCCGTACGGTGCCGCTCGGGGGTGTGTAGGCGAGGGCGTTGCCGATCAGGTTGGTCAGCGCCTGTGCGAGGCGTTCCAGATCGACGACCACGTCGACGGATGACGTGGCGTCGATGATGAGCGTGACGGGCTTCGCGTCGAACTGCGGGCGAAGTCGGTCACCGACGGTGCGCACGATCACCGACAGGTCGGTGTTGGTCGGGTCGAGTGTCAGTTGCCCTTCCTCGACGCGCGACACCGCTGCAAGGTCGGCAGCCAATCTGCGAAGCCGGGCGGTTTCGGCAGACACCGCTGCAATCATCTCGTCCTTGTCGAACAGGCCGTCGCCGAACCCGTCGACGTAGCCGGTGATCGTGGTGAGTGGGGTGCGCATCTCGTGTGCGATGTCGCCGATCAATGCCGCGCGCCGCTGTTCTGTCTGGGTGAGGGCCGTGGCGAGTCGGTTGACGTCGTTGGCGAGCGCAGCGAGCTCGGGTTCAGAAGGGGCAGCGACGGGTTGGTCGTAACGTCCGGTCGCCAGTCGGCTCGTCGCAGCGCGAAGGTCGTCGATCGGGCGCAGCACTCGGCGTGCCATCACGACGGCAGCGACAGCAGCGACGACGAGGCTGATCGACAGGCCGATGATCAGCGAGGTGTTGAGTGCGCTCACGACGGCGTTGTGCTGACTGGCTGCCATCTGCCCACCACCGACGCCGGTTGTTCTGCCGATGCCTTGCATGCGGTCGTCGAACAAGCGGGGGACGAGGATGCGGGTCAGGATCAGCACGGTGGCAGCGCCTGCAAGAGCGACCACGCCGTAGGACGCGAACAGGCGAGCGCGCAAGGTCGCGTGCTTCATGACGGTGCGACCAGTGACTTGTAGCCGACACCGCGTACCGTGCCGACCCAGCGTGGTGCGTCCGCGTCGTCGCCCAACGCACGTCGCAAGTTCCGGATGTGGACGTCGACGACTCGTTCGTCGCCGTAGAAGTCGGAGCCCCACACCCGGTCGATCAGCTGGCGTCTGCTGAACACCCGTCCGGGCGCGCCAGTCAGGGTGGCGAGCAGGTCGAACTCGAGTGCGCTCAACTCGACCGGCTGGTCGCCGACGAGGACTTCGCGTCGCTCGGCGTCGATGGCCAGTTCACCGAACTGCGTGGTGGAGGTGTTGGTCGCGGCGATCCGTGGCCGCCGCTGCAGCGCCTTCACGCGAGCGACGAGCTCGCGCGGGCTGAACGGCTTGCTGATGTAGTCGTCGGCTCCCACCGACAGGCCGATCAGCCGGTCGGTCTCCTCGGTGCGGGCGGTGACCATCACCACATACGCGTCGGACCGGGTGCGGATCCGGCGCAGCACCTCGATCCCGTCGATGCCCGGCATCATCACATCGAGCAC
>MTKY01051043.1_pt1 | contig 23243 bp, 19 predicted proteins | sample 1042731 | NCBI WGS metagenome assembly MTKY01 (sample SAMN06212206, study PRJNA360538) | anaerobic digester metagenome | biome: Wastewater treatment plant; material: sludge; isolation source: anaerobic digester fed with sludge from wastewater treatment plant | place: Denmark: WWTP Soeholt ... | reverse complement strand
CAATTCTACGTCGCCGGAGAAGCCCGACAGCACGTGCCCCACGTCGAGACAAATCGACAGGTCGAATTTCTCCGCCATCTCCAGCGTGAGATCGAGTGGGAATTCGATCGTCTCGATTGCCAGTTGGCGGCTGGGAATGCCGGTCTCGCTCAGGATGGTGTGGATGCTCTCCATCGCTCCGGCCTGGAACTGTCGCATCAGCATAGCCCTACCCAATTCAGGCAATTTCATCCGGTAGAACTCCGCGGCAAGCGCGCCGGTGGCGTGCAGCACGTAGACTTCCGGCTCCAGCGGCTGCACCGCGCGGACAACATCGATGAGAGCGCGGGCCGAGCCGTGGCGTACGGGCGTCAGCGGCGTCGAGGGTTCCACGGACCACAACGGCAGGTGAACGGTGTACGCCAGCCCCAACTCTGCCTTCAGCGCCGCCAGTCGCTCGATGGCCGGCGGAGCGAACGTCTGCGGCATGAACATCGTGAGATCGCCGCCCAATTCGACCAGGCTGAAACCGTGCGCGTGCAACTTGCGCACCAGCGTGGCGTTCTCGAACGTGGCAATGTAGCCCATCATCTCCTGCGGACTCAACCCGGCAGGAATCAACTCTTTCATCTGCATGGTCATAATACCGAAGCGCATGGGGAATCCTCCTGTGAAATTAGCTCTACTTCAACGCTTAAGGCGGATCACAATCCGCCGTCCCCGCAGCGCCGGATTATGATCCGGCGCCAGCATTTCATTAGCGGGGCTGTATCGCACCCTCCTGCGGACTCGATACAGAATGCAAGAAGTCAGTTCAAAGCACATCATATCACGGTTCTGCATTATATTCAAAGCAAATTCAAGCAACCGTCTATCAAATTCGCACCATCCTTCAAAAACTGTGCTACAATATCTAGCAGTATACTTTGAATGATGGAGGCCCTCAAATGACAACAGCACGGGTTACCAGACTTCGACCCTTGGGCATGGGAGAGTTGTTGGATCATGCTTTTCGGCTCTATCGCCGGAATTTCTTCACCTTCATCGGCATTATCGCCGTCGTTCAGATTCCACTGACGCTGCTCACGCTGCTTACCACGATACTCTCCACCAACCAGATGCTTGCCAATGCCTATAATTACACCGGCTCTCCCGAAAGCGCCTGGAACTTACTCAGCCCGAGCTTTGGGTGGGGATTGGTCCTCGGTATCATCGGCCTGATCTTTATGCGCGGCCTTGCCACTGCTGCCCTGACGCGCGCTGTCGCAGGCGACTATCTCGGCGAGCCGCTTAGCTTCATCGACGCTTACCGCAAAGTCGGCAAATCCTGGTCCAAAGTCGTAGTCGCACTTTTGTTAGGGGGCCTGATCACTATTGCTCTGTGGCTTTTTTGGGTGATCGTTCCCTGCGTCGGGTGGTTCACCGGTTTTGGCATGATCTTCTTCCTCTCGGCGATTGTGTTGCAAATCGTTCCGGCTATCGTCGTCCTGGAAAGACAAACTCCCGGAGACGCTATACGCCGAGGGTGGGACCTGACTCGGCGACGGTTCTGGTGGGTCGTGGGCTTTATCGCGCTCCTCACCGTCTTCGCTCTGGTCATTGTCAGTGGACCGACAGCGCTCATCAACTGGGCACTGCAATACGCGACCACCAGCCTCACGGCGCAAAATCCCACGACAGCGATTGTCGTCTCAAGTGTCATTGAATCGCTGGTGACACTGGTGATGACCCTGATTTATGTGCCGTTCCAACTCGCGGCGCAAACACTGCTGTATTTCGATCTCCGCGTGCGCACCGAAAGCTTCGATTTGGCCTGGACAGCAGAACGCGCACTCGACGCAGATGCCGCCCTGGAAGATATTGTGGCGCAAGCACCGGCCCCTGAATCGGAGAAAATTGTGACCGGTACCGAATTGGGCAACTTCTTCCTCTTGACCATTGCCTTTGTCGCCATCATCATGGCAGTCTCGATGGTCATCGGGCTGTTCGGCGTACTGGCGGGCGGTTTGATGAGTGGGCTTTAGCACCGGTGTCCCTACGTAAACGCTTCTTTCTCCTGCTGAGTTGTGTCATTGCGGGGGTCACAGCCGCCGCCCATGTTTCGGCGGCTGAACCGCCGTGGCCCATCGATGCGTACTGGCGACTGGTAGAAGAAACCCACGCGCAAGTCATCCAGCCGCACACAACGCCGACAGACACTACACAGTTAGCCGAACGATGGGCCGCCGTCGACGCCGTCCACCTGCCGGATGGGACTGTGGTTCCGGTGGACCACAGTCACCTCATTGCCTTGCTCCGCGCCGACCCTTTCAGCCGCACACAACTGGATGCGTATCTGACCACCCTGCTCGATGCCAGGGACACAACCGGTCCTGACCTTACACAACATCAGTATGCGGAAAAGCTGGCAGCCATCCTCAGCACGCCGGAGTTCCAATGGGTGGAGAAGAGACCTTCCCTCCTGGAACAATGGTGGCGGCAGGTGCAAGAGCGTTTCTGGGCATGGCTAAGCCGGCTGTTTGGTGGGAAAGATAGCAGCGCCCGCGTCGATGTCCAACTGCCAATCTGGATTATGACCATAGCCGGCAGTCTCGTCCTGTTTCTCGTTTTGTTCTACGTCCTGCGCGGATTAGACGCCAGCTTCATTGCAGAAAAAGCACTCGACCCGGACGACGTCGAGGATGACGCCGCGCTCACGGCTACCACAGCCATGAAGCGCGCGCAGACGCTCTCCGCGAGCGGCGACTACCGCACGGCGATCCGCTATCTCTATCTCTCGGCGCTGCTGGCGCTGGATGAGCGGGGCGTGCTGCGCTACGACCGCACCCTGACCAACCGCGAGTACATCCGCACCCTGGAAAAACGCCCGCTGCTGGCGCGCACGTTCGGTAGCATCGTCGGCGTTTTCGACCGCGTGTGGTACGGCAAGCAGCCGGTCGATGCAGACACCTACGCGGATTACGTCGCGCACATCGAAGACCTGGAGCGTGCACCGTGAAAAGATTCACCCGCGAAACCTGGTGGGGCATCGGCATCGGCGTGGCCTTGATCCTGGTCACCATCGCGGCGGGCATCCAATCCGCGCAGTCGAAACAATCCGCGCCGCCGCTGGCCGAGAATTCATCCCAACCCAACGGCGCGCGCGCCCTGTGGCTGTGGTTGCAGGCCCTCGGCTATGCGACCAGTAGTGAAACGACCAGCACATTCACCCTGCCTGAGCGGGCCAGCGTTGCGCTGATGTTGGAACCGTACCCCACCCATCACCGCCGAGGAGTGGGAGAGGCTCGACGCCTGGATCGACGCCGGCGGCACGCTGGTGCTGACCGGCGACCGGTGGGGCAGCGTGCTCGCCATCCGCCATTTCGATTTCGATCTCACTTACCTGCTCGCGACGGCCCCCACCCTCACGGTTCAGTCCCCGCTGTGGCTATCTCCTCCGGTGACCGTTCCTGTTGTCGCCAACACACGCGCTTACCTCGAGACAGAGCAGGCGGATTTCGTGTGTCACCTCGCGGTGAACGGCCAACCGGTCGTCGTGTCTTTTGCCCAGGGACAGGGGCGCGTGATCCTGAGCGCTGCGCCATTCCCCTTCACCAACGCGGGACTCAAAGCAGCAGGGAACCCGGAATTCGTCCTAAACGTCGTCGCGCCCGTCCTCCGCGATGGCCTGGTGTGGTTCGATGAATGGCATCACGGCCGGCGACCCAGCAGCGACGCCATAGGACCGGGCGAGTGGCTGCGCTCGACACCCACAGGACATGCCCTGCTCTATACGGTTGCCGTTTTCTATCTGGCGTTGATCGCGCGGGGGCAACTTTTCGGACGTCCCGTGCCCTTGTCCAACCACGTCACCCGGCGCGCGCCGCTGGAGCACATCACCGCTATCGCCAATCTGCGGCGGCAGGCCGGCCATCGCGCGGCGGAACTGCGCTATTATTACGACAGCCTCAAACGCCAACTCGGACGCCGTTACCGCCTGTCGCCCGATCTGCCCGACGTCGCCTACGTGGAACAGTTGGCGGCCTTCGACCCGAATTTCGATGCCCAGGCATTACTGAACCTGTTGTCCGAGTTGCGCCGCCCCGGCGTCAGCGAAAGCGATATGGTGCGGTTAGCCAACGAGGCGTCAAAATGGCTCAAGGAGTGATCGATGAACCCAAGTGATTTGCGAAACTTACATCTTCGTCTACGTCAGGAAGCCGACAAAGTGCTCGTCGGCCTGAGCGAACCCTTCGAACTGTTGGTGGTGGCGTTGCTGACAGGCGGTCACGTCCTGCTGGAAGGCGTCCCCGGCACGGCTAAAACGTTGATGGCTAAAACGTTGGCCCGGCTGGTGCAAACCCAATTCACCCGCATCCAGTTCACGCCGGATATGATGCCCTCCGACATCCTGGGAACCAGCGTCTTTGACATCAACAGCGGCAAGTTCTATCTCAAACGCGGCCCCATCTTCACCAACCTGCTGCTGGCCGATGAGATCAACCGCGCCCCGGCGAAGACCCAATCCGCCCTTCTGGAAGCGATGGAGGAACGCCAGGTCAACCTCGACGGGACGCGCTATCCACTGAGCGCGCCTTTCATGGTGATAGCGACGCAGAACCCCATCGAGTACGAGGGCACCTATCCCCTGCCGGAGGCGCAACTCGACCGTTTCCTGTTCAAAGTGCTGGTACCCTACTCGCCACTGGAAGATGAGCTGGAAATCCTGCGACGCTACCATCGCGGCTTCGACGCCCACGACCTGGACGCCGCCGGGCTGCAACCGGTGCTCTCGGCGGACGGGGTGGCGCGCGCGCGCGAACTGGCCGTGCAAGTCGTCGTCGAAGAGGGGATTTTGAACTACATCGCGCAGATCGCCGCTGTGAGCCGCCGCTCCACCGACCTCATCCTGGGGGCCAGCCCGCGCGCTTCGACGCACGTGCTGCTGGCCTCGAAGGTCTACGCCGCACTCCAGGGACGCGATTACGTCTCGCCCGACGACGTGAAATACATTCTTTTCCCGGTGCTGCGCCATCGCATCGTGCTCAAGCCCGAAGCCGAGATCGAGGGCCTGGACGCCGACGCTGTCATCCAACGGCTGTTGCGCCAGGTGGAAGTGCCACGCTGATGATCCCCACCGTTCGCGGCATTCTGCTGTTGTTGATGGCCGCCCCGATCGTCGCCGCCGGGATCTGGGCGCCCGCACTGGAATGGGTCGCCGCGCTCTATGTGATGATCGCGGTGGGGCTGCTCGCGCTCGACTGGCGGCTGGCAGGCCCCGTCGCGCAGTTCGACGTGACGCGCGAGCACGACACCCGCCTGAGCCTCGGCGCGGACAACCCAATTCACCTCGCGCTGCGCAATCGCAGCCGCCGCCCGGCGACGTTCTGGGTGCGCGACGAACCGCCGGACGCCTTCGAGATCGACACGCGCATCTTGAATGGCGAAGTGCAGCCGCGCGCGACGTGGGATGCCGTGTACACCGTCCGCCCTTTGCGCCGCGGCGATTACCAGTTCGGTGACCTTAACCTGCGTTGGCTAGGCCCGCTGCGCCTCGTCCAGCGACAAGGCCGCGTCGCCGCTGTTGAACCGGTGAAGGTGTATCCAAACTTGCTGGACATCCGGCGCTACGATTTGCTCCTGCAACGCAATCGCCTGCAAGAAATGGGATTGCGCCACACGCGGATGTTCGGGGAAGGCACAGACTTCGAGAGCCTGCGCGAGTATCTGCCCGATGACGACTTCCGCCGCGTCGACTGGCAGGCTACGGCGCGCCGCAACCGTCCCATCACCAGAGAGTACCAGACCGAACGCAGCCAGAACGTGCTCGCCGTGCTGGATACCGGAAGGATGATGCAAAGTCCGGTCAACCGGGTGGCAAAGCTGGATTACGTGATCAACGCGGCGCTGCTGCTCAGCTACGTTGCCACGGGCAAGGGCGACAAAATCGGCCTGTTGACGTTTGCCGACGACGTCACACACTACATCAGCCCGGCGCAGGGACGCGGGCAGTTCTACCGGATGCTGGCGACGCTGTACGCGGTCGAAGCGCAGCCGGTCGAACCGGATTACCAACGCGCGCTGGCCTATCTGGCGGCCCGGCAGCGCAAACGGGCGTTGGTCGTAATTTTCACGGATTTGAGCGGGGGCGCCAGTTTGCAGGCGTTGGTGAGCCACGTGGCGGTGCTGCGCCAGCGCAGTTTGCCGCTGGTGGTCACGATCAGCGATCCCGACATCCACGCGGCGGCGCAGATGGAGCCGCGGGATTCGCTCTCCGTCTACCAGCGCGCGGCAGCCGGGCGGCTGTTGAACGAACGTGACATCATCCTGGAGACGTTGCGCCGCCAGGGGGTACTGACATTGGACGTGCCCGCAAACCAGCTCTCGATGTCGGTCATCAACCGCTATCTGGAACTGAAAGGCCGCACGCTATTGTAACGCGCGTTCCCGTCCGCTCAACAACAAGTAACTGTACAGCAGAACGCCGCTGCCCACGCCGATCCCCCATTTGACCAACCAGGGAATGTTTTCGTTAGGCGAGATAAAGCCTTCGATAGCGCCGGCAATCATCAGCAGCGGCACACAGCCGATGAGGAGCCGCACGGCCTTCCGCGCGGCGATGGTCAGTGCGTCTCGTCTTCGTATCATACCGGGGTGGATGAGCGCCCAGCCTAACATCAGGCCGGCACCGCCGGCAATCACAATCACACTCAACTCGATGACGCCATGCCCGATGATGAACGTCCACAACTCGAAGCCGACGTTATAGTGGATCGTCAGTCCTGTGATCCCGCCGAGGAGCAACCCATTGTAGGCCATTGCCCACAACGTCAGCGCACCAAACAATATCCCGCCGCCAAAGGCCAAAAACGTGACCTGGATGTTGTTCTGCATGATGAAAGATGAGGCATACGGGCGTTTGGCTACGGGAATGTCGGTCCACAATTCCTGGCGTTCGATCATCGGGATCAAGTGATGCGTCTCGGCCGGCAACAGCCACTGCGCCGAAGGCGGATGAACGGCAGTGCTCACCGCCGAAGCCACGGCAGGCGCGAAAAGCAGCAACGCTGCCGCGACGATAAACGGCAACGCCTCACGATAAGCGCGTGGGAATCCCGTCGTGGCAAAACGGAGCAAGCGATTGTAGGCCATCGGTTCGCCGCGATACACCAGCGCGTGCGCCCGCGCCACCAATTGGTTGAGATAGCGCGTCACCTGATGTTGGGGGAAATCTCGCTGCGCCAATGCGAGATCGGAAGTCGCAGCGCGGTACAGGCGACCCAGGGCGTCAAGCTCTTCCGGCGTCAACTGCTGCACACCGTTCTGACTGCGGTCGAGGAGAGTCGAGAGCGTCTTCCAGTCGCCTTGACGTGATTCGTAAAATTTGTCTACTCGCATACAATACCTTTATGGAAGAATTCTTAAACATCGACACACCAGAAAACGTCGTTTTCAACTACGAAGTCGCCGGCATCGCCAGTCGCTGTATCGCCGCCGCTATCGATACGTTCATCCTTCTCATCATACAGATCACCGTTTATCTGACGCTGTTCGCCGTCTTGATCCTCATCCTGGGAGAACTCCCAGACCCAGAAGGAAGCGCGTTAGGTTGGATCCTCGCCATCCTGGGATTGATCGGGTTCGCGCTGTTCTGGGGATACTACATCTTCTTCGAACTGCGCTGGAACGGCCAATCCCCCGGGAAACGGCGAATGCACTTACGGGTCGTCCGTACAGACGGTATGCCGATCACGTTCAGCGAATCGCTGATCCGCAACCTCGTGCGATTGATCGATTTTCTGCCCGTGTATTACGGCCTCGGCCTCATTGTGATGTTCGTGAACAGCCAGGCGCGCCGCCTGGGCGACCTGGCCGCCGGGACGTTGGTAGTCCGCGATCATGCCCCGGTGACGCTGGAGCAGATGATGTTTCCTCCGCCACGTAGGCGCACCGCCGAATCTCCGGCGACACTTGACCTGCCCATCGAGCGACTGACGGGACAGGATATCCAAATGATCGAAGATTTCCTGAGCCGCGACGGCGTAACGGAAGATATCGGACAACGCATTTTCAAGGTGCTTGCACTGCGGTTGGACTTGCCGGACGACTGGATGACCAGCATCCCGGTGCGCAGCCGTATCCGGCTTATTTTAGACGCCAGCCGTTCCCGAGAGTAACTAATGCTTGAAACTCCGCTGCCCGGTAAACACCATCGTCGCGCCGGCCTCGTTGACGGCTTCGATGACCTCGTCGTCGTTGAGGGAGCCGCCGGGCTGGATGACGGCGGTGACGCCCTCGCCCAAGCCCACGTCCACGCCGTCACGGAAGGGAAAGAAGGCATCGGAGATCATCGCCGCGCCCTTTAGTCCGCCGCGCGCCGCTTTGACTTCGGCATCGATTTCAGCCTGTTTGTCCGCATCGAGATAGCGATAGGCATTCCCATAGCGTGTATAGGCCAGGCGCTCGGCCATGTTGCGGTACGCCTTGTCGCGGGCAATCACCGCCACGCCGACGCGATCCTGCTCGCCCGCGCCGATCCCCACGGTGACGCCAGCCTTCGTGTAGAGCACGGAGTTGGAGGTGACGCCCGCTTCGACCTTCCAGCCGAAGAGCATGTCCTCGATCTCCTGCGCGGTGGGCGCGCGCTTGACGGTGTGCGTCTCACCCTTGCGCGTGATCGTCGCCGGTAAAAAGTCGGCGGCAGTCTGCGTCTGCGGGACGAACGAGAGCTGCGCGATGACGCCGCCGTCGATGAGGCTCTTGAAGTCCACGAAACGCTCCTGGGCGAAGGTCGCCAGCCGTTCGATGGCGCCGATCCGCATAATACGCAGGTTCTTGCGCGTCGCGAGCACGGTCACCGTACCCTCCTCGTACTCCGGCGCGACGACGACTTCCGCGTATTGTTCGGCAATCGCTTCGGCGGTCGCCAGGTCTACCGGGCGGTTCAGCGCGATACAGCCGCCGAACGCGGCGATGTGATCGGCCAGATCGGCCTTGATGTAGGCTTCGGTAATCGTATCCGCCATCGCCACGCCCGAGGGGTTGTTGTGCTTCATGATCGCGGCAGTGGGTCTGTCCATCAGATAGCGCAGAATGTTGAGCGCGTTGTCGGCGTCGGTGAGATTGATCTTGCCGGGGTGTTTGCCGAATTGCAGCAGTTCGGCGTCGGAGACGAGATAACGGCCCGGCGCAATCGTCGTCACCTCGCCCACGGTGAGATTGCCGTTGACGAGTTTGTAGAACGCGGCCTCCTGGCCCGGATTCTCACCGTAGCGCAGCCCCTTGCGCACAGCGTCGATCTCCCAGGCCACTTTCTCGTAAATCAGCGTGGAGCGCCGATCATCGAACACGAAGCTGATTTCCATCCGCTCCGGGAAGTGATCGTCCATAATCGTTCGGTAAGCCTTTTTCAAGTCCTGTGTCATTTTTCCCCCTTCGAAAATAGCTTCGGCGGATCGAACGGATTAAACGGAAAAAGTAACTATTCAGGTGGGGCGCACTTTTTACGTCTACAATGACAGTAGGAAGCGCAAAAATTGCCGTTTTGGGTTCAGCTAAGTGCGCCCCACCTCAAGGCTGAATAGTTACCGGAAAAATATCCGTTAGATTCCGTTGAGGAAATCCTTTTGTCCTCGTTGGTATGGAACCCCACATGGGGACTCCTCGAAAACGGTGATTAGTGATTGGTAATCAGTCAATAAGAGAGACGAGCAATGGCATTTCCCGGATCGCCGATTACCAATTATCGATTACGAGTTACCTGTATCATACACCCCTGGTACATCCGCCGGGTCTTGGGTACTCAGGTAGGCGCTGATGGCTGCATCGTAACCGGCAGTGTGGGCGAAAGCTTTGCGAGCGAACTCGAAGCGCGTCTGCAAGTCGAGCGCGCCGCGATTGGCGCGAAGCTTGCTAAGCAGCGAGGCATAGTCCGCCGGATCGACAACCGACGCAACGCGCAGGTAATTCTTCGCCGCCGCGCGTATCATCGCCGGGCCGCCGATATCGATGTTGGCGCGCGCCTCTTCGACCGTCACCCCTTCACGCATTACCGTCCCCACAAAGGGATACAGGTTCACCACCACCATATCGATGGGAATCGCTCGCGTGCGCACCAAGTCGGCGTGGTGCGCTTCGTTGTAGGTCTCGGTGAGCAGTCCCAGGTAGATTTTGAAATCCAGTGTTTTGACCAATCCGCCCTGCGTCTCGGGTTGCCCGGTGTAATCCGAAACCTGCATCAGATGCTGGGCCGTCCCTCGACCGCCCAAGATTTCTGAAACACGGGTGTACGTTCCACCGGTAGAGTAGAGCTGAATGTCCGGATTCATCGCTACCAACCCGGGAATCAGCGTCTCCAAGCCCGTCTTGTCCGACACACTGAGCAGTACATGTTGAATATTGACCCAATTATCGACTTTCTGAACGATGTTGACCATAGACCCTCCTTATGGATTTAGAATCAGCGAATTGGCGAATCGGCGAATCGGCGAATTGGCGAATCGGCGAATCGGCGAGTTGGCGAATGAATGGATGAAAACACATCACGTCTGGCCGATCCAAAATCAAAAACCAAAAACCGCAAATCCGTCAATAAGATACTTCCATTTCGCGCTTTGCGCAATCGAAACGCAATGGAATCAGCTCAATAATTGCCGTAGGGCAGACACCAACAGGCGATGCTCGACCGCATGGATGCGCGTTTCCAGGCTTTCCAGCGTATCATCCGGCAGAATGGGAACCACTTCCTGCGCAACGACCGGCCCGGCATCTACAGCTTCGTCGGGAACGAGGTGTACCATCACACCGGTGTGGTCGATCTCGCCGCGTCGATAGGCATCGAAAGCGTCCGCGATGCCGCGCGCGCCGGGAAACGTTCCGGACAAGGCGGGGTGCAGGTTCACAATGCGATTGGGGAATGCGCGGATGAACGCATCCGTAAAGATGTGCATCCACCCGGCTTGCACCACCCATTCCACGTCGAAGCTTTGCACGATGCGCGCCAGGTCCGCATCGTAATCCGCGCGAGGACGGCCGGCATTAGTGTACGGCAGCTTGGGGAAGTAGACCACGGGCGCGCCGTGCTGGAACGCCCGCTGCATCCCGTAGGCATCCTTGCGATTCGAGACGACCAACGCGACGCGCGCGCCGGGCAAGTCGCCGCTGTCCACCGCATCCAGAATCGCTTGTAAATTAGATCCGTTGCCTGAAATCAAGACTGCAAGGTTGATCATAGTAATCGCTCGTAATACTCCTGCAGATGACGGCGACGTCGAAATCAGGTTTCACAATAGTTCTCCTGCAAACGCTGCCACCGTTGACGTATGACAACCATCTCAGCGAGGTCGTCCTGAGGCAACGGCAATTCCAAGGCCGCTGCCATTCGTAAAATTGCAGCGAACTGTCGCCAACGTTGTTCGATAGACATCCGCTGCAACTCAGACTGCTCGATTTCGGCAACTGCCTGCCAACGCTCACGAAAAGCCTGTAAATCCTGTTTTCCCAACGTCATGGCGACAACACCTCAACATCATACGGCAGCGTCGGCGCAATTTGCAGGTTGCCGCGATACTCCTGGACGACGCCCACCACCCGCACGCGCGTCCCCACCGTGCCCAGGGCAGGATTGGCTTTGGGGATGCGGTCGAGCGTCGTGCGCCAGATAAAGACCGATGCGGCGCCGGTTTCATCGAAGACGGAGAGGGTCACGGCGCTGCTCGTGCCGGAGACGTTGCCGATTTCCCCTACAACCTGCACGACTTGCCCCATATAATCGCGCGCGGCGTTGATTGTGATCGGCGTCGCAAACGCCCCACCCGCGCGCTGCACTTTCACCTGACTGCCAAAACGCGGCACAACCTGCAACTCACCCTGGTATTCGCCCACCTTGCCTGTCGCGCGCACCTCTGCGCCGATATTGATCTGCGGCGCGGCATAGCAATCGTCGTAGACGTTGTGCCACATCAGCAGAATCACTTTACCGGAGCCATCATCCAGCGTGAACTTGAATCCCTGCGAGAGGCTGCCTGTCGCGACCACTTTGCCGATGACGGTCACTTCTTCGTCCATGTGCGCCGCCAAGTCGCCAATGGACGTGCGGACGAATTCCGGCGTCGGAGGCGGCGTCTTGGTAGGTGTAGCCGTTGGCGTGGCGGTCGGCGCATCGGTTGGCGTAGAGGTCGGCGGGACGGTTGGCGAGGGCGCGGCAGTATCGGTAGGTGGGAGCATCGCGGTGGGCGGCTCCGGGGCGGATGTCGCCGTCGAGGTCGGAACAGACGTTGCTGTGGATGCGGCGACGGTCGGCGGCGGCGCGGTCAGTACGGTCTCGCCTTGCAACGTCGCCGGTATAGGCGTGGAAGTCGTGCAGCCGGCCAACGTCAGTGCCGCCAACAATCCGATAAAGCAGCGAAAAAACAGATATGCGGTTTTTGTATGCATAGTCATCTACCTTTTAGTCTCAAAGAATGGCGATTAACGAAACACAAAGACATTCTCAATCCGATCATAATCGCACTCGTGTCCCCAGACCACCCCAAGGCTCGGTTTCCCCAATGATAACAGCTTCCGGGACCGCCGCCAGCGCCGCAGCCACATCCTCCGGCGCGACGATGACGACCATGCCGACGCCCATGTTGAACACGCGGTGCATCTCGTCATCGCTGACCGGCCCGCGCTGCTGAATGAGACGGAAGATCGGCGGGACGCGCCATGCGCTGCGGTCGAGTGTCACGCCGACGCCGTCCGGCAGGACACGCGGCAGGTTGTCCAGGAAGCCGCCGCCGGTGATGTGCGCCATCGCCTTGACGCGCACGCCCGCGCTCACCAGCGCGTCGAATTCCGCCAGGTACGCCCGGTGCGGCGCGAGTAGCGCCTCGCCGACGGAACAACCCAACTCCGGCAGCACGGTCTCCCATCCCAGGTCGCCCAGGACGCGCCGCGCGAGCGAGTAGCCGTTGGTGTGCAGTCCCGATGACGGCAACCCCAGGCACACGTCGCCGGGACGCACGTCGCGCCCGTCGATCAAGTCTTCGCGCGGCGCCCACCCCACGAGCGTGCCCACCAAATCGAACGATCCCGGCTTGTAGACGCCCGGCATCTCCGCCGTCTCCCCACCGATGAGGACGCAGCCCACAGCGCGACACGCCTCCGCGCAGCCGCTCACCACCGAAACAGTCACGTCCGGCTCCAGCTTGCCAGAGGCGATATAATCCAGGAAGAACAAAGGCCGCGCCCCTTGCGCCAGCACATCGTTGACGCAGTGATTGACGATATCGTGGCCGACGGTGTCGTAGCGCCCCATCGCCTCGGCGATCATCGTCTTCGTGCCGACGCCGTCCGTGGAGGCGACCAGCACCGCATCGTGCAGGCACACCTCATCCAGCGCGATCTGCCCGCCGAACGCACCGATCCCGCCAAGCACCGCCGGTGTGTATGTGCTCTCCACCGCCGCGCGTATCCGCTGGAAGGCGGCCATTTTGGCGTCGATGTCCACGCCGGAAGCAGCGTAGGCGGAGTCGGTAGACGGCAGACGGTAGACGGTAGACAGGGATAGAGGAAGGGGAAAGGGGGAGAGGGGGAGAATTGTCGATTCGCCGATTCGCCGATTCGCTGATTCGCCGTTCGCCATTTGCACATCCAGCGCGATGTCGGTGCGGTAGTGCATACCCTCAAAATGCACTTGCTTCACGCCTTCGTAGGCGCGTTCACGGGCTTCGCCCAGGGTCGGTGCGGCGGCGACGACAGCCAGAACACGCCCACCAGAGGTTACAAGCCTATCCTCTTTGACCTGTGTGCCGGCGTGAAAAACAATGACATCCCCACTGATTCGCTGATTCGCCGATTCGCCGATTCGCTGATTCGCTGATTCGCTGATTCTTTTCCCCTTGGCATAATCGCCGGGATAACCGCCGGAGGCGAGGACAATGCCGACGCTGGTGAGCGGTTTCCAGGCTATGGGCGCGGATGCCAGGCGACCTTCGATGCAGGCGAGCATGATGTCCACCAGATCGGTGTCGAGCAGGGGCATCAGGAGTTGCGTTTCGGGGTCGCCGAAGCGGCAGTTGAATTCGAGCACGCGCGGCCCAGCCTTGGTGAGCATCAACCCGGCGTAGAGCACGCCGACGTAGGGCGCGCCGCGCCGGCGCATCCCGTTCACCGCCGGTTGGAGCACGCGCCGCATGACCTCGTCCACCAGTTCCGGCGTGAGATGCGGCGCGGGGCAATAGCCGCCCATCCCGCCCGTATTGAGGCCGCCGTCGCCATCGAGCGCGCGCTTGTAATCGCGGGCGGGCAGCATCGGTGCGACCGTCGTCCCATCACAGAACGCCAGCAGCGATGCCTCTTCGCCATCCAGCCGCGTCTCGATGAGCGCCTTATCGCCCGCAGCGCCGAACGCGCGATCCACCATGATTTGCTTGAGCGCAGCCTCCGCCTCCGCGCGCGTGTCGCACACGAGGACGCCCTTGCCCGCCGCCAGCCCGTCGGCTTTGACGACAACCGGTTCATCGAGCTGCCGCAGATAGGCCAACGCCGCCTCGTAGTCCGTAAAAATGCCTGCCGGCGCGGTGGGGATACCTTCCTCGATCATAAACTGCTTAGCGAAGACTTTGGAGGCTTCCAGTTGCGCGGCAGCCTGTACCGGCCCGAAGGCGCGCACCCCGGCGACCTGGAACGCATCCACGATGCCCGCCGCCAGCGGCGCTTCCGGCCCGACCACCGCCAAATCAATCGCGTTTTTCTGCGCGAAGGCGACCAGCTCGAAAATATCGTCCGCTGCGACCGGCGCATTCGCCAGCTTTCCGCCCACCGTTCCACCGTTGCCCGGCGCAACAAAAACGTCCGTCACCCGCGGCGACTCCGCCAGTTTCCACGCCAGCGCGTGCTCCCGTCCCCCCGAACCGATGACCAAAATGCGCATAAATCCTCCTTGGGGTAGACGGTAGACAGTAGACGGTAGACGGGGAGAAGAAACCCTGTCTACTGTCTACCGTCTACCGTCTACTTATTCGAACATTTCTTTGCCGAACGATTCATCCACAGCAACGGGATAATCGCCGTTGAAGCAGGCCTGGCAATGTCGCGCGCCGTCGAAGGGAACGACGCTCCGCAGCCCTTCGACGGAAAGGTAGCCCAGGCTGTCCACGCCGATGTGGGCGGCGATTTCGTCCACGCGCATCTGCGCGGCGACGAGCTGCTCCTGCCGCGCCATGTCCACGCCCATGAAGCATGGATAGCAGATTGGCGGCGAGGCAATGCGCATATGGACTTCCTTCGCGCCGGCCTGCCGCAGCAGTGCGACGATTGGTCCGCTGGTGGTGCCGCGCACGATAGAATCGTCCACCAGAACGACGCGCTCGCCCTCCAGATCGGCCAACGGGTTGTATTTGATCGCCACACCCAAATCGCGCATACGTTGATCCGGCTGGATGAACGTCCGCCCGATGTAGCGGTTTTTGATGAGCGCCTCGCCGAAGGGAATGCCGGATTCGTAGGCATAGCCAATGGCGTGCGCGGTCGCCGAGTCCGGCACACCAATGACGATGTCGGCTGCGGCGGGATGCTCGCGGGCCAGTTGGCGGCCCATCTTGCGGCGCACGTTGTGGACCGAGTGCCCTTCCAGCAGCGAATCGGGCCGGGCAAAGTAGACGTATTCGAAGATGCAGAGCGCCGCGCGTTCCGAGGCTGGCGTCTGCCACGCTGTCACACCGTTCGCATCCAGGCGCACGATTTCGCCGGGCAGCAACTCACGCACGAACTTCGCGCCAATAGGCCCAAAAGCGCACGATTCGGACGAGAAAACCCACCCGCTGCCGTTGAGCTTGCCCAGACAGAGCGGACGGAATCCCCACCGGTCGCGCGCGGCGTAGACGGCGTCGCGGGTGAGGATGGTGAGCGAGTACGCGCCCTGCGCCCGCTGCATGAAGTCGGCGATCCGCGCGTCCCAGGTATCGCCCGCCGCGCCGGCGAGCATCTGTGTGACGACCTCGCCATCCGACGACGAGGTCAGCCCGACGCCGCGTTGCAGCAGGTCGCGGCGCAGCGCGGGTGTGTTGGTGAGGCTGCCGTTGTGGGCAATCGCCAGAGGGCCAAGCGCCGTCTCGATGAGGTAGGGCTGCGCGTTGATCAGCTTGACGCTGCCGGACGTCGAGTAGCGCGTGTGCCCAATGGCGAGGTCGCCGCGTAGGACGTGCAGGTTATCCTCGTTGAAGACCTGCGAGACGAGTCCCATGCCCTTGTGAAGGTGCGCCAGACCGCGTTCGCTGGTGCAAATCCCCGCGCTCTCCTGCCCGCGATGTTGCAGTGAATAGAGCGCGAAAAACGTCAAACGGGCTACATCCACGCCGGGCGCGTAAATGCCGGAAACGCCACAGGCTTCTTTGAGTTTCGTATCAACCATTACGCCTGGTCCGCCTTGTACAACCGTTGCCGCTGCTGCTCTTGCATTGCCAGCACCTTCTCGCGCAGCGCCACGTCGCCCACGCCGAGGATTTTTGCCGCCAGCAACGCCGCGTTATCCGGTTCCAGCACGACGGCCGGCGCAACGCCCGACGGCGTCCGCAACGACGAGTACACGTCCGCCCCGCCGAACTTGTCCGAGTACGGCGGGCAGGCGATGACAGGCGCAGCGACGGACGCATCCACCATCCCGCTCAGCGCGTTGCTGCGTCCCGCCACGGTGATGTAGACTTTGGGCTGCGGGGCAGCTTCGTACTCCGCCAGCACATCCAGCAGATAGCGCGGTGTTTTGTGCGCCGAAGCGATGCGCGTGACGTGCGGGATGCCGTAATCATCCAGCGCCGCCGTAATTTTGACCGCGAAGTCGCGGTCGGCGGGGGAACCCAGAATAAGAACAACCAGCATAAGACTTCCCTCAAAAATGGCAAATGGCAAATGGCAAAAAATCCGGTGCGACCTGTAGTGCGGTCGCCTTAATCCGTTCAATCCGTTGACAGATTACAATTCCTGTTGCTCGAACGCCGCCATCGCGCCGAGGACACACATCACGATGAGCACCAACGCCATAGCCAGTGCGCCGGCGTTGGCGCTCACGGCGCTGACGCAATAGCCAATATTTTGCCCTTTCTCGTGTCTTGAGAGAAAATGCTCTCTCGCAACGTTATGGCACATACCGGCTGACGCCGCGGTTCGTTCCTACCCAGACGACGCTTTGCGGTGTGATCCAGACGGATGAAATATCACCGGGGACGAGGCCATCGGCGATAGCGAACATCTGCCACGTCCCATCTGCCGGGTTGAAGTGTCCCAGGTTATCGCCCAGACCCACACGGTGTTGTCGGCAGCGCCTCGCAACCCCAATATCCACCCGCCGGGCCAGTCGTAGCGCGCCCAGCCCTCCGCAGTGCGGTGATAGAGGTCGCCGCCGGAAGCCGCCCACACGTCACCGTCCGGTGTTCCGCCCACGGCATTGACCCCGGCAGTTGCATCGTCCAACGTTTCGGTTGTCCAGTCACTTCCATCGTAACGGGCCAGCCCCCCCTCTCCGGCAACCCAGAGCGTTCCATCCGGCGCCACATAGAACGCGTCGAGTCTGGCCAGCAATGGATGATCGTCCGGTGTGAAGGTCGTCCAACTGTCGGCGCGCGGATCGTAACGCAGTACCTTCTCGTAGGCCCACACCCACATCACATCGTCCGGATCAAACGTGATACCGTAGACCGTCACGCCTTCCATGGCCTCGGGCTTGATAATTGGCCATCCACTGCCATCGTACCGGCGCAGCTCGCTATGGTAGCCGATCCAGATGCGACCCGCGCTATCCACGCCGGGGATGCCGGGATCGTCGAACGCGCCTTCGGCTTTGCCAAACCATTGCCAGTCACCGCGGTCCGGCGCGTAACGGGTCAATCCTGCGCCGCTGTGTATGAACCACAGCGCGCCTTCGCCATCCTGGACGATCGCGCGCACGCGACTGTCACGCAGCGTCGCCGGGAGCGCCCAGGTTTGCCAGGCGTCGCCGTCGTAGCGCAGCAGACCGCCGCCATCGGTGGCAAACCACAGCGCATCATCGTCTCTGGTAATGGCGCGCACCGGCCAGGCCAGCGCCGGATAGGCGTCGGCAGTGAAGGTCGTCCATGCGTCTTCATCAGGATCGTAAGCAAAGACGCCCTTCCCGCCAAACCACACCGTCCCATTCGGGGCGCGATAGATGCTGTGGATTTCCGTACCGGCCAATGGAGCCAGCGAGGTAAAGGTGCCACGGTCCACATCCATCCGGGCAACGCCCTGCGACAAGGCGAGATAGAGAACGTCGCCATCTTCCGCGAACTGCAACGCGGCAATCGTAGTGTCCGGCAAACCCTGCTCGCGCGTGTAAAGCTGCCACATCTCCCCGTCGAAATGGGCCAAGCCTTGACTCTCGACGGCGGCGAAAAGCCCTGTCTTTGTATCGTGCGCCAACGCCCGCAGCCGGGGAAAACTAACAGGCAGCGTAGAAGCAGCGTGCCATGCGTCGCCATCGTAATACATCAAAGGGGGTTCAGTGAACAACATCCCGGCCCAGATGCGGCCTGTCGCATCCTCAAAGAGCGCGCTTACCGAGGCCGGTTCGATGCCATCGCTTTTGCCAAAAGTCGACCAGGCCGTTCCATCGAACACCGCAATGCCCGCGCGAGTCGCCGCCCACAGCCGGTCATCCGCATCAACGAGCAGCGCGTTGATCCAGTTATCGGGCAGTCCATTCGCTGTGGTGAAAAGGTCGTAGGTCTCGTGCAGCGGATCCCAACGCACCAGGCCCGCCGGCCCGCCACCCCAGACGTAGTCTCCCTGAACCGCCACTGCGTTCAGGATATTGTGATTCACATAGCTACGCCAACCGGTCGCCGGGGTCAGCTTCACCGCGTCGAGGTTGGCGTAACCGGTCTCGCTGCCGCCGACGACGACGTTGAACCTGGAATCGGCTGCCAGCGACAGCGTCGCCAGCGGATACCAGGTGTTGCCCTGATCGCGTTGGTTGACATTGACCACGGTCTCGCCGTCTGTGTGGACCAACGTATACGGCGTATCGGTAGCGCGATCCTCGCCGCGCGGCCACCACGCCCAAACGTCATACAAGCCGCCCTTCTCGATAAGGAAATTGCAGCGCACCCGGCAATCGAGACAACCGGGATCGGCGTAGAGAAAATCCCCGGCATACGAGACGCCGCCACAGGCATCATCCGGACAGTCGTCCCACGAGCCAGCCTCGACGACGCACGCAGCATCGCGGTTGTCGAGCGTCAACTCCGTGCTGAACAACGCGAGGTCGTCGGTCGAATCAACGGGAGGCGTAGCATCTTCCGTCCCCTCAATGTCCGACGGCTCGACAGGGGGTGCGATATCCACCAGCACCGCTGCGGTGGCAGCCGGCGTCACAAGAGACGGTTCATCATCAGGACGCGGCGTCCTCAACAGCAACAGCCCCACGACCAGGATAATAAGTCCCACCACACCGCCCGCGACGGGCAACCAGGGGAAAGGTCGTTTCGCGCGCGCCGGTACAGGTTCGTCCGTGACGTCACGCGCAGTAGACGATGGCGAAAGTGGCGTAGGGGCCGGGATCGGCGCAGGCACAGTGGGCGCCCTTTCCGGCGAAGGTGGTCCAGGCGTGGGAACGACCGGCGTGGGGTCGCCGAGGATCGGCGCAGGCGCAGTGGGCGCCCTTTCCGACGAAGAGGGTCCAGGCGTGGGGATGACCGCCGTCGCGCCGCCAGGGATCGGCGGCAAATTCACCTCGGTGGGCAAGCCGTCCACAGCGCGTTCCAACGTCTCCACCATCTGCTCCGTCGTCTCGAAGCGGTCTTCGGGCAATTTCGCCAACGCCTTGAGGATGATGCGCTCGATCACCTCCGGGATGTCCGGGCGGACAAAACGCGGCAGTGGGAGGGGGTCGTAGACGTGCTTCATCATCACCGCCAGCGGCGTCTCCGCATCGAAGGGCACCTGGCCCGTGACCATCTCGTAGAGCATCACCCCCAGCGCGTAGATGTCGCAGCGCGCATCGAGCGGTTTGCCCAGGCCTTGTTCGGGGGCCATATACGCGGGCGTGCCGATGACGGCGCCGGTGCCGGTGTAGTTCGCCGTCCCCGCGACGATCTTGGCGATGCCAAAGTCGGTGAGGAAAGCGTTGCCCTGCGGATCGATGAGCACATTGCTCGGTTTGATGTCGCGGTGGATGACGCCCTGCTCGTGGGCGTACCCTAACGCGCGTCCCACCTGACCCATCAGGCGCGCGATCTCGTGCAGGGTCAGTGTGCCATGCTGCATAAGCAAATCGTGCAACGTCCCCGCCTCAATGTAGCGCATCACGAGGTAAGTGATGCCTTCCTGCTCGCCGTAATCGTAGACGGGCAGGATGTGTGGATGTTCGAGTCGCGCCAACACGCGCGCTTCCTGGGTGAAGCGCGCCACGAACGTCGCATCCTGGGTGAAATGGCTCGGCAGGATTTTCACCGCCACGTAGCGATCCATCGAGGGCTGGTACGCCTTGAAGACGGTTGCCATCCCTCCCTGCCCGATCTGTTCGACGAGTTGGTAACTACCGAGTGTCTTGCCGATGTATGGATTCACTGAGTCATTCCCCCTAACAATCTCAACGGATTGAACGGATCAAACGGAAAATATCCGTCAATTTCCGCTCAATACACCCTACATTTTTACAAGAAGGAATGCAGAGTTTGACCGATCCGCTCTTCCGCCGGATACGCACCCGGCTCGAATGTTTTACCGGTGAGTTTCTCGTAGCAGGCGATGTAGCGTTGGCTCACCTGCACAATTAGCTCGTCGGTAGGCGCGGGTGGTTCGCCGTCGCCGCGATAACCGCGCTCGGCGTACCAGAGGCGCAGAAATTCCTTGTCGAAATTGTCCGGCTCTTCGCCGGCGGCGAGACGCGCTTCGTAAGTCTCGGCGACCCAGAAGCGGCTGCTGTCGGGCGTGTGGACTTCATCGATGAGCATCACCCGGCCATCCGGCGCGCGCCCGAACTCGTACTTCGTGTCCACCAGGATGAGGCCGCCTTTACGTGCAATCTCCTGCCCGCGCGCAAAGATCGCCAGCGCCGCTGCCTGCAGCTGCTCCCAGGTTTCGGCGTCCAGCAGACCGCGCTCCACCACCTCGGCGCAGGTGATGCGCTCGTCGGTCTCGCCCTTCGTCGTCGGCGTGATGATCGGGGTGGGCAGCGCGTCGTTCTTCTGCAAGCCGTCGGGGAAGTCGTAGCCGTAGATGCTGCGCTCGCCGAGGGAGTAGCGATACCACAGCGCGGTCTTCGTCACCCCGCTGATGTAGCCGCGCACGATGACCTCGATAGGGAACGGCTCGCATTCCGTCGCCAGCAGCACGTTGGGATCGGGCGCATCAAGAACGTGATTTGGGATAAGGTCCGCCGTTTGTTCGAACCAGAACGCACTCAACTGATTGAGCACCTGCCCCTTGAACGGCACGGCGGTGAGGATGCGGTCAAAGGCCGAAAGGCGATCCGTCGTCAGCAACAGGCGGCGCTTGTCGGGCAGCGCGAAGGATTCGCGGACTTTGCCGCTGGTGTGGGTGTAAGGCCAGGCAATGTCGATCTTTTTCAGCGCAAGCGGTATAGAGCGCGACACAGTCACATCGAGCATCGTTCATCCCCCTTGAATGATCTCGCACACACCACAAAGCTTGAGCGAAGGCTGGTTTTCGATTGCGTGCATACGGAAGTATAGCATGGAATCTCGAATATGCAGGGCAGATATTGTTAAAAAACAGGCCGAACGGACAAAAACCCGTTCGACCATAGAAGATATGTTATAATCGTGAACATTGTGAGTTTCTACAGAATGCACCAATGTTGAGGGAAATATGAGAAGACCATCAGGGTTTTTCTGCATGCTGTCCATACTATTCTTGATGACCGCTTGTACGAAACAAACTTACCCCATCATCACCACATCTCCGCAGCTGGAGATGACTGCCACAGCAATCGTCGAAGTCCCGACGTCAACTATCACACCAGAAGCAACGGCGATGCCACCAGGCGTGGAATTGCCTCTGCCGCTCTATTTTTTGAGTGATGGCGAAATCTGGTTACTTTCACCGGGCGAGCATTCACCCCGGCAACTCGCAATTGAGGGCGAGGCCAGCAGTATGGATGTATGGCCTGGGGACAATCGGATTGCGTATGGAACGACGAACGGGAAAGTATATACCCTTATGCCGGGACAAGAGCCGGTTTTGCTCCACAATGTCCAAACAGAGACTGATGCTCCGGTACGGATCAGGGATGTTTCATGGTCGTTTGGCGGCACGAAGTTGGCATACACAGTAGCATATACGTCTGAACAAATGATTTTCGAGGCAGGATATCCGAGCTATCCTTCTGGATTGTGGGTATTTGATATGCAGGGACAAACGACTCAGTGGTTGTTGAGTGATCACTATATGCGAAAGGACAGGAAAAATGTTGGATATTTACGCGTTATTGTAGAATCCAGGTGGTCGCCTGATGACACAGCCTTGCTTCTGCGACTCGGTTATTGGGAATGGACGAATTGCGCAATTTTTGAACCCTTGGATCAACAATTAGACGAAACAAATTTATATCCCTTCGATGTGAGTGATTGGGGAAGCGGCTTTTGGACTCGTGATGGTCAAGCGACGGTTATTATATCTGGCCAAAATTATGGAGTTGTCAGCGATTTGATGTATGTAGATCGGGTTACGAAAGAATCGAAGCTGCTCATTGATGGTGAAGCTGAGAGTCTTTATGTGGATGATGCCCAGGAATTGCCAGATGGAATCGTTTTTTTGGGGACGCGCCAAATGGTACAACCGGGTGAGGAACAATTGTATTTAGGGAAGCTAACTGAACGGGGTTTTCAATACGCGCCTACCGGCCCGACTTCGCTTTGTAACACGCGTGAGACAGGGCATATTGAGTGGGATCCGTCCGGGCATTGGGGCGTGTTTGTTTGTCAATATGGACCTAGCGAGGCATCACCAGAGGAAGTTCACGTGATCTCGTTAGATGGAGAAAACATCGACCTGACACCTGACCTCAATACGCTACCGAATACACCAACAACTATCTTGTGGGGCAGCGACTAGCAAATCAGCCTCAGGGCACGCTGAGCATCTTGATCCCAGGATGCGCTCCATCGCGCAACGCATCCACCGTCTTCGCCAACTACTCGCGCGCCCACAACTCCTGACCGTTGGTCGGATACTTCCGGTACTAGACAGTTTTTTAACTGCCTGAAAACAATCTGCTCAATCTGCCTAATCTGCTGACAGAAACAACTACACCTCGGCGGCGTAGCGCA
>MTKY01046882.1_pt1 | contig 23257 bp, 23 predicted proteins | sample 1042731 | NCBI WGS metagenome assembly MTKY01 (sample SAMN06212206, study PRJNA360538) | anaerobic digester metagenome | biome: Wastewater treatment plant; material: sludge; isolation source: anaerobic digester fed with sludge from wastewater treatment plant | place: Denmark: WWTP Soeholt ... | reverse complement strand
CGCAAAATCTCAGACTGCCGATTGCTTTACTAACCTCGCACGTATGCCTTCCTACAACGTGGTGATCGCCCTACCAACCGTCGACCGTTTTCGAGCCTACGCATTCGCCATCGCACTCGACCTCGAGACGCCGGGCGATGTCGCGGAGAACGGTGTCCCCGAACCGCTACGGGTGCAGCTCAATGAGTCGACCGCACTGATGTACATCCCAACCGGTGGATTCGGCTGGGTCACCGCCGGCCGTCCTACCGCTGAACCCGGAACGTCCGAATGTCTAGTCAGCCTCCAGGCGGGCAGCGCGAGCGAGGTCGACGAATTGGTCGGACGCGTTGAAGCGGCCGGCGGTCGAGTGGTGTCAGGACCTGAGCAGAAGTCCTGGGGCTACAGCGGTACGTTCACCGACCCAGATGGCCACCTCTGGGAGTCCATCGTCTCGGAAATCTGAGCTACTCAGCGATCAGCGGGACGCTCCATAGACCGCGAATAAGCGTCCATTGCTGCTCGTAGTCGGGCAAGATCCCGTCTTTCATCTTCTCGGCCCACCATGCGTCGCCAGCGCGCAGCAGTGCCGCGGTGGTCCAGACGACCAGGTCTCGCTCGCAGTTCACGGTGATGAGCCCGATCTCAATGCCGTTGTCGACGACATCGCCGATCCATCCGATGAACCCGCCCTGCATGCGCAGCAGGAACGCCGGGTCGATGAGGGCGAGGTCGTCGGGATGCGAGGCGGCGTGCTGCTCCATGCGTGTCGTGGCCTCGGAAAGCGCACCCCAGAATGCCTCAGAATCTGAAACGCGGTCCCAATCACCGAGGACTGCTCGTAACCTGTCGGCGACCTCGTCGAGAACGATGTCGAGCAGGTCGTCTCGCCCGTCGAAGTAGTTGTAGGCCGAGGACTTGGAGATTCCGGCTCCGCGGATGACCTCAGAGTAGGTGGCATGGTCAACGCCGTCCGCGGCGAAAACTGCACGCGCGGCGTCCACAATGCGCTTCTGCTCGTCGGAGGGTAGTCGGGTGAACCGCGGCAGTGGCATGGTTTCAGGGTACCAACCTTGTGTGCAACTATTAGGTGTGTACTATGAGTACACACCTAATGTTCACGGAAGGTTGTTGATGACCACCGACCACCAAGCAAGCGAACGGATCATCCTAACCGCAGGCTTGCGCAAAACCTTCGGCGACGTCACGGCTCTGGACGGGCTGGACCTAACAGTCCGGCAGGGCGAGGTGCACGGCTTTCTGGGCCCCAACGGTTCAGGCAAGTCGACCACCATCCGCATCCTGCTCGGACTTGTCCGCGCAAGCGGCGGCGAGGCGGAGCTGTTCGGCGGGGACCCGTGGCGCGATGCTGTCGGGCTGCACCGACGCCTTGCGTATGTGCCCGGCGACGTTTCACTGTGGCCCGGGCTCACCGGAGGCGAGTGCCTCGACATCCTGGCGTCGTCGCATGGCGGCTTGCGTACGAAGCGGCGCGCCGAGCTGATCGACCGCTTCGAGCTCGACCCGTCCCGCAAGTCCCAGGGCTACTCCAAGGGCAACCGGCAGAAGGTCGCACTCGTTGCAGCCCTCGCAGCCGATGCCGAACTGCTGATCCTGGACGAACCAACGTCCGGTCTCGATCCTCTGATGGAGCAGAACTTTCAGGACACCATCCGCGAACGCAAGGCCGAAGGATGCACGGTCCTGCTGTCCAGCCACATCCTTGCCGAAGTTGAGTCGCTCGCCGACCGGGTCAGCATCATCCGACAGGGGCGCACCATCATGACAGGGACCCTCACTGAGCTGCGGCGCCACACCCGCACGCGAGTCCACGCCGTGACCCGGTCAGCGCCCGACAAGCTACGAGGCATCGGCGGAGTCGCTGGACTCGCCATCGAGAACACCGGTTCGTTGTTCGACAGCACGTTTGCCGTCGATGTTGAGCACCTCGACGACGCCATCGGAGCACTCCACGCCACCGGTCTGCACACTCTGACGGCAACCCCCCCGGGACTTGAGGACCTCTTTCGCCGTGCGTACGAGGACGAGCCGAACGACGCGCCTTCCTCCACTGGAGCCGTCTCATGAAGACACTCACCCAGATGACAGGTGACGAGATGCTGGCGATCTCGTGGCGTAGCAGCCGACGAGCGATCCTCACGTGGCTACTCGGTTTGGTAGCGGTGTTCGCCGCCACCGCGGCCTCGCTCAACGGTCTCTACGGGACCGCGGCCAAGCTGAAGACGTATGCCGCAGCGGCCGAGTCGGACTCATCGCTGTACGCGATCAACGGCCGTCCCTATGGCCTGGACAACCTTGGCGGACCAATCGCCTACGAGTTCGGGTTCATCGCGGCGATTGCGATCCCGCTGATGGGGTTGATTCTCATGACTCGGATGACCAGGCTCGAGGAGCAGGCGGGCCGGATGGAGCTGCTGCGCGCTGGCGTGGTCGGGCGAACTGCGGCTCTCAAATCGGCGCTGGTACTGACCTCGGCGGCCTTCGTGATGATGGGCGTCGGTATGGCGATCGTGCTCGCTGCCCTGGGACTCAGTTGGCCAGGGGTGGTGCTCTACCCCCTGGCGCAGGTCCTCCTCGGCATTGCGTTCGCCGCCGCAGGCGCGCTGTGCGCCCAGTTCGTCGCGTCTCCACGCATCGTGACTGCACTCGGGCTCGCCGTCCTCGTTGCCGCCTTCTTCACCCGTGGCATCGGCGACGTGAAAGACAATGGACTCGTCTGGCTCTCGCCCCTCGGTTGGGCCGAGCAGACGCGCCCCTTCGGAGATGCCCGTTGGTGGCCGCTACTGCCGTTGGTTGCCGTCGCGATCGCGGCGTCGGTCGCGGCTATGGGCCTGGCTGAGCGTCGGGACCTCGGCGAGGGCATGTTTGCCCAGCGCCGTGGCAGTTCGACAGCTGGTCGCGTACTGATGGACAGTTTCGGTCTCGCCGCACGCCGACACCGCAACGCGGTGACCGGATGGAGCGTCATTGCCGCGCTCGTTGGAGCCGTCTTCGGGTCTGTCGGCGATGCGTACAACACCATCACCAAGGACAATGCGACTCTTCGGGACGTTCTGGGTGGCGGCAACGCGTCCGCCAACGCATTCGTATCCTTCGTGGTGATCCTGATCGCCCTCGTCTGCATCGGGTTCGCGATCTCAGGCGTGGGGCGCGCAGCTGACGATGAGCGTGAAGGTCGTCTCGAACCCCTGCTCGCCGGTGCTTTGAGCCGGCCGCGATGGTTCGCCGGCCACGCGGTGGCGCTGGTCGTTGGCGTGGTCGTCGTCGCTCTGGCCGGGGGACTCGGTCTTGGGATCAGCAACGCGATCACCACGGGTGACTCCTCGCAGGTTTGGCGTCTGATCGCGACGACCTTCGCATACCTCCCGGCCGTAGCCCTGCTGATGGGGCTGTCCGCGGCGCTCTACGGTTTGCGGCCGAGCCTGTTGTGGATCGCCTGGTTGCCATTCGTCTTCGTGACAGTGGTTGCCGTGCTTGGCGACACGCTCCAGCTCCCGGACTGGGTGAAGAGCATCTCGCCGATGAGTTGGGTCGGTCGAGTCCCGCTGGAGAACACCAGCGTGGCAGCCGAGGTTGGCGCGATCGTGGCGGCTCTCACCCTGGCTCTCCTCGCCATGGGTACATTCCGGACTCGCGACATCCCATCGCACTGAAGTGCAACTACTCAGTGGTGCGGTAGCGGCCCTGGTGGAAGAGCAATGGATTGTCGGCATCGCCCTGGCCGAGCTCTTCAACCTTGCCGATGACGAGATAGTGATCGCCGGCTTCGTGCACGTCCTGAACGATGCAGTCGACCCATCCAACTGTGCCCTCAAGACGAGGTGAGCCGCAGTCAGTCGGTTCCCACTCGATCCCGACGAACTTGTCCTCAGCTCGAGAGGCAAAAGCGTTTGAGATGTCGGTCTGGTCGGCGGCGAGGATGTTGACGCAGAAGCGACGGGTCTGTCGGATCGCCGCGAACGCGCGAGACGTCTTTTGCGGCAGGAATGCCACCAGCGGGGGGTCGAGCGAAACGCTGGTGAACGACTGGCACGTCATCCCGACGGGAGAGCCGCCGACCATCGTGGTGATGACGGTGACCCCGCTGGCATATTGCCCGAGCACGTCGCGATACTGCCGGGCTGCCGCCTGCGCTGCCTCGCCATCGATCTCGACGACCTCGCCCGGGCGCCACGAGAAGAGCTCGTGCTGGCCGCCGAGGTAGGAGTCGATCAACTCACGCGACGGCCAGGAGGTCGCAGCGTCCGGGCTGATGCCCTCGGGAATGTCTGCGTCAGTCACAGAGTCCACCATGTCAGGTCTAACCGGACTGGCCGAAGGCGTGGCCCCAGTACGAGACAGCGGTCGACTCGCGAGCGACCCAACGCTCGTCGTTCACCGTCAGACCTTCACAGCCGAACTCGATGTCGAATCCACCCGGCGACTTCACGTAGAACGACACCATTTCGTCGTTCATGTGACGACCGAGGGTCGCTGACAGCGGCGCCTTGTGCTTCTTGACCCGCTCGAGCGCGCGGCCCACGTCGTCGAGCTTCTCAACCTCAAGCATGAGGTGTACGCACCGGCTGGGGTTGGGCATGGGCAGGAAGGCCAGCGAGTGGTGACGCTGGTTGACTCCGAGGAAGCGCAACCAGACCTTGGAGCCGGGCTCCTTGCCGACGAACTCGCCAGGCATCGACATCGAGTCACGCAGGCGGAACCCGAGCACATCCCGATAGAACTTCAGCGCCTCGACATCGTCATCAACGGGGATCACCACATGGCCCATGCCCTGCTCGCCGGTGACGAAATTGGCGGCGTACGGCGTGACGACGGGGCGCGACTCGTACGTGATGCCGTGGAACAGCTCGAAGACGTTGCCGAACGGGTCGGCGAAGCGTACGAGCTCTTGGACCCGCCGCTCAGTCAGCTCCTCAGCGGTGCCCTCGGTGGTCTCGACTCCAGCCTTGGTGAGGTGCTCGCGTGCAGCCTGCAGCGCGTCATGGTCGGCGAGCTCCCAGCCGACGCAGTCGAGCTGGTCAACGTCTGACGGGAACACGATCAGTCGGGCCGAGACCTCGTCGATGCGGAAGTAGAGGTTGTCCGGATTGGGCCCACGGCCCTCGGCCAGACCGAGCACCTTGCCACCGAACAGCTTCCAGTCGTCCAAGTTGCTGGAGGACACGCGGGCGTAGCCCATCGAGCGAATGTCGATCATGCTGACTCCTTTCGTGGCCGTTCGACGTGGTTGGAGAGGTACGCAGTGCAGACCTGTCGGAACTCGTCTGCTGCTTCTATCTGTGCCCAATGTCCGCAGTTGGGAAACACATGCAGCGTCGCCTTGGGGATCATCTTCAGGGCGACGAACGCACCGTCGAGCGGATTGACCCGATCTTCACGGCCCCACGTCAGCAGTGTCGGCCGCTTGATCTGGTGAGCGTCGCGCCAGATCAGCCCGTCCTCGAAGCTGTCGGGATTCCAGAACGACATGCCCATCGACTGCACGGCCTCCTGAGCGCCTGGTGCGGTGGCGTCGGCGAAGCGCTCTTCGACCAGCTCGTCAGTCACCAGCGCCTGGTTGACGACCATCGTGGAGATGAACGCGCGCAGCGACTCCCGCGTCGGAGCGGCGCCGAAGTCCATGAGCCGCTTGACGCCCTCGGTCGGATCGGCGTGGAAGAGGCTGAGGTTGAGCCCGCCGGGGCCCATCAGCACGAGCCGTCCCACGCGCTCGGGGAACATCAGCGCGAAGCGGGCGGCGGTGCCACCACCGAGGCTGTTGCCGAGCAGGTGGATGCGGTCGATGCCCAGCTCGTCGAGGAAGTCCTTGATGATCTGGGCAGAGTGGCGAAAGTAGTTGCCCACAACCGGGGGCTTGTCGCTCTGCCCGAAGCCGGGCTGGTCGATGAGCAGCGTACGGAAGTCCTCAGCGAAGCCGGGAAGAGCCGAGCCGAAGTTGGACCATGCCGAGGCACCCGGTCCGCCGCCGTGCAGCATGACCAGTGGCAAGCCGCCGCCGACAGCGGTCGGCTCGCCGGCCTCGTAATAGTTGAGTGTCAGGTCGCCGGCCTTGGCAGATCGGCGGGTTGACTCGCGATCCCACTTCTTGTCGGCGAGGCCCACGATCAGTACATTCCCGGGTCGACCTTGTGACCGAACTCCGCCATGCCATACATCTGCAGCGCACGCTCGGGATCGTTGGCCGCGTGAACGCGTCCGGCATGCGCATCGCGCCAGGCACGCTGCAGGTAGGTGCCGTTGGCCAGCGCGCGGCCGCCAGACGACTCGAAGAGGACGTCGATCGCGTCGATCGCACGCTGGGTGCCGAGCACCTGATCGCGACGCACCTTGAGGCGCAGCGAGATCGGTATCTTCTCACCCTTGGCAACCAGAGCCTGCTCCTGGCGGATGTTGGCCATGCAGAGCTCCCAGGCAGCGTCGATCTCGCTCGAGGCGCGCGCGATGCGTACGGCTGCGAATGGATCAGACGATGCCTTCTCGCCCATGTACGCAGCGCGAATTCGCTGCTGCTGCTGCTCGACGTGCTCGGCGTAGGCCCCACGCGCCATGCCGACGATCGGCGCTGTGATGGTCGTGGTGAAGAGCGAGTGGAACGGCAACTTGTAGAGATCGCTGGTGTTCTGCTCCTGGCCGGGGCCGAAGCAGCGGCCGGTGTCACCCATCGACAGCGTGAACTCGTTGGGGATGAATGTCTCGGCAACGACGATGTCGTTGGAGCCGGTACCCGCGAGGCCGACGACATTCCAGACGTCGACGATCTCGTACTTCTCGCGCGGCACGAGGAAGGTCTTGAAGTCGACGATCTGGCCCTCGGCGTTGGACACCAGACCACCGAGCAGAACCCAGCTCGCGTGTGCTGATCCGGACGAGAAGCTCCAGCGTCCCTCGAGCATGTAGCCGCCATCAGCGACGACGGCCTTGCCGGTGGGAGCGTATGACGAGCTCAGTCGGGTGGACGTGTCGTTGCCCCACACGGCCTGCTGGGCATCGTCGTGGAACAGGCCGATCTGCCACGGGTGGACGCCGAGGACCGATGAGATCCAGCCGGTCGAGCCACACGCGGACGCGATCAGGGCGACGGCGGTGTAGAAGTCGATCGGATCGGTCTCAAGGCCGTCGAAGCGCTTGGGCTGCAGCATGCGAAAGAAGCCGGTCTGCTCCAGCTCCTTGACCGACGCGTCGGGGACTTGGCGCAGCCGCTCCGTCTCGTCAGCGCGCTCGCGCAGCGTGGGGAGGAGGTCTTGGATGCCGTCCAGCACAGCCTGTGTCATTACAGCTCCTTGGAGTTCGTCTGCGCCCAATACTAGAACACGTTCTAGTATTTAGTCCATCGGTGTCGACGTATGAGCGTGCGATTCAGGGCAGCCTTCTTGCGACTCTTTGATTGCGGAGTCGCCGATTCGAATACGGATGCTACGCCCGAAGAAAAGTCGCCGGTTGGTCACGACCACGACCGCAGCCACGATCAACAACAGTATGGTCTGGATGATCTTCGTGTCGGGGTGAGTCATGAAGACCTCGTTGGCCAGATTCGCCGTGACGTGGAAAAGGATCGGGATCAGGATGCTGCGTCCCGTGGCGAAGTAGAGCCAGTTCATCAAGATCACGAACGCAACCATCGACAGCGGGAAATTGACGGTGTGGATCCAACCCGATTGGACGACCTCGTTGTGGTAGTAGCCCTCGATGAAGGACAACGGCAGATGCCACAGTGCCCAGATGACCGTGAAGACCATGGATGCCGCGAAGACGGACATCCGTCGGATCAACGCATCTGTGCCGTAACCGTGCCATGCGAGCTCTTCGAAGACAGCCGCACCGATCAGCGTGAACCACACCGGCAGCAACCCGGCGGTGAACGAGAAACCGCCTCGGAACTGGAACTGATCCGGGCTGTAGCCGAACAACAGCGAGATGGCCTGGGCGGCCAGGATGCTCGCCACGAGCAACACCAACGTCACGGCAAGGTAGAACCTGCCGATCCGACGAGGTCGGAGCCGCTGGACGATGTCAGTACGGAGATCGGACCTGCGTCGGACCAGGAACACAACGACGAGAACAGGCGCAACCAAGCCGAGGACACCGAACGCCGCGGTCCACCTCTGTACTGCGGCAGTCTGGTCGTCGAGACGACTCAGATAGGCCGCGGAGAACCAGAATCCCCACGGGATAACGGTCGCGAGCGTGTAGAACACGACGGGTTGGTCGTAGTTGTACGCGATGGTGTCGATCTGCGATCCTGTTGCCGGACGAAACTCATCTGCACGTCTATCGAGCTGATTCTCAGTGATGAGAGACTTCCCTCGTTTCGCCTTTGGCATCGGTTTCGAGCAACCACAGCTCACCAGCGGTGAGCACACTCGACTCGTTGACGCGTGGCGGCCGAAGCACCCTCATTCATTCTCACAACCCTATCCTCGATGTCGAGCCGCCAGCGCCATCGGTCCCGTCACGGATCTGAGTCTGACTTCTGTGCCGATGTGGTGGCCTCCAAACTCCACTTGTCCGCGTTAGTGGCGGCGAATCTGCCCGACGTGATCGGGAAGATGATGGACGCCGGCGTCTACGTCAACCGCGTTCGCCCACTGTTAGAACGCGTTCCAAGACTTGGTCCATCGCGTCCGCTAGGACAACTCGGGCGACACTCCCAGATAGGCCAAGACCGCCGAGACCCGCCGGTTGGTCCCCGAGAGGTCGTCCTGGCCAAGCTTGGCGAAGATCGAACCGATGTGTTTCTCAACGGCCGATTCCGACAACACGAGCGAAGTGGCGATACCGGCGTTGGACAGTCCCCGCGCCATCTCCCGAAGGACGTCCTGTTCGCGCTCTGTGAGCGTGTCAAGCCCGGCGGGCTCCTGGTGCAGGCGGCGAGTGATCAGCGCATCCAGCACCCGGGGATCGAGGACCGTACGACCCGCACAAACCTCGCGTAGCGCGCGGAGAAGCTCATCGACATCGCCGACACGCTCCTTGAGGAGGTAAGCCAACCCGTTCGTGCCGTGCTCGAGCAGCGCGCGCACATACGACTCGTCCGCGTGTTGCGACAGCACGACAACCCCTATATTGGGGAACCTCCGGCGGATCTCGTGAGCCGCCTCGATGCCCTCCATTTGCAGGGTGGGAGGCATTCGGATGTCCGTCAGGACGGCGTCGGGTTCACACTCGACCACGGCGTCGAGCAGCTCAGCGGCGTTGGAGGCTGCCGCACAGATCTCCACCTCGCCGGAATCCTCCAGCAGCGCGCGAACCCCTTCGCGCAACAGATAGCTGTCGTCGGCGAGCACGATCCGCAAAGGGTTGCTCATTTCTCAACCAATGTGGTGGCGGGCACGGCGGCAGCTAGCCGTGCGCCAGCGCCCGGACGCGACTGCACGTCGAGGCTGCCGCCGAGCGCCGCGAGTCGATCCGAGAGGCCAGCCAACCCGCCACCACCGAAGTCGTTGCCCGGATCGAACCCGCGACCGTCATCGCTCACGTCGATGCGGAGCATGCCCGACTCCAGTCGCAGATCGACCGAGGCTCGTGCCGCGTCTGCGTGCTTGAGGGTGTTGGCCAGCGCCTCGCACACGAAGAAGTACGCCGCGCCCTCCACCGAGTCGCTCAGCTCGCCGTCGCGCACGCCTGGACCGCAGGTCACGTCGACCTTGATCGGTAGCCGTGCCACTCGAGTCTGGATTGCCTCAACCAGCCCCCGGTCGGCAAGAACGCTCGCGTGAACCCCGGATGCGATCTCCCGCAGGTTTTGCAGCGCGTGGACGGCGTCACCCTGCAGGGTGTCCAGTGTCTGAGCCAAGCCCGACGGGTCGTCGCGCCTCAGCTGGTTGCGAGCCAGCGCGATCCGCGTCAGCAGCGCCGCGATCTCCTGCTGCGAGCCGTCATGCAGATCGCGCTGCAGCTTCCTGCGTGCGCTCTCCTCGGCGTCGACGAGTCGTTCGCGCGACGCTGCCAGCTCGTGGAGATGAACCTCGAGCTCGTCGACAAGACGCGCATTGGTGAGGGCGAGCGCGGCTTGCCGAGCAAGTGTGTCGAGCAGCTGATGCCGCTGCAATGTCATACGCCCGCGAAGCGACGGCCCACAGGAGATGGTGCCCAGATCTGCATCGCCGTGGCGGAGCCGCGCGACAGCTATCGGCTCATCCTCACTCGGCGTGCCGTCCCAAACTGGCTCGATACCGTCCACCTCGACCCGTACCCATCGCACTCCCAAACCTTCACGGGCGGTTGCCGCGATGGCGGCAGTGAGCTGGCGCCGGTCAAGCGTGTGCTCGAGGGTGTCACCGAGCTGGCGAAGCAGCTCGTCGCGTGGAACATCCTCGCCGTAGGCAAGTCGCGCCACGCGGCGGACCATGATCCGACGCAGCGGGTTGAGACCCAGTGTGGCCAGCACCGCCACCACGACGGCGACTTGCAGGTTGTCCTGTCCGACGGTGACGCCGAGCATCCAGGCGACGCCGGCATACAGCCCGATCACCAACGCCCACAACGACACGTACAACGCGGTCCGGCGCAGCGCCCCCACGGCGTCGAACAGGTGCGGGCGGGCGATGCCAATGCCCAGCGAGATCGGCAGCAGCACCAGCAAGCCAGCCTCGATCAGGTCCATGACGACACGGAGCGGGCCGCTGTAGTTGAAGAACACGTCGTCAATCGAGAACACCACCAACAGCAGCCCGACGAGCAGCGGCCACGCCAGCCTTTCGCGCTGATCGTGATCGAGGCTTCGATAGCGCATTGCCAGGACGGCAACGCCGATCGCGGGAATCAGGCCGAGTGCAGCGTCGATGAAGAAGTACGACACGGATCCAAGCCAGCTCAGGGCATCAACCGAGATCGGGCCCGCGGGCGCAGTGAACCTAAGGCTGCCCACGTCGGTTGCCCAGTCGAGAACCCAAGCAGGTACGACCTGCTGCCGCGACAGGAGAAGGACCAATGGGGTCGCGAGTGCGACCACCACGAGTGTCGGAGCCGCCCACCGCTGGATGCCGGTGCGCACTGAGCCGTCTGGATAGACCACGAGCATGGCCGCGATCGAGGTCGCCATCAGCAACCCCGCGACCTGCACCGCAGCGTTGGCCACCGCGAACCAGGAATCGACACCGTATGCATCGACTACGAGCACGAGCACGTCGCTGGCCATCAACCAGACCACGGCGGTCGTGCCGAAGAGCAGCAGCCGGCGAGCTGCGAGGTTGCCGGGGGCGGCGCGGCAGGTGAAGAGCCCTGAGACGTACGCAGCCAGGAACGGGAGCGACCAACCAACGGCAGTGGGAAGGACCGAAAGTAGGAGCAGCCCGCAGACGATCGTGCCAAGACCAGCGAGCGCGCCGACAACGGCAAGGGGCAGGATCTGGCCACGACTGGGCACGGCTCATCGTCCCACGCAGACGAGGGGTCGCGGGCGCGGAAAGCTGGACTCGTCGGGTGGGGTTTTCCGCACCAGAGTCGGTAGCCAGCTGCATTCCGCGACGTCAGTGCGGACCCTAGCGTCGAGGCATGAAGATGATTCCTGGAAGTTCTGTTGACCTGCTCACCCGCGCAGCCCTCGTGCTCGCGCCTGTCCTGCTGCTCGCCTCGAGCATCGCGTACGTCTCGGCCGGCGAGTTCGGAGAGGAAAGTGTCGGCGGCATGCTGCAAGTGCTCTCGATGGCTGTCTTCGCCCTGGCCCTGATCGCACTCGTGGCCATGGTCAGTGAAGTCGCGCCTCGAGGAGCTGCGGCACTGCTGCTCTTTGGCTGCCTCGGCTGCGCTGGCGGAGTCAGCTATGGCATCGCCGCCATCGTCATCGCCAACGGTGGGCCTGACATGAACGAGCTCTCCGGAGCGGCCTCGATCGTGAAGGTCATCGGCCCGATCTTCCCGGTGGTGTTCATCGCGATCGGTCTGACGTTGTGGCGCAAGCAGCTCGCTCCCATCTCAGGCGCCCTGGCGATCGTCGTCGGCGCCGTGTTGTTTCCCGTGTCCCGCATCGGCGGAATCGCGCCGATCGCGCTCACGGCAGACGCATTGCTGTTGATCGGGCTCACGACTGTGGCTGTGAACATCCGCCCCGAATCACCACCAACCGCTGCAACACCTCCCAGCCACCAGACGGTCTGAACGCTCCTCGGTACGCCGGCGCCACCGCGGTGTCGGCGTACCGCAGCGTTCACGTTGGGCTGCCAGACTGGTACGCATGACTGACCGCGCCGCCGCTTTCCTTGAACTGCACCAGCCGGGTGCTGGGTTCGTCCTACCGAACGCCTGGGACGCCGGCTCCGCGCGAATGTTGGAACAGGTCGGCTTCCCGGCCATCGCAACGACGAGTGCCGGCATCGCGTTCAGTCGCGGCGTTCCCGATGCAGGCGTGGACGGCTCAGACATGCTCGACTGCATCGCTCAGATCGTCGAGGCGGTCAACTGCCCCGTGACCGCCGACCTCGAATCCGGATACGGCGCAACTGCCGACCAGGTCGCGGACACCATCACGGCGGCGGTGGGCATCGGCGTGGTCGGGGCCAACCTGGAGGACGCGATTGAGCCCGGAGTGCTGATACCTGTTGGAGAGGCGCGCGAACGGCTCGAAGCAGCGCGAAGTAGCGCACCCGTCGGTTCGTTCGTGCTCAACGCCCGCACGGACACGTACATGGCAGCGCACCCGGACGCGTTCGCCGAGACGATCCGGAGAGCCGAGCAGTACGTCGCTGCGGGAGCCGACTGCATCTTCGTTCCCGGCGTCAGCGATGCCGACGAGATCGGCCGTCTGACAGCGGAGATCGACGCTCCCGTCAACGTGGTCGCCGGACTGGTCGAGCCGGTGCTGGACGCAGCCACCTTGCGCGAGCTCGGCGTCGCCCGCATCAGCGTCGGCGGGACGCTGACACGGGCAGCGCTCAGCCTGGTCGACCGCGCCGGACGCGAAATGCTGGAGCACGGCACCTTCAGCTTCGCCGACGGTGCCATCTCCTACGGCGACTTCCAGCAGAGGCTGCGTCGAGAATAGGCTACTTGTACGAAACGTGGGGCTAAGTTGTACGCTTGGGCCATGGTCACCATGAATGTCAGCGCAGCTCGTGACAACCTTCCTGAGGCGGTCGAAGCCGCGCGTACCGAGGCTGTCTTTCTCCAGAGATACGGTCGCCCCGCTGGCGTGCTGGTCAGCCCCGAGCGCTACGAACAACTGATGAACGCCCTTGAGGATGCCGAGGATGTTGCCGCTTTCGACGAGGCGCTGGCTGAGGAAGGGCCCAACATCCCCTGGGATCAGGTCAAGGCCGATCTCGGCTGGGTGTGAGCAGCTACCGCATTGAGCTTCGTCCGGCGGCTGCTCGGGCCCTTCGAAAGCTCGACCCTTCCGTACGGCCCCGCATCCAAGGCGCGATCGCGTTACTCGCTCAGGACCCACGACCGCCGGGCGCTCGGGCCTTACAGGGTCGCCCGGGTCTCCGCGTACGCGTCAGCGACTACCGGATCATCTACACCGTGCATGACGACGTCTTGCTGATCGTGGTCGTCCAACTCGGCCACCGCCGAGACATCTACGACACATAGCAGCTACGCGTTGGCTTCGTTCTTGGCCTTGAGCATCAGGGCGATGTCGATGAGCTGGTCCTCCTGGCCACCGATCAGCTTGCGCTGTCCGGCTTCCAGCAGGATCTGCGCGCCGGAGACTCCGTAACGATCTGCGGCGTTGCCTGCGTGCTTGAGGAAGGATGAGTAGACGCCGGCGTAGCCCATCATCAGCGTCATCCGGTTGAGCGTGCACTCCTCGGGCATGGCCGGGCGTACGACGTCCTCAGCAGCGTCGACGATCTGCAGGAAGTCGATGCCGGTGTTCCAGCCAAGCTTGTCGGCGACACCGATGAATGCCTCGAGCGGCGTGTTGCCAGCACCGGCGCCGAAGCGGCGTACGGAGCCGTCGATCTGGGTGGCTCCCGCGCGCGCGGCGACGACTGTGTTGGCGACGCCGAGACCCAGATTCTCGTGACCGTGGAAACCGATCGTGGCCTCGTTGCCGATCTCGGCGACCAGGGCGTGCACGCGGTCGGCGACGCCTTCCATGATCAGGGCACCAGCTGAGTCGACGACATAGACGCACTGGCAGCCCGCGTCGACCATGATGCGGGCCTGCTGGGCAAGCGTCTCGGGCGACTGCGTGTGGCTCATCATCAGGAAGCCAACGGTCTCGAGGCCGAGCTCACGGGCCAGGCCGAAGTGCTGCCCCGACGTGTCCGCCTCGGTGCAGTGGGTCGCGATACGGCAGATCTGACCGCCGTTGTCCTGCGCCGCGCGGATGTCGTCCTTGGTGCCGACGCCCGGCAGCATGAGGAACGCGATCTTGGCGTTCTTCGCGGTCTCCGCAGCGAGCTTGATCAGCTCCTGCTCAGGCGTCTTGGAGAAGCCGTAGTTGAACGACGATCCGCCCAGTCCGTCACCGTGGGTGACCTCGATGACCGGCATGCCGGCCGCGTCGAGAGCGCCGACGATGTCGCGCACCTCCTGCGGCACGAACTGGTGACGCTTGTGGTGCGAGCCGTCGCGCAGGCAAGTGTCGGTCAACCGCAGGTCGAGCGTGCTCGACGGATCGGTCTGCGACCACGTGCGGACGAGCTTGTCGATCGAGGCATCAACACTTGAAACCGGGATTGCAGTGCTCATTTGACCATCTCCCTTGCGATCGACTCGCCGACGCGGGTCGCGGCGGCGGTCATGATGTCGAGGTTGCCGGCGAACGGCGGCAAGTAGTCGCCCGCTCCCTCGACCTCGACAAAGACGCTGACCTTGGTCATGCCCATCGTGGCCTCGGTGGCGTCATCGAACTGTGGATCCTGGAGCAGTCGGTAGCCGGGTACGTACTCCTGCACGGCCTTTGCCATGTCGTAGACCGACTCGGCGATCGCATCACGGTCGGCATGGGCACTCACGCCGCAAAAGATCGTGTCGCGCATGATCATCGGCGGCTCGGCCGGGTTGAGGATGATGATCGCCTTGCCGCGCTCGGCACCGCCAATCGTCATCACCCCGTTGCTGGTCGTGCGGGTGAACTCGTCGATGTTGGCGCGGGTGCCGGGGCCAGCCGAAGCGCTGGAGACCGAGGCGACGATCTCCGCGTACGGAACCGGGGTGACGCGCGAGACCGCATAGACCATCGGAATCGTGGCCTGGCCGCCACAGGTGATCATGTTGACGTTGTCGGCGGTGATGTGTTCTTCGCCGTTGACCGGGGGAATCACTGCAGGGCCGACTGCGGCGGGTGTCAGGTCGATCGCCTTGATGCCAGCCTCGGCGTAGCGCGGTGCGTATTCGCGGTGCACGTACGCGGACGTCGCCTCAAAGATCAGGTCGGGGAGCTCGTCCTGCTTGAGCAGCCAGTCGACACCTTCGTGCGATGCCTCGACGCCGCGATCACGGGCGAGCTTGAGTCCTTCGGAGGACGCGTCGACGCCGATCATCCAGCGGGGTTCGATCACGTCGCTGCGCAGCAGCTTGTAGAGCAGGTCGGTACCAATGTTGCCGGGACCAACGATGGCGGCGGTGACTTTGTTGCTCATCTTCTACTCCTCGAAGGAGACGGTCAGGGGCGCGAACCCACTGATGGACGCCGTCACGCGGTCACCCGCCGCGAACGGCACGAAGGGCCCCAGGGCCCCAGACAGGATCAGGTGGCCCGCACGCAGCGGATCGCCGAAGCGCGCGGCTTGGATGGCGAGCCACCTCAGCGCTTCTAGCGGATCGCCCAAGCAGGCGGCGCCGTTGCCGGAGGAGCGCTCCTCGTTGTTGATGGTCAGGCTCATCTCGACGTCGCGCGGCTCGATCTCGCTCAGCGGGAGACCGGCATCGCCGATGACGTAGAGGCCGCTGGACGCGTTGTCGGCGACGGTGTCGGTGAACTCGATGTCCCAGCCATCGATGCGCGAGTCGACGATCTCCAGCGCGGGAAGCGCCACGTCTACGGACTCGCGAACGAAATCGATGGTGATCTGCTCTTCGGGCACGTCGATGTCGCGGCCCAACCGGAAGGCAACCTCCGCCTCCACCCGCGGCTGCAGCAGCCGATGCATCGAGATCGGGGTCCCATCAGTGCCGTGGCTGACGTCCATCTCGTCGAGGAGGTAGCCGAAGTCGGGCTGGTCGACGCCGAGCTGGTCTTGCACTGCCTTGGAGGTGGCTCCGATCTTGCGGCCGACGACGGTCGCGCCGGCGGCAAGCCGCCTCTGGACGAGCCCCTGCTGCACGGCGTACGCCGCCGGCAGGTCCTCGGTCCCGATCAGATCGCGAACCGCTGCACATGGGACCCGCGTCTCCAGGGCTTGCGCGATCCGCTCCGTGGCAGCGGTGATGGCGGCGGGATCAGCCTTGATGGAGGACACATCGCCATACTAGAACCTGTTACAGTTTTGCGGTAGTTCACCCCGACGGAGGGCCGATGAAAGACACATATGACGTCGTGGTCGTAGGCGCTGGAGGTGCCGGGATGACCGCCGCTCTCGCCGCTGCTCATCACGGCTTGGACACGGTCCTGATCGAGAAGAGCGCCTACTTCGGCGGTACGACCGCCCGTTCAGGCGGCGGCGTTTGGGTCCCCGGCAACCGAGCCCTGCGCGAAGCCGGCCAGGTCAGCCCGAATGACCGCCAAGAGTCAAGCGACTACCTCCAGGCCATCGTCGGCGATGAGGTCCCCAAGATCCGCCGCGAGACATTCCTCGATCGGGGTCCCGAGGTCATCGACTTCCTGCTCGACAAGACGCCGGTCAAGCTCAAGTGGGTTCCGGGCTACTCCGACTACCTCCCCGAGCAGCCGGGCGGACGTTCGCAGGGACGCAGCGTCGAGCCGATCCCGATGGACGGTCGCATCCTCGGCAAGGAGCTTGAACGTCTCCACCCGCCATACGCCAAGGCTCCGGCCAACCTGATCGTCACGCAGGCTGACTACCGCAAGATCAGCCTCGGCCTGCGCACCCTGCGCGGTCCGCTGACGATGATGAAGGTCGTCATCGCGCGAATGATCAGCACGCTGCGCGGCCGCAAGATGTATGCGATGGGCAACGCGCTGACCATCAGCCTGCGCAAGGCCCTGGTCGACGCCGACGTGCCGGTCCTCTACGACACCGATCTGAAAAGCCTCGTCATCGAAGGCGGCCGCGTCATCGGCGTGCGTGCTCAGCGCGGCGGCAAGGAAGTCGTCATACGAGCCACTCGTGGAGTGATCCTCGGCTCGGGTGGCTTCGAGAAGAGCGAAGCGATGCGCGAGAAGCACCTCCCGTCGCCGACTGACGCCGATTGGAGCACCGCCGCGGCAAGCAACACCGGTGCTGGCATAGAAGCCGGCGTCGCCGTCGGCGCGGCGACCGACATGATGGACGATGCCTGGTGGGGTCCGACGATCCCGCTGCCCAACGGTCCGTGGTTCTGCCTTGCCGAACGCAATCTGCCAGGCTCGATCATCGTCAACTCCGCCGGCAAGCGGTTCATGAACGAGGCGCTGCCGTACGTAGAGGCCACGCACGAGATCTACAAGGGTGAGGCCACCGGCGTCTCCCACGTGCCGGCATGGCTGGTCATGGACCAGCGCTACCGCAACCGCTACCTGTTTGCCGGCCTCTCACCGCGCCAGCCCTTCCCCGGTCGTTGGCTCAAGAATGGTGCCGTCCGCAAGGCCTCGTCGCTCGACAAGCTCGCCGAGGAGATCGACGTCCCCGCCGAATCGCTCGGAGCTACGATCGAGCGCTTCAACGGCTTCGCCAAGACGGGCAGCGACGAGGACTTCCACCGCGGCGAGAGCGCCTACGACCGCTACTACGCCGACCCGCGTGTGAAGCCCAACCCGTCGCTGCACAGCATCGACCAGGGTCCGTTCTACGCCGTGAAGATCGTCCCCGGCGACCTCGGCACGAAGGGTGGCATCGTCACCGACGAGCGTGCTCGTGCCCTCCGCGCCGACGGCTCGGTGATCGACGGCCTGTATGCCGCAGGCAACGTGTCGTCGGCCGTGATGGGTCATACGTACGCCGGTCCCGGCGCGACGATCGGTCCTGCCATGACGTTCGGCTACCTCGCCGCCGAAGACATCGCACTGAGCTCGTCACCTGAAGCAGGTGCCTGATGCCGATCGATCCAGATATCGCCATTGGTGCCACCGTCGGCACCCAGGAGTTCTCTTGGAACAGCAGCGACGTGCTGCTCTATCAGCTTGCCGTGGGCGCAGGATCGCGCCCGGGCGACAACATGTCAGCTGAAGCGCTACGCTGGACCCTCGACAACGATGCACTGCAGGTGCTGCCGAGCTTTGCGGTTGTTGCCCCGTCGTTCCACGAGACCAATCCCCCGACGCTCGACCTGCCCGGTTGCGACATCAACCTGACGCAGGTTGTCCACGGCGCTCAGGAAGTTCACCTCATCTCGCCTCTGCCGACTTCTGGCAAGGCAACGCTGACGACGACCATCGCCGACATCTGGGACAAGGGCAAGGCTGCCGTCATCTGGCAGGAAGGCGTCGCGGTCGACCCGAGAGGTGCCGAGCTGTGGCGCGTACGCTCCTCGATCTTCGTCAAGGGCGAAGGCGGCTGGGGCGGCAATCGTGGCGAGGGCAATGCGATCGTCGTACCCGATCGCGCACCTGACGGAACCACGACGTATGCCGTGACGCCGCAGCAGGCGCTGCTCTACCGCCTCTGCGGTGACCGCAACCCACTGCACTCCGACCCGGCCTTCGCAGCCAATGCTGGGTTCCCTGCGCCGATCCTGCACGGACTGGCGACGTACGGCATCGTGCTCCGCGAGGTCATCGACCTCCTGCTTGACGGCGACGCCAGCAAGGTCGGCGGCTTCGGCGCCCGCTTCGCCGGCGTCGTGTTCCCCGGCGAGACACTCACGATCAAAGCCTGGGACGAGCCGCAGGGCATCGCAGTGTCGGTCACCGTCGGCGATGACGACCGCCCAGCCCTGGCCGACTGCTTCGTGACTCGCAGCTGATCACTCGAGGCTTCGAGGACCGAAGAGACCGGCTGGCGGTGTCTCCTGGCCAACAGGGATTCCGACCGGTGCGAGTTCCACAAGCGCTTGCCTTACCTTTGAGTAAGGACTCGTTGCAGATGTAAGATGGGTGACATGGCAACCGCGAAAGTCACGAGCAAGGGTCAGATCACGATTCCTCTGGATGTGCGAACCGCTCTCGGACTGAAGGCTGGATCCCGCGTTGAGTTCGTCGCTCAAAGCGACGGATCGTACGAAATCTTGCCCGCGACGCGCAGCATCAAAGACCTCAAAGGGGTCGTCCACACGCGGCGCACCATCAGCATCGAGCAGATGGATGAGGCCGTGACCGACGCAGCCGTCAAGAGGGCCCAGCGTTGATCGGGCTAGACACCAACGTTCTGGTTCGCTACTTCGCTCAAGACGACGAATCACAGTCACGGATCGCCGGACACGTCGTCGACGCTCTCACCGACGACGAACCGGGCTTCGTATCCACCGTCGTGCTGTGCGAGCTGTTCTGGGTGCTGGCCAGTGCCTATCGGATTCCTCCGCAGGAGATCCTCGTGATCATCGAACGGATGCTGGGCACACGAGAACTGCACATTCAGCAATCCGAACTCGTGCATCGTGCTGTTCGAGCCTCCCGCGGCTCTTCGATCGAGTTCGTCGACGCCTTGATCGGAGAGCTGGGCATTTCGGCCGGCTGCACTGAGACGGTGACCTTCGACAAGCGCGCAGCAGAGCTCCCAACGATGCGACTGCTCACCCCGTCGTAGCTGGTTCAGATGTCCAGCAGTGGCCAGGTCGCAGCAAAACCCGGGTGCAGGTCCAGTTGTTCCACCTCGTCGACGGTGACCCACACGAGCCCGCCGGGCCCTGTCTCCCAGCCGCCCGACAGGTCCGGCATCGTCTCCGAGTCCATGACGACCGTGTGATACCTCCAGCCGTCGTGGTCATCGACGAAGGTGAACCGGTGCTGGAGGTCCACGAGCGCCGGCTGCATCTCCTCGCCAGCTTCTCTGAGCGCTCCGTCGATGGGCGACTCGCCATGGCCGAGCGCACCGCCAGGGATGCCCCAGGTCAACGCCTTCTGCACCAGCCGTCCCCGATGCTGAAGCAGGTGGCGGGTGGTGCCTTCAGCATCGGTGTGGATCACGAGCAGTCCGGCGGCCCCGACGCGACCCCAGTGGGTATGACCGAGTCCGCAGCGTGTCCAGCCGTCGGCGCTCGAGAACATGGACTCGACTAGCGCCCGAGAACCAGGCCCGAGGTCGGGACGCCCGTTCCGGCTGTGACCAGCACGTGGTCCACATCGGCGACCTGGTTGACCGACGACCCTCGGATCTGGCGAACGCCCTCGGCGATCCCGTTCATGCCGTGGATGTACGCCTCGCCGAGCTGACCACCATGCGGGTTGATCGGGAGCTTGCCACCGATCTCGATCGCACCATCGGCGATGAAGTCCTTGGCCTCGCCGCGCCCGCAGAAGCCGAGCTCCTCAAGCTGCATCAGCACGTACGGAGTGAAGTGGTCATAGAGGACGGCAGTTTGGATGTCCGCCGGTGACAGGCCGGACTGGCGCCACAGCTCGCGGCCTACAACACCGATCTCAGGTATCCCGATGTTGTCGCGGTAGTACGACGTCATGACGAACTGATCGGCAGCGCTGCCCTGTGCTGCGGCAAGGATCGTTACGGCACCAGACTTCAGGTCGCGGGCCCGTTCGGTCGAGGTGACGACGATCGCAACGGCGCCATCACTCTCCTGACAGCAGTCGAGGAGACGCAACGGATCGGCGATCATCCGTGAGGACTGATGGTCCTCGATCGTGATCGGCTTCTCATAGAAGAACGCGTTGGGGTTGTTCGCCGCGTGCTTGCGGTCGGCAACAGCGACTGCGCCGAAGTCGGCCGACGTTGCGCCGTACTCGTGCATGTAACGGCGGGCCTGCATCGCCACCGTCGCTGCGGGCGTGGAGAGACCATGCGGGTAGGACCACGCGTTGTCGAGGCCGTTGGTGTTGACCTGCTCAGCAGCCCACTTCTGCACTTGGCCGAACCGCTGACCGGACCGCTCGTTGAAGCCGCGATAGGCGACGACGACATCAGCGATCCCCGTCGCAACAGCCATGCCGGCTTGCTGGACCGTGCCACAGGCCGCACCTCCGCCGTAGTTGATGCGGCTGAAGAAGCGCAGGTCACCCATGCCGAGCTCACGTGCAAGCGCAATCTCGGAGGTCGAGTCCATCGTGAAGGTCGTCAGTCCATCAACGTCTGACGGCGAGAGTCCGGCGTCGGCGAGGGCCGCGAGGGTGGCCTCGGCCGAGAGCTGGAGCTCCGAGCGACCGGACTCCTTGGAGAACTCGGTTGCACCAATGCCTGCGATTGCTGCCGTTCCGGAAAAGGTCATCGGCGGATCTCCAGACGGGCGTTGGCGTGCGTACCGATCGAGACTCCGACAGTGACGTCAAGTGTCGTCACACCGTCTACTTCCGAAACGATGTTGCCGGTGAAGCGAAGCGTGTCGTATGGATAGGCAGGCGCGCCGAGCCGCAGTGCGCACGACAGGATCTGCGTCTGCGGGCCAGCCCAGTCGGTGACATAGCGCTGGACGAGCCCAGTCGTGCTGAGGATGTTGATGAAGATGTCCTTGCTGCCGTGTCCGATCGAGCGGTCGCGGTCGTGGTGGACGTCTTGGAAGTCTCGCGTCGCGAGTGCGGTCGAGACCACAAGCGTCGGCGTGATCGGCAGCTCCCAAACCGGGAGATCCGACGATGTTTCCGGCTCGGGCTCAGGCGGAGCACTGCCGACGGGGCGCCATTTGGCCAGGGTGACCTCGTCGTCGATCGGGTCGAACCAGACCTCGACGGCGTCACCGATCTGCACGGTGGCGTCTTCTGGGCCACCGGCAACCTCACCGATCATGCGCACACCTTCGTCGAGGTCGACGAGCGCGAGGGTCAGGGGCAGCTTCTTGCCGGGCACGATCGGTGCGTGGTGCACGAGGAACGAGTGCACAGTGCCCTTGCCGGAGACGACGACGTACGCGCGGTCCATGGCGTGGCACTTCGGGCACACCGGTCCGGGCGGGTGCCGCAGCTCGCCGCAGGCGTTGCATTTCTGGATGCGCAGCTCGCCGGCCTGCGTGCCGTCCCAGAAGAACTGGGTGTCCTTGTTCATCATCGGTCGCGACGACTTGGACTTGTCGACCATGGGCCGGCCTGTGCCGGGCTTGAACTTGAGGACACGGAACTTCATCGTCGCGACCTCTTCGTCGCCGACCGACCACACGCTCTCGGTCGTGATGAAATAGCCCTCGCCTACGCCTGTCTTCTTGGGACCGATCACCTCGGCCAGCCGCGTGCTGATGGTCGGCACCTCGCCGGTACGCAAGGTTCGCGCGTACATCTGGTCGCAGTTTGTACCCAGCACCGAGGTGAAGCCGGCGTCGTCGAGTACCTGCATCGTGTCGGGCAGCGGATCGCCGGCCATACGCTCGGGGTTGAGTCCGTACATCGTCCACACTTGCGCCATCGCGGGCGGCGCCTCGGTGTCGGGGCCGGGGGCCCAACGCGGGTTGGTGTCGCCGATGGCCTCGGCCCAGTGCCGGATCATCGGCGCGTTGACCGGATCCGGTGCAGGGCGAGCCGGGCTCTTGCCGCGCTCCTTGATCGCGTTGGTCGCCTCGATGATCGGATCGATTGGATCGGTCATCGCGGAACCCTTGGAAGATCGAGGCCGAACATGGCGATCAGCTCGCGCTGCACCTCGTTGACGCCTCCACCGAAGCTCAGCACCAGGTTGCGCTTGGCGGTCTTGTCCAAGTAGTCAGCGAGCTGGCCGGTCTCGGGATCAGCCGGATCGCCGAAGGTGTCGACGATGTCGCTCAGCGCGAGTCCGAGCTTCTGCACCTCGTCGCTGGCGAACACCTTCGACGTCGAGGCATCGGCAACGGTCGTCTTGTCGGATGCCGGGGCGCTGGCGACGGCCCAGTTGAGCAGCTCGTTGACGCGGAATGATGCAGTGGCGCGAGCGAGTGTGTCGCGAACCCACGGCACCTCGAGCACGGGTGTGCCGTCCGGAGTCGTACGACCCTGCGCCCAGTCGCGGACCAGATCACGCAGACCCTCGATGCGTCCGGCCGGTCCGAGCATGACGCGCTCGTGGTTGAGCTGGGTCGTGATGAGGCTCCAGCCCTTGTTCTCCTCACCGACGAGCATGTCCACGGGCACACGTACGTCGTTGAAGTACGTCGCGTTCGTGTGGTGCGAGCCGTCGCTGGTGACGATCGGCGTCCACGAGTAGCC
>MTKY01051165.1_pt1 | contig 23272 bp, 16 predicted proteins | sample 1042731 | NCBI WGS metagenome assembly MTKY01 (sample SAMN06212206, study PRJNA360538) | anaerobic digester metagenome | biome: Wastewater treatment plant; material: sludge; isolation source: anaerobic digester fed with sludge from wastewater treatment plant | place: Denmark: WWTP Soeholt ... | reverse complement strand
AAATCTCAGACTAATAATCCGCGTATCGCAGGTTCGAGTCCTGCTGGGCCCACCAAAAAAAGACCAGGTCAGAGGCTATATACTAAGGCCTGGTTTTACATGCTAGAGACACGTTTCATGTTACTTATCGAGAATCGCCACGAGATTCATCCCGATCTCCGGTACTCTCTCCTTCATGATAGTGTAGTTTTTGCCTTCGATCGTGAAGTCGAACTCCTTCTGGCAGCGCAGCGTATCAAAAAGCCATACAAAATCCTGTGAAGGGTTATTCATCAGGTTCAGCTTTTCCCTGACATAGGTTATCTTTTCGATGAGATCAGGCCAATACCGGGCTTTATAGATCTCAAGCTCAAACTGCTCGGCAGCGGCATCGTTCATGCCTATGAGTGTGGCATCGTCGTGAATGGCCAGCATCTTCTCGGAGCTCTTATAGATAGAATCTGAAAGCATTGGTTCGATATTTGCGTGGGGAACAAAAACACCCTTGAACTTTTCCTCATGATAGAAAGGATAGTGATATGCGAAAATCCACTGGCCAAACATATCGACAAAGGGGAAGGGCGACCATGCGCCTTTACGTTCGGGATCGTTTAATGGATTTACTATGTCAAACCAGTTTAAGCGCAGCAGCCGCAGGGAGTTAAGCTGTGTAAGATCTATCCCTTGAAGAGCAGGGAGTCCCTCGGCGATGTATTTATAATCTACCCATCCGGTAGCGAGTGTCTCAACAGTAAAAAACCACATCTCGTCACAGTATCTCAATTTATTCCAAGCATCTTTGAGCCTTGGTTTTGCGTATTCATAGAGTCGCAACTCCTTTTTTATTCTCTCATCGACCGGTATGAAACCGCTGGCGGCATTGATATGCAGGTCTCCTTCATCGAAAAGCATAATTGCCTCGCCGATACGCTTGTAACGCGCATCGATGTCCTTTGTGGATGTGTCGTAAAGATCTTGATACTTCAGGAGATCTTCGACGAAACAGGCGAGTCGTGCCGTCTCCCGCATATGTTCTTGACAGTTCATGGAGACTGTCTTGGCGTACGATTTCAACGATTCCCTGATCTCTTCCCTGGTTTTCATATCGGACCCCCTGTGCAGCAAATGTATAAGGGCAGTATACTTATGTTTTACTAGTATACTACTAGTATACTCTTTGTCAAGCCTGACGGGATGACGTCTACCCTAAAGGTCAAGCGGAGGGTTATAAACGAGAAGTACCGCGGGGGATCGACGCCATGTACGAGTGACCGTCGGCACGGTCACGCCAGCAGCAGATCGCACAGTCCGTCCACGGTAATGAGCTGCATGCCCTTGTTCTGCATGGCGACTACTCAAAAATAGCACAGGTCGATGGGAGGCGGTCACTTCGCGGACACGGTGAAGACGGTGGTGAAGGGGTCGGGGTTCTCCCACGCTATCTCCGATTCTTTCCCCTCCACGGCCTCGAAGATCGCCGCCATGTGACCGGCCAGCAGGTGCTCGTTATAGGGGTTCTCGACCGCCACGCGCAGGTACCCGCCGTCCTGCTCCAGGCGCACCGGGTTTCCCTGGCCCCACAAGGGGAGGGGCGCCAGCACCTTTTCGTAGATGCCTCTGTTGCCCCCGGGCGCGGACCTGTCCTCCCTCGAGATGAGCTGCAGTTCGTCCAGGTGGCGATGGGTGGTCTCCTTCTGGGCCTTGATGATCAGGGGGTAGATCTCCTCTCCCAGCTCTTTCTCCAACTCGCGGAAGACCGTCGTCGGCGTGAAGCCGTCCAGAAAGGCCATGCGCACGCCCCGCCTGGTATCCATGATGATGCCCTCGTTCGCCCTCCACTCCAGGTACGAGAGTTCTCGCGGCACGCCGCAAATGCGGCAGCGGGGGTAAGAGAGAGACCCGGGCTTCAGCGGCGGCATGTGTACGGCAAGGCGATGCGATATCTCCGGTTTCTCGGAGGACGCGGTTATGGCGATGACGTCGTCGCCGTCGATCTCCATCCAGGTATGTGCGAAAGGTTTCTGCTCCAGGCTCTCGAAGGCCCCGAGGATGATCGCGGCCATGAGCTCGCGGTTATAGGGGTTGCGGATAAGGGCCTCGCCCTCGAGCCCCGGGCGGTAGCGCACGGCCTTGGCATAAGACTGCCCGGTCACCAGGGCTACGGTGCAGAATACGCGCACCACCACTTTCTTGTTGTAGCCCACCCTCCCCAGGGAGAAGGGGAACTTGTTCAGGACACCGTCGATGACCTCCTTGGCGGCGTTCCTCTGGGCCTCGAAGACGAGGTGTGAGAGGGATATACCCATTTTCTCCTCGATGCGCGCGAAGAGGTCGTTGAAAAGGTCGGCCTCGAGCAGCACGGCCCGGAGGTCGGGCATCATGCGCTCGCAGATAGTGCCGTTGTCGTTCCAGCGGATGATCCTCGAGAACATGAAAGGGAATCCGCATCTCGGGCACTTCAATATACGCAATGATCGCTCCTTCGATCGCGAACGGGGTTCATGCGGCCTTGACGGCGCGGAGCTTCCGCCGCGCCGCCTGAGCCCCACCTCTATGACGCCGGGCCGGCCAGATTCCAATGGCGGGCCACTTTAATTGTCGGCATGGCGGCACCGACTTTTTAGCGGTGCCAGGTCTTGTTCTCTGCGCTCGTGTCAACGGGCGCGGCCCTAAAAAGCCTGGCAGCTAACGGGCATTTGTAAGATATCTATTCACATACCGGAGTATGCAAAAAACAAGACCTGACCCCCAGGATGCCACAAAAAACAAGACCTGACCCCCAGGATGCCAGGATGAGGACCGGGGGAAAAGGCGGGCTAGGTCGCTGCTTCGCTGCCGGGCGCCTCGGCCTCCTTGCCGAAGAGTTCGGCTATGCCCCCGATGCTTCCGAGTATGCCCGAGACCTCCATGGGCAGGAATATCTTGCTCGCCTTGCCGTCGGCGACTCGGGCCAGCGTGTCCAGGTACCTGATGGCTATGAGGTCGTTGGTCGGGTCGCCCTCGTGTATGGCGCCGAACACGGTCTTGATGGCGCCGGCCTCTCCCTCCGCCACCTCGATCAGCTCGTACCTGTGAGCGTCCGCGACCTTTCTTATGGCCTCGGCCTGTCCCACCGCCCTCTGTATCTCCGCTTCCCTGTCGCCCTCGGCGCGCAGTATCTTGGCCTGCTTCTCCCCCTCGGACTCGAGTATGATGGCCCTGCGGTCGCGTTCCGCTTTCATCTGGCGGTGCATGGCCTCGGTCACGTCCTTGGGCGGCTCTATCCTCTGGATCTCCACCCGGCTCACCCTGGTGCCCCACTTGTCGGTGGCGTCGTCCAGGATCTCCCGCAGCTTGGTATTGATGAGCTCGCGCGAGGTCAATGCGTCGTCCAGGTCGAGGTCGCCGATGAGGTTGCGCAGGGACGTCTGGGCCAGCTTGGTGATGGCGGTGTAATAGTCCGCCACGTTGTACGCGAACTTGTAGGGGTCGGTGACCTCGTAATATACCACCGCGTCCACGGACACCACCACGTTGTCCTTGCAGATGACCGCCTGGGGAGGCACGTCCTCGACCTGCTCCCTGATATCCACCTTCGTTATTATCTCGAAGAAGGGGATGATGAAAGTAAGGCCGCTGTCCGCCGTACGCTGGTACTTGCCCAGCCTCTCCACCAATCCCTTCTGATAGGGACGGATTATCCTTATCCCCATGAAAGCGACGATGAAGAGGACACCCGCTACGACTGCCAGCGCCACTATAAGACCGGTCATGTCCTACTCCTTTCTCACGATGAGGCGGGTGCCTTCGATGCTTTCCACTATTATCCATTCACCTCTCTCGATCGTATCTCCATCCGCGGACTCCGCCCTCCATTCCTCTCCCTCCACCTTTACCAGCCCCTTTGTCTCGGCGTTGTCGATATCCACCAGGACCACCCCTTTCTTGCCCAGCAGCCTCTCGGCGCCGGCCTTGTAGGGGGTCTCCTTGGATATCCTCTCGGAGAAGCGGCGGGAACCGAGCACGCATACCAGGGTCACGACGACGAAGACGATCCACTGCCAGTAGGGTGCGAGGTCGAACGCAGCGATGACCGCGGCAGCGCCGGCGCCCACTCCGAACCAGAAGATGAAGAAGCCGTGGGTGAAGACCTCGGCGATGATGAATACTGCCGCGAAGATAAGCCAGATGACCCATGGATCCAGGCTGTCCACTTTAAACCCTCCTGGTATATATAGCGCTCCAAAGAGCGCCCCGGTCTCGCTGGGAATGAAGGCGTTATCGTTTGCGAAGACAAACCCAGCACCGCCTGTCCATGCTTGATAGTATACCCGATTCATCCCTTTGGAGATTTCCTCGAGCCGGCGATCGGCCTGCGCAGCATGGCGCGCCTGCTACTGAGCGGAAGGAAATGCCGCGGCTGATACTTCCTCCCCAACGCCCGGCACGAATGTCCTGGGTCTACGGTTTGTTGACCATTTTGCCGAGATATGTATAGTAGTGCATGCAGGTTCTGGAATTATATCCGCAGGCGGCACAAGCTGACGGAAACAAGGAAATGGAGATGAACCCGAAAAAATACAGGGTGATCATCGTGGGCGGGGGGCCGGCGGGTTCCATGACCGCCATGTCTCTTTTACAGCTCAGGCCAGGACTGGCCGGCGACATCCTCGTGCTGGAAAGCAAGTCCTTCCCGCGCGAGAAGGTGTGCGGCGGCGGCGTCAGCGGCAGGGTCACCTCCTTCCTTGAAGAACTGGGGATACCACTGGAAGGATTACCCAGGGTTCCAGTGAAGAGGTTCTCCGTCCATTTCGACGAGGAGATATGCAGTCCGGAATTTGGCAACGACAGGTGTTTCGTCACCAGGCGCGCCGACTTCGATGCCCTGCTTCTTGCGGAGGCCGCGCGGCGCGGGGCCGAGGTCAGGACCTCGACGCCGGCCGTGGGTGCTTACCGGGAGCGCAAAGGGGTGGCCGTCGTCGACCGCGACGGCGTCGTCTACCACGCGGATGTCTTCGTGGGCGCGGACGGGGTGAACGGGAGGAGCCGCACCTGGTTCAACCTGCCGCACAGGGGACGCAAGACGTTGCTGCTCCAGACGGAATTTCCCCGCGATCCCGGGTACCCGCCCCTGCGGGACAGCCTGATGATGGACTTCAGCATACCCAGGTTCGGCATCCCGGGTTACGCCTGGTTCTTCCCCTCCCTGGGAGAGGGAGGAGAGCCGGTGGTCAATGCCGGGATATCCGGCGGGGCGTTCTCCGGGGGAAGCTACTCCAGGCTCAAGGAAGCCTTCCTTGCCATCCTGGCGAATCACCCGGAGATCGAGGCCATGGTGCCGTCCGACGTCCATTTCAAGCCGTACCCCGAACGGGAATATACGCCCATTCAGATCGGGGCGCGGGAGCGCGTCCTCTTCGTGGGCGAACAGCTCGGCACGGACCCCTTCACCGGAGAGGGCTTGAGCGTATGCGCGGACTCGGCGCGGGCCGCGGCGCTGGAGATCGACGAAGCCCTGCGCGCAGAGGAGTTCGCCTTCAAGGGCTACAGCCGCAGGATCAGGGCAGCGCGTTTCTTCCCGCTCTACGTGGTGGGGAAGACCTACTGCCTGCAGAACGACGGCGTCCAGCCCAACTTTTTCTTCGCCATGTCCACGAGGAAGAAGAGCGGCGGGAAGCGCAACGTGGTGGATTACTACACCTCGACCTTCTCCGGGAACGAGGACAGCACGGTGCTTTATTCCCCTACCTTCTGGGGGATGGTCATGCGCGATATCGCGGTGACCCTGCCGGGATGGGTGCGGCTGGTCGGCGGGAAGGCGCCTTGAGCCGGCGGGCGTTGAAGGCCACGATGATGGTCGAGAGGGACATGAGCACCGCGCCGACGGCCGGGCTGAGCAGGACCCCGAGAGGATAGAGGACCCCCGCCGCGAGGGGGATGGCCACCACGTTGTATCCGGCAGCCCACCACAGGTTCTGGACCATCTTGCGATAGGTGGCCTTGCCCAGGTCCAGCACCTCGCCGACTCCGCGGGGGTCGTTGCGCACGAGGACTATGTCCGCGGCCTCCATGGCCACGTCCGTGCCGGCCCCGATGGCTATCCCCACGTCTGCCTGGGCCAGGGCGGGGGCGTCGTTGATGCCGTCGCCGACCATCGCCACCACCAGGCCCTGCCCCTGCAGCTCCTCGATCTTGCGGGACTTCTCTTCAGGAAGAACCTCAGCGAAATGGTCATCGAGCCTCAACTCGGCGGCCACCCTCCGCGCTACCTGTCGGCTGTCGCCGGTAAGCATCATGCAGCGCACGCCCTCCGCCTCGAGCTGCCGCACCGCCTCCAGGGATTCGGCCCGCACCATGTCGTCGAGGGCCAGGGCGCCGGCCGGCCTCGTCCCCAGCAGGAGATAGATGACGGTCTTGCCCTGCTCGCCAAGCTCGTTCAGGCGCGGGTCGTCTACGCTTATGCCGTTCTCCTGCAGGTAACCCGGGCTTACCACAAAGACCTCGCGCCCGTCGAGCCGGGCGGCGGCGCCCTTCCCGGGCAGGGCCCTGAAGTCCTCGGGTTCCGCCGGACGCAATCCGCGTGCCTCTGCTTCCGCGGCCACCCCCCTGGCTATGCTGTGTTCCGACCTCGATTCCACCGCCGCGGCCATGCGTACTACGTCGTCCTCGCTCATGCCGCCTTCGAGGGGTATGACGTCGGTGACCCCGAAGGAGCCCATGGTCAGGGTGCCCGTCTTGTCGAAGACCACGGCGTCCAGAAGGCGGGAGCGCTCGAAGGAGGAACGGTCGCGGATGAGGAGCCCGTTCCTCGCCGAGAGAGCGGTCGAGACGGCCACCACCAGCGGGATGGCCAGGCCCAGCGCATGCGGGCAGGCGATGACCATGACCGCCACCGAACGCTCCAGGCTGAAGTCGAAGGCGCGTCCGACGGTCAGCCAAACGGCGAGGGTCGCGGCTCCCGCGAAGATGGCGACCAGGGTAAGCCAGAAAGCGGCGCGGTCGGCCAGGTCCTGGGTGCGCGAGCGGCTCTCTTGCGCCGCGCGCACCATCTCGACCACCTGCGAGAGATAGGTGTCCCTTCCGGTCTTTTCCACCACGACCTCTACCGCCCCGTCGCCGTTGACCGCGCCGCCGATGATCCCGTCCCCGGGTCCTTTCTCCGTGGGTCGGGATTCGCCCGTGACCAGGGAGAGGTCCACGCTCGTCGCGCCCTTCACCACCTCGCCGTCCGCCGGGAATTTCTCTCCCGGTCTGACCAGCACGCGGTCGCCGGGGAGGAGTGACTCCACCGCGACTTCCTCCACCGTGCCGTCATCCCGCAGGAGGTGCGCCTGGCCGGGAAGGAGCTCGACGAGCTTCTCCAGGGCGCTGGAGGCACCCATCACCGAGCGCATCTCGAGCCAGTGCCCGAGAAGCATGATGTCGATCAGGGTGGCGAGTTCCCAGAAGAGGAGGTTGCCCCGCAGGCCGAAGACCACCATCGAGCTGTAAATATATGCCACGGAGATGGCCACGGCCACCAGGGTCATCATCCCCGGCTTCTTCGCGGCAAGGTCGTCCCTCATGCCCTTGAGGAAGGGCCATCCGCCGTAGAGATAGACCACGGTGGACAGGCCGAAGAGGAGGTACGAATCGCCCCGGAAGGCGAGGGCATCCTCGATGCCCAGCCAGTCCTGGATCATGGGGGAGAGAAGAAGGACCGGTACGGTCAGGGCGAGGCAGACCCAGAACCTGCGGCGCATGTCAGCGATCATGTGAGCGTGGTGCGATCCGCCTCCGCCGCCGCGGTGGCCGCTACCGCTTGCGTGCGCGGAATCATTCGTGCCGTGGCTGGAAGCGGGCTTGTCTCCGCCGTGCAGCTCCATGCCCGGGCGGGTATCGCCACCCCGTGCGCTTCGTGACCCCCGTGCGGGGAGGCAGCGGGAGTGCCGTCGTTGACATGTTGATCTTCGCTATCCCTCATCGCCCCTGCTTCATGAACGGCGTTATCGTACGCGCGACCGGTTCAGGCAACGGATTCAATGACTTCAACACCAGTATTCCCTCATGCCTGTCGGAATAACTTCAGGAAGCGTTGGTCTCTTCCCGGGACGGGGCCGCAGCATAACTGTCGCCGTCGATGCGCTTGATCATCTCGATGACCATCTGCAGGGCGACCGCCAGGGATTCGGCCCGGACGTGTTCGATGGTGTCGTGGCGGGTGTGATAGTTGGGCATGAGGCGGGCCGAGTTGTAGCAGCAGAGGGAGACGGACGGGACGCCTTCGCGGCAGAAGGCGCTGGCGTCGGTCGCGCCCACCGCCATCACCGCCGTCTTGATCTCGTAATCGTTGACCGCCGCCGCCCTCTGCGCCGCGTCCACCAGGTAAGGGTCCATCTTCGCCCCGCACCACAGCTCGCGCTTGAAGACAGTGAGGTGGTTCTCGTCGGCGATGTTGTCGAGGAAGATGGCGTAACTGGGGACCTCCCTGTACTCCATCATGTGGCGGGCGGCGTAACGCTTGGCCCCCCGCAGGCCGGCTTCCTCGGACGAGAGGGCGAGGAGGACCACCTCGGTCTTGGTGGGGAAGAACTGCCCGACCTGGCGCGCGTATTGCAGGTACCTGCCCAGGCCCACCAGGACGCTTATGCCCGCAAGGTCGTCCATGGCCCCGGGCACCACGCGCTTCGTATGGAAGAAGGCGAAGAGGATGACGACGGGCGAAAGCGCCAGGAGGATTATGCCCAGGACGCCGTAGGCGCCGCTCTCCGGCGTCCCCTTCGAATAGGTTATACTGCGGGCCAGGCTAGCCGCCAGCAGGAGCAGCGGCGCCAGGAACGCCAGGGCCATGGCGGGGACCGACAGGGACTTCAGCCAGTACCAAACCTTGAACTCGTAGGCGGAGTCGAGGTGGGCGGAGACGATCACCTGTTTCCATATCTTCCCGCTTGGCTGTATGAAACCGGCGACGTTCACCCCCTTGCGCTTGCGGAACAGGGGGTCTATCAGTTCCCTGTACCTGATCACCTCGAAATAGAGCACCCCGATGCCGATGGCGGCGAGGAAGACGGAGACGGGGAAATAGATGTAGTAGAAGAGCACGCCCAGCAGGTAGAGCGCCACCAGGTAAGGGAAGAACCCCAGGAAGGCCTTGGGGCTGCATGTGAACTCCTGCGTCTCCACCCAGTCGCAGGCGGGCTCGATCTCCTCCGCGAACATGCGGCCGAGCCCCTCCTCCGCCTCGCCGCATGATTCCCGCGGGCCGGTCTGCGACAGCGCCCGGTCCACAAACTCGTACATGTAGTCCGAGTACTCGTCCGCTGTTGCCAAGGCCCACCTCCCTCGTATCCCCGGCGCGTCTCAACGCCAAGTTTACCATGCAACGCGCGCGCGCGGTCCAGCCGGGGCAAGCCTTTCCGCAGCCCGTTATATGCGGGTGAAGGGATCTCGCGTAGCAGGCCGTCGGCGCCTGGATATATAATCTACTCGCTTTGTTTGCACGCCGCCCCGCTCGGCGCATGATGCGGATTCCGGGCGCGCGGCGCGAGCCGCCGCGGAGGGAATGGAGGTAGGCATGGAGGAAGTGCAGGGCGCTCTTGACCCCAGAGACGAGTTACTCAGCAGCATCGCGGGCAAGGTGGTCACGGCGGTGATAGTCGCCTCTGGTGACGGCATCCTGTCCGGGGCCGCGGCCGCGGCCGCGAAGGCGGAGGAGATAGGCCTGGGGCTCGAGCGGATACTGGACGAGGGCAGCGAGATAGCTGAGGGCGACGAGGTGGCCCGTTTCACCGGCACCCCCATACAGGTCGCGAAGGCGGAGGAGGACCTGATAGGGCTCATGGCCAAGACCTCAGGCATCGCCACGGCCGCCCGCGATTTCGTCAAGGCGGCGGGAAAGAAGCCGAGGGTGGTGTGCTGCGCCTGGAAAAAGATGCCGCCAGGCGACAGGGAGGCGGTGCGCCAGGCGGTGGCCAGCGGCGGCATGGACCACCGCCTCAGCGAGCGCCCTTTCCTGTATCTGGACGAGAACATCATCGAGATGTTCGGAGGTATCAGGGAGAGCATAGCGGCCGTCTCTGGACCGGCCGCGGAGCGCATCTTCGCCGTGCAGCTCAGGGGAAAGCGCGCGAGCGTAAGCAAGGAGGCGATCGAGGCGGCGGAGTGCGGCGCCGGTATCGTCTGCGTGGACACGGGAGTGCCCCTGGACTTCATGGAGGCGGCTTTCGAACTGGAGCGGGCCGGTTTGCGCAAAAAGGTCAAGATAGCATTCGGGGGCGACTTGGGCCTGAAGGACTTGCGCAATATCAAGAAGGACAAGTTCGGGATCGAGATCGTGGACGTCGGCAAGAAGGTCGTGGACGCACCCCTGCTCGACATGCGCATGGAGGTCATCGCCGTCGCGGACGGCCGGGACGGATGATTTTCAATCAGAGGTTCCAGCCGGCATGGGCGTCGCAGACTTCCCGCATATAGGGATAGAGCCAGGACTCCGTCTCCGGCGAGATGTAGAAGGCGGGATAGAGGAGGTTCTGACCGGGCTCTATCACCCCCTCGCGCAGGGCGATGTCGTGCAATTCGCAGCCGGGATAGATGCGTATGCCCACCGTGACCGAGACCATGTCGGGACCAAGTTCCTCCATGAGTTCGACGCTCTCCTTCACCGTAGCCTCGTTCTCGCCCGGACCCCCCAGGAGCAGGAAGCAGTTGATACGGAACCCCAGGTCCCTGGCGCCCTTCACCGCCGATATGACCTGCTCACGCGAGAAACCCTTCTTCAGGGACTCCAGCACGTCCTCGGAGCCGCTCTCGTTACCGATGCTGAGGCTGACGCAGCCGGCTTCCCTCATCATCTCCATGGTGGCGGGGTCGCAGTAGAGCGGGTTCAGGTTGGCGATCCAGCGCAGGGACACCTTCCTCGCCACGATCTCGCGGCAAAGCTCCCTGGTGTATTGCGCGGGATAGTTGAAGAGTGAGTCCACGAAGGCGGCGGTGCCGATTCCGAAATCCCACTGCAGCGAGGCCAGTTCGTCCGCCACGGCTCCCGCTTCGCGCACGCGTATCACCCGGCCCTCGACGGTCGGGCTGCTGCAGTAGATGCAGCGCAAGTGGCATCCTCGCCGCGACTGCAGGTTGGCGACGAAGGGGTGATCGTTGTCGGGCTTCCAGTCGTAGCGGGTGACGTCGAATAGCCTGCGCTCGGGGGGCGGAAAGAGGCCCGGCCACGCATGCGGTCCGGGGGGGTTGACCCGCACCCCGCCGTCCCTGCGCAACGCCAGGCCGGGCGTATCATCGACGGCAGCGCCCGGCTCCAGGCGCTCCAGCAGCGCGACGAACGACCTCTCACCCTCTCCCACGATGCCCATCTCCACGTCCATGTACTCCAGGCACTCGGCGGGAAAGATGGTGAAGCCCGCGCCGCCCAGGACGACGGGCGCACTCGTCTCCGACCTTACGGCGTCCGCGATCTCCCTGGCCGCGGGGGGGTAGAACTCGCCGGCGTACTTGTCCTGGTTGTCGATGTTGCGCAGGGAAAGCCCCACGCAGTCGGGGCGAAACGCGCGTATGCGCTCGACGGTGTCCGCCGCCGGGTCGCGCGAGAACATGAGGTCGAGGCAGGAGATCTCGTGGCCGGCCTGGGCCGTGGCGGAAGCCACGCAGGCGATGCCCAGGGGGAAGGGGACAAGGTTATCCCGGCAGCGGTTGTCGCTTATGAACAGTACCTTCATGCGCTGGACATCTTTCCCCGGCATCCTCTTACCGTCGTCTCTAAAATATCACAGCCGTGCGGTGACATCCCTGACTTACGGCAACGGGCTGTCCGGTGCGCCGTCAGGCCGGGTCGGGGCGCTTCCCGAGGCGCGTGCGTATGGTCAGCTGCAGCCGGTACAGGAAGCCGGCCGCGACCAGCACGGCATAGAGGTAGAGTATACCCTTGAGGAAGCCCCCGTCTTTCAGGTCTATGCCTACCTGGAAGGCGTGTATCAACCCCACCACGAAGACGACGTAGTTCAAGCGGTGGATCATCCTCCAGTACCTCTTCAGGTACTTCCTCAGGAGGACGGCGGCGGTGGTGGCGGTGAGGATGTAGAGGGTGACCGGGCCGAGCTTCTGGAAACCGGGCCACAGGCCCTCGAAGATCACCAGGACCATGTGGGCGACGGCCATGGAGAATCCCACCAGGCCCGTCGTGTTGTGCAGCCTGAAGAGGAATTTCGGCTTGAAGGCCTTGACCAGCAGGGGCCTGAACGAGCCGGTCATGATGTTGATAAAGACCACGGTGAGCGCGTAGAGGGCCAGCATGCGCAGGGCTGTCCAGGTGGCGGAATATGTGGCGGTGCCGGAGGTCGCAACAACCACGGGAGGTATGACCAGCGTGCCCAGGGTGAGCAACGCCAGCAGCACCCGTATCGCTCTGCGATGCGTTCCCCGTTTTGCCCTCGTCATGTTATAACTCCCAGGTCGGATCAAGCCACCATTCGCGCCATCCGGTCACCGACGTAACTATCCTAGCATCTCTAAGTCGACATCGACACTTCCCGACCTTGATATCTCCCGCGTCAGTGACGTCAGCGCAAGTATTGGGTGAGCGCGCTTCATGCAGGCGATATGGAAAACGGGCGCGGATCAGGCTCATTGATCGGCGGAACCGGTTTATAATTGTGAGACCGTGGCTGTGTCGGGCGGGCAGGTTGCACCCGTATTTCGTGGCGCGAGACCAAGGCCTGCCTCATTATCAGTGGGGGGTGCAGGGATGAGCGAGGACACTTCCCTGGGTAGCCAGGCGCTGTTCTCCGATGCCGGCGGCATGAAGGACTTCGGCAGCGGCGTCTACATGCTGCAGCTCTTCGCCAACGTGTGCATGGTCGATTGCGGCGAGGGCGTCGTCATCTTCGACGCGGGACTGCCCACTGACGGGTGGCGCATCGTGAAGGAACTGCGGGCGGTGAGCGACCTGCCGGTGCGCTACATCATCTATGGGCACGGGCACGCCGACCACGCCTTCGGCACCAAGGCGGTGCTGGAGGACGCCGCCGAGCGCGGGCACCCCAGGCCGGTTATCGTCGCCCACGAGAACCTGCCCAAACGCTTCGACCGTTACCAGAGGATGCTCCCCTACCACGAGCGCATCAACCGCATCCAGTTCGCCATCCCGGAGGGCATCCCGGCCTTCCCCTGGGATTACATCTATCCCGACGAGACCTTCTCAGGCGAGATGACCCTGCGCCTCGGCGATATCACCATCGAGCTGAGGCATGCTCGGGGCGAGACCGACGACCACGTGTGGATGTGGGTACCGGAACGCGGGGTCGCGTGCGTGTCGGACTTCTGGGTGTGGTCCTGCCCCAACGTGGGCAATCCCTTCAAGGTGCAGCGCTACGCCCTGGAATGGGCGCAGGCCCTGGAGGAAGTGGCGGCCCTGAAGCCCGGGTTGATGCTGCCGGGGCACGGCGCCGCCATCGCCGGCACCGCCGAGGTCGAGGAAGCGTGCCTGACAGTGGCGCGGGCTTTACGGTACCTCGACGAGCAGGTGGTGGAGATGCTGAACCAGGGGAGGTGGCAGGAGGACATCCTGCATTCCTTCGAGTGGCCGGATGAGTTCGCCGCGAGCCCTTACCTCGCGCCCATCTACGGCCATCCCTACTTCGTGGTCCAGGCTTTACTGCGCCAGTACCACGGCTGGTACGGCGGCAACCCCTCCCGTCTCTTCCCCGCGAGTGGCGGGGAGGTGGCGGAGCAGGTGCTGGAGCTGGCCGGAGGCGCCGAGAAGGTCATGGAAAGAGCGCGAAAGCTCGCGGGCGATGGGAGGACACAGCTGGCGCTGCACCTGGTGGACTTCGTGCTCGAGACCGGTACCGGGCCGCGCCGAGAAGCGCTGGAGCTGAAGTCGTCCCTGCTGGAGGGCCTGGCCGCGAGGGAGAAAAGCCTGATCGCCAGGAACATCTTCCTGGGGGGAGTGCGGCAGATCGCGAAGGAGATGGAGCAGGTGGGGGGCGAAGAAGAGACTTGACCCCCCGTGGCGGCGCCTCTTCCCGGCGGCGATGAGCAAGCCGCGTTCTTTCCCGGGCAGGGGCGCGAGATAACCGGAGCTGCTGGCGCAGCGGCATGGAGGTAGCCGAGCATGCAAGTCATCACCATAGCGTTGGCGGCCCTGGCCGTGTCGTTCGTCTTCTCCATGATGGGGGCGGGCGGTTCACAGATACTGGTACCCATCCTCTTCTGGCTCGGGTTGGACTTCAAGACCGGCGCCATCCCCATAGGTCTGCTCGCCGCGGCCATCACCTGTTTTTCCGCGGGGGGAGTGTGCTGGCGGCGGGGGCTGGTGCGCCTGTCCACCGCATGGCCCTTCGCCGTGGCCGTGCTTGCCGGCAGCCCCCCGGGCGCTCTCCTGGCCAGGCCCACATCTTCCACTACGTTGATGATCGTCTTCGCGGCGGTGAATATAGCGGTGGGGCTGCTGGTGTTGCGGGGCCGCAGCATGGTCAGGGGAGAAGAGCTGCCGCGCCGTAAAGAGCTTACCATCGCCCTTATCGTGGGGTTCGGCATCGGTTTCATGATCGGCTTCATCGCCCGCGACGGCGGGCCTTTTACCATGGCCATCCTGGTGCTTATGGGATTCGAGGCCAGGGAAGCCGCGGGCACCGCCCCGGTCATCGTCGCCCTGGGCTGCCTGGTCGCCTTCGCCGTGCACGCCTTCGACATGACCGCGGGTTGGAACATCGTGCTGGCGGTTTCCGCTGCCAGCCTGGTGGGCTCGCAGGTGGGCGCGCGCTACATGAGCGAGCGCATGGAGTCCCGCACCATACGCATAATGTTCACGGCGGTGATGATACTCGTGGGCGTGGTCATCCTCATCCAGGCACTTTAGCGCCTATGGGTCCCCACCTGCGGTTGAGCGGCAGGACCAGGAGATAGAAGACCACGGGAGCCACTACCCATATGAGGATAGGCAGCAAGGTAAAAGGCGAGTCGCCTATCTCGAAAAGGGAGGGATTGTACCAGCGCGACTGCTATAGCCACATGCCGCCGCCGATGGAGAGCAGCTCCACCGCCACCTCCTGCGCTACCCCCCAGGCGAGCATGACTCCAAGCTCAGGCCAGCGGAAGCGGGCCAGGTGAGGCGGCTTGAGCAATTTGAATACGAGGGCGACACCCACCATAAACAGGCCCCCGTCCCAGAAGCAGTGGGCAATATGCAATACGATCGATGGGAAGGGCGGCTCGGTGCTGAAGACGTAGATGGGAGCGGACGAGAAGCGCGGCCCCAGGAAATAAAAACCTATCTCCCAGGTCGCCCCGATGAGCACACCGGTCCAGAACATGTACCACACGATGGGAGAGAAACGACGGCTGTAGTGCATGTAAGCGAAGAAGCCCAACACGGTGGCCGCGATGACGATGTCGACAAGAAAGAAAGCCTTCCCCACTTCTCTCCCTCCTTTCGATGCACGGCGTTTCGATTGTATTCGACATCGTTGCGGGGTTTTAGCTCTCCCGGGACCGAATAAAGCGGGTCGGGAATGCTAGAATAGCTACAGCGGGGGAATCGACTGATGCGGCCTCGGATCCACGGTGGCCGCGATAATCGTATTCAAGGGGGCAAGCGACATGGGAGAGGTGCACGGGGGTTCCATCGTAGCCAGGTACCTGAAGGAAGTCGAGGGCATAGACACCATCTTCGCGCTTTCGGGCGGGCATATCCTGTCCGTCCTGGACGGCTGTATCGATCGCGGCATCCGGGTCATCGACGTGCGCCACGAGCAGGCCGCCGCGATGATGGCCCACGCCTGGTCCATCTACAAGGGGCAGCCGGGGGTGTGCCTGGTCACCGCGGGCCCCGGCTTCACCAACACCCTCACCGGCGTGGCCAACGCCTACCACGAAGGGGCGCCCATGGTGGTCTTGAGCGGCGTGGGGTCCATCCGGGAGCTGGACAAGGGGGCCCTGCAGGACGTGAACCAGGTGGACATGATCAAGCCGGCCTGTAAGTGGACGGGGAAGTGCCACGACGTCACCAGGCTCCCGGAATACCTGCAGGCGGCCTTCAGGCACGCCGTTTCCGGCCGGCCGGGCCCGGTCTACCTGGAGCTGCTCCCGGACGTCACCTTCGACCGGGTCGAGGAAGAGAGCATCAGCTTCCCCTCCGGCCCCAGCGCCGCGGCCGCCGTGCCGGCCGACGAAGAGGCGGTGGCGGAGGCCGCCGCGCTGCTCAACCGGGCGGAGAAGCCGCTGCTGCTGGGCGGCGACGGTATCTGCTGGAGCGGCGCAGCGAAAGAAGTGATGGGCCTGGCGGAGAAAGCTGGCATCCCCACCCTGCTGGCCAACTGCGGTCGGGGCGCCATCCCCGACGAGCACCCCCTCTCCCTGTGGCGCGGCGGCTTCGTGGGGCTGATCACCGCCCTGGCCATGGCCGACGTAGTGCTGGCGGTGGGGATCAGGTTCAACTGGCTGCTCAACTACGGCGACTACATCGCCAACGCCAGTGTCATCAGGGTGGACATCGACCCCGTGGAGGTGAACCGCAACCGCACCGCCGACGTCGCCCTGGTCGGCGACGCGGGCACGGTGTTGAGGCAGCTCGAGCCAGCGGTGGAGGCTAAGGACCGAGGCGGGTGGCTCGCCGAGCTCGACGGCATCCTGACCGCATTGAGCGCGGGCGACCGGCAGCAGATGGAGAGCCCCGTCCACCCCATCCACCCCTTCCGCCTCATGCACGGGCTCAGGCAGGCCGTGGGGGACGACGCCATCTACATCATTGACGGGGGAGACACCGTTTACTTCGGCCTCGTCTCCCTGCGCGCCGGCGAGACGGCGGGTGTCATCGCCAACGGGCTGCAGTTCGGCAGCCTGGGTATAGGCCTGCCCTTCGCCATGGCCGCCAGGCTGGCCCGCCCCGAGAAGAAGGTGGTCCTGGTCTCCGGCGACGGCTCCTTCGGCTTCAATGCCATGGAGTTCGAGACCGCCGCCCGCCACGGCATCCCGGTCCTGGCCGTCGTGTGCAACGACCGGGCATGGGGCTCGGCCAAGCACTCCCAGGAGCTGTGCTTCGCGCCGGACAGGGTGTGCGGCACCGACTTGGGCGTGGTGCACTACGAGGGCATGGTCGAGTCCCTGGGCGGCCACGGGGAACTGGTGGAGAGGGACAAGGAGATCATACCCGCCATCGAGAGGGCGCTGGCCTCGGGCAAACCCGCCTGCGTGAACGTGCTCACCGATCCCACTGTTACCAGCCCCTCGACGCTCATCTACGCCGAGAGCGTTAAAAACTGGTGAATATGACCGGTTTCAGGATATGAATCTCTCCTGAAATGAGATTGTCCCCTGATTGGAGTAAAGGATGATAAATCCCGAGTGCTGGCTCGGTTACTCGTTGCATAGGACATCTAGAGAGTGTCGCGCAATCGTATCGGCGGCTGCCTGGAGGTCATCCTCGCTAAGCTCGCCCATGTCGGTGAAGCAGTCTCCCCTTCCGACCTTCTCGTACTTGGTTCTGGCGAGCCCGTTGTAGGGCATCAGATGGACCGTACCGCTATAGCCGGCATTCTTCAGTAAACAAGCTATGTCATCTATCGAGCCGGGGTCGCTGTTGAAGCCGGGTATTAGCGGGATCCGTGGCACTATTGCCCCATCCCCCGCTTGCCCCAGGATCGCCTTGAAGTTCTCGAGGATAAGCTCGGTCCGGACCCCCGTAAAGGACCTGTGCTTGAGCGGATCGACGTGCTTGATATCGAAGAGGAAAGTATCCGTCTTTGCCGCGAGGTCGGCGGTGATGGCGGTGTCGAAATAACCGCAGGTCTCGATCGCGGTGTGGACTCCCGCATCTCTCGCGGCGTCCAGCAGGCTCATCAGGAATTGCGGCTGCATCGTCGGCTCGCCGCCCGAGAAGGTCACGCCGCCCCCGGAGTTGTTGTAGAAGGGCATGTCCAGCACGACTTCGTCCAGTACGTCTTCGACGCTTACGCGCTGCCCGATTATCTCGGTTGCGCCACTTGGACAGGCCTTCGCGCACTCGCCGCACGTCCGGCAAAGCTCGAGGTCTCTCCGGATGACACCGTCGGTGACTTTCACGGCTCCGGCGGGGCATGCTTCCGCGCACTGGCCGCATCCCGTGCAGCGCTCACGCAGGTACGACACCTCCGGCTGGAGCCTCCAGGATTCGGGATTGTGGCACCACCTGCAGCGCAGGGGGCATCCCTTCAGGAAGACGATGGTTCTTATGCCCGGGCCGTCGTAGAGGGCATAATGCTGGATATCGAATATGGTTCCCCGCACGGCCACCGTCAAATGCTCCTGTGCTCCGAACGGGAGATTATCTCTTCCTGTATCTCGTGGCCGAGATCGGTGAAATAAGCGCTGTACCCTCCCACCTTGACTATGACGTCACCGTAATCCTCCGGCTCGGCCTGGGCGGCGCGCAGCATCTCGGTCGAGACTACGGTCGGTTGGAGCTGTGCTCCCCCTAGCTCGAAATAGCTCTTGATGAGCCACATCCACTTTCTGCGGGCTTCCTCGGTCTTTCCGATGCCCGAGGGGTGCATCCTGATGTTAACCGCGCAGCCCATCACCTCTGAGAAGTCGAGGGCCGAGACGGAGCGCAGTACCCCCGTTGGGCCGTGCCGGTCGACGTTGTAGGGGTTGCAGCTCGCGGCGAACGGCATGGCCGCCTTCCTGCCGTCGGGCGTGGCAAGCGATATCCGCCCGTCGTAGGTGTGAGAAGTCATGCTATTGATGAACGGCGCGAAGAAACCTTCCTTGAACGTCCGGTGCCCTTTCATCTCCTGGAATATTCGTGCCGTCACCTCGCGGGCGAGCTCATCCGACTCGGGGTTGCCGTTGCCCCACTTGCCTTCCAGCTCGTGGATCGCGCGATAGATATCGTCATAGCCGGTGAAGTTGTTGTCGACGGCTTCGACCAGTTCCCTGATGGTGAATAACCCCTGCTCGAATACAAGCTTCTTGATCACGTACAGAGAATCGACGGAGTTCGCGATGCTGTTCATCACCAGGATGCCCTCGAGGTCATAGACCGCGCCGCCCTGCGTGACGTCTTTCCTGCTCGCGACGCACCCGTCCATGAAAGCGGAGATGTAGGGCGCCGGCAGGTATTCCGCGAAGAGCCGGTCACGGATCTTTGTGCCCTCGGCTATCTTGTCGATCTGGAACGACACCTGTTCAACAAAGGCATCCACTAGTTCGTCGAACGAGGTGAAGCTGTCGGGGTCTCCGGTTTTCGGTCCCGTCCCGGGTATCGTCCCCACCAGCGTCTTCGAATCGCCGTTCCTGAGGGTCATATCCAGGATCCGGCACAGGAGAATCGCCGAGAACGACTCTCCACCGGTCTTGCCGGGCACGCACATGTCCACGCATCCTGTGACCGCGAAGTCCAGGGCGTCGTCCGTCGGGATGCCCTTGTTCTCGAGGGCTCGGACGCTCACCTCGTCGTTCATGACCGAGATGCTCGAGTTCCCCTCGTACTGGAGCTCCGCCACCTTCATGAAGAGCTCCTCGGGCGTATCCTTGTGCAGGCGCACCACGAAATTCAAGGACGCCTTCGACCGGGCCGCGGCCTCCAGCATGACGTACGTGAGGTCGTTGGTGGCGTCCTTCCCTTCCCTCGTCCGGCCCCCCATAGTCACCGGCTCGGAGCCTTCGTACCGCTGGGCAAAGTATCTGGTGAAGTTCGAGTACGGCCGCATGTTATGGCTCATCACCTTGAGGAACAGCTCCTCAAGAAGCTCGCGCGCCTCGTCGCGGCTGATCTTTCCGTCACGGATATCCCTCTCGTAGTAGGGGTACAACACCTGGTCCAGGCGTCCGGGCGAATGGACGTTGAAGGGGATCGCGAGCTCTACCGCCGTCTTCACCGTCCAGTATGATTGGACGGCTTCGCGGAAGTCCTCCGCCGCATAGAGGGGGACCCTCTCGCACGCGCTAAGCATATCCTGCAAGATGGATCTGCGTTTCGGGTCGACGGCCGACGCGTGCTCCATCCTCACCTTGTCGGCGAGGCGGCGCGCATAGGTGATCACGCCTTCGAGGGCGATGTCCACCGATGTGAGGAAATCGCGCTCGTCGGTTGATAGCGCGTTTCTATCCGCGAGCTTCGCCCGGACTTCCTCGCGCATCCGGAGCAGCCCCTTCTCGAGGACCGCCTGGTGGTCGAGCACCAGGTGTCCCTGCCAGGTCCCGAGTGCCGCCCCGGTCGAGATGATGGTGTCGTTCCTCGAGGTGCTCGATGGGAGCGCGGCCGAAAAGCTCGACATCTCGCCCGGGTATATCTTTGCGTCCGCGAGCCCCCTGGAGAGCATGTCCGCGATGGTCTTGCCCTTCCAGTAGGGCAGCAGGTCTTTCTTGAGGATTCTCTTGTCGGACCGCGAGATACGGTAGGGATTTATCTTCCTCTTGTCGAGCGGCTCGAGCCCGATACTGGGCATCGCCGCGCCTACCGCGCTGCTGTTCTTAAGACTCTTGTAGAGAGCCCCGGCCCCGTATTTCTTCAACATGAAGATGACGAACCCGGCGTTGGACCTCAACAGGTACGCGAGCATCGAGGCTCTGCCGAGCTCGACCTCCATTACCCGGTTAAACAGGCCGCGCTCGATGTCGAGCGGTATCCCGAGGTAGTTCTCCGTCCAGGTGCCTGCGATGCGGTCATCGGGGTCAACGCAGTGGCTCATCTTCTCGTAAACGTGCCCCATGGCCGTGGCTACCCTGATGCCGCGCGCCAGGCCGCTACCCTCGGTCTCGCGCCAGCTATCGGTGTAGTACCTGGCGCGCTCGATCGAGATGACCGGGACGTCTTCGCGATAGCGCTTCTTTATGCGCTTTATCCTCTCGCCCGCCTCATTCCCGCTCATCCTCTGCACCTCCGCTGAGCTTGAAGTGGATCGAGCCGTCATTCCGCCTCGATCCAGACGCTTCTCACGGTCACAAGGCGACGTGCTCGGACCTGGAGATGATCTCGTCCTGTATCTCGTGGCCCAGGTCGACGAAGCATGCGCTGTAACCCCCGACCTTCACTATTATGTCCAGGTGGCGCTCCGGGTCCTGCCGGGCCGTCTCGAGCATCTCGGTGGACACGACGGTAGGCTGGATCTGCTCTCCTCCCATATCGAAGTAGGTCCTGATCAGCGAAACCCACTTGCGCCGTGCTTCCTCACCCTTGCCGATGGCCGAGGGGTGCATGCGCAGGTTGACCGGCGCTCCCATCACGTTGGAGAAATCGATTGCCGCCACGGACTTCAATACTCCGGTGGGGCCGTGTTCGTCGACGTTGTACGGCGTGCAACTGGAGGCGAACGGCTTGCCGGCCCTCCTGCCGTCGGGGGTCGCGATGCAGATGCGCCCGTCGTAGGTGTGGCTGGTCATGCTGTTCACGAACGGGGCTATGAAACCACCTTTGTGCGTTCGATACTTGAAGGTCTCCTCGAAGATCCTGGAGGTGACCTCACGTGCAATCGCGTCTGACTCGGGGTTCCCGTTTCCCCATTTCCCCTCGACGCCCTTGATCTCCTCGAGCATCCCCTCGTAACCCTCGAAGTTGCAGTCGATCGCGGTGAGCAACTCCTTGAACGTGAAGCTCCGGCGCTCGAAGATACATCTCTTGATGACGTAGAGCGAATCGACCAGGTTCGCGATACTGTTCATGAAGAGAATCCCCTCAAGGTCGTAGATCCCGCCGCCGGCGGTTACGTCGGCTTTCTTCTCGAGGCACCCGTCTATGAATGCGGAGAGGTACGGGGCGGGCAGTTTCTCCTCGTATATCCTGTCTCTGAGCCGGGACGCCTCGGCGATCTTTCCTACCTGGAGCGCGACCTGCGCGACGTAGGCGTCAACGAGTTCCTCGAACGAGGTGAAGGCGTCGGGGTCGCCGGTGTCGAGCCCCACCCCCTCCACCGTTCCGACAAGGGTCTTCGCGTCCCCGCTTCGCAGGGTGATATCAAGTATCCGGCAGAGCAGCACCGCGGAGAACGCCATGCTCCCCATCTTGCCGGGCACGCAGAGGTCGACGCAGCTTGCCATGGCGTATCCCGTCGCCTCGGCGTGGGGATACCCGCGCTTCTCCATGGCCTTCACGCAGATGTCGTCGTTTAACATGGAGAGGCTGGAGTAACCGTTGTAGTAAATATCGGCCACCTTCATGTAGAGCTCGTCCGGTGTGTCCTTATTGAAGCGCACCGCGAAATTGAGCACGGCCTTTGATTGCTCGGCTGCATCGAGCATCACGAAGGTCAGCTCGTTCGTCGCGTCGTCTCCTTTTTCGTCTAACCCGCCGAGCGTCACTGGTTCGGAGCCCTCGTACCGGCTGGCGAAATACCCGGTGAAGTTGGAATAGGGTCTCATGTTGTGGCTCATGACCTTCAGGAAGAGTTCCTGCAGGAGCACGCATGCCTCGTCCGGCTGGATACGACCCTGCATCAGGTCGCTCTCGTAATAGGGGCAGAACACCTGGTCGAGCCGCCCGGGCGTGTTCACGTTGAACGGCAGGGCCAGGTCCACTGCGGTCTTCACCGTCCAGTACGATTGAACGGCCTCGCGGAAGGTGCTTGCCGGGTAATCGGGAACGCGTCGGCAGGCTTCGAGCATCTCCGAGAGGACCCGCTTTCGCGCCTCGTCGGGCGCGCTGTCGAGCTCTGCGGAAATTCTCTCCCTGAGTCTTTTCGCATATGTCAGCACTCCCTCCAGGGCTATCTCGAGTGACCGCAGGACGGCCTCCTGCCTCGAAGTGAGGTCCCAAGTCTTTTCCCTTGTCGCCCGGACCTCGTCGAGCATCGCCGCGACGCCTTCACGCAGGTACTTCTCGTGATCGAGGATGACGTGGCCCTGCCAGACGCCCAGCGCGGCGCCCGGTGACACGATCGTCTCGTTCTTCGAATTGGTAGAGGGAAGCGCCGCGGAGAAAGCAAGCATGTCCCCCTGGAAGATGGCCGAGCCCTCGAGCTCTTTCTGCAAGAGGTCGGCAACATTCTGGCCCTTCCAGTACGGCAGCAGCGTCCCCTGGAGCAGCTTCCTGTCCCCGGAGGCGATTCTGTACGGGTTTATCTCACGTTTGTCGATGGGCTTGAGCCCGATGCTGGGCATGGCCGCACCGACTTCGCTCGTGTACTTCAGATTGCGGTAGAGGGCCAGCACCCCATACCGCCTCAGCATATATACTACGAACCTCAGGTTCGAACCCAGCAAAGAGCGCAGCATCGAAAAACGGCCGAGCTCGATCTCCATGACCTCGTTGAAGAGCCCGCGCTCGATATCGAGCGGGATTCCGAGGTAGTTCTCGGTCCAGGTGCCGGCTATCCTATCATTTCTGAAAAAGCGGCCTCTTACCCCGTCATAGACA
>MTKY01051212.1_pt1 | contig 23284 bp, 17 predicted proteins | sample 1042731 | NCBI WGS metagenome assembly MTKY01 (sample SAMN06212206, study PRJNA360538) | anaerobic digester metagenome | biome: Wastewater treatment plant; material: sludge; isolation source: anaerobic digester fed with sludge from wastewater treatment plant | place: Denmark: WWTP Soeholt ... | reverse complement strand
CCGCCGTCGCGACGACGGGGGCGTCAACGGCGGGCAGCACGACGCGGAACGTGCTGCCCACGCCCTCTTCGCTCTCGACGGTCAGGCGGCCGCCGTTGGCCTGCACGGCCCACTGGGCGATCGAAAGGCCCAGGCCCGAGCCGCCGAGCGGGCGATTGCGGGCACTGTTCACGGTGAAGAAGCGATCGAAGATCCGCGCGACGTCTTCAGCAGAGATGCCCGGTCCCTGATCGGCCACTTCCACGACGGCGTCGCGTCCGGACCTGGCGACGACAACGCGGACAACCGTTCGAGGAGGGCTGTACTTGACCGCGTTGTCCAGCAGGTTGATGAACACCTCGCGCAACGTGACCCGATCGGCCATGACGAACGCCTGCGTCCGCGGCACGAGCGTGACCGTCACGTCCTTCTCCTCGGCCAGGACGTCGAGGAGATCGCAGACCTCTTGGCAGAGCTGGCCAAGCTCCAGCCGCTCGAAGGCGAGTTTCGTCTGTCCCGCGTCGGCGCGGGAGAGGGTGAGCAGGCTCTGAACAACCTGCGAGAGCCGGTCGGCTTCCTCGAGAAGGCTGCCGATGATCTCCCTGTACTCGCCCGGCAGGCGCTCTCCTTGAAGTCCCACCTCGCCCACGCTGCGCATGATCGTGAGCGGCGTGCGGAGCTCGTGCGACGCGTCTGCCGTGAATCGCCGCAGCCTCTGGAACGCCTGCTCGAGCCTCGACAGCGTGTCGTTGAAGATCCTCGCGAGACGTCCGAGCTCGTCGTCCGGGTTCCCGACGGGAAGACGGTGGCCCAGGTTCTCCGCCGTGATGAGCTGCGCGCGCTCAGCCATCGTGACGAGAGGGGCCAGCGCGGGCTTGGTCACGGCGTACCCGGCGAGGCCAGCGAGCAGCGCGGCCACGGGGAGCGCAATCAGGAGGACCTGGAGGTACTCGCTCAGTTCGTGCTCCAGACCCTCCTCGGATCGCACGACTCGAATGATGACCGGCGTGTCCAGGACGACCAGGGGCCGGCTGAGCACGCGCACGCTGGCGCCGTCCGGGAAGTCCACCGACAGAGGCCCAACCGGGATTCCGGCAGGCGCCGAGGGCAGATACCGGACGAGCCTGGGATCCTCGGGGTTGCCGTACAGCAACTGGCCCTCGGGGCTCCAGATCTCCAGCCAGCGCCAGGTCTGTGGAGCGTCGTCTGGCGGCCGTGGCACCGGCGGCATCGGCTCGAAACGCAGGCGGCCGCCGCTGCGTTCGGCGTTCTCCATCATCTCCTCGCCGACGTGGAAGTCCGATTCGAGCTGTCGATCGAGCTCCCGGTAGAGCGCCTGCCGGAGCAGGCCGAGCACGCCGAAGGCATAGATGGTGAGAAGGCACACGAAGGTCAGCGCGAACACGACGGCGAGGCGGGCCCGGATGCTCGTTGCCTTCCGCCTCATTGAGCGCCGCCTTCCTTCACCACGAACCCGACACCCCGCACGGTATGCAGCAGCTTGACCGCGAATCCCTGGTCGACCTTCTTTCGCAGGTGCGTAATGTGGACGTCGATGACGTTGTCGAGCGGCGTGCCTCGAAACGGCTCCTTCCAGACATCCCGCGCGAGCATCTCGCGCGAGACGATCACGCCCTTGTGACGCACCAGGTATTCAAGCAGCTCGAACTCGCGGGCGGTCAGCGCCAGCTTCTCGCCGCCGCGGGTCACCTCCCGGGTCACGGGGTCCACTTCCAGGTCCGCCGCCTTGAGGCTCGCGGTCTTGTCGGGCCGGGTCCGCCGCAGCAGGGCCCGGACGCGCGCGAGAAGCTCGGAGAGCGCGAACGGCTTCACGAGGTAGTCGTCCGCGCCGGCATCGAGGCCGGCAACGCGATCCTCGAGCGCGTCGCGAGCCGTCAGGATGAGCACCGGCGTGTCGATGCCGCGCTGGCGCATGCCGGTGAGGATCTCGAAGCCCGACCGCCCGGGCAGCATCCAGTCGAGCACGACCAGATCGAACGGCTGCGTGCTGACCAGGAAGAAGCCGTCTTCGCCCGTGGTCGCCACCGCCACTTCGTAATCATCGCCCTCCATGCCTTCCCGCAGGGCCCCGGCGACCTTCGGTTCGTCCTCGACGATCAGTATCCGCATGCATCCACCCGCGTCTTCACCCTACTCCGATCGCCCTCAGCATAGCCACAGGAGTCTCGATTCACAATGCTCCGGAATGGATTCAGCCTCCGCGCCCGGAATTCTTAACCGGGATTCAGAGAGACTTCAGTCGGCGCAGCCGGCGCGCTGTGCCATAAAAGGGGGCGCGCCTGCTGTCGCGCAGGCAGTCGGACCGGCAACTGCCGGAGCTTCTGGAAGGAGAGAACCGATGCAGCGCAAGCTTCCGCTCGTCATCGCCGTGTGCCTCCTGGCCACCGGGCGCGGCAGCTCGCAGGTGGCGCCGGGCGCGCCGGGCGGCGAGCTGCCTCCCTACGCGCCGAGGCAGGCGGTCACCGGCACGATCAGGATCCACGGCTCGGGATTCGCCGGCCTGATCAAGGCCTGGGAGGCGGGCTTCCAGGCCATCCACCCTGGCGTCCGCTTCGAGGACAAGCTGCCGACGAGCGATGCCGCTTTCCCTGCACTTGTCACCGGGGTCGCTGACCTGGCTCCAGACGGCGCGGAGCCGATTATCACCGAGACGCTCTCGTTTTACGAGGTGTACGGATACCACGCCACCCAGATCACGGTCGCGACGGGAGCGTATGACGCCGAGGGGCGATCGAACGGTCTCATCGTCTTCGTTCACAAGGACAACCCAATCTCTCGGCTCACAATGAGGCAACTGGACGGGATCTTCGGGGCCGAGCGGAACGGCGCGCTCCGGGGCTTCAAGTGGACGATGGAAGATGGGCGGGGACCGGAAGGCAACATCCGGACGTGGGGCCAGCTCGGCCTGAGCGGCGAGTGGGCCAACAAGGCGATCCAGACATACGGGCACGCGCCTTCCGGCACCGCGAGGTTCTTCCAGTGGAAGGTCCTGCGCAACAGCGGCAAATGGAACCCCAACTACCGGGAGTACGTGGAGACCGGGAGCAAGATGATCGGCGACGACGACCGCGTGGCGCAGCGCGGGGGCCTGAAGCACATGCTGGCCAACGAGCTGGCCAACGACCGCTACGGGATCGCGTGGACGGTCCTGCCCCAGGCCCAGGGCATCGCCGGAATCAAGCCGGTGGCCCTGGCCTCCGCCGACGGGGGCGAGTACTACGAGCCCAGCGCGAAGAGCTTCCAGGATCGGACCTACCCGCTTGCCCGGAGCATCTACATCTACCTGAACCGCCCGCCGGGCCAGCCGCTCGAAGCGAAGATCGCCGAGTTCCTCCGTTACGTGCTGAGCCGGGACGGCCAGCAACTGGTGGCCAAGACAGGATACCTCCCGTTGACCGCCAGCCTCGCACACGAGCAGCTCGGGCAGCTCCAGTAGGCTCCCGGGCCGACGGGCCAGCGGCGGGTGCCGGCTGGGGCGGCGCGGCCTGTGGCCCTGTCAGCGGTCCACCAGCCGGCGCTGCTCGGCCAGAATCCGGGCGTTGAGCCGCAGATAGCCGTAGTCGGACACGACCGCTTGCCCGTGGTCGCTCAGGATGTGCTTCAGGAAGAGCCTCACCGAGGGTGCCAGGGCGACGCCCGGCCGCTGGTTGACGTACGCATAGATGCTGCGTGCCAGAGGGTAACGCCGATCGATCACGTTGACCCGCGTGGCGTGACAGTACTCGCCGTCTCCGGCTGATGCCAGCGCGATTGGCTTGAGTTCGGGACGGGCAGAGCCCAGGTTCGAGAGAGCGAGGCCGTACCGATCCGAGGCAAGGGCTGCGGCGATCCGCGCGCCGCTGGTGTCGATGCCGTCGGGCTGGGACACTTCGTCGGCGAATTCCCTCAGGTGGTCCCAGTTCATCTTGGTGCTGCCGCCGAGGACGCGTGCGCGGAAAGCCCTGCCCGTGCCGCTCTCCGCCATGGGCGCGTACAGCCTGATCGGCGCGTCCGCCCACGTGCCTGTCAACCCGAGCTGGCCCCACGTGCGTATCGCGCCGAGCGGGCCCTCGCCGTGCCCGAAAATCGCGGCCAGCTGGGCGAGGCTCAGGCGTTCGAGCGGGTTGTGGCGGTGAACGAACACGACGATCGCCGGCGACCGGCCCGCCCGATCCAGGCTGCCCGTCATCACTTGCACCGAGGCGGGCTTGTAGCGAAAGACCCATTCGAACGCCTTGGTTTCGCTGTCAGTCGCTTCGCGGCCCACGAGCGCGATGTCCGCCTGGCCGGTGTAGAGGCCGGCGAATCCGATGTCGCTCCCGGTCAGCCGCGCATCGATCCTGACGCCGGGGTGCGCCGTCTCGAAGCTCGCCGCCCACCGCCGGACCAGGTTCCGGGCCTGTGCGTGTCCCCAGACGCGGACCACGCCCGGCGGCGGCTCGTGCGAGGGCGGAGGGATCTGGGCCGCCGCGGCGTGGGCGACCGCAAGCAAGAAGAGGGCGAGCGCGAGGCCCTTCATCGAAGCTTCTCCAACTGCCGCTGGATCACCTTCGGCCCCAGGGGAAGGTACCCGCTCTCTTCGACCAGTGACCGCTGGCCCTCTCTGCTCAGGACGAACCGAAGGAACTCGCGCACCGGGGGCGCGATCGGCTGGCCGGGCGCCCGGTCGATGATGGCCGGGATGATCCGCACCAGCGGGTACTCCTGCGAGATCAAGCTCGCCGGTGTCGCCTCGACATAGGGGCCCTCGCGGGTCCAGGCCAGCGCGAGGGCCTTGACTGCGGGCGTGGCATACCGCACGTTGGAGATGGCGATGCCGTCCGGGTCCGCGGCCAGCGCGTCGAGGATCTGCTGGCCGTGATCGTACTGAGTGCCATCCGGGCTCGTGATGTGGACGAATTCCCGGATCTCGGGGTTCCAGCGGTGGCTGTCCCCGAGCACCCGCTCGCGAAAGAACAGCGCGAAGTCCACGTCCGTCTTCCAGCCGTAGGGCCGGATGGTCCTTCCGGCCCGGGCCCCCGTGACGCCGAGGTCCCCCCACACCCTGATGTTCCGCCCCGCACGGCGGTGCTCTGCCCCGAAGATCCCGTCGAGGTCCGCCAGAGACAGCCGGCTGAGCGGGTTGTCCCGGTGGACGAAGACCATGTGAGCGTAGTCGAAGAAGTTGACATCGAGGCTGCCCGTCGCGATGGAGATGTCGGTGTGTGGGTAGCCCTTCGCGCGCAGGAACATCCGGGCTGCCGCCGGGCTGATCTCCTCGCCGAGGATGGCGATGTCGCCGGCGTTCGTGCAGACGGCACCGACCGCGGATGCCGTTCCGTACATCCGGTAGTCGAAGGTCACCCCGGGCTGGACTCGGCTGAACTGCGCAATCCAGCTCGTGACGAGCTTGCGCATGAAGTCGTGCCTGAAGCTCCCGTGCCCCCAGAGCCTGACGGGCCCGTCGACCCGGCCGTGAGGCTCGTACGGCGGGAGGGCATCGACGAACCGCACGGCATCCCGTAGCGGCGGCTGGCCGGTCCGTACCGCCCTGCTGCTCACGCCGGCTGGCGCGAGCAGCAGGAGAACGAGGCAGGCAATTCGGGCCAGAGCAGGCGGGAGAGCTGGCTTGCGCGTCATCGCTGTCGCCCGACGAAGCTCCTGGACGGGAGCCCGGCGGCCCGAAGTGCCACGGCCAGGATGGGCAGCCATGGCGTCCGAGGCGTTCGATGCGCCAAGCGACCGGTCAGTACTGATCCAGACGGGCCAGCTCCCGCCGCACGATGTCCGCGCAGAGAGGGAGATACTTGCCGTCCACCTCCTGCACGAGGTTCTGCGCCTGTCGGCTGAAGACGTAACGAAGGAACTCCTTCACCTTCGGATCCATTTTCGTACCCGGCTTCACGCTCACCCAGAAGTTCATCTCCTCGGCCAGCGGGTACGTCCTGTTCTGGATGTTCTCTATCGTGAACGGCACGTACGGGCCCTCTCCGTCCCTGGCCACCGGCAGGTACTTCAGGCCGACGTCGGCGAACCCCTTTTGGTACCTGATATATGCGATTCCGTGCGGATCGGCCTTCAGCCTGTCGATGATTTGCGTGGCCTGCAGCGTCTGCGTGCCGTCCGGGTTCCGAATGTTGCCGAAGTCCTGCAGGTCTTCGTTCCAGCGGTCGCCGTCCTGCAGGACCATCCGCGAGAACGCCTGGGCCGTGCTGTAGGTGACGCTGTAGCCGTACGGCGTGATGCGCTGCCGCGCCCACGCGCCGGTCAGCCCAAGCTGCCCCCACGTCCGGATGTTTCGCTCGGGGCCCCGCGCCCAGTCGGCCCGCCAGGTCGTCCCGTCCCAGCCTCCCATGCGTGCGCTGCCGAAGATCCCGTCGAGCTGCTGCAAGGTGATCTTGTCGATCGGGTTGTCCTTGTGCACCGCGATCGCAATGGAGTTCATCCAGCCGGACTGGTCGAACGACCCGGTGACGGCCATGAATCCCGTGGGCGCGTAGCCGAGAATCCGCAGGTGCGTCAGCGAGTCGTAGAACGTCGGCTGATGGGTCATCGCCAGGTCCGCCAGGCCGAAGTACAGGGCCGGAATGGCGGCCGCGGCCGTGGGCAGCACTAGTTCGAACGCCGCGCCCGGGTGAAACGTCCGGAACTCGTCGGTCCAGGCCTTGGCGAGGCCCGACGCGTCGATGTAGTTGTTGCCCCAGATCCGGATCGTGCCGCTGACCTGCCGCGCCGGCACGTACTCCGGCAGGGCTGCAAGATCGAACCTGGTCGAATAGCTGCGGCCCAGCTTCTTCTGGCGAGCCAGGCGCTCCGCGGCGGACCCCGGCGCGTCCTTGCCTTCTGCGGTCTTGAGCGGCTCGGCGATGCCCTTCAAGACGAATGCAGCCGGACCGCTCTCGGTCGGTGCCTCGCCGGTTGGCGGCGGCGAGCACGCCGACATCCACAGGACGACGGCGGCGAAGGCAGCGGTCGCCGCCGCTGCGTTCGCTCTGCGCTTGCTGTCCCTGGCGCTGGTTTCCGACATTCCTGCCTCCATCCTGCTTGTCTAGTCCAGCTTCTTCAGCTGCTCCTTGAGGTAGGCCGCATCGAGCGGGTAGTAGTAGCCGACGCGGGCGATGATCTCCTGCCCTTCACGGCTCAGCACGAAGCGCATGAACTCGCGCACCTTGGGGTCGAGCTTCTGGCCAGGAGGCTTGTTCACGTAGAAGTACGCGTCGCGGATCAGCGGGTACGCGCGCTTCGCGACGTTCTCGGGCGTGAGCGCGAACGCCTGCCCCCCCGGCTCGCGGCTGATTTTCAGGACCTTGATGTGCGGGTAGTTCTTGACGTGCATCAGGCCCGCGATTCCTATGGCGAACCTGTTCGTCGCCAGCTGCGCCAGGGGCACGGTGCTGGCCACCTTCGCGCCAGCCTCGTCGGGAGTCGTTTGCTTGGCTTCGACGTACTCCATGAAGTTCGGGTTCCACTTCTTCGACCAATGGAACCAGCTGCGTTCGATGGCGGTGGCGAAGCCCGGCGCGGCGTATCCGAACGTCTCGATCTCGCGGCCCGCGTACTCACCAGTCAGGCCGAGCTGATCCCAGGTGCGGATGTTGGTGTCCTTCGTCCTCGCGTACTTCGACGTGAAGCGGTAGTCGTTCTCGGCCATCTCCCACCCGCCGGAGCGCTCGGCGCCGAAGACCCGCTTCAGTTCTTCTACCGAGATGTGATCCAGCGGGTTGTCCTTGTTGACGACGATCGCCCAGGCCCACAGGGAACCCCGCTTCTCGTAACCGCCCGTCGCGACCGAGATCTCCGTAGGCATGTAGCCGAACGTGTTGTAGAACGGCATCATGTCGGTGATCTTGGCGTCGTCGCCCATCGGGGCGACGTCGGACGTGAACATGTACAGGCCGGCGATACCCCCCTCGCTGCTCGTGGTGTGGCTGATGGTCAGCTTCGCCTCGGGGTGGAACATCTGGAAGCCCGCGGCGAGCTGCCCCACGGCGTTCTTCAGCTCGCTCCCGCTAATGCGCAAGCTTCCCACCACCTTGGACTCGGGGACGTACGGCGGCAGGCCGGGCAGCTGGGGCGGCGGCAGCTCGATGTACGAGGCCAGAGTGCCGGACACCGTCTTCGACGCCGCGGCTCTGGCCTCGTGGAAGGCCTTCCAGGCCGGGTCGCTGGCAAGGCGCTTCGCCTGAAATGCCTCCTGGATCGGATGGCGCCTCTCGAAGGCGACGGCATCGCGGTACTCCGTCACCAGCACGGCCTGGGCCCTTCGCCCCGAGACGGCCCGCTCCAGGTACGCGGTGTAGCGGATGAGGATCCGCTGTGCCCGCTGTTCCTGCCAGCCCGGCGCGACATAGCCCTCGACGAACTTCTGGTAATCAGCAGCGGATCCCGCAGGCTCGACGATCTCCACCCTGAAGATCGATCGATTGGAGTCGCGCGGCGTGATCTCGCCATGGGTGAGGACATCGGCCCGCCTGACGACGAGCGGGGCGCGCAGCTTCGGGGCTTCCTCGCGCGCCCACACGTCGTACGATCCCTGGGTGGCGAACTCCAGCAGGATCAGCGTCGTGAACCCGGCCTTCTCCTTCTGCGCGGCGTCGAGCCAGAGCACGTCGGAGACCTCGCCCGATTGGCGCCAGGCCGCAAGCGTTGCGGCCAGATCGGACGGGGCTTCGGCGCCGGCTGGCAGCGTGACGAGGACGTTGGCGGGCTGCGCGAGTGCCTTGCCGGCCATCAGGCACGAGGCCAGGACGACCCAGCTGCACAGGATCCGGTTCCAGTAGGCCGACGGCTTCCGGTGAGTGCTGCTCATTCGCTCCCCTTTCTTCCACTGGCAGAGAACGCCGCTGCTGCCGACGTGGGGCCATGATACCGGGCTCCGCGTGGCGGGCGTACCTTAAGTGTTGGTAAAGAAACGTTCAGTCCGCCGCACGCGTCCGACGCGCGGGAGCCCTTAAAAAGAATTCAGCAACTCTTCAGTAGGAGGCGGCTCCGCTGTTGCGGCATAAGTCGCCTATGGGCCCGATGGGCGAGTAACCCGGCGCGCCGGGATCACGTTCCGCGTGCCTTGCGGGCCGTGCCCTCCACTACTGCTGCAGTCTCGACTACGCTGGGGTCTTGGGAGGTGTCATGAGTACGAGGCGGAGCTGGGAGACGGGACTGGCGACCGGCGCGCGGCGCGCGAAGATCGCGGCCGTCTTGGCCCTCGTGTGCTGCGCGATGTGCTTCAGCGTTCCGGTGCTGGCACAGGGCTCGGGCGGCACGGTCAACGGGACGATCACCGATCCAAGCGGCGCCGCCATCCCGAAGGCGGACGTCATCCTGGTGCACCAGGACACCGGCGCCGTGCGCACGATCCTGACCAACGACCGGGGCTTCTTCAGCGTGCCGAACCTGGTAAGCGGGCGCTACGACCTGACGGTGGCGGCCACGGGGTTCGCCACGGCGGTGCAAGAGGGCGTGTCGGTCGATGTCGGAAGCACGGTCGTCGCGAACATCCGCATGCAGATTTCCTCCGTCGAGGAGAAAGTGGACGTGGTCGCCGCGACCGCCGACATCGCCCTCTCGTCCTCGACGCTGAGCACCGTCGTGAAGGGCGACGTGGTGCGTGAACTGCCTCTGAACGGACGCGACTGGACCATGATGGCGACGCTCGAACCCGGCGTGCACGCCATCGAGGCGCAGGCCGATCTCTCGGGAGGCGGCAACGCCCGGGCGAACCGCGGCTGGGGAACCCAGATGTCCTTCGGCGGCAACCGGCCGCAGCAGAACAACTACCGCCTCGACGGGATCAGCATCAACGACTACTCCGGCGGGGGACCGGGCGGCGTGCTGGGGTCCGTCCTCGGCGTGGATGCCATCGGCGAGTTCTCGGTGGTCACGGGCAATGCGTCGGCCGACTACGGGAAGACATCGGGCGGCGTCATCAACGCCGTCACTCGGTCCGGATCGAACGACTTCCACGGGTCGGCGTACGGGTTCTTCCGCAATGACGCCTTCGACGCCCCGAACTACTTCGACGACGGTGAGAAGCCGGACTTCTACCGGAACCAGTACGGCGCGGCGCTCGGTGGCCCGGTCGTGAAGAACAAGCTGTTCTTCTTCGCGGACTTCGAAGGCCTTCGACAGGACCTCGGCACGACCGACTTGATCACCGTGCCGTCGGTCGCCGCTCGCGAGGGCAGGCTGGAGTCCGGCGCGGTGACCGTCAGCCCGCTCGTCGCCCCGTACCTGGGCATCTACCCCCTGCCGAACCGCGGTGAATCCGGCGACGTCGGCACCTACTCGTTCGTCTCCAACTCGCAGTCCAGGGACGATCTGTACACGGCGCGCGTCGACTACAACCCGTCTGCGAGCGCCATGCTGCACGGCAGCTTCCTGGTGGACCGCTCACATCGGGAGGGCCCGAACGAATCCGGCGGCGTCATCGTGGGAGCGACGTCGAACCGGGCCATGGGCTCGCTCGAATACACGCGCATCTTCAGCTCGAACCTCGTCAGCGTCTCCAGAGTCGGCTTCAGCAGCTCGGAATCTCACGCGCCGGAGTGGATCGAGAACCTCAACCCGCTGTTCGACGACCTGTCGCTGGGGTCTGTCCCCGGCAATCCGATGGGCACCATCGAAGTCAGCGGCTTGACCGGGGTGGACGGCGGCAAGGGCGGCGTCGGTGAATCGTTCCACTCGTACAAGAGCCTCCAGATCTACAACGACCTGATCTGGACCAAGGGCGTTCACGTCATCAAAGTCGGCGTGGCCTTCGAGCGCAACTACTACGACACCACGACGTCCAACGCCCCGAACGGGCGGTGGGTGTTCGGCTCGCTTCGGAGCTTTCTCACGAACCAGCCCACGTCGTTCACCGCTTCGATTCAGGGCAAGAACCCGACGATGTACCTCGCGCAGAACGTCTTCGGCGTCTACGTCGCGGACGACTTCCGGGTGAGGCCGAACCTGACGCTGAACCTGGGGCTCCGCTACGAGCCGGTCGGGCTGCCGACCGAGAAGGAAGACCGTTTCAGCAACCTGGACAACATCACCGATCCGGCGCCGCGCATCGGGTCTCCGTACTTCAACAACCCGACGAAGTGGAACATCTCGCCTCGCCTGGGGTTCGCCTGGGATCCGTTCAGCAACGGGAAGACCGCCATCCGGGGCGGCGTCGGCGTCTATGACACCCTGCCGCTTCTCTATCAGTTCTCGCTGTTGATCGTGAACACCCAGCCATTCTTCCGGACCGGCACGCTCACGGGGCTCAAGGCCGACACGTTCCCGACGGCGGCGTACGGCATGCTCACGGCGAACGACACTCGCGCGGCGTACATCCAGAAGGATCCTGACCGCTCCTACGTCACGCAGTGGAACGTCAACGTCGAACGGCAGCTCCCGGCGAGCTTCGTCGTGCACGTCGGCTACGTCGGCCAGCATGGTGTCCACCAGCCGTTCCGCACGAATGACTCCAACATCGTCGTTCCCGAGCGGCTGCCGGACGGCTCGCTCCAATGGCCGCTGCCGCTCAAGAGCGGCAAGAAGCTGAACCCCAATGTCGGGGTCATCAACACCCTCCTGTGGATTGGCAAGAACGACTACAACGCCCTCAACGTGGGCTTGAGGCGGCAGGCCGGGGGCCTCCGGGCGGGGGTGTCCTATACGTACGGCAAGAGCACCGACCTCAGCTCCTCGTCCACGGCCGGCAGCAACTTCAACAACTCGATCGTCGGGCCGATCTCGCAGTTCCCCGACGTCATGAAAGGCCGTTCCGACTTCGACGTGAGGCACAACCTCGTTCTCAATGCGGTGTACACGCTGCCGTCCCCCGGGGCCGGAGGCGGGATCGCGAAGGCCCTGACTGACGGCTGGCAGATCTCCGGGATCTACAAGATCCAGAGCGGGCTGCCGTTCTCTGCGGCCATCGGGGGGGACTCGGTGGGGATGCTCGGCGCCAACTCGTTCAACTTCGCCGACCGCCTCACGACCCCCGGCTGCGAGTCGGCGGTGAACCCGGGCGATCCCAATCACTACATCAAGACCGAGTGTCTCGCCTTTCCAGCCCCTGGGCGCATGGGCAACTCGGGCCGCAACAGCCTGGAGGGGCCCGGCATCAAGACGCTCGACGCATCGCTCGTCAAGATGACCAGAATCAAGGGCGCCTCGCTCCAGGTCCGGCTCGAGATGTTCAACGTCCTCAACCGCGCCAACTTCGCGGTCCCGAACCGGACGGTGTCGCAGATCTTCAATGCCGCCGGGAGGCTGAACGCCAACGCGGGCAAGCTGATATCGACCTCGACCACGGCCCGGCAGATGCAGCTGGGAGCGAAGTTGAGCTGGTGACGGCGCGCGGGCTGAAAGCCCGGCGGGAGGCGCAGGGCCGCTCCTGCGCCAAACCCCGCGGGCGGCGCCGGGATGAGGAAGAAGAGGAAGGGGAAGCGACGGTGAGACACTACCTCCACGTCGGGCTGTTGCTGGCTGCGGGCGTCGCCCTCGTGTTCGTCTCCACAGCCTCGGGGCACAGCCCGTCAACGCCCGCCACGGAGCAGCAGCAGGGCGGGAGTACCGCGGGCATGGCCATGCAGGAGGCCCGCGCTGAAGCGCTGAAGACGAAAGGCAAGAAGGCCTACTACACGCGGACGTTCGACCTGAGCGGCATTCCGGCGTACAAGCCCCAGCAGCGGGTGTCTGGCACCCTGAGGATGTGGGGCAGCAATTATCCGGCCGACGGCATGCTCGCCGGATACTGGGAGGAGGCCTTCCGCAAGTTCCACCCGGAGATCGCCTTCGACTTCAGGCTGAAGGCCACCTCGGGCACCATCCCGGGGCTGGTCAGCGGGCAGTCGGATCTCGGTCCGAGCGTGAAGATCACGTTCCCCAACCTCCAGTTCTACCAACGCTACCTCAATGCTGATCCGTTCGAGATCGTGTACGCGACGGGTTCCTACGACGTGACCGGCTGGAGCCCGGGGTACGGCATCGTCGTCCACCGGGAGAACCCCCTCGCCCGGATCACCCTCGAGCAGCTCGACGGAATCTTCGGCGCGGAGCGGCTCGGCGGCTGGGTCGGGACGGACTGGCATCCCGAGTTCGCCCGCGGGCCCGAGAGAAACATCCGCTCGTGGGGCCAGCTCGGCCTGACCGGCGAGTGGGCCGACAAGCCGATCATTCCCTATGGGCTGAATCTCCGATACCACCAGGCCACCGTCATATCCGACCGCGTTCTGAAAGGCAGCGACAAGTGGAATGAGCGGCTGCGGATCTATGCGAACTACGTCACGCCTGATGGCAGGCTCAGCCGCGGACTGAACGAAGATCTCCTGAAAGACAAGTACGGCATCGCCTACATCGCCGCGCCCACGGTCACCATGAACTTCGCGGCGCAGGAGCAGGTGTCACCGCGACTCAAGATCCTGCCGCTCGCCGAGACGGCGGCCGGCCCGTACGTGGAGTACACGATCGAGACGCTGCAGAACCGGACGTACCCGCTGTTCGACGAGGTGTACTTCTACACTCACGCGCTCCCGGGAAAGGGGCTGGATTCGAAAGTCAGGGAGTTCCTGCGGTTCGTGCTGAGCCGGGAAGGGCAGGAACTGATCATGAAGGACGGCAAGTACCTTCCTCTCACAGCCAAGGTCGCGCGAGAACAGCTGGCGAAACTCGACTAGCTGGTCACCGCTGGCCTTGGACGGAGGCCCCTTGACGCCTCAGTCACCGCCGTCGGCAGCTCGCCCGGCCGTGTCGTCGCAACGGGTCATCTCCCTCCCTCGGTGGCCCGCGTGGGTGCTGGCGATCCTCGGGATCGCCAGCGCCACCGTTCTGCTCGCCGCGCAAACGGAGCCCATACGCCCATACCGGCCGGCGAGGCAGGTCAGCGGGACAATCCGGCTCTGGGGGCACGGAAGTCCGACGAACCACTTCATGGGCGAACTCGTCAGCGCGTGGCAGACGGGGTTCCAGCGCCATCAGCCAGGCATCCGCTTCGACGACCGGATGCACGGCACCGCCTCGGCAATCGGTGCGCTCTATGCCGGCGTGGGCGACGTGGCAATCCTCGGGCGGGAGATCCTCCGGTCGGAACTCGCGGCATTCGAACGCGTCAAAGGGTACCGGCCTCTGGGAATCGACATTGCGACCGGGAGCCTCGACGTCCGCAACTTCGACTTCGCCCTCGTGGTCTTCGTCCACAAGGACAACCCGCTCGTCCAGCTCACGCTTGCGGATCTCGACGGGGTGTTCGGGTGCGAGCATCGCCGCGGGTCCGCCAATATCCGAACCTGGGGTCAGTTGGGTCTGGCGGGCGAGTGGGCCGGCCGACCCATCCAGACGTACGGCTTCGCGCTCAGCAGGGGATTCGCGCTGTTCTTCCAGGACACGGTGATGGGGGGAAGTGGGCGCTGGAACCCGGGATTGAGGGAGTACGTCGATGTGAAGCGCCCTGACGGCACGCTGCTCGACAGCGGCCAGCAGGTTCTCGACAGCCTCGGGCAGGACCGGTACGGGATAGCGGTCTCGAGCCTGCTCTATGCGACGCCGCTCGTGAAGCCGCTGGCCCTGGCGACTGACCCCGCGGGCCCGGCCTATCACGCCACCAAGGAGAATCTCATCAGCCGGCGGTACCCGCTGACCCGGTTCATCACTGCGTTCGTTGACCGCCCGCCCGGCGCGGCCGTTGACCCGAAGGTCGACGAGTTCCTGCGCTACATCCTGAGCAGGGAGGGCCAGGACGCGATCGTTCGGGACGGCCGGTACCTGCCGCTCAGCACCGAGGCCGTGCGAGACCAGACCCTGAGACTGCAGTAGTCCGCCGACTGGATACCGGAACTCGAACCGCTGAGCCGCGATGTCCCAACCACTGTCCGCGCTGCTTGTCATCACGCTCCTCGCCGTCACTGCCGCCCCTGAAGCGCAACGGGAGGACCTGCAGGCGTACGAGCCGACGGTGCGCGTGTCGGGGACGATACGGGCCTGGGGCAACGACAGGATGAAGCCGCTCATGGCCCTGTGGGAGGCCGGATTCAAACGACACCACCCGGCCGCGAGGTTCGAAACCTCTCTAATGGGCACCGGTACGGGCATTGCCGGCCTGTACACCGGCGTCGCGGACATCGCGCTGATGGGCCGGCCCGCGGATTCAACCGAGACCATGGCCTTCGAGTGGGTGTTCCGCTACAGGCCGCTCGGGGTTCAGGTCAGCACGGGGAGCCTCGGAGTGCCCGGGAAGTCGTTCGCGCCCGTCGTCTTCGTCCACAAGGACAACCCGATCTCACAGCTGACGCTCGCTCAACTCGACGCTGTGTTCGGATCCGAACACCGGCGGGGCCAGGCCAACGCGCGGACATGGGGCGATCTCGGCCTCGGTGGCAGCTGGGCGGCGAGGCCGATCCGGGTCTATGCGCCCGACATCCAGACCGCGACCGGATCGTTCTTCAGGGAGGCTGTCTTGAAGGGCAGCTACAAGTGGAACTGCGACATGACGGAGTTCCACGACGTCCGCCGGCCCGACGGGTCTTCCCACGATGGGCGTCAACGCGTCCTGGACGCCCTGGCCGGCGAGCCCGGAGGGATCGGGTTGTCGGCCCTGGCCTATGCCGGCGCCGCGGTGAAGCCGCTTGCCCTCTCGGCAGGCAACGAAGGGCCCTTCTACGCCCCGACGCCGGAGAACCTGGCGGCCCGACGATACCCCTTGCACCGCGCCACGTGGATCTTCCTCAATCGGCCGCCGGGACGGCCGCTCGACCCCGCAATCAGGGAGTTCCTGCGGTACATTCTGAGCCGCGACGGTCAGCGGGACGTCGAGCGGGCCGGGGACTACCTGCCACTGACCGCCAGCGTGGTTCGCAGCCAGCTTGGCCTGCTCGAGTGAGCCGTCCCAGTCTGAATACCAGGCCCGAGGCCGATTCGGACCGGGGCTGATCCGCCCGGGATCGACAAGGCGGCTGACCCGCATCAGCCTGTTGGCCAGCATCAATCATCCGGCGGTGCTTCGCGGCCGGTTCCTGCTGTTGCCGCTTCGGCGGGTAGTGCCAACGATCTTTCGCAGGTTCAGCGGTAACCCCTGCCTGGAGATCACGCAATCTTGGCACGGGCGTCGTCCGTCAACAGCCACTCCGCGGCAAGGTAGCGCCGCGATCCCCAGCGCGTCGCGGCCACATGCCGCAGCCGCGCGGCGACCAACATGTGCAGGTACCCGTCGGCGCCGATCCCGATCGCAACGAGGACGAGTACAGGCCATCGTGTCATGGCTGTTCTCCGGCAAGGCTTTCGCCCGCGATAAGATAGCTTGAGTCGGGTGCTGCGCGTCCTGTGCCGGCAGACAACCGGGGCGGGCGGCGTCCGGAGCCGTCGATCGGAACCAGAGGGAAGGGTATGTCACGCAGGATACTCCTAGGCGCCCTGGCGCTCGCGGTACTGCTGCCGTCGCAGGCGGCGGGCCAGTCGGCCGCCACCATGCCGGTGCTGAAGGGGCTCGCACCGGTGACCGCGTTGACCAGGACGAGAGCCGGGCTGGCGGCCCTTGGGGCGAACTACACGGTGACTGGCGGCATCCAGACCGGTGACTGGCGGCAGCCGACGCTGCTGCCGTTCGCCGAGGACCAGCAACTGGCGCTTCGAGACGCCTTCTCCACCCACGGCAACCTCACCCAGTTGGCGGACGGGCTCGGAACCACCCTGGGGTCGGCCTACGAGGCTCGCGCCCACTACATCGACAGGGATCGCTTCACGAACGTGTCCCCGGCCGTCGCCGGCGTGATCGCCTATGCGCTCTCGGCGGCCCGCGAGGATTCGGACACGGGCAAGTACTTCTTCGCGAACCTGACAACCGACGGCAAGGCGCCCGTGTCGACGGAGGCGCGGGCAATCCTCGAGCAGATCGGCGGGTTGCCGGACATCTTCGGCCGGGCGTACCGTGTTCCTGCCGGCAGCGCCGGCGGGGGCGCCTACGGAGACGCCCGGCCGTTCCAGACCGAGCCGGTCTTCACGCGCATCGTCGGGCGGGACTATTTCGGCGTGCCCACGGACAACACGGTGCTCAACCGCGGGCCGGTGATGGATCTGGTCAACAGCCCGTCCTACCCGAGCGGCCACACGACGTACGGATACGTGGGTTCGGTGCTCCTGGCGATCATGGTGCCGGAGCGATATCCGGAGATGGTGACGCGCGCGGCCGAGTACGGGAACCACCGCATCACCATCGGCGCGCACTACGCCATGGACGTCCTCGGCGGGCGCGCGGTGGCGCTCCACGCGCTGGCGCACCTGCTGGCCAACGATCCGCGCTACGTCGGGCGGTCCTTCGAGAAAGCCTCCACCATCACGGACTTCCGGGCCGCGGTGAACGCGGCTCGGGCTGACGTGAGAGCGCAGCTGGAAGCCGCCTGCGGGAAGGCCGTCGCCGAGTGTGCGCGAGAGGATCACGGGCGCTTCGGCGATTCGGCCGCCAACGCCGCGTTCTATGCGTCCACGCAGACGTACGGGTTGCCGGTGGTCCACCCGGAGCAGGCGATTGCCCGCCCGGACGTGGGCCGGGTCGCGCCGGAGGCCGGCCACCTGCTGACCGCCGCCTTTCCCTCGCTCTCGCTGGGGGAGGCGAACGGTATCCTGACGCGCACGCTGGGTCCGGGCGGCGGCTTCCTGGACGACGGCTCGGCGTTCGGGATCTACGCTCGTCTCGATCTGTACGCCGCATCCCGGTACGCGGCCGCGCTGACGGCCGGAAGGTGAGGGGGGACGAACCGTGGAACTGCTCGACGCGATTCGCGAACGAAGGACGGTCCGCAGCTTCAGGCCCGACCCGGTCCCTGAAGAGACGGTGATGGCGGTCCTCGAGGCAGGCACCTGGGCGCCGTCGCACGGCAACAAGCAGCCGTGGGAATTCGTGCTCATCGGGCCGGCCACGCGGGCGGGCCTCGCGGAGCGCTTCCGGGAGATCCTGGAAGCCGGGTTGCTGCGCAGCCCCGAACTGCCGGAGGCGCGCAAACAGGCCGCCCGTGCTTTCGCCGTGGACTTCGGCGGCGCCCCGCTGCTCTTCGCGGTCGTCTGCCCGCCGGCGACGACGGACCTGGACCGGTACGATTTCCCGCTCGGCGCGGCCGCGGCGCTGCAGAACCTCACCTTGGCGGCCTGGGAGAAGCAGCTCGGCGCCATCTGGCTCTCGATCGGCAGCAACCCGCTGGTCCGCGAGCTCCTTGGCGTAGGACCGGACAGCACGATCGCCGGAATCGTGGCCATGGGCGTCCCGGAGAACGTGCCGCCGCCCCAGCCCAGGGTGCCCGTAGCCGAGAAGCTGCGCCGGCTGCCCTGACGGCCGCGGCGGCTGCGCAAGAAGGTCCGGCAGCCACCGTGAGCGAGCGGCGGCCCGGCCTTGCGGCGCTATCTCCGGCGCGGGATGATCGGCAGGACGATGTGTGACGGACGCTGTTTCGAGCGGTAGATCGTCTGCTCGGCCTTGGCCATGCGCGTGCCCGTCATCGGGTCCTCGCCGGTGTTGAGGTTGCGGTCGAAGCGGGGGAAGTTGCTGCTCGAGATCTCCACCCGGATTCTGTGCCCCGGCAGGAAGACGTTGCTGGTGGCCCACAGATCGATCTCGTATTCGTAGATCCGGCCCGGCTCCAGCAGATCGGCCGGGGCCGTCCTGCCGGCGCGATAGCGGGCCCGGATGATCCCGTCGCACAGGTTCTGGGCGTAGCCGTCGGGATGCACGTCGACGAGCTTGGCCGTCCAGTCGGTGTCCCTGGCGCTGCTCGAGGCGTAGAGCGTGACCTTGACCGGGCCGGTGACCTCGAGGGGCGTCTTCAACTCCGGCGTGGAGTAGACCAGCACGTCGTCGCGCATCTCCGCCTTGATCTGATTCCACGGTCCCGACGGCACCTGGCTGCAGCAGGTGTTGCCGCCCAGGGTGGGCACGGGCGAGGCCGGGTCATAGACGTACGAATCGGCCGCCTGTTCCGCCGCCGGCGCGGCGGTCGAGAGAGTGCCGTCGCCGTTGATGCTGTTGGCCCTGGTGCCGCCGAAGTAGTACTTCGTGTAGCGCGTCCGGGCCAGGGGCCACTCGTTCTCGAAGCGCCAGGTGTTCTCGCCCATGACGAAGATCCTGACCGGCGGCTCCCGGTCGATGCCGTTGTCGATGCCCTTGAGCCAGTGGTCCTGCCAACGCAGATAGATCTTGCGCGTCTCGACCGCCGCCTCCGGGCCGAAATCGAGGCTGCGATCGGGCCCGGCGGCCGGGGCCTTGGGCGCGTTGTTGCGCACCCCGCCCTCGTGCGCCCAGGGGCCGATCACCAGGTGCTTGTGTCGCCGGGCCCGCGCGGAAAGGCTGTCCCTCGCGATCAGGACGTGGTCCTGCAGCGCGCCGCGCAGGAACAGGTCGTACCAGCCCTCCAGGACCAGAACCGGGATCGAGATCCTGGCGATGTCCTTCTCGTAGCTCACGTCCTTCCAATAGGGATCGCCGGCCCGCGGATGCCGCAGCCACTCGCGGTAGACCGGGTTGGGATACCCGGCCTTGACGTCCATGGTCTCAAGGGGCAGGTGGGCGAAGATCTCGGGCCAGGGAACGGGGACGGGGTTCTGAAACCGGAATTCCCGGCCGTTCATGCCGACCGCGCCCCATGGGAAGGCGAAGCCGAGGAACAGGGCGCCGTCGCTGTAGATCCAGCCGTTGTAGACGTCGCCGGTCGCGACCGAGATGGACATCGCGGCCAGGTGGCGGCTGCCGCGCACCGCCTGGGCGATGCCCGTGTAGCCCAGGTAGGAGCCGCCCATCAGGCCGATCTTGCCGTTGCTCCAGGGCTGCGCGCCGATCCACTCGTCGGTGTCGAAGCCGTCGTTGGCGTCGTCGCGGAAATGGACGAACTCGCCGCCCGAGGCGTGCTTGCCCCGCACGTCCTGGTGTACGACCACGTAGCCGCGCGAGGCGTACCAGCTCATGTCGCCGTACCCGTCCTTGCCGTAGCAGTTGCGCCAGAGCAGGGCCGGGAACCGGCCGGGCGCCTCCGGGATGTAAAGATCGGTCGCCAGCGTGACGCCGTCGCGCATCGGCACCTGGACGTCCTTCTCGATCCTGACCCGATACCGCTGCGGCGAGAGCAGGTCTTCGTCCCAGTGCGCCACGGGCCGGGGCGGCCGGCCGGCGCAGGCGACGGCGAACGCGGCGGAGAGGGCCAGCGCGGCTACCGGTGCGGTTGCCTTTCTCATGGGGGCTTATCCTATCTTCGAAACGTTCCCGGCGTCCGCGAGCTTGCCCTTCTCGATGGAGCCCTTCAGGCCCTCCTTGCGCTCGAGCCAGGCGCCTTCGATGGGGCACATCCGGATGGCCTCCCGGACGTACACCGCCTGATCGAGTCCCGGGGGCTGGGACTGATCGAACCGCGGCCGAACATGCCCGAGCCGCGGCCTGCCCTGCGGGTCACGGCCGCCTGGATGCCCACGCGCCAGGATCCTGCCGCCCTGCACCGCCACGGCCTCGGCCACGGAAGAGGACCGGTCCACGGTGACGACCTTCCCGCCGAGCAGGACCAGGTCGGCCTTCCCCCCGGCGTCTCAAGCGCGGGCGGCCAGTCGGCTGCCAGCCAGGGCGGCGAGAGCCCGGGTGAGGGACTGCCGTCTGTGCATCGCAGCGCTCCCTCGATCGGTCGAGCGCGACCGTCGGTGATTGTGCCTGATGCTCGGGCAGGACGCGGCGGGGTTTTCATGGTTGGCGCGGGAACACGAGGACACCGCGCCGTTCGGCTGGTAGACTCCTGCGAGACATCCTGGAAAGGAGCCGAGATGCCCAACGTTCATGTCGACGGCCCGCCCATCGAGGATCTGGGTGTGAAGAGGGCGCTGGCCAGGGAGATCACCGACGCCATGGAGAAGGCGTACGGTTACCCCAGGCCGGCCTACGTGGTGATTATCAGGGAGAACCGGCCGGAGAACGTGAGCGTCGGCGGCGAGCTGCTTTGCGACCGCGCGGCGGGCGGGCGATAGGCGCGGCGGCTGGCCGGTGGAATCGGCGATCGACGGCGTCCCGGATCGCTGACGAGCCTCGCGGCCGCTCCGGGAGCAGGCTGATTCGGGGCTGCTAGCGCCGCAGCTGAACTGGCGCTCCGCCCCCGAGGCGGCTGCGCTCGGCCGCATCCATGAACGCCATGATCTCGAGCGTCTCCGCCGGCGGGACCGGCGGCGCGCCCGTCTGGAAGAACGCCATGATCTGGCGCACCAGCGGCACGTACGACACGTCCGTCACCGCGAGGTAGGTCACGGCCTTCTCGCCGTAGACGAGCGCGCCGTACGCCTGGTGGCCCTTCCGCAGCCCCTTCACCGTGCCGATGCGTCCGTCCTGCCACAGGCCCACCGCCAGGTCGTAGTCGGCGTTCGACGTCATCGCGACCGAGACGCACCCGGGGCCCATGAGGGTGTAGAGCGTCTCGACGGCGTGGATGCCGTACCAGAACAACCCGGGGTTCGTCGGCTCGAGCGAGGCTGGGCCGTGCGCCTCGACGCCGAGCACGCGGCCGCGAGCGGGATCAGCGAGGAACTGCTGGTAGGCGGGCGCGAACCTGAGCGACGAGGAACTGAACCACGGGGTCCCCGCCTCGTTCGCGAGCCGTGCGATTTCGCTCGCGTCGGCGAAGCCGGCCGCCATCGGCTTGTCGATGAAGAGGGGCTTGCGGCGCCGCAGCACCTCCCGCGCCTGTTCCAGGTGGACCCGCCCGTCCACGCTCTCGAGCAGGACCGCGTCCACGAGATCGCAGAGCTCGGCAATGGTCCCGACGATCCGGACGCCGTAGGTGGACTGCAGCTCGGCGGTGAACTTGTCCACGCGGGTCGCGCTCGCCGGAACGTCCGGGCTGCCGCCCTTGAAGGCGGCCACCACGCGGCCGCCCGGGACGTGGTCCGGGCTCGAGGCGTCGTTCAGGGACTTCGTGAAGGCGATGACGTGCGAGGTGTCGAGGCCGATGATCCCGATGCGGAGATCGGCCGGCTGCGCGTCGGCGGCCGCGCCGCACAGCAGGGCGCCCACGAGAAGAACCCGTCTCACGGTCGTCGTCCGCATCGCAAGCCCTCCGTCGTCCGTCCCCTGTTGGCGGCCGCGCGCGCCCGTCAGAGCGACATCTCCCAGCCTTTCTCGTACTCCCGCGCCCAGTAGCCCGCCGCCTCGGGATCGCCCACGATGCGGCCGGTCTTGTTGTCGATGACGAGGCTGCGCCCGGTGCGGTAGGCGATGTTCCCGAGCTGGCACAGCAGCGTGCTCACGTGCCCTTCGCGGATCTCGGCTGCCAGCGGCGCCGTGCCGCGGATCGCGTCGAGGAAGTTCCGGACGTGCGCGACGTCGAGGCTGTCGGCCGGGTTGGCGGGGTTCCGAGGATCCACGTCGGCGCCGCTCTTCACCTCGCGGACGACCTTCTCGTCGAGGTCCTGCACCAGATAGGTGTTGCCGTCGATGAGCAGGCTGCCGTTCTCGCCGTGGAAGAGGGCCCCCGCGCCGCTGCCGTCGATCTTGCGGCCCGAGCAGCTGCGCCCTTCCCACGCCATCGACACCTTCTCGGCGTAGTCGAGGACAATCACCTGCGTGTCGGGCGTCTCCCAGTCGTCGGTGAAATGAAAACGCCCCCCGGACGACGCGACGCGCGTCGGGAACTCGACGCCGAGACCCAGCCGCATCAGGTCGAGCATGTGCGTGCCGTTGTTGAGCGCCTCGCCGGTCCCCCAGTGCCAGAACCAGTGCCAGTTGTAGTGCAGCAGGTTGTCGCGGAACGGCCGCCTCGGGGCCGGACCCTGCCACAGCCCGAAGTCGAGCCAGTCGGGAACCGGCGTCTCCGCGCCGACCCCAATCGACTTCCGGTTGTTGGTATACCAGCCCTTCGCGAAGTACGGCCGCCCGATGATCCCGGCCCGCAGCTCCTTGATCGCCTCGATGACGTTCGGCCACGAGCGGCGCTGCGTTCCGACCTGCACCGTCCTGCCGTACGTCCGTGCCGCCGCAACCAGCATCTCCCCCTCGGCGGGGCTGTGGCTGACCGGCTTCTCGAGGTAGACGTCCTTGCCGGCCTTGCAGGCCAGGAGCGCCGCCGGAGCGTGCCAGTGGTCCGGCGCGGCCACGACCAGCGCGTCCACGTCGCGGTCCTCCAGCACGCGGCGCACATCGCCGGCCGTCTTCGGCGGGTCGCCCTGGATCGCCGCCACTGCGGCGCCCGTCCTCTCGAAGGTGCGGCGGTCGACGTCGCAGATGTACGCCACGCGGCAGCCGGGCTGCCGGGCGAACGTGCGAGCCAGGGAGTGGCCCCGCCCGTTGAGCCCCATCACCGCCACCCGGATGCGCTCGTTGGCGCCTTTCACCTGAGCGTAGCCCCGCGCGCTG
>MTKY01002865.1_pt1 | contig 23302 bp, 16 predicted proteins | sample 1042731 | NCBI WGS metagenome assembly MTKY01 (sample SAMN06212206, study PRJNA360538) | anaerobic digester metagenome | biome: Wastewater treatment plant; material: sludge; isolation source: anaerobic digester fed with sludge from wastewater treatment plant | place: Denmark: WWTP Soeholt ... | reverse complement strand
ATAGGAGCCGCAGGGGATGCGCGAGACCTCTTCAAGCACTGTTCTGGCCGTGTGGACGACGCCGCTGGAGAGGTACCACGCCACGCCGGCGAGGTCCGGGGAGGAAGTGGGCGTGACGAGGTCGGCGAGCTTGCTGCTGAGATAGGTGCGGTCGCCCTCTTCGCGCAGGTGGAGCGGGCGCGACTGGAGGCGGTCGGTAGCCGCCAGGACCCTGTCCGCTCCGGCGTCGACCAACAGGAGTGAGAACGAGCCGTTGCAGTCGTTGAGGAAGGAGGGACCCCGGGTCGCGTAGGCGTGGACGAGGCGCGGCAGCGTCATGCCGTCGAGGAGCTGGCCGTGGAGGAACACGTCCACGCCGCGAACCTCGTCGCGGAGGGTCTGCACGTCGGCGAACGTTCGCACCGCCACGCGCAGGTTCGGCGTCTCCGAGACGCTCCACGGGCCGCACTCGGCAGGAGGCCCAACGGGCCGGCCGTCGCCGGAGACCTCGGCGAAGAGGCCCGTGGCTGGCGGATGTCGCATGGATCCTCCTCTGCCCCGGGTGGACGATGATAACACCGACTCCGGTGACGCTGGTGGAACCGTCCGGCGGACTGCCGTGTGTCGGCGTCCGGGAACGCGGCTTGTTGCGCATCGCTCTGACGTACCCGTATCCTTGGCGCGGGCGTCTGCCGTGGTGCGACGCTGCGTCGGCACTCCGCCAGGGCCGTCACGGGCCGCGAGCAGCTCCGTACCGGAGTGCGTCAGACCCGGGGGTCTACAGCGTGAGAGTGTGTTGCGTCAATCATTCGGCGAGCGGTCTCGTCGGCGGCATCACGGGGGGCGCAGAGCGCCAGGTGGCGATGCTGGCCGTGTCTCTCGCGGCGCGAGGGCACCAGGTGTCCCTGGTGGTCCCCGGCTACGGAGGGGAGCCGGAGACCGTCCACGGCGTCCGGCTCCGCCGTGGCTGGGAGCGGGACCGGGGCGTGCGCGTCGTGCGCTCGCTCACGTATCGGGGCCCCACGCTCTTCCGCACCCTCGTCGACGAGCGGGCGGACGTCTACTACGTGCGCGGTCGCGCCCACTTCACCCCTGTCGTCATGATGGCGGCGCGGCGCATGGGCGCCGTGTCGCTCCTCGGTCTGGCCAACGACCAAGATCTTCTGGAAGACAGGGGGCGTCTGCCCTACGGCCTCGGCGGGAGCCCACTGGCTGCCGTCGCCGGTCGGGTGGAGTACGCCTGGTTCCGTCGCGGCGCCATCCTCGCGGCGGACTGGGTCGTCACTCAGCACGAGGGGCAGAGCGCTCAGTGTGCGCGCATGGGCCTGCGTCATCTCCTCGTGCCGAACATCGTGGCCGCCCCTGCGGACGCGCCGCCCGTTACGCATCAGGACCACGATGCCGTGTGGGTCGGCAACGTGCACCGGGAAGGCCGCAGCCGCAAAGGATTGGCGGAGCTTGTGGGACTGGCAGAGCGGACCCGTGAGCTCAGCTTCGCTGTGGCGGGTCACTTCTCGTCCGAGGCTGCCGACGCGTCCCTGGCGCGGTTGGACGCCCTGCCCCATGTCACCGTCTACGGCGCGCTGTCACACGACGAGACGCTGGCGTTGATCGCGCGGTCCCGGGTGGTGATCAACACGTCGGCATGGGAGGGTCTCTCCAACGTGATGCTCGAGGGCTGGTCGCTGTACAGGCCCACCGTCTCCTTGAATGTCGACCCCAACGGCACGCTGAGCAGCGGTGAGCTGGGTGTCTGGGCCGGTGGCGAGCTCGACAGGATGGCGGAGATGGTGACGGGACTGGTCGCGAATGAGGCTGCGCGCCGCGAGATGGGCGAGCGCTGCGCGGCCTATGTCAGGCGCACACACGGTGCGGATGCCGTCTGTGCCCAGTATGAGGCGCTGTTCGGTGATGTTGCGGAAGAGAGAGCGCTCACGTGAAGGTGCTCATGCTGCGTGACAGCTTCCCGAACGGCGGGGCGGAGCGACAGCTCGCCCTGCTGGCGGAGAGTCTGCCTCCGGGCGTCGACGTGTGCGTGTGGGGTCTGGGGGGCGGTCCGTTCGTCTCCGTGCTGCGTGGGCTCGGGGTGCCGGTCGAACTGAGTGAACGCCGGTGGCGTTTCAGCCCTTCGCCGGTGGCAGGCCTGTGGCGCCTGGTGCGCTCGTGGCGCCCGGACGTGCTGCACACGTGGGGGTGGATGAGCGCGGCGGCGGCGTTGCCGGTGGCCGCCGCCCTCCGGGTGCCCGTGGTGGACGGTACCATCCGCAATGCGACCATCAACCGGCGCTTCGTGCTGCCGCGCCGGGCGGCTATGCGTGGGGCGCGGCTCATCGTGGCCAACAGCCGCGCCGGCCTGCGGACCTGGGGGATCGACGGAGAACGGGGTCGTGTAGTGTACAACGGCTTCGACCAGCGGCGATGGGCACGTACGTCGGTCAACGCTCCTGAGGCCGCCGATGGAACGGTCGCCGGCGCGCCGCGGCCGTTCACGGTGGTCATGACAGGCCGCATGAAGCCGGCCAAGGACTTCACGTCGCTCATCGCCGCTGCACGGCTCCTGGTGGCCGGCGGCGACGCCGGGTGGCGTTTCGTGCTGGTGGGTGCGGGCGAGGATCGTCCCAGACTGGAGTACCAGGCGGCGCCGCTCCTAGCGTCCGCATCCCTCGAGTTCGTCGACGCGGGTCTCGAAGTGCTGGATCACGTGCGGGAGGCGCACGTCGGGGTGCTGCTCACCAACGCCAGGGTGCACGCCGAGGGGTGCTCCAACAGCCTGTTGGAGTACATGGCCTGCTCGCTTCCTGTGGTCTGCAGCGACAGCGGCGGCAACCGGGAGGTGGTCGACGATGGTGAGAGCGGATTCGTCGTCCCGTCTGGCGACCCCCAGGCGGTCGCGAGGGCGCTACGACGGCTGCGGGACGATCCCGGGTTGTGCCGGCGCCTCGGGACACGTGGGCGCATCCGCCTTGACTCGGAGTTCACGGTCCCGAAGATGGTGACCGGCTGGGTGCGGGTCTACGAGGAGGCCGCCGGCTCGTCGCGCCCGCGTGCCATGCCTGAGGGAGGCTCATGGGGATCCTGATCACGCTGCCTGACCTGCGCCGAGGAGGGGGAGTCGCCCATTTCTACGACCGTGTCGTCCCATATCTCCCGGCCGACACCCGTCTGCTCGTGGTCGGCAAGCGCCTGGGCGAGGACGGTGCACCGGCGGCAGCGGCGCGGCTCGCCAGGGACACGGTCGAGGTCCGGCGCGCGCTGGACGCGGATCGCGCCGCAGTCCTCGTCGTCAATCCGAGTCTCGATCCCAGATCGCTGCTCCGCGACGGCCGCGCCGTGCAGGCGGCACGGAGGCGCGGGCGACGGGTGATTGTGTTCGTCCGCGGCTGGCAGGAGGAGACGGAGCGGCTCATCGACGGCCCCCTGGGCCGTGCATTCGCCGGCTCCCTCTTCGGGGCAGACGCGTTCATCGTGCTCGCGTCCCGGTTCCGCGGGGCACTGCGTCGCTGGGGATACCGCGGACCCGTCCACACCGCCACGACCGCCGTGACGGACGACGCGCTCGCTGCCGTGGACGCGACGGCTGTGGCGGCACGTTGCCGCCGTCCCGGCCCGCTCAACGTGCTCTTCCTCTCACGCATCCGCGCCGACAAAGGGGTCTACGACGCCCTGGAGGCGGTACGGGTGGCCCAACGCAGCGGGCTCACACTGCGTGCGAGCGTAGCGGGCGACGGGCCGGACCTGCCGCGCGTCGCACGGTGGGTCAACGAGCAGGGGGTGGATCAGGTGCGGTTCCTGGGGGACGTGAGGGGAGAAGCCAAAGCGCGGCTCATGATGGAGAGCGACATCTACCTGTTCCCCACCAGTCACGGTGAGGGCATGCCGGCCACGCTGCTCGAGGCCATGGCTTACGGCATGGGTGTGGTCACCTGTTCGGCGGGTGGCGTGGAGGACTTCTTCATCGACGGGGAGCACGGGCTGCTGGCCCCGGACGCCGCTGCATCCACATTGGGGAGCCGCCTCGAGGTACTGGCGCGCGACGCCGCCCTGCGCGAGCGGCTGGGCTACAACGCGCACCTCTTCGCGCGACGCTGGTTCGCGCCGCGCGTAGCGGCGCGACGGCTGCTGGCTGTCGTGGACCAGGTGCGCTCCACGCCGGCTTCCGTCGCAGCGCCTGACACCGACTGGTTTGCGGACGGAGGCCTGGGGAGCACGTCCGGCGAGGCTGAGCCGTGAGCGCCGCGGACATCACTGCACGGCTCTGCGCGAGCATCTCCCGGCTGGACGCGTGGCTCGAGAGCCACGACTATGCCGCCTACGACCCCTTCGACGGCCTCGGCGCCTGGGTGCGGCCCCTCGCGGTCACACGGTTCGCACGTCAGGTGCTGCAGCAAGGGGTGCGCCGGTTTCCCTGGAACCTCCGACCTGTGCTCGGCATCAGGCCGGCTACCAGCACAAAGGCCGTGGGATACCTGGCGCGCGCCTACCTGCGCCTGTACCGCTTGCGCGGCGACCTGCGGGATCTGGGTGCCGCGGAAGGATGCCTGGAGTGGCTTCTGGAGAATGCGAGCCCTGGCTACTCGGGACTGTGCTGGGGCAATCACTTCGACTACCAGTCGCGGGTGTTCTACCTGCCCCAGGGTGAGCCTACCGTGGTGTGGACGGCGCTGATCGCGCACGCGTTCCTCGACGCCTGGGAGGTCACCGGCAGGCAGGAGTATCTCGATGCCGCGACGAACGTCGCTGCGTTCATCCTGATCGACCTCGAGCGCCGGCCTGAGGGCGACGGTGTGTGCATCAGTTACATCCCGTCGGCTTATCGGTGCGTGCACAACGCGAGTATGCTGGCCGCCGGTGCGCTGGCGCGCACGGCGGCCGCCGGCGGCGACCGCAGCCTGCTCGACGTCGCCGCTCCGGCCGTCGCCTACACGGTCGGCTGCCAACACGCCGACGGCTCGTGGTGGTACGGCGAGGCCGAGAACCTTCACTGGGTAGACAACTTCCACACGGGCTACGTGCTGGACTCGCTCTGGCACTACATGCGGGCGAGCGGTGACGAGTCGCACCGCGAGGCCTACGAACGCGGCGCCGGCTTCCTCGTCGACCATTTCTTCCTCGAGGACGGGACGCCACGCTACTACCGGGACCGCACCTGGCCTGTGGACATCCAGTGTGCCGCACAGGCGGTGGAGAGCCTGGTGGTGATGACGGGGGCGCTCGGCGACCCCGGGGCGCTGGCGCTGGCCGAGAAGGTCGCCGTCTGGACTATCGAGAACATGCAGGATGCCGATGGATACTTCTACTTCCAGCGCTGGCCGTTCATCGTGAACAGGACGCCGATGCTGCATTGGGGCCAGGCGACCATGCTGCACGCGCTGACAGTGCTGCTCGAGAAGGAGTCGGATACATGAGGATCAGCATCTTCGGGCTTGGGTACGTGGGGGCTGTGACGGCGGCTTGTCTCGCCCGTGACGGCCACCACGTGATCGGCGTGGATGTGAACGCCGACAAGGTGGCGGGATTGGCTGCCGGGCGCTCACCCATCGTCGAGGAGGGGCTCGACGAGCTGCTCGCGCGTGAGGTCGCTGAGGGGCGGGTGCAGGCGACCACCGACGCGCACCGGGCCGTCGCGGAGACCGAGGTCTCCATGATCACCGTGGGGACACCGCCGCTGGGGAACGGCGAGCCCGATCTCGGGTTCGTGTTCCGCGTGTGCGGCGAGATCGCCGCCGCCGTCAGAGCGGCTGGGCGTGAGCACGGTGTGGTGCTGCGCAGCACCGTGCCCCCCGGCACCCTCGAGCGCTGTGCCGCCCTCTTCGCCGCCGAGGACGCCGGGGTGAGGCTCGCCTTCAACCCGGAGTTCCTGCGCGAAGGTTCTGCCATCCACGACTATGACACACCCGCGTACACCATCATCGGCACCCGCGATGAGGTCGCGGAGCAGCAGGTGCGCGCCATGTACGCCGCGGTCGACGCGCCGGTGGTGGTGGTGGAGCCTGCCGTGGCGGAGATGATCAAGTACGTGGCGAACGCGTGGCATGCCACCAAGATCGCGTTCGCCAACGAGATGGGGAGGTTGTCCAAGGCGTTCGGCGTGGACGGCCGCGATGTGATGAGAGTGATCGCCCAGGACACCAAGCTCAACGTCTCGCCGGTGTACATGCGGCCGGGCTTCGCGTTCGGGGGTTCGTGCCTGCCGAAGGACGTCGACGCGTTACTCGCTCACGCGCGTCGCCTGGATGTGTCGGTGCCGTTGCTGGCGAGTGTCCCCGTCAGCAACGAGCAGCAGGTCGACCTGGCCGTCCAGGCGGTGCTCGACCTGCGCCCCAGACGCGTCGGCGTGTTGGGGCTGGCCTTCAAGCCGGGCACCGACGATCTGCGTGAGAGCCCTGCGGTGCCACTCGTCAAACGCCTCATCGGTGAGGGCTGCGAGGTGCGCATCTACGACCGGGACGTGAATCACGCCCACCTCATGGGTACGAACCTCGCGTACATCCGCGGCAATGTGCCGCATTTCGAGGCATTGCTCGCGGAGTCCGCCGCGGAGGTGACGGCGTGGGCGGACGCCCTGGTCGTCACTTACGTGTCCGACGAGTTCACCGAGGCGCTCGCCGCGTCCGACGGTCTCCCTGTGGTGGACGTGGCGGGGCTCGTCGGCAGCGGCGAGGGCAGGGAGGAGACCTATGGCATCGGCTGGTAAGGTCCTCGTCATCGTCGAGAACCTGCCTGTGCCTTTCGATCGCCGCGTGTGGATGGAATGCCGCGCCTTGAGCGCCGCAGGGTTCGAGGTCTCCGTCATCTCCCCCAAGGGCGTCGGGGCCTCGGCGACCAGAGAGGTCCTCGAAGGCGTGCATGTGTACCGCCATGACATGCCGCTCGAAGCCGACTCGCCGCTCGGCTACCTGGTGGAGTACGCGGTGGCGCTGTGGCGGGAATGGGGCCTCGCGCGTCGCGTGCGGCGCGAACGTGGGTTCGGCGTCGTGCAGGTCTGTAATCCGCCGGACCTGTTGTTTCTGGTGGCAGCCTGGTTCAAGTTCCTGTACGGCGCCCGGGTGGTGTTCGACCACCACGACATCTCGCCTGAGCTCTACGAAGCCAAGTACGGTCGCAGGGACGTCTTCTACCAGGTGCTGCGGCTCGCTGAGCGGCTCACGTTCGCCACGGCCGACGTCGTGATCGCCACCAACGAGTCGTACAGGGCCGTGGCGCTCGGGCGGGGACACAAGCATCCCGATGACGTGATCGTGGTGCGCAACGCCCCGGATCTCTCGCGGTTCGTCGAGACGCCCCCGAACCCGGCGTACAGGCGTGGCCGACGATATCTCGTGGGGTATGTGGGCACGATGGGCGAGCAGGAGGGTATCGACCACCTGCTGCGTGCCGTGCGCATCATCGTCCGGGAACTCGGCCGCGAGGACATCTCGTTCACGGTCATCGGCGGCGGACCCGCGGTGGAGGGCCTTCGCCGCCTCACCCATGAGCTGGGAGTGGACGGCTACGTGGAGTTCCCCGGACGGGTGTCGGACCAGGAGCTGCTTGAACGGCTCTCCACCTGCGACCTGTGCGTCAACCCCGACCCCAAGACGCCTTTCAACGACGCCTCCACGATGACCAAGATCATGGACTACATGGCGCTCGGCAAGGCGTCGGTACAGTTCGACCTCACCGAGGGGAGACGCTCCGCCGGCGAAGCCTCCGTCTACGCGGCGCCGAACGACGAGCGGGACCTGGCGCGCCGGATCGTCGCGCTCATCGACGACGAGGAACGCAGGGCGCGGATGGGACTCCTCGGCCGACAGCGGATGGAGCAGTCCCTCGAGTGGCGCCACCAGATCCCGCGCCTGATCGCAGCCCATGCACGTGCCCAGGCCCGCCGTCCATGGCGCAGCGCCTTGCGCCGCGTGTTGCGCGCCTGAGCCGCCGCACACCGGGCTCGCCCCGATTCGATCCGGGCTGCCGTCCGGGTCCGGGTGCGGGTGTAGCCACATCTGACTACGCTTGTCTCCCCGGGGTCGTCCGACAGGCTCCAGACCGCCGAAACGAGCGTGAAGACAGCCTATTAGGGTGACGCCCGCGACCGTCTCCGTCGCCTGCTGAGACTACCCTTAGACGGATGACCCCCTTTATGCCGTCACCAGCCACGGGTACCCTAAGCGTCAGAACCAGCCAAACCGGGGGCATCACGTGGGTACTGCGGGCATCACCACCGATCACCGGGGCGACGGACTGGCCACTATGCATGTGCCGTTCGTCGACCTCAAAGTGCAGGCAAGTCGGCTGCGGGCGGAGTTCGACGCAGCGTTCTCGTCCGTCGTCAGCCGTGCCGCCTACACCATGGGGCCAGAGCTCCGGGAGTTCGAAGAGGCGTTCGCCGCCTTCTGCGACTGCACCCACGCCGTGGGGGTGAGCTCCGGCACCGACGCGGTCAAGCTGGCGCTGCTGGGCGCCGGCGTGCGGCCGGGCGACGAGGTCATCGTGCCGGCCAACACCTTCATCGCGACGGCCGAGGCGGTCAGCCACCTCGGTGCCAGGCCGGTGTTCGTGGACTGCCTGGAGAGTAACGGACTCATGGACGTCTCCGCCGTCGGGCCGGCGGTCACGCCGCGCACCACCGCAGTCGTGCCGGTGCACCTCTACGGTCAACCGGTGGATATGGACGCGCTCGCCGAGGTCGCCTCCGCTCACGGCCTGGCCGTGGTCGAGGACGCCTGCCAGGCGCACGGCGCCACCTACAAGGGCCGGCGGGTCGGCTCGTTCGGGCACACGGCCGCCTTCAGCTTCTACCCGGGCAAGAACCTCGGAGCCCTGGGCGACGGCGGTGCGGTCACCACCTGCGACCCCGCCGTTGCGGACCGAGTACGGCTGTACCGTAACCACGGGCAGGAGGACAAGTACACGCACAGCGTCGTCGGCTACTGCGACCGGCTGCACAACCTGCAGGCGGCGCTGCTGCTGGTCAAGCTCCCGCATCTCGACACGTGGAACCAGGCGCGGCGTGCCGCCGCGCTCGAGTACGACGCGGCTCTCGCCGGCATGTCCGGGGTCTCGGTCGCGCAGCGCAGCGCCGACGTGGAGGCGGTCTACCACCTCTACCTGGTCATGGTCGAGAACAGGGACGAAGTGCGGCGGAGACTGGCAGAGTCAGGCGTTGAATCCGGGATACACTACCCGGTACCGCTTCATCTCCAGCCGGCGTATGAGGGATTGGGGTTCTCTCCGGGCGACCTTCCTGTCGCGGAGCACAGGGCAGAGCGTATCCTGTCGTTGCCCATGTTCCCGGAGATCGACGAGGCGCAGAGGATGCACGTGATCGCGGCGCTGGACGAGGCCCTGGCCTGAGCCGGCGTCGCGACGCGGAACGAGGAGGGAGCACAGCGTGTCGGCGATGAGGGCATCAGATGCCCAGGAGGTGGCCGGCAAGGCCGTCGAGCTGGAGCGTCGCTTCGTCTCCGGCGGGCAGGAGCAGGTCTCCCGCGCGGGTACGAGGCTGCACCCGGCGCGCTGGTTTTTCTTCACCGACCTGTGCTTCGGCCTCATCGCTTACGGGCTGGTCCTGCTCGTCCGCGACCCCAGTCTCTCCCCGAGCGACACCGTGGACCCCCACTGGTCGATGCTCGTCCCCCTGGCCATCACCTTCGGCGTCTTCTACGCCATGGGTCTGTACCAGCGCGAGCTGCTGGCGCTGCGCGCGCTGCATCTGCTCGCCCTGGCGAAGGCCATGTTGTGGTCGGCTGCCATAAGTGCCGTGGTCGTGTACTTGCTGCATCTGCCGGTCGGCTTCGATTCGCGCATCGTCGTGGTGGGCACCTTCACGCTCTTCTTCCTCTTCGTCGCCGTCGTGCGCACCTTCGTGCTCACCCGCGTCCTCGGGCCGCGCTTCAGGGACGACATGGGGGGCACGCTGGTCGTGGGCTGGCCGTATCGCACCGAGCCTCTGCGCGAGCGCCTCACCATGCTCAGGGGCTTCAAGCGTGTCACACTGGTCGACGGAGGACGGGAGCACCGGGTGGTCCAGATCGTCACGGATCATCTGCGCGAGCGGCGGCAGGACGGCCGGCGCGCGTTCGGTTCGCTCTTCATCGACGCCGGCAGCCTCACGCTCACCCAGACGCTCGACCTCATCGCGGTCGGCCAGGAGCACGAGGCCGCCGTGTACGTGGTCTCCAACCGTCTGCGCCCGCTCGCCGGGCGCCGCATGCTCATCGACCTCTTCGAGGCGCCGGTGGTGCGAACGTACCGTCTTCCCGGCCGGCAGCGTCGCGACGTGGTCAAACGGGGCTTCGACATCATCGTGTCTGCCGGCGCGCTGCTGGTGCTCTCGCCGCTCATGCTGGCCATCGGCCTGGCCGTCAAGCTCACGTCCCGCGGCCCGTTGCTCTACGCCCAGGAGCGCATCGGCATGAACGGCGAGCCGTTCAAGTTCTACAAGTTCCGCAGCATGTACAACGACTCAGACACCAAGCTGCACTGTGAGTACATGCGTGCCCTCATCAACGGCACCGCCGAGGCCAGCATGCAGTCGGTGGAGGGCGAGGACGAAGAGGTGTTCAAGATGGTCGACGACCCACGGGTCACCCGGGTCGGACGCCTGTTGCGGCGGTATTCGCTCGACGAGTTGCCGCAGCTCTGGAACGTATTCATCGGCGACATGAGTCTCGTCGGGCCAAGGCCCCCGCTGCCCTACGAGGTCGCCGCCTACCAGCCCTGGCATCGTCGTCGGCTGGAGGTCAAGCCCGGCATCACCGGCGTGTGGCAGGTGGACGGGCGCAGCCGCGTCAGTTTCGACGACATGGTGTTCCAGGACATCCTGTACGACTGTTCACGCGACGCCCTGGTGGACGCCTCGCTGTGTCTGCGCACGGTGCCGGCGGCCTTGCTCGGGCATGGAGCTGCGTGAACCCAACGAGTGGGGGCGACATGACGAACGTAGCGATCATCGGGCACGGGTACTGGGGCCCCAACCTTCTCCGCAACTACATGGAGATCCCGGGCGCCTCGGTCAAGTGGGTCTGCGACCCCCGTCCCGAGGCGCTCGAGAAGGTCCGCCGGCGCAACCCGTCGCAGGCCACGACGCAGAGCTACGACGAGGTGCTCGCCGACGCCGCCGTGGATGCGGTGGTCATCGCCACGCCGATCTCCACGCACTTCGAGCTGGCTAAGGCGGCTCTCGAGAGCGGCAAGCACGTGTTCGTCGAGAAGCCCATGACGAGCTCCACCGCCGACGCCGAAGAGCTGGTGCGCCTCGCGCACCGCACCGGCCTCACCCTCATGGTGGGCCACACCTTCGTGTTCAGTCCGCCGGTGCGCAAGCTGGGCGAGCTCATCCACAGCGGTGAGTTGGGCGACATCCACTTCATCACGTCTTCGCGAGTCAACCTCGGACTGCACCAGAAGGACGTGAGCGTGGTGTGGGACCTCGCGACCCACGACCTCTCCATCCTGTACTACTGGCTGGGCGAGGCCGCCTCGAGCGTCTACGTCACCGGGCGCGGATGTGTGGTGCCGCACGTCCCCGATGTCGCCTTCGTCAACCTCAGGTTCCCCTCCGGGGTCATCGCCAACGTGGATATAGCATGGCTCTCACCGGTCAAGCTGCGCCGTACCATCATCGTCGGCAGCCAGCGCATGGCGCTCTACGACGACACCGAGAGCGTGGAGAAGGTCAAGGTGTTCGACCACGGAGTGGACTACAAGGACCCGGAGACTTTCGGCGAGTTCCACCTCTCGTACCGTACCGGCGACATCGTCGCCCCGAAGCTCGATACCGTCGAGCCGCTGCTCGCTGAGGCGAGGCATTTCATCGAGTGTGTCACGAACGGCAAGTCGCCGGTCACTGACGGGCTCGCCGGCCTGCGAGTGGTCGCGTCGCTGGAGGCCGCCGAGCGGTCGCTGCGCAACTGCGGCGGCGTCCAACCCATCGACTACGCGGACACGCCGCTGATCTGAGGCCGCGTCCGTCCGTCGTCCGCGCCGTCCGCGGGCTTTCGATCCCGTATGGCCGCCGCGTCGGTCAGCGGCCGGTGACGGGCACCCAGTCGACGGGGCTCGCGACCACGCCCGTCCAGCGCACCTGCCACGTGGCGCCGCGCCGCGGTCGCACCCTGATCAGATAGCGGCCGTCGGCCCGCGTGCGGATGCGGGCCACCGTCGTCCAGGGACGGCCGGGCCGCCGCGACCTCACACTGAGGACCTTGCCGGCGAGCGGCCCCAGGCGTTCGTTGGTGAGCCGACCGCGCAGCGTCAACGGGCTGCCCAGGCGCACGCAGCGCACGGGCCGCATGGTCAGGGTGTTGCCGCCGGCGAACGCGTAGTAGGCGCGCTTGCGGCGGCCACCCAGCGTGCGCAGCCCGGAGAAGTTGCCCCACGGATCGCGGTACGAGCTGCGCACGGCGTGGTCCTTGCGCGGGAACCAGAGGAGCAGCTTGACACGGTCGTACCGTGCGGCCATGCGGAACGCCGCCCGCAGGTACGCCGCCTGGCGGGTGTCGCTCACGTGGAAGCCGAACAGACGGCTGGGCCGCGTGGGGTACGCGAACTCGGTCAGGTAGAACGGCTTGTCGGGGAAGATCTTGAGGAGCGTGTCCAGGTTCGCCAGCCACACCGTATGCTTGGGGTCGCGTGGCAGCGCCGTCGGTGAGACGTCCTTGTTGCCGGCGGCCGGATACGGATGGTGCGCGAAGACATCGAAAAGGGCGCCGGCCCCAGAGGCCCGGAGCTGGCGCGCGAACCGCTGGGGGCTCGTGGTGACGCGCGACTCGCTCCCCGTGGGGCTGGTCTCGCCGGCGATCACCATGGCCCCGCGGTCGCCGGCGCGAATGCCGGGCGCGAAGGCCGCGAGCATGCGCGCGTAACGGCGGGCGGCGAACGCGTCGTCGGTCGCCGTGCGCTGTGGGTACAGGTAGGTCCAGAGGTTGGGCTCCACCCAGCACGAGTAGCCGAGCACCTTGCCCTGCAGCTGCGTGGAGAGGTGGCAGGCGAAGGCCTCGAACGCGTCGAGCGATTTCAGCGATGGCGGATAGTACGAGTGGTACACCCCCGCGCGGTCGCCGGGGATCGGGCGACGCCACAATGAGCGGTCGGAGGCCCAGCGGGGAGTGTGGTAGACGAGGACGATGGCCTGCATGCCGCGTCGCTGGATGGCATCCACGGCGGCGACGGCACGCCCGAGGTACTCCTGGTCGTACACGCCGCGTCTGGGTTCGGCCACGCTCCATGCGAGGTTGATGCGCACCACGTCCGCGGAGAGGTCGGTCTCGAACTCGCGCACCACCCGGGGTCCGTTGTGGAGCCAGGTCTCGAGGAGGTCCGGGTCGCAGATGCCGCGCAGCAGCGGGGGCTGCCGGGCCTGTGCGGTCCCGTCGGCCGCGAGGCCCAGTGCGGCCACGAGCATGCTCAGCACGACCAGCAGACCTGCCCGCCTCATCGGTGCCTCCCTCAGGGCGAGTTCCTCTCCGCCGGCAGTCTAGCCCACACGGAGGCGGATCGACCGGCTCCGGTCGCCGTGACGCCGACGGAGCGTAGCCAGTTTCGACAACAGCTGCCTGGCAGACACCCGGCCCTCGCGTGCAGGCTCAATTGCCGGGCACGGTCTGCCGAAGTAGTATTGGCTGATTGCAAGGGGGCAGAAGGTGACGAACGGCGAGACGGCAGGCATCGACTTCAGACAGTACCTGGTGGTCGTGCGGCGCCACATCCCGGTGATCCTCATCCTGGCGGTGGTGTTCGGCGCGGCAGCGTACGCCTACGCGTCGTCGCGGACCCCCATGTATGAGGCTTCCTCGCTGCTGCTCTATCAGCCCCAGTTCGACGTCACCGACCCTCTGAGCGGCGGCAACTACGGCAATCCGGCCGGCCAGGAGCTCCAGCTCCAGAGTGCCGTCGCCGTCATCAACGGTCCCACCATAGCCGAACGTGTCGAGCAGAAGCTTCCGAAGAACACCGAACGGTACGGGGTCGACGCCACCGTCACGTACTCGGATCCCGAGTCGAGCTCGGGCAGTGCGAACGCTGTTACCATCTCCGTCGTGTCCTCGGACCCGGACGCCGCTGCAGAAGTCGCCAATCTGTACGCCAAGGAGTTCGTGGACTGGCGCGTCGAGAAAGACCGGGCGCGCATCGTCGCCGGTCAGGCGGTCATCACCGAGAAGCTCAAGGAATTCAGGACCGAGGCCCAGAGGGCCACCTCGGACTTCTACATCCTCTCCGAGCGCCTGCGCGACCTGGAGATCCTGGCCGCCACCGTCACCGGCAATTTCGAGATAGCCATCCCCGCGTCGCCGCCCAACGCCCCGTACGAGCCGCAGCCGATCCGCTCCGCCGTCATGGGCGTCGCCGGCGGCCTCGTCCTCGGCGTCGCCTACGCTCTGCTGCGCGAGAAGTTCGATACGCGTCTGCGCAGTTATCGGGAGGTGGCGGACTTGATGGGTCTGGCCGTGGTCGGCCGCATCCCGATCATCCCGGCACAGAGCCTGCAGCGAGGACCTCTGGTGGTGGTCACCGAGGCCGAGGGGCGCGCCGCGGAGGCGCTGCGTGCGCTGCGCGGCAACATCGAGTTCGTCAGCCTGGGCGCAGAGCACCGTATTCTGATGATGGTCAGCGCGCAGAAGGGCGAGGGCAAGAGCCTCGTCATGGCCAACCTCGCCACCACATTGGCGTTGTCGGGCAAGAAAGTCGTGCTGGTCGACGCCGACCTGCGCCGGCCCAAGGTCCACACGCTGTTCAATGTGCGCAACGCCAAGGGCGTCTCCTCCGTGGTCGCCGGCATCACCCGGCTCGAGGACTCCCTGCAGAGCGTCACGCCGCTCACTCCGACCCGGGTGCGTACCGGGGGCGACGGCAACCGCCCTGGAGCGACGGACACCAACTACGGTCCGGAGTCGCGCCTCTGGCTGCTCACCTCCGGGCCTATCCCGCCCAACCCGGGCGAGATGGTCGCCTCACGGCCGTTCGAAGAGCTTGTGTCCACGCTGGCGGGCATGTCGTTTGACTACGTGCTCATTGATTCACCGGCCTTCATGTCGGTCGGCGACGCGACGGCGCTGGCTCGATACGTGGACGGGATCCTCGTGCTCGTCAATATGGAGAAGGCCCGACGTCCGCTGCTGGAAGAGGCCCGCGATTTCCTGGATCTGCTGCCGGCACAGCGTTTGGGGGTCATCACCGTGGCAGACCGGGGAGCCGGCCACGAGCGCTACCACTACTACACCGCGCGGGAGTAGCGGGACGGTGCGTCACCGGCCGCTCACCTCGCGTGGCGCCGAGGCCTCCTGACCGCGCCCGCGTACTTGTTCAGCGCGCGTCGCCCCACCGCCGACCACTGGCACAGACCGGGCAGAGGGTCGTCGCAGGCGAGCATGCCGTCCAGCCGCGTGCCCCTGAGAGACGAGACCCACTCGCGTGCGGAGAGCTCTCCGCGGAGGATCTCCCGGATGCTGTCGGGGACGTCGAAGGCGGCGTAGATCCACCGCGGACCCTCCTCCTGGCGCGGCGCCTGGAACGGTCGCCCGAGCATGTCTTCGTAGGCGCAGAGCGTCAGGTTGACACCGACGGCGGCGGCCAGCGTGTGCCGCAGGCCGTGCCGTGCGTTGATCTCCATGAACTTGAGCTGCCCGTCACGCGGATCGAGTTTGAACTCGATGCCGGAGACGCCGTGGAACCCGAGCTCACGCAGCAGGGCGACGCCTGCGTCGGCCACAGGCTCAACCCACACGCTCTCGCCGAAGCGGCATTCCCCGAACGTCCGGGGGTGCTGTCGGAGCTTGTGGCAGGTGAAGACGCCGAGGGGGCGTGACTCGGCGTCAAGGTAGGAGAACAGTGTGTAGAGCTGCTCATCCCCTCCCGGGATGACCTCCTGCAACACGATGGTGCCGCACTCCCGCACCCGTTCATACGCGGCGCCGAGCTGGTCCGGTGAGGCGACGAAGGTCGTCTTGCCGAGGTGGCGGCGCCTCATGGCGAGAGGCTCCGCCGACTTCATCACGGCCGGGAAGGGGATCTCGCCGCCCGCCCGCGCGAGGTCGTCGGGCGACCGCAGGAACACCGTTCTCGGTGTGGCGACGCCGGCTCGCCAGGCCGCCTTGATCTGCTCCTCCTTGTCCGCCAGCACGCGCATCACGGACCAGCCGGAGAAGGGGAGAAGATACCAGCGCTTCAGCTCGTCGGCGCGTCGTGCACAGACGGCCACATAGTCGTCCTGGCAGGGGAAGATCACCGCCTTCTGCGGCAGCCGCCTGCCGATGTCGACGAGCGTGTCGATGAAACCTCGCTCGTCGTAGTGGGGATCCGGACACAACCCCGGCGCCGCGTAGCGGGACCTGAGGCCGGCGGACCGGGGGTCGGTGTCCAGCGCCAGCACCGGTACATCGACGCGGCCCAGATTGCGGACCACGCCGACGCCGGTCGGGTTGAAAACACCGGCGACGACCGCGGGCGGCGTGCTCTCCGCCCTCTTCATGAAGGTGTCGAATCGCATCGGGCAAGCGTATCGTGGCACGAGCGCTGAGGGAAGTGCGCGTCAAGAGGCTGGGAGTCGTCGGAAGTGACGACACGTTTCCCGGCCAGTGGTCTCCCGGATGTGCAACAATAGACACTCTGTGCGGGCAATGTAGGCAATGAGGGAGGAGTGGGTCATGACGCGTGCACGTACGCGCCGGCTGTGCTGTGCGGCTGGGGCGTCGGTCGTTCTGGCGCTGGCGGCGGTCGCCGCACTTCTGTGCGTCCCCGCGGTGGCGAGTGCCGCGGCGCCGGACTTCTACACAGAGACCATCGACGAGGGCAGCACGTCCGGACCCACCTGGGTGGAGGTCGTCGACGTCACCGGCGACGGCAAGCTCGATCTCGTCATCGCCCGCTCCGGCACCGATAGCGTCGCGGTCCGCGCGGGCGACGGGACTGGGCGTTTCGGACCGGCGAGCGTGTTCCCGTGCGGCGGCGACAACCCGTACTCGCTCGTCGTCGCCGAGCTCACCGGCGACGGCGTGCGCGACATCGCCGTGGCCAACCGCACCTCGCACACGGTCACCGTGCTGAAGGGTCTGGGGGCCGGGGTCTTCACCGTGGTAAGCACGATCAACGTCGGCACCGAGACCATCGACGTCAAGGCCCTGGACCTGGACGGCGACGGCGACAACGACCTCGTCGCCACGCAGATGTGGGACGACCCCTACACGGCCGGTACGTTGTGGCTGCTGTACAACAACGGCAAGGGCTCCTTCACGACGGTCGACATGCCGCTGCCCTACACCGGCTGTACTGTGATGGGGGTGGGCGACCTGAACAAGGACGACGCCCCGGACGTGGTGGTCGGCCACGCCTATCCGGCGGAGCTGCCCGACCACCCCGCCGGCTCCACGGCGAGCGTCCTGCTGAACGACAACAAGGGCCCGCAGTTCGAGCAGGTCGACGGGCAACGCTGGCCGATCTCCAATCTGGTGGTGCAACCTGCGCTCACCGTGGGTCCGCTCCCGCAGGGATCGGTGTTCGCCCACTTCAACTCCGACGACAACATGGACATCTGCATCACCAGTCGTCACCCCAACAAAGCCCACATCTTCCTGGGTGACGGTACGGGGGCGTTCACAAGTCCTGCCCAGTTCACAGCCGACATCGGGCCGTACGGCAAGGTGCCGCTGGCCGTGGACCTCGACAAGGATGGCGCCCAAGACGTCGTAGTGTGCAACTACGGTGATGATCAGGACGACAACTACGACATCTCCATCCTGATGGGGGTCGGCAACGGCAGCCTCAAGAGCCCGGTCGAGGTAGAGGTGGGCAACAAGCCGCACTCCGTGGCCAGCGGCGACCTGAACGGCGACGGTTGGCCCGACCTCGTCGTGCCCAACTGGAAGAGCGACGACGTCACCGTGCTCCTCAACATGGCGCCGTACGCGGCGGACAACGTCCCACCCCAAACCACCAGCTCCGCGGACTCCGAGTGGCATACCTCCCCCGTCAACGTGACGCTCACGGCCACCGACAACCCCGGCGGCAGCGGCGTGGTTCAGACCAGGTACCGCCTGGACGGCGGCTCCTGGCAGACCTACGCGGGCCCCTTCTCCGTGGCCGGCGAGGGCGACCACACGCTCAACTACTACTCGGTGGACAGGATGGGCAACACGGAGCCCACGCGCACCGCCCACGTCAAGATCGACCAGACGGCCCCCGTGACCACGTCGTCGGCAGACTCCGCCTGGCACACCGGCGCGGTGAACGTGACGCTCACGGCCACCGACAAAACCGGCGGCAGCGGCGTGGCCCAGACCAGGTACCGCCTCGACGGCGGCTCCTGGCAGATCTACGCCGGCGCCTTCGCCGTAGCCTCCGACGGCGACCACACGCTGGAGTACCGTTCGGTCGATGTGGCCGGCAACGAGGAGGCGTCGCAGAGCGCACACGTGAAGGTCGACGCCACCCCGCCGCAGGTGTCGCTCCGCGTGCCGCAGGGCGGGGCCAGGTACCCGCAGGGCGGCGGCATCACCTGCGACTGGACGTGCAGCGACGCCACCTCGGGCGTGAAGAGCGAGGTGGCCAAGATCGACGGTGCCGTGGTGGCCAAGGGCGCCGCCATCGACGCCGTGCCCGAGGGCGAGCACACGTTCTCGCTCACCGTCACCGACGTGGCCGGCAACGAGCGCACCGTGACGGCGGACTACAATGTAACCGTGCCGCACCCCACGTCGCTCACGCCGTCCGTCGTCGGCGACATCGTACTGTGGGGCAAGAGCGCCACCGTTGAGGTCGTGCTCACCGACACCGGCAGCGGCGCCGGCATCGGTGGGCAGCAGGTGCGTCTCGAGTCGTCGGCTGACCAGGTCACGTGGGACCTCGTCACGACGCTCACCACTTCGTCAGAGGCCGCGGAGGCGGGCCTCTGCAGGACCACTGTGGCCCCCAAGGCACGTACCTACTACCGCTTCGTCTACGAAGGCGACGCCCAGCTCGAGCACGACCCCTCCGTGAGCGACCCCGTCGCCGTGCAGGTCCGGCCGCTGGTGGGTACGCCGAAGGCGCCGGCCAAGGTCAAGGCGCGGAAGCAGTTCAAGATCACCGGCTCTCTCAAGCCGCGCTTCGCTGCCGGCGGCAAGACGGTCAAGGTGGCGGTCTTCCGCAAGCGCGGCAACAAGTGGGTGTTGGTCAAGTCGGCCTTCGCCGTCAACTCCAACAGCGGCAGCGGCAGCGCGTACACGCTCAAGACCCGGCTCGCCGCCAAGGGCACGTACCGCTTCCAGGCCACCACGCGTGCCATGCCGGCGTGGCCCTCGTCGACAAGCGGCTTCAGCCGCGTGACGGTGGTGAAGTAGAAGCGCGGGCGTGCCGCTCTGGGGCGCTCGTGAGAGCAGGCGGCCGGCCGTTGCCTACGTGGGCAACGGCCGGCCGCCCTTCTGTCAGGGGGCCTGCTCGCCGGGTGGCTGGGCCGTCACACGCAGACGACCCGCGATCCTGCGGCCGAGTCCTACGCGCAGGCGGAGCAGGCCGGCCACCAGGGCGTACGCCGGCCACCTCGCGATGACCACGTAGCCGATCTGGAGCGGTATCAGGTCGGGACGCCAGCCGCGCACCCATGAGGCGTCGCTGACCATGTCCAGCCGTTCGATGGCGGGATCCGCGCAGCAGCGCTCCACGGCGTGCTCTACCACGATCTGCCCCGGCGAGACGCGGCGATAGGCCTCGTCGTAGCCGATCTTGAGCGCCGAGTACGTCGCGCCGGTGCGGGTCCCTAGCGAGGCGGCGATGCAGCGGCCCTCGGCGTAGAGGGCGTCGATCTCGCAGCTGTCGTCCGGGTGACGCAGGTCACGTGTGAGCGCACGGACGAAGGCGAGGCTGCGTGCGTCGCAGACAATCGCCGACTTGGCGCCGGACGCGCCCTTCCAGCCGCTGGCCTCGACCGCGAGGAAGTCGTCGAGCACGGTGTCGAGCCCGTCGGCGGCGGTGTAGGTCTGCAGGTGGACGTCCTGGAGCTGCGCAAGCCTGCGGCTCGCTCGATTGAGGTCCTGGCGGAAACGTCGCGGGAGCGACGCCTTGACCTCGTCGAACGGCCGGGTGCAGGGGAGCGAGTTCACGCTCTCCCTGCGCTCGAGATGATACGAGTGGCGCGGCAGGCGCCGGAAGCCGTCCCACAGCGCCGAGTCCGCCGGCGCGGGGCCCACGACGAGGAGCGGTCGTCCCTCCGGGGCCCGTCGAAGATGGGCCGCGAGCAGAGGGATGAAGGCGCGCCGCGCCTCGTCGTCCGCGCACAGCACGTCGGCCTGGCGCGAGTGCCACTGCCACAGTACTCCCCATACCTGGTGGAGTCCGCTGCGGCGTCCACCGCGCCTGCTCCGGCGAGCGGAGAGGTCACGCGGCGGCAGACGAAGTAACGCGCGGCACTTGCCCTCGAAGTCGAGCATCCCTGTGATGGACGGCTCGAGCAGGCAGATCCCCCGCACCTGGCGACCGTCGGTGAGCGCCAGGCAGCGGAGCTCGTCGGGGTCCTGCATGTAGGTGTCCACATGGGCGAGGCACGCCTCGTACGAGAGGAAGCTGGTACGCAGAGGCATGCGCGCGTAGAGGCGTCGCCAGTCGGCCTCCAGGTCCTCCAGTCCCCGCCGCCCGCGTGATTCGATGATGCGCCAGTAGGGCGTTGTCATGGGGCGTCTTCTCCTCCTACCGCGGCCGGCGCCGTGCCGTCATCAGGGCGGGTCACGCCCGAGGACCCGCCACGGCATCTATCGGCACCTCGAACACCGGTCTGAAGAGCGTGTCAGGCTGGAGATCGGCCCCCGACGAGCAGCCCGCGACGCGCCGCCGGGCCCTTCGGGAGTCAGTACACGCGAAGCTTCACCGTGCGGCTCGTTTTCACGCCGGGCCTGCAACTGCAGCCGGCACCCCTTCAGCGCTCGTACAGCTCGGTTGGTGACCTTGCCGACGATACGCACCCGGGAACGGTGCCGCCGTCGGTCGCCGGCCGTGGGTCGCCGGCCGCCGGCGAGCGGCTGACCGTCCGTCTCAGCCGCCCTCCTTCTCACCTGTGCTGGAGTTCAGGTGTCCTCACAACTGGGGGGGCGATAGCGTCGTGCCTGCCTGTACACACTCACACACGTCCGGTCGTACAAATGTACTCGCGAACGCATGCGGCGCATCACAACATGGCGTTGCCGATCTGCGCCTCCCCTCCTTAGCGTGGGCGGGAGGACTGCCTCTCGTCGCCGATTGCTCGCCACGCAGCCGACCTGGCAGCGTAGTGGAGTGGCTGGAAGCCACTCGACAAGTCGTACCCTGAAACGTACAACCTTGCTTCAGGGCGTACGATCGCAGGTACGCGTTCGGAATGCACATATGTCCCGCCGGGGTGCCCATCGTCGCCCTGCCGTATTGCCTCTTCTTCGACGGCACAAACGTCACACGCCCTCGCCATGGTCACCCTGTCCTCCTGCATCGTAGGAAGCTACGCTTCCTGAGCACCTTCGCAGACAGTCCTCTCCTCCTGCAGGCGCCGCGTATGGACCCCACACCACGGCTCATCTCCGTCAGTGAACTGCGCCGGGACCTCGCCCGGCAGATCGAACTGGCGCGCCGGACGCCCGGTCCGGTCTTCATCACCCAGTACGGGTACATCACCGCAGTCCTGCTGGCCCCGCAGCGGTACGAGGACCTTCGTGACGCTGCACACACCCAGAATGACGGCGCCGCGCGGCCGCGCGATTTCGAAGACCGACGCATCGTAAGCAGGCTGTACGGCCCCGCGGACTGGGAGACATCGCGGCTCACGGGTGAGGACGACAGCCAGTCTCCCGGGTCGCCACCGACCGTATGCTGATAGACTGCGCGTCATGGTGGCGGACAAGACAGCGCTGATCACCGGCGTCACCGGGCAAGACGGAGCCTACCTGGCTGAGTATCTGCTGGGGCAGGGCTACATAGTGCACGGCATCAAGCGTCGCGCCAGTCTGTTCAATACGGACCGGGTCGATCACCTCTATCACGACCCGCACGAGCGCGACGTCCGCTTCTTCATGCATTACGGCGACCTCACCGACGCCACCAACCTGATTCGCATTGTCCAGGAGACCCAGCCAGACGAGATCTACAATCTGGCCGCTCAAAGCCACGTTCAGGTCAGCTTCGAGACGCCTGAGTACACGGCCAACTCGGACGCGCTCGGCACGCTTCGTCTGCTGGAGGCGTTGCGTGTGCTGAGGCTGGAGCAGAGGGTGCGGTTCTATCAGGCCTCCACCAGCGAGATGTTCGGCCTCGTCCAGGAGGTCCCACAGCGCGAGACCACGCCCTTCTATCCGCGCAGCCCGTACGGCGCGGCCAAGGTCTACGCCTATTGGATCACCGTGAACTACCGCGAGGCGTACGGCATGCACGCCAGCAACGGAATCCTGTTCAATCATGAAAGCCCCATCCGCGGAGAAACGTTCGTCACGCGCAAGATCACGCGCGCGGTGGCGCGCATCGCTTTGGGTCTGGAGACGTGTCTGTACCTGGGCAACCTCGACTCCCTGCGCGATTGGGGCCACGCCCGCGACTACGTGCGCGCCATGTACCTCATGCTGCAGCAGGATGAGCCGGGCGACTATGTCATCGCCACCGGGGAGCAGCACAGCGTGCGGGAGTTCGCCGAGCTGGCTTTCGCTGAGACCGGCGTGCGTATCCGGTGGGAGGGGAGTGGGGCGGAGGAGACCGGCGTGGTCGACTCCGTCGACCTGCGCCGGCTCACCGCCGCGCGCAACGGCCATCTGGACGATCCGGCGCCTGTGGACGGGGAGGGGCCTGTGCTGCCAGGGGCGGTTGTCGTGCGCGTCGACCCTCGCTACTACCGGCCCACGGACGTCGAGAGCCTGCTTGGCGACTCCACCAAGGCGCGCGAGCGCCTCGGTTGGCGTCCTGTGGTCGCGTTCGAGGACCTTGTCGTCGAGATGGTCCAGGAAGACCTCGCTGTCGCGCGCCGCGATGAACTCCTGAAGCGGCGCGGCTTCCCCATCAAGAACCCGCGGGAATAGACGGACGCCACCCGCGCCAGCCCAAAGTCGGTTCGCGCGCCGTTTTCGTGTTGAACCATCCGCTCCACCTGCTAACATGAACCCGAGCTGAGAGAGGGGTTAATGTGGGTATGTGGCGCTCCGTGCGGGGCACAGTGGCACCGTTGCTCGTACTCGCAGCGGTGGTGGCCGTCGCGTTCGGCGGCGCCGCCTTCGTAGGTGCGGCACCCCTGCTTGACGATGAGCCCGGTGGCCCCTACACCATCACGCCCTCCGCCGGTCCCGGTGGGTCCATCGCGCCGGACACACCGCAGGACGTGTCGGAGGGCGGCAGCCTGAGCTTCACCATCACCCCGGCCAGCGGCTAC
>MTKY01051802.1_pt1 | contig 23307 bp, 16 predicted proteins | sample 1042731 | NCBI WGS metagenome assembly MTKY01 (sample SAMN06212206, study PRJNA360538) | anaerobic digester metagenome | biome: Wastewater treatment plant; material: sludge; isolation source: anaerobic digester fed with sludge from wastewater treatment plant | place: Denmark: WWTP Soeholt ... | reverse complement strand
TGGTCGCGCAGGGCGCGCTGCGATACTTCGCGGATGTCGATGTCGTCCACCAGAACCGCGCCCTCGGTCACGTCGTAAAAGCGGGGGATGAGGTTGACGACAGTGGATTTGCCCGACCCGGTCGAGCCGATGATGGCCGTCGTCTGCCCAGGCTGCGCGGTAAAGGTGATGTCGCACAGCACGTTCTCGTCCGCGCCGGGATAGCGGAAGCTCACGTTGCGGAATTCGACCACTCCCCGCACGGGCTTGCGGAACGGTTGGGGCGTTTCGGGGTCGCGGATGGCCGGTTCGGTCTCCAGCACGTCGGCGATGCGGTCGCCCGACACGGCGGCGCGCGGCAGCATAATGAACATCATCGAAAGCATCAGGAACGACATCACAATCTGCATTGCGTATTGCATAAACGCCATAATGTCGCCCACCTGCATCGCGGCGGCGGCCACCTGGTGCGCGCCCACCCAGATGATGGCTAACATCAGGCTGCTCATGATGAACATCATCAGCGGCATCATCACCACCATCACCCGGTTGATGAACAACGTGATGGCGGTCAGGTCTGTGTTGGCCTTATCGAAGCGTTTTTCTTCGAAGCCCTGCATGTTGAAAGCGCGGATGACCATCATCCCCGTGAGGTTTTCCCGCGCCACCAGGTTGAGGCGGTCCACCAATTTCTGGATGCGCTTGAATTTGGGCAACGCGATTGAGAAGACCACGACGATCAGGCTGAGCAGGACGCCGACGGTCACGGCGATCAGCCACCACATCCCTGACCCCTTGCCCATCGCGCGGATGACGCCGCCGACGCCGATGATGGGGGCGTAGATGACCATGCGCACCATCACCATCACGACCATTTGGACCTGGGTTACATCGTTCGTGGTGCGGGTGATGAGCGAGGCGGTGGAGAATTTGCCGAACTCGACGCCGGAGAAGTGTACGACCTTCTCGAAGACGGCCTTGCGCAGGTCGCGGGCCAGCCCGGCGGACGTGCGCGCCGCCACGAAGCCCACGGCGATGGTACACGCCACCGCGAGCAGCGTCAGTAGTAACATTTGCCCGCCGACGCGCAGGATGTAGGCCGTTTGCAGCTTGCCAGCGTCCATACCGAGCGCTTCGTATTCCGCTTTGACCGCGCGGATGGCCGCCTGCGCAACCATACTGTCGCCGAGCGCGGCAAACTGCTCCTGCATCGCGCTCTTCATCCGCGCGAGTTGCTCCGCCGGAAGTTGCTTGAGCAGCATAAACAAATCCACGCCTTTCGGGAGTTTGGAGACGTCGAAGCCGCCGAAGCCGCCGCCCATCTGCGCAGCCTTCGAAGGGTCGGCCATCACCTGCTCGATGCTGAAAACCGCCAGCCATGCCTTGCTCAGCGCGGGGGTCAGTTGTTCGGCGGCGTCCTTGTCGATGTCTCCCGCGCTGTAGACCGGTTCGGTTGCCAGGATGGGGTAGCGGGCGAGCATAGTCGCGTAGTCCGCCGACTCCTGCGTCACCAGCGTATAGTGCGACAGCAACGCCGTCTGATCCGCCTCGCCCAGGAAAAGCGTCAGACGTTCCATCGTGCTCTGGCGGATAGCGACCGGCAGCACACTGTCCACGCCGCTCTGTTGAATGCCCACGTTGACGATCTTCGAGAGATAATCCGGCAGCGCCAGTTCGGCGTTGGCCTGCACGAAGAGCAGCGCCACGGCCAGCAGAATTATCCACAAGTAAGGTTTCAGGTATCGGGTCAATCGGGTCATAACAGCGTTGCTCCTCAAATTACCGAAGTTTTGCCCAAATTAGCGGCGGCGCCCTCCTGCGTGGACGCGCGGCCTGGTTCACCATCACACCCGCCTCCGCGTGTCAAATATCGGGGGCGGGTGTGGTATCCTATGCCCGGCGCGTCATCGCCGCAAGTCGAAGCGCGAATGTCCGCGCACTTCGGAGTCTCAGTAGATCGAAATTTAGGCTTGTAGTAACGGCTTCAGCCGTCCAAGAGACCGCTAAAGCGGTTACTGTGGAGGATGGTGGACATTTCCGCAGGCTATAGATCGGCATTGAATTGTCCGGCATCATTCACCAATCCACCGCATACCCCTGGGCGCGGGTTTCCAACGTTTGCTCTAGTTCGCGGATGACAGCTTCCTCAAGCGCAGTCGCTTCGTCCCTCTTCTCGTAGGCGAGGACGACCTTTTCACCGATGACGCGCTGTACGTCAGCGGGGGCCTGGGGGATAAGCACACCTTCAATATGGTACCCTTCGATATGATCAACTACACCTCCGTAGATTTCCCGCGTGAGTTGATGGTATCCATAGGGGCTACTCAGGAACGCGGCGACATAGCCATTGCGTCCATCTGTATTGCCGTAAGTAATCCGACCGATATTGTTGCTTCCCGCCCATCCTGTCATACGTCCTGTTACCAGACTAACACGTCCAACTGTGCCGTCTGTGGTTACAAGCACATCACCTTTGTGTAATTCTAGAAGGTCAAGCTCTTGGGTTAATTTGGAGATATAGCCCAAGTCAAAAGGACGCATTTGGGGAAGATGGGAAGGGCGAATAAATGGCACTCCATAAGCTTCTTGAACATAAATACGTTTGAAACGCGGTGGAATGTAAATGCCTTCAGCCATTTTTAGCAATGGAATCGGCTCATATCTCCCCTTGCACAACAAAGCTATTGCCGTCCTTGCAATGGGGATATGATACGAAGCATCCAACCGCTCATGCAACTCCGCCGCGTTGACGGTGAAGGCTTGGGGATGGGGAATCTCCGGCAAGCCGGTATTTTCTCGCGGCGGCGCGGTAAGGTACGGGACCAGGCTTGCATCAAAGCGGGGAAGGCCAAGTTCCTGGTGTAACAGGGTGCCGGCTTCATCCAGCAAGTCATTGGCCTCGTCGCGCAGGGCATAGGCATACATAATTTGGGCGTGAATGGCGCGTTGCTCGTCGTCGGAAAGTAAAGGCACAGGCACAGCGGCAATGTGGTGGGGTTCCAGGTGTTTGATGGCTGAACCGTATTGGTCTTTGGCAAGCAAGGCTTGACCCATCCAGGTGGAAAGAAAAGCGTACAGATAGCCAATGGAGGTCTCCATATTGGGAACGAGGCGGGCTAAATCATGAGTTAAAAAGAACTGCGCCAAGCGCTTTGTTACCATCACTGTGCGCCCTACTGTACCGGAACACGATACCAGCATCCAACCTTGTTTTGCAAAATGCCGGTTGGCATCTTGCGGCGCATGGTCTTTTGCTAGGTAACGGTCACTTTCGGGTCGAAAAACCAGCGCTTCTGAAGCGCTCAGATAGGGCCATCCAGCGGCTTTGTCCGTAGCATATACGCGGCGAAAACGACCTAAAATATAAACTTCCTGTACCAATTCGGCCAATGGTTTGATTTCCAATCCGCTATCTTGAACAATGCGTTGCGCAGCCATAGCCTCAGCCGCATAATACCCGCCATCCAACCGCTGCTCCCCTTCATACAGCCAGTGCGAGGAAAACCACGTCAGGGGCGTGGACGTCCATTGGCTGATGTCGGTCAGGCGGGTGCGCAAGTCTTCATACGTGCGGATACCGGTCATCACGCTGGCTGTCTCAGCCATTGAACCACCTCATCCGTTTCGTCGCCCACTCGCGGAAAAAGATGACCACTTCGGGCAGTTGGTCGTGTTTCGCTTTAGTGTTCTGTACCTTGCGCTCCACCACAATCCCACCGACAGCGACGCGCCGCTGGACTTCGATTTCGCGGGGATACTCGATGATTTCTCCTTCGGGTGTGCGCAGATACTCAATCCCGCCGCGCCGGTCGTGGCCCACCGCCTGCGGCGTCGCCATAAAAACCTCGTAATCGCGGGGTTTCGCCATTTCGCGTTCCACCTGTAGTTCTTGATCCGTTTTCTTCTGCAACAATAGCACGCTGGTCTGCGTGCCGGTGTGCGGCTCGAAGGTCACTTGTGGCAAGTCGATGCTGGCGACGACGCGGGCGCGTTGGAGAATCCAGCGGCGGATGAAGGACAGGCCGGGATTGGAAAGAATACTATCGGGCAGCACTATCGCCAGCCGCCCACCTGGCTTGAGCAGTTGCAGATTGCGCTCGATGAAGATTTGCTCGGGCGGCATTGAGGCGCGGCGCTGGCCGCCTTCCATTTCAAAGCGGGCTAACGAAAACTGCTCCAGGAGATGCGCGTCATCAATGGGAATTTTGGAGCCAAAGGGCGGATTGGTCAGGATGATGTCAAAGCTGTTGGGCCGAATCTTCTCCCGCACCGGCTGTTGAGACGTGTTGGGCCACTCGCCGGGCGGCAGCAAGGAATTGGCGTGGAAGACGTTGGTGGAGCCGTCGCCGTGCATCACCAGGTTCATCTGCGCGGCGCGCACCAGGACCGGGTTAAAGTCTATGCCGAAAAGCTGGCGCTGCGCCGTGTTCTTGACGATGTCGGCAGCGCGGGCGGCGGCTTTACCTTCGTCGTGCCATTTGTTCAATTCGCCTTTGTAAGCATGAGCGCGCCAGAGATTCATCATTGCTACAAGGAAGCCCCCCGTGCCGCACGTCGGATCCAGGACGCGCAAGGACAACCACTTTTCAGGCAGATAAGTCGCCAGCGCCATGTGCGCTGCCATCTCGCAAACATTGCGCGGGGTGAAGAACTCGCCTCGGTCGCCGCGCAAGTTCGCGCCCACCAATTCCTCGTAGGCTTGCCCTTTGAAGTCGGCCTCGGTCTGCAAAAGCGAAAACCGCTGCAACTCACTCACCACGTAGGCCAGCACCCGCGACTCCAGACGCAGTTGCTCATTCGCGTCAAAGATGTAAGGGTAGCGTTCCTTGACAGCGATAAACAGATCATTCAATCGCTCGCGCAAACGTCGTTGTCCAATCTCGGAACGGCGGTCTTCATTGCTAATGTAGAAGCGCATCTCGCCGGTAGAGGTATCCTCGTCGTAAACCTTGCAGAAGATGAGCTTGAGCAATTCCTGGAAGGCCGGCTCCTTCTGCATTCCTTGATTTCCGTAGATGTAGTTGTGGCAGCGTTTGAAGACGCCGATGAGTTCTTCCTGCGCCGGGACAAGACTATCAAAAGTCAAAGGTTGTGGCTTATCTTGACCAAAGCGGGGGATATCACTGGCCGGTTCGAGACGTTCCTTGCCGTCGGGGTCTTTGAAGCGTTCCCACACCTGCAACTCAGAACCGATCCACAGCCCAAAGCGCGCGTTGAGGCACGCAGAAAGATAAGACTTAAGCTGCTCCACCCCGTTATCCCGGTCGGTGGGGCGCACTTCCTCACGCTTGCACTCGACGATGACGATAATGTTTTCCTGCTTGTGCTCTTTCTGTGGTGGAAAAATCGCCAGATCTACCCGCTTGCTGCTACTGCCAACTTTTACAGTGAACTCTGCCTCAATCTCGGCCGGATCGTAGTCGTAGTCTTCGATCAAACTGCGCGCAATCCGCTGGCGGACGTTTTCTTCGGGCGTATCCTTGCGCAAAGTCCCGGTCACAACACAGCGCAACTTGCCCGGCGGGATAAGGTCAAACAAAGTTTGGGGTTGGGTCATGGCAGCCTCCCTTAAAGTATCAATGCACTATGTTCTATTATATAGGCAATGCGGGTTGGGAGCAAAGGCAGCAGGGCGTTTGCAACGGTAAGCGGCGAACTGGCGTTCCCCTCCAAGCGAGACTGAGAAAGACCTGTTGCCTCCAGTATTGACTTGTCCGGCGGCTGTTCGTATAATGAGGGTGAGGGAACGAGTGGATAACTCTGCGTTTTCCCCTGGCCTTTGGGCCGTATTCTCGCTCCCAGCCCCGTCCCGGGGCGGTTTTTCCCGAGACGGAGGGCATACAATTTCGAGTTGGCTCCAAGCCCTGCCTCGGGGATTCGCTCCAAGCTCCGTCCCGGGACGGTTTCCCCTGAGACAAGGGGTATGCAATTTCCGGTAAGTGTGTGTTGCAAATTTTCTTAAATGTGAAATAATCATCTATACCATTTTGGACTCAGTAGCTCTGATTTTGCTTGGTCTGGATTGCCGGACTCAGGCCCGGGCGGGGATCTGGCGATTCCTCGAAGCAATGTGTGCTCTACCGAGGCTTTCGACTTTAGACTATTTTACCCGAGGAGGATGGTTCTATGCACATCCCACAGCCTTCGCGTTTCGCGTGCTATTATGGCCTTGACCGTCTTGAGCAGTTGGCGAAATACGATCTCGTAATCGTGCAAGCCGAACTTTATACCGCCGCCGATTTACTGGCTTTGCGGCAGAGCGGGACGTTGCCGTTCGGCTATCTCTCGTTGAGCGAGGCCGCCGACACGGAGACGACCGCGCCCTGGGCCTTGCGCGAGGCGACGACCGGTACCGTCGCGCGAAACTCGCGCTGGCAGACCGTGCTCGTGGATTGCCGCAGCGCGGCCTGGCAACGGTTGGTCATCGAAGAGCAGATCCCACGGCTGGTCCAACGGGGGATTTACGGGCTGTTTCTCGATACGGTGGACGTCGACGCGCGCTTCGCCGAGACCTGGCCCGGCGTGGCGCAACTGCTGCGCCGCATTTGTTGGGAACATCCCGAGCTGGCGCTGCTGGTCAACCGTGGATTTACGGTGCTGGATGCGGTCGCAGAAGCGGCGGATGGCGTGGTCTTTGAATCCTTCAGCACCTATTACGACGACGCGGGCTACGCCGCCTGGACAGGAAACGATTTGCAATGGACTGAACAGGCGGCCATCCGCTTGCAGGACGTGCTCGGAGGGCGTCCCATTTTGACGATTGACTACGCCTCGCCCGACGACGAGGCAATGCGACTGTACGCCGAACACCGGGCCAGAACCTATGGGTTCACGCCCTTTGTCGGCGTCGGGAACCTGGATACGCTGCCTGAGAGTTCGTAAAAATATAACTTCCCGCATTTTCACGCTCTAAGCCCCGTCTCGGGGCGCTTGCGCGGGAACTTATTCTTTTACAGTCCCTCAGCGCCTGCCGTAAGCTGCGCGCCACCCGTCGAGCACGTCCGCCAGCGTCTGCGGCAGCGCGTATGCCGGCGCCCAACCGGTGGCGCTGCGAATACGCTCCGGATGGCCCGCGCAAAACGGGATGTCGGAGGGGCGCTGCCGGTCGGGGTCAGGCTCCACCGTGATAGGGCGGCGCGCCAACCCCACCAGCGTATCGACGACGTGTTGGACTTGTACCGGCTGCCCGCTACAGATATTGTAGACTTGCCCCGCCTGTCCCTTTTTCCAAAGCATCCCCAACGCGCGCACCGCGTCGCGGACGTCTACGTAGTCGCGGTAGGGCGTGAGATTGCCCACCCGCAGCACCGGCGGACTGTCGCCGGCTTCGATGGCCGCGATCTGGCTGGCCATCGCCCCGCCCAACATCTTGTCCGGCTCCCCCGGTCCGGTGATGTTGAAGATGCGCCCGACGACCACCGGGACTTCGCCGCGCCAGGCGTAGCTCAACCCGGTGAGCGTCTGCGCGACCTTGCTGACGCCATACGCCGAGATCGGCTTCAGCGGGGTTTCTTCGGTGATGAACACCCCGTCGTCGAGCACGCCATACTCCGAGGCCGAACCTGGAATCACCACAGTGGGCGGCGATGCCAGACTGCGGGCGGCGCGCAGCACGGCCTCGGTCCCTAGCACGTTGATCGTGAGCAGCCGTTGTACGTCGTGGCTCTGCACCAGCCCGGCGAGGTGGAAGATCGCGGCGGGCGCAACCTCTTCCACCATCTGCCGGACGGCCTCTGCATCGGTCACATCCCGCGCGACGTAACGCACGGTCGGAGGCAGCGTCGCCGCCAGTGGATCGCCGGGAATGCTGTGGGCGACCACGGTGTGGTCTTGCGCCAGCAGCCAGGCGAGCAAGTGCTGCCCGACGAACCCGGTCGCGCCGGTCACGAGGACGGTCGCTGCGCCGTTCATCTTAGCGTACCCCAATCTTCTCTAGCACCGCTTCGCGCCGGCGTTGTTCGATTTGATACGCCTCTTCGGTGGGGCAGGTCAGGTACTCGTACTTCTCGCTCGCGGCTTCGAAGTCATCGACACGCCCCAGGTCCATCCAATCCCCTTCGAACGGGTAGCCATAGATCGGGTCGCCGCGCGCGCGCAGGTCATCCACCAGATCCATAAAGCTGTAGAACTGGCCGTGCGGGATCAAATTGACCGCTTGCGGTGAAACGATGTAGATGCCCATATTGATAAGGTAGCTGAAGCGCGGTTTCTCGCGCGATCCGAGGATGCGCGACTCGGCGTCGACTTCGATGACGCCGAAATCGATGTTGACCTCTTTGGGATACAGCGCCATCGTCACCGTCGCATTGCGTTCGATGTGGTAGCGGTAGAGATCGGCAAAATTCAGATCGGTCAACAGGTCGCCGTTCATCAGCAGGAACGGTTCGTCCAGCCCCTCGATGAGCGTCAGCGGCCCGGCAGTGCCGAGCGGCTGTTCCTCATACGAATACGTGATCTTGACCCCCAGCCTTTCCCCGTCGCCGAAGTAGGCTTTGAACAGATGCGGCAAGTAGCCGAGCGTGAGCGTGATGTCGGTAAACCCGGCCGCGCGCAATTGGCAGATATTGATTTCCAGAATGGGATAGTCGCCAAAGGGGATCAGCGGTTTGGGCAGCACGCGCGTAAACGGCGCCAACCGCGTCCCCTTTCCCCCAACCATAATGACTGCTTTCATCGTAACCTCCCTTGAGAAAAACCACTGATCTTCACGAATCCTCACGAATAGAATTCAAATTAATGTAGATTCGTGAAGATTCGTGGTGAAATTTTCACATTGTGATCTGGCGCAAGCATTTTCGTAATCGTGGTGTAGCTTGCGAATGTGTTAAATGGCGTAACGTTTGGCCTGATAGAGATCGAGATGCTGCGAAATCCACGCGATGGTGTCCGTCAATCCACGTTGAAAGTCGTACTGCGGCGTCCAGCCGGTGAGCTGCTTGGCCTTGCTGTTGTTGGAAAGCAGCCGGTTGACCTCGCTGCCTGCGGGCCGCATGCGGGCACTCTCACTTTCGATGCGCACATCCCGCCCCACGATCTTGATGATCAGGTTCGCCAGTTCGCCCACGCTGATTTCCTTGCCGACGCCCAGGTTGAAGGTTTCGCCGATGGTAGCCTCGGTCTCCGCGGCGGCGATGAAGCCGCGCGCCGTATCGACGACGTAGGTGAAGTCGCGCGTCGTGTCGAGCGAACCCAGCTTGATCACGTCCTGGGTGAGCGCCTGGACGATGATCGTGGGGATCACGGCGCGCGTCGATTGGCGTGGCCCGTAGGTGTTGAACGGTCGCACGGTCGTCACCGGCAACCCGAAGGCCAGGTGGAAGCTCTCTGCGAGCTTGTCCGCGCCGATCTTGCTGGCGCTGTACGGCGATTGCCCTTGCAGCGGGTGCGCTTCGTCGATGGGGACGTAGCGCGCCGAACCGTAAACCTCGCTGGTGGAGGTGTGGATCACCCGTTCCAGCCCCAGTTGCCGGGCCGCGGTGAGCACGTTGAGCGTGCCCATGACGTTGGTCTGCACCACGTCGTAGGGGTTGACATAAGAGTAGGGGATGCCGATGAGCGCGCCCAGGTGGAACACCGCGCGCGTCCCCTCCATGGCCTGCCGCACGGCGGCCGGGTCCTTCAGATCGCCAAAGTACAACTCGACCTGCTCGAGCAAGTGCGGGTCAGCGTAGCGCAGCAGGCCGATGTCCCCGCGCGCGTTGTAATGCGCAAACGCTTTGACTTTTGCGCCACGACGAACCATTTCTTCGACGAGATGACTTCCAATAAAGCCGCCCGCGCCGGTAATCAGTACTTCATATCCGTTCCAGTTCATTGTATTCTCCTTTATTGTTTGAGCGTCTCAGTACGCCTGGTGCTAAAAAGACGCATAATAGTAATAGTCCGCGTGCCTCATGATACGTCCTAAGGCACGCCTCGTAAACCATAAAAATGTCGCACTTCCAATGATAATGCCTGCCACGCCAAACGCATAGGAAATCAGCAGTCCGGCAACGACGCTGACCAGCAACGTGGTCGCGGCGCCGATGCCCAAAGCCTTCAGCGCGTAGAGGGGACGTGAAAGCGTGATCAGGAACATGCTGTCGAACACGCCCATCGCCAGCAAGCCGTAACCGGCCAACCCGGCGATGAAGATCAGCAGCGTGGTCGTATCCCAGGACAGCCCCAATAACACGCGATTTGCCGATGCGCTCACTGCGCCGACGACGGCGACCAGCACCACCGCGCTGGACACGCCGAGCGCCCGCGTGAACTGCGCGCGCTCCTGGGTCAAAAAATCGCGCAGGACGGCCTTGAATTGGCCGGGCGTCTCGGCTGACACTTGCCTTTGATACACCTTCACCCGTTGCCAGAAGCGCCGCATCGTGCGCTCCGCCATGCCGACCCCCAAAATGTAACCGGTGAGGGCGAGGGTCAGCGCCAATTCGCTCTGCGCCAGCCCCTGGATGCGCGTCATCCCGGCGGGGAGTCTGCCGATCAGGCCGCCGGCGTGGCCCACCAGCACGCCCACGCTGTAGGTGACGCCATAGACGAAATAGGGCGCCAGATTGACCGTCAGGTGCGGCAGCGGCGCGAGTACCACGCGCTGATCGCCGACAGGTGAGGCGGCGGCGCGCTGTTTGAGCGTGCGGAGGATAACCACCGTCATCAGCCCGGCCATGACGAGCAAGCCCGCCGCCGTCGCTGCCAGCATCACCGTCTGCGCGGGGAGGCCCGGCCACACCAGCAGTTCGATCCCGGTGTAGGCCGCGGCCACGCCCACGCCCAACGCGATCACGAACCAGTGCAGCAATTCGAGCGTCGCCAGGATCGCCGAGAACATCCACAGGCACGACAGCGTGATGTAGGCGATCACCAATAGCCCGTGATCGTTCTGATCGAACCAGGCCACCGACCGCAGGCGCACCGTCAACAAAACTGCCGACGCGAGGACGACGGCGAGACACACAGCCATAACCTGCATGATGAAGCGCCCACCGGCCCGTATGTACCCCTGGCTGAGGTAGCCGGAGCCTTTGCGCGCTGCGATTTGTACGAAGCCGCCGGTCACCAGCAGGCTGCCGATGGTCGAGATGCTCAACGTCAACACCTGCGAGCTGTCCCACTGTCCGAAACTCTGGTAGAGGTTGATCAGCACGCCGAGCAGGATCAGCGGCAGCAACCCCATTGGCCCGCGCCCATAATCTAAAAGCGTGGTCTCCCAATTCTCGCGCGGGATGTCGTGAACGGCGGGTGGGGCGGGGGCGGGCGCGTCGCGCATCTGGTCGACGAGGGACTCGGCCAAGGCGAAGACGTTGGGGAAGCCGTAGCGCCGCCGGGCGATGGCGTCGGTGACGCCGGCCGTTTCTAGCAGCGCGGCGACGTGCAGCCCGTTGACCGGCTGGGCGCACGCCTTGCGCACCTCCTCGATGAGCGCGCCAGGCGATTCGGAGATGAAAGATGCTGCGCCACTTGGCGCGCCAGGTGGCGCATTACCTGGCGCGTCAAGCGGCCCACCGCTTGACGCGATGTGTGGTGCGTCGCTGACTGGGACGGCGAAGGCGCTCATCGGACGATACCCTCCTGACGCTCCGGCGCCACCTCGTATACGAAATCCAGTTCCGGGTGGCGGTAGCGATTTTCGGTCAGCAGCCGTTGGTAGGTGGCGAGATAGCCGCTGTTGCACTGCTGCAGGCTGAACTGGCTGAGCGCCTTCTCTCGGGCCTGGCGGCCTAGTTCGCGCGTCCTTTCGGGGTCCTGGATCAATTCCAGGCACGCGCGGGCCATATCGGCGGGATTGCGCGGTTCGACGACCAGCCCGCAGCCGTCCAGCGCCTCGCTCACGCCGCCCACGTCCGTGCCGACGATGGTGCGCTCGCACATCATCGCTTCGACGACGCTGTAGGGAAAGCCCTCGGAGATGCTGGAAAGGACGACGAAATCGCCTTCATTGTAGGCGGCGGCGGCGCTGGCGGCGAAACCGGCGAAGACGACGTTATCCTGGAGTTTGAGCCGGTCGCGCAGATCGAGACATTTCTGGTAGTACCACTCGTTGCCTTTGGGCGGCTTCCCGTACAGGATAAAGCGCGCGTCGGGGCGCACGTCGCAGACGATCGCCGCGGCGTGGATAAGCGTTTCCAGGTCTTTGAGCGGATCGATGCGCCCCAGCCAGACGATGGTGGGCGGAGCGTCCGCCGGTTTGTGGTGCCTGGAAGGGACGAACTGCTGCGGATCGGGACCGTTGTAGATCGTCTGGATGATCTCCGGCGCTGCCCCGTTGTGAATCTCCCAGCGGTGATTATAGTTGCTGCCGGGGGCGATTTTGTCGGCGCTGGCGTAACTCGCTTCGGTGATCCGCTGCGCGAAGCGCGCCTGGAACACGCGCTCGAAGTGCGTCTCTTTCGAGCTAGTCAGTGCAAGCAGGCGTTCGCGCAGGTAGATGCCGTGTTCGGTGAGCAGGAAAGCCGTGCGCGGGCTGCGCGATGCCACGATCCCGAAAATGCTGCACAGACCGGCAGCAGCAGCGTGCACGATGTCGACCTGGGGGATGGGGATAGCGAGCACCGTCAGCCAGCGGTAGACGATCTGCATCATGTTGGTCGCTTCCAGGAGCGACACGGGCTGCAGCGGTGTAAGCGTCCCCACGCCGCGCCGGTAACCGCTGACGCTGTGCTCGCGGAAGCAATCCCAGACCGCCTGCGAGCGCATCGTCATATCGTAGTCGTAGAACTGAAAGTAGACGGCGAGCGCGCGCAGGATCTCGACCAGTTGCAGCGGCGTGGCTTCGTCCGTCCAGATGGCGTCCAGAAAGTCGCCGAAGAGCGGCAAAAACTGTGTTTCGATGGCTTTGCGCGGCGCGTTGAACTTGCTCCGCACCACTTGTGCCAGGCTCAGATCGCGCTGCAATTCCAGCACTTCGCCGGTGCCCCACAAGGGCACCGTAATCAGCCGCGTGACATTCTCCGGCAATTCGAAGACCGGCTTTGCGCTTGGATCGGCGACCAGGCTGACGATGACGAAGTCGATTTCCGGCAACCCCCGCACGAGCATATCGCACCACGTGCTGACGCCGCCTTTGTAGTGCGGATAGCTGCCCTCGTTGACGAGGCACACCGTCATACGGCGCGTTTCCACGCCAATTTCTTCCGAGTGTGCCGGCAAGATGGCGGGTGGGGCGGTGGGGATCCTGAAGCGGAAGTTCATGGCCAGTTACCTTTCACGTCACTGGACGCGCCGTCTTTTTCTGATGCCGAACACAACGCCCGCAAGGACAGTGAGTACGCCAAGTCGCGCCAAAATGTTTCCCGAAGACGCTCCCGCTTGCAATCCCAACAGCGAGACGGCGTTCGGCCCGATGCCGATGGCAATGGCAGGATACCACACTCTGGCGCTGCCGGTGATCTCCGTTTCGACTTCTTCAAGCCGGTAGTGGAACGTGCCGCCGCGCCGGTCGTTGGGGTCGGTGAAGGTGTACACGCCACCTACCGTAACCCCAATGGTTTCGGTGTTGACCTGCGTCCACGACGACGGGTTGCTGGGATTGGTCGAGATATACAGGTTGAATCCGGCTGTGTTGGTTTCGACGTCCGTGGTCCAGGTGAAGGTGACCGTACCCGCAAGGACGCTGGTGGAGAAGTCGAGCAGTGTGGTAGGCGTGGCGCTCGAATCGGTAGAGGCGAGCCGCCAACAGTTGTCGCCGATAGCGGTGACGGTGTAGGTGGCGCCGGCGATGGGAGCCGCGTCGATGTAGGTCGCGGTTGTGAGGCTGTCGGCGAGCAGCGCACCGTCGCGGTAAACGCGATAGTAGCGCGCCTGCACGGGGTCGCCGTTGGTGTCGGTTGTCACGGCGTCCCAGGTGAGCACGTTCTGTGTGTCCTCCACAGCAACGGTCAAGCCGCCGATCTGTTCGGGTATGGAGGGCGGCGCACCTGGGATGAACAGGCTATCGCCCGCTTCCAGATCGAAGTAGGAAATCGTTTGACCGGCGTAGGTTTCTGTGTAGACGGCCAAAGGCGAGTCGATGCCCGTGACGGGGATGCGTGCCGGACTGGTCGCGGCGAGCGTGAGGGCGTCGCCGCAGGTCCACACGGCACTGGCGCCGGAGGCATCGAAGATCATGCGCTCCTGCATCTTCGCGCCAATATCCTGCGTGTGCAGGCTGAGAATCGGAACGTTGTCGTTGTAGAGCGCGTTGTACTTGCCGTAGAGCGATTCCACGAAGTCGGCCAGAATCGTGCTGGTTTGGGTCGTCGTGTAGACGATCAGATTATTCATGTGAAACATCGTTGGATTGATGCTGAAGTCCAACAGATTTTCAAGTGACTGATCTGTGATTGTATCAATGATTTGTTCATAAGTCCTTGTCATATCGGGATAAACGCTGTTGTAATATTCGGTTTCGTCCTGCGGCGTCACGGCGAAATAGTAGATGTTGTTCGCATGGCGGGGAATCAACAGGACTTCCGGGTTGAGCGGGTGCGGGATGCCGGTGTTGGGCGAAGGGGCGGTGTACGTCGGCACCACGGACGCATCGGCGAGGAGGTAGCGCACGCCCAGCTCATAGGCGGCGGTGATCACGTCAGGATTGGTCAAGCCTGAGTAAGCACCCGTCAGCAGGGTCGTGGTTGTGTAGTCTGTGAGGTTCAAGAAGTTGGCAAGATCGTTATTTTTCACAACCTCATTATAACTCAGGCTGTAATCAGCCGTATTGAGGTTCGCGTGGCTATAGGTGTGGTTGAGCCAGATGAATTCACTTTCCAGTTCCAAAGCTCTCGCAGTGAGCGTGCCCGGCAGAACGGCGCCGAGTGGACTGCCGGGATACCCCGCGCGGTCTTCCTCAGTGCCTTCGCCGTTGAACGGCATTTCGATCTTGAAATCCGCGGCATTGGGCGCGGTTGTCTTGAGGTCGTTCATCCACGCCACGAGACTGTCGAGATCATAGGGGGAGAGACGGTGGATTTTTTCATCGACGATGATGGTTTGTGTGTCGGAATCCCACCCGTCTCCCCACGCGAAAACATCATCCGGCTGGGGGACAAAATAGACCTTCCGCTCTCCTAAAAAAATGCCTCGGGTGGCCCAGTTGATGATGCCATAGGGCAGCACCCGCGCGTGGATGTTGATCGGCGGCTTGGCCGGGTAATACGATGACCAGCTGAAGACCAGGTGCTCGCGCCCGTCGCCGGGCCGGAAGATCGCCATAGCGATGTAACCGTTTTCGTCCAGGAATAGCGGAGTAACGTCCATACCGACGGTGGTGGTGGCCGGATAGCCGAAGGTGAACGCACTCAGATTCAGCCCGCCTGGCCCGGTATCGGGTTTCAGGTAAGGGAAGACCTCGCGTCCCGCCTCGGTCGACGTAATGTCTATCGGTCCGGACATACCGACGCCAGGTGCCGCGCAATTCGGATCGACAAGCGCACATTCCATTCCATTGAGCGATGGGTTCGGGATGCTGTACCACGTGACCCGGCGCACACCGAAATTGCGCTCGTAGGCAGCGATCATCTCGCGCGTTTCGAACGGCAAGCCCCACCAATCATCGCTGGTGGTGAAGAAGATCGCATAGTAATTGCCGTGGCTAACGCCGTCCCACAAATCTGCTTCACTGACAGTCTCGCTGGCGCTCAAGTCTACCGAATCGTATGGAATGCCCACCACGTCCAGGAATGACTTGACCATATTGTACGGATGTTCCGTGATAGGAGAGGCGTTGGTATCTGTAAATCCTTTCCCATGGACGACCAATATCCGCATGTCAATCGTCGGAGCGGTGGTGAAGACCGTGGTATCGGTAATCGACGCTGCCACCGTCATACGCCCGTCTGGCGGGGTGAATGTTTGCAGGCGCATCTCAGGATAAAACCATGGCTCAGCGGGTAAGACCGGCGGCACATACGGGTCGGCGCCTACGTCGCTTGGTCCTATGGTGATCACACCTGCGAGAAGGAACGTCACAATCATCAACACCCGAATTAACTTTTTCATTTTTACACCCTCATTTATCTATCTGTATATACACTTTATGAAGACGCATAATTATGATTATATTATATATTTATATTATAATAATGTCAAATATTATACAAATTGACCGCACAGAAAAGTCGTATTAGTCATTTCTATGACCAGACAGTGGGGGGGCGTTTATTCGTTATCCCTTTCGGGATCGGCCTACGTGCTTGCCCATTACTCTGGGCGGTCTTGACGATGTGCGCCAGAGGGGGACGCGTTCAATCGCTCGATCAGGGGCAGCAATGCCTTTGGCGTTGTGATGGTATATTGCGGAACTTCGGAATCGTCCGTGGGGATTTTCGACCGGCGCGACGCCCAATCCAGCCACACACTGACGAGGCCGAGTGCGTTGGCGCCTTTCACGTCGCGGGCGAGATTGTTACCCACCATCACTACGCGCCTGTAGTCTTCACGGCGAATACCGAGTTGATCCAGTGCGTGGATGAAGATGCGGGGATCGGGTTTTTCGACACCGACTTCTTCGGAAATAGCGAAGGCGTCGAAGCAGTCGTACAACTCATGCTGGGCGAGGATGTTGGCGAAGGTCGCCGCCGGCCCATCGGCGACCAATGCGAGTGGATAACCAAGGCGCTTCAGTGTGTGGACGACCTCCGCCGCGCCAGGGATGAGATCGGCGCGCAACGACACGCCGCGGGCATCTTTGACTTCGCTGCCTTCATCGACCAGCGTGTCCCCGCAGTCGAAGCAGATGGCGAGCAGATGCTGTGGGGTATCGATGTCGGTCTCCTATGTTTTGGCCAGCGTTTGCGCGATCACCTGGGCCAGAGATTCCAGGCTTGGCGGTTTGAGAAGCCAATCGACTTTCAGGTGCGTCCAGTCTTCCTTGAGCGGGTGGCCCGTGAGTAGGACAACGGGTATGGAAAAGCCGCGCTGTTGCATGGCCTCGATAAGATCGAGCCCCCCCATCTCTGGCATCACGACATCGCTGAGGACCAAGGCGATTTCCTCTGGGTGCTCTTCCAGTATGGACAACGCCTGCTGGCCGTTTTCGGCGACTCGGACCTGGTAGTTGAGCGCCAGCAAGCTATCTGCCAGCGCCTGACGGGTTGGAGGGCTGTCTTCGACGACGAGGATGGTTTGACCTTGTCCCGTTGTCAGTTCGGAAACCTTGACATCGGATCGCGCTGATGCTGTGGTCTCTATCGCCGGCAAATGGATGATAAACGTAGTGCCCGTGCTCGCCTCGGTTTCGACGCGAATTTGCCCATCGTGCATCCCCACGATGCCGTAGACCTGCGCCAGGCCCAGGCCCGTGCCTGCGCCAGGTTCTTTGGTGGTGTAGAACGGATCGAAGATGTGCGGCAGCCTGTCGGCAGGGATGCCTATGCCGGTGTCGGCAACGGTGAGTCTGATCCATTCTCCGGCGCCGATCCCATGGATTGGATCGGCTTCGGCTTCGGTAATCTGGAGGTGGGTCAGATCGAAGCGCAGCGCGCCGCCGTTGGGCATGGCATCCCGCGCGTTGACGGCGAGGTTCATCAGCACTTGTTGCAGCGCCGTAGGCGAGCCGAGGAGTACGTAGTCGGCGGCGGGACCGTAGTCCAGTGTGACCTTGATGTTTTCCGGCAAGATGCGTTCCAGGAGTTTGATCTCTTCTTTCAAGAGCGGCAGCAGATCGAAGGGCCGCCGCTCCAGGATCGCACGGCGGCTGAAATCGAGGATTTGTTGGATCAGTTGGGTGGCGTGCAGCGCCTGCTGGTAGATGGTGATGAGGCGTTCCTGCACTTTGGTCGGCAGACCCTTCTCGCGCATCGACATTTGCGCGTACAGCACCACCGTCGCCATGATGTTGTTGAAGTCGTGGGCGATGCCAGCGGCGAGTTGTCCCACCGCTGCCAGGCGTTCCTGTTGTTGGCTGCGCTGTTCGATCAACTTTTGCTGCGTCACATCGCGGATGACGAGAACCCAGCCCTCACTTTTTTCGCCGCTTTTAATGGGACGCGCGAGCGCCTGAAAGCTGCGGGTTTCGTGTTCCAGCTCGTGCCACAGCCCGTGCGGTAGCGAAGTCAGCAGTGTCTCCAGTGGGCAATCTGCCAAATAGGTGAGTACACCGCCGACGGCGATTCCCGCCAGGGTGCGCAGGTCTCCCTGTCCTAGGCGATTTGTTGAGAGCACGCGCCCTTCGTTGTCGAGCAACAACACGCCTTCCGGCACGGTGTCCATCACCTGCTGCACCTGGCGCGCTTGTTCCTGGACGCGGACGAGCAGCCGTTCGCGTTCCTGTTCGGCTTTGCGGCGTTCTTCCAGGCGGCGGCGGGCCAACGTCAATGCATTGTGGAGGTTGCTCAAGGCGATGTCGGAGGTGATCACGACCAGGAACAAACTGAGGCTGAAGTTGATCCACCCGGAAATCGGCGGTACCGGGAATAGCCGTGGGAGTGGATAGCCCCACATTTCACTGAGGGCCATTGTCAGTCCTGCCAGACTGCTGACTACAGCAATGATGGTCATTGCGCGTGTGCCCAGGAGCAACCCGCCGATGATGGTCAACGAGAGGTAGTACACGGCGTCGATGCCTTTCATCCCTCCGGCAACCATCACCAACCCAGTGGCAACAAGCCATAACCCTGTCAGGATGAGAATGCTGGCGCTGCGTATATACCCCCGGTACATCAACACTCGTGAGAGTGCTAACACAGCCGCCATCCCCGTGACCACTATAAGGCTACGCCATTTCTCAGGGAAAATGAACACCGACGCGAGTAAAGCCAATATTGTGACCGTGCCAAGGGCCAGTTGCAGCGCGTTGAGCACGCGGGCCGCCCGGCTCTTTTCTTCGTCGCCCTCGAAAACCGGCGCTCTAAGGTAGCGGCTAAATCGAGATAGCATTGCAGCTCCTTTTTGTGCTCTCTGTGCTTACACGAATTCAGCTCGCACTTCGCGGGCGATGGCGAGCCAGCGGTCGAACCGCTCCGGGTGATGCTCGCAGGTATGGGTGTCCTTGAGGACCATCTCCATCACGCAGCCGTGCTCCTGTGTGACTGCAACGGTGTGACGGATGTAAGCGCGGATGCGGTCTTCGTCGAAGTTCCCGACCAGGTGCGCCGGGTTGGGTTTCCACGAAAAAATGTAGTTACCTTCGAGTTGCGGCGCGCACTTGTCCACGTCCGCAAACGGCGAAATGGAGATGCGCCGGATGTGGGGGATGGTCGAAACGTCCCCCATCTTGCGTGTGAGGTCTTCGCAGCAGCCGTAACCGGTTAGCCCAAAGGGTTCGAGCAGGCGTTTTTCGTACTGCAAGATGAACTCAGCGTGCATCTTCGGCGACACGCCGGCCATCTCTTGCGCTTCGGCGCTGGCCCACATATCACAGGGGCGCACGCGCTCAGGGTCGAAACCCGGCGCAGGCAACTCGTCGGTGTAGCCGTTGCCGCCGGAGTTCTGGTAGGTGGCGTCGTTGTTGAGCGAGAGCAGATTTTGGTCGATGTATTGCTGCAAGATGCGCTGGTGTCCCGCGGTGAGGAAAGCCATCGCGTCGTGGACCCAGCCGGGATTGAGCGCCATGTCGGTCATCGTCTCTTCCAGACCGCGCCAGCCGGTGTATTCGGCCATCAGGTGATAGGAGACGTGCGCCACGCCCTTGAGCTGCACGTCGAGAATATCGCCGAAGAGGTCGTGCGCTTCGGCGAGCGCCTGCTGTGTGGCGGCTTCGTCGTAGGCGATTTCGGGGAAGCGCAGCTTCTGCAGGTCGGCGGGTGTGTGGATCACCGGAGCGAAGCGCCACGCGCCGCGCGCCTCAGGACTGGGGATATGCTGCGCCTCCAATCCCCACCCGGAGTTGTGGATGACTTTGTTGACCATCCAGGTCTTTTCGATCACGGTGTCATCCTGGAAATGTTCGTGATAATAGATGCGGCTGCGCAACTCCCATTCGATGCGCCGGGCGACGTCATCCTCGCAGACCAGGTCTTTGTCCGTAAGGAGTTCTTCCCACGAGCCTTCCGGGAAGACGAGGATCAGTGGGCGCGTGGTCTTGAGGCTGTTGTGCAGCTTCCACCATGCGCGCCGTTCCGCCTGGATGGGCAGCGCGGCGATTTCGGCCACCCGACAGGCTAATTCATGTAACGTTGTTCGGTCACTTGCAGCCATCATAGTTTTTAGCCCGGCAGTCGTTGGTCAAGTAGTCGTTAGTCAGATAGCTGTTGGTGAAGAGGCTTTCGACTCGCAACTCGCAACTCTTAACTCGCAACTCTTAACTCGCAACTTATCTCGTCAGAATGTCGATCAACGCGCTAATGGCGATGGCCCCCGCGCCGACAGCGCCGGCTCTGAGGGCGTAGGCTGTGCGCTTGTCCAGCCCCTTGCGTTCAGCCTGAATGATCGTCTGCGCGACTTGTAGGTCCATCCCGGCGGTCAGCCGGTTGTCGAAATAGCCTCGGCTGGTATTCAACCCTGCCAGGACGGCGGGCATGGCAGTGATCAGGGCGATGATCCCTGCCCAGAACATGCGCTCGCTCCACGCCGCATTTGTGCAACGCGCGCCGAACAAGCACGAGATGCTGACGATGATGAAAAGGCCCAGATCGACGAGCAGGACGATGCCGAGGAAACGGCCAATACTCACTAACGCTTTTTTGACTTTCTCCACAGGTGCGCCTCCCCAGTTTCTTGTCTGATCAATTCTCTCATTATATATCGAGAGACAAAGAGTACCAGATACAATTTTCGTAACTATTCAGGTGGGGCGCACTTTTACGCCTGCAATGACAGTAGGAAACGCAAAAAGTGCCGTTTTGGGTTCAGCTAAGTGCGCCCCACCTAAAGGCTGAATAGTTACCAATTTTCTAGTTGGATGACGGCTGGTGATTGTAGCGCGCGAGGGCGTGATTCAGAATTTCGTTGACGAACTCCTGGTACGTCTCCCCGGCCACTTCCGCCGACCGCGCGAACCAGTAGCTCGCATCGATGCCGGCGATGGGATTGAGTTCGAGCACGTACAACGCGCCTGCCGCATCCAGCCGCATCTCCATGCGACACCAATCCCGGCAGCCCAACGCCTGGTACGCGCGCAGCGCCGTCTGCTCGATGGCCGCCTGAAGCTCAGGCGTGACGTTGGCCGGACAGATGGATTGGTGTGGGATTTTTAGTGTGAAGCCGCCCCACAACTCGGGGAAGCGCGCGATGACTGCCGGGTCCGGCTCGAAGAGCACGATCCCGCGCGGCTGCGAGAAAACGACCTCGGTGATCGGCAAGGGATGCGGCGGCCGGTTGCCCAGGATACCGATGGTGAATTCCCGTCCTTCGATGAATTCTTCGACGAGAGCCGGCTCGTGGTAGGTGTCGATGAGATACGCAACCTGCCGCCGGAGCGCGGTTTCGTCATCCACTACCGAATTCTCGGACAACCCTATGCTCGATCCTTCTTCCAGTAACTTGGCGATCAGCGGGAAGCGCAGTTCCGGGTCCAGAGGCGCATCGGGGTGCTCCATTACCTGGAAGCGTGGGGTGGGGATGCCATAGTGCAGCAGAATTTCCTTCGCGCGCGCCTTGTTCAGGCATAGCGCCAGAGTCAGCGGTCCCGACCCGGTGTAGGGCAGTCTCAACATCTCACAAACGGCCGGGATGTAGGATTCGCGACTCTCGCCATGCCGTCCTTCGGCGATGTTGAACACGATGTCCGGCGCGGCAGCTTTCAATTGCGGCGCGATGGTCTCGTCGGATTCCAACAGGATGACGGTGTGCCCGGCGCTTTCGAGCGCGGCTTGCAAGCCCGCTATGGTTTCCTCGGAATCGTATTCGGCCAGGATATCGATGGGAAGTCCGTTCAATTGTTCGGGGTGGATGAGATTATATACCAGCGCAACTTTTACCATCTTACTCTCCTTTTTCTGCTATATTATTTTGAAACCAGGTGCAAAGCACTTTAGTTTACCTGAAAATGGCGTATTGCCTAGTTCATATTCGTACTCATGCTATAATGTTTTCGCTCTGAAACCTTCGTGGTCAGTTGGCGTAATCTAAACTGTTAGGGGACCGTGGGCCGTCTTCAGCGGCGAAGAAATCGTTTACGATGCGAACGCGCGAGGTTATATCCGGCAAAGAGGACCGTAGGTGAGGCTGAGTGATGAGGAGGATCAGTAGATGAACAAACAACCGATATCGCGGCGAAATTTCCTGAAAATCGCGGGCTTTGCGTTCGGCGGGACGGCGTTGGCGTGTTCCGGGGTGGGCTTTCTGGCGACCCGGCAGCCGGACGTCGAGCTTATCACGCCCCAGGCCGAAGCTTTCTTCGCCGGCAAAATGGAACTGGCGAAGCTTTCATTCCTGGACCGTATGATCGTCGAAGCGATGAAAGGTCAGGATCAAGACCTGCGCGACTGGGACACGGTCCGCGCGTGGGCGCGGGAGATTGCGAATGTCTGACACAGCCGAAAAACCGATCTCCTCGAATCGCTTCTTGATCACCGCGGCCTGGATCATTATGCTCGTGGTCAGCATCCTGCCCAATGCGCTGTTGCACGAATTGGCCGGGGACGTTCCTGCGTGGCTGGGGTGGGCCAAGATCGGTCTGTTGGCGGGATTGGCTGTGGTAACGCTGTTCTGGCAAGCGTTGCGTCCACTGCGCAACTTCATCCTGCTCCTGCTGGCGATTTTCGGCTTCGAGATGGTGGTGGGCCGGTTGACCGGCTCCGCGCTGTGGCAAGGCTGGTTCGGCGGGGCGGATGCGCCCTTTACGTCGAGTATGTTGGGCGCGCAGTTGGGGCGGCTGATCGTCTCTCTGCTGATGATTGGCGCGCTGTTGCTCCTCGGCTACCGGCGCACCGACTTCTTCCTTATGCGCGGGCAGCTCGATGCGCCCAGCGCGCCCGAGCGCTGGCTCGGTATCTCCAAGTCTGAGCCGTGGACCAAATTCGGCGGGCAGTTTGCCCTCTACATCAGCTTGGGGACGCTGCTCTTCCTTATCCTCGGCGGACGGCCAACCCCGGCGGCATTGCTTGGCGCATTACCGGCGCTCCCGGCGGCGCTGCTCTTCGCTGCGATGAACGCGTTTAGCGAGGAAATTACCTACCGTGCATCCTTACTTGCCGGCCTGGAACACGTTATCGGACCGCAGCGGGCATTGTGGCTTACGGCGGTGTTTTTCGGCCTGGGGCATTATTTTGGCGTGCCTTACGGCGTCATCGGCGTGCTGCTGGCGAGCTTCCTCGGCTGGATGATGGGCAAGGCGATGCTCGAAACGCGCGGCTTCTTCTGGGCCTGGTTCATCCACTTCTTGCAGGATGTGTTGATTTTCTCGTTCATGGCGATTGGCTCGATCACGCCGGGCGGGTAAGCCGAATCACCATACCTGCATCGGATCGATCGATTCATTCT
>MTKY01047838.1_pt1 | contig 23312 bp, 18 predicted proteins | sample 1042731 | NCBI WGS metagenome assembly MTKY01 (sample SAMN06212206, study PRJNA360538) | anaerobic digester metagenome | biome: Wastewater treatment plant; material: sludge; isolation source: anaerobic digester fed with sludge from wastewater treatment plant | place: Denmark: WWTP Soeholt ... | reverse complement strand
GTTCCTTCGACGGCGGCGTGACCTGGACGACCACCCCGGCTGACCTGGGCGGCGTTGGCACCACCGCTGTTGAGAACTACTGCGTCAGCACCCCGTCAGCCGAGTGTGTAGGCACAGAATTCACCTACGGTGCAGGCGCGTTCGAGCAAGGGCGCAACGTCTCGCAGTTGATCGGCAACAAGGTCACCATCCTTGACCCGCGCTACTCCCCTACCGGCGGTGTGAAGCTCTACTCGACCATCCGCACCGACTGGCTAGATGCCAATGCTGATCTCTTGAACTTCACATCGGACGATGTGTTGCCCTACCCAGACGACGCAGAGCGCGCTCGCGACAAGTTCTTCATGATCTACGAGACCGGCGATAACACCACCGTCGACGTGGGTGAAGCAGTGCCGCTCGACCTGTTCTACAGCCGGGCAACAGTCTGGGGCGATGTCTGGGAGTTGGATCCAGACTATTACGATGAAGCAACCGGCGAAATCGAAGATTATCGCTGGCTCTGGGCTGAGAAAGACCACGAGATTCTCTCTGGTGAAGCATCGATGCTCGCGAATCCAGGTGGTACCTTCATGTACGCTGTCTGGAACCAATGGGAAGAAGAAATCCTGCCCGACGGTCACGAGCTGGTCTTCAACAGCGATATGATCTACCGTCGCTTCATGTATCTCCCGGACGATGCTGAAGCCCTCGCGCTCCCGCCGACCGCCTCCATCCTCTACGTCAGCGCCACCACGGTTGAGCAGCTCGCCGGCGACGTCCTGACCCTGGCCGGCAGCGCGCGTGACTTCAACGCCGGTGGCATCGTGGCCTACAAATGGACATCGGATCTGGATGGCGTGGTGGGCAACGAGCAGGTGCTCAAGATCGCGGCCGCGGATCTCAGCCGCGGGCGGCACACCTTCACCTTCTCCGCGCTGGATGGCAAGGGCCACTGGTCCAGAAGCGCCACCGTCACGGTGAACGTGGTGCAACAGATTTATCGCGTCATGCTCCCTATGGTGATGCGCAGCAAGTAAGTTGTTTCAAGTTTCGAACCTGGTATGGCTGGCCTTTTTTCGAGGCCAGCCATACCCCAAGGAGTTTTCTCGGACCCTTGCGAAGGTTCAGAAACCGTAACTATTCAGCCTTGAGGTGGGACGCACTTAGCTGAACCCAAAACGGCAATTTTTGCGCTTCCTACTGTCATTGCAGGCGTAAAAGTGCGCCCCACCTGAATAGTTACCAGAAACCTTCGCAAGGGTGTAGGCAAATAGAAGAGTGACCGATGAAAGTACAAATACCCGCCAATATTACTTTCGCAGAGCACACACTGCAAGCCGTGACTCCGGTCAGTGACCAGAGCCGGATGCGTGAGGTGCTCAACAATCTTATATTACACCTGCACCCCACCCGCGTGCCCGCCGCCGCGATTCGCTTCACCTACACGTGGAGTCTGGGCGGCATCAGCGCCCTGCTGGCCGTGCTGCTGGCAGTGACCGGCGTGCTGCTGATGTTCCGCTACGAACCGACACTCGATCGCGCTTACATCAGCATCCAACTCCTGGAGACGCAGGTCGCCTTCGGTTCCCTCGTCCGCGGGCTGCACCACTGGTCCGCCAACCTTCTCGTCATCACCGTCTTCCTGCACATGTTCCGCGTCTTCTTCACCGGCGGCTTCAAACAAAAGCGCGCGTTCAACTGGGTCATCGGGCTGGTGCTGCTTGTGCTGGTGCTCGTCTTCAACTTCACCGGCTACTTGCTGCCCTGGGATCAGTTGGCGTACTGGGCCGTCACCGTCAGCAGCAGCCTGCTCAGCTATATCCCGCTCATCGGAGCGCCCCTCAGCAACACGGCGCTCGGTGGGCGTGAAGTGGGGCAGGTGGCGCTGAGCAACTTCTACGCGCTGCACGTCGCGGGGCTGCCGGCGTTCTCGCTTATCCTCCTGGCTTACCACTTCTGGCGGGTCCGCAAGGACGGCGGCATTTCGCAGCCGCTGCTGCCCGAAGGCGAGAAGCCGGCGCGCGTGACGACGATCCCGAACCTGGTGCGCCGTGAAGTCGCGGTCGGCGCGGTCGTGCTCGCCGGGATGCTCGTGTGGGCGATGTTCGTCCCCGCGCCGCTCGGCCCAATCGCCAATCCGCTGCACTCGCCGAACCCGGCCAAGGCGGCGTGGTATCTGGGCGGCATCCAGGAGCTGCTCCTGCACATCGAGACGCGCGCGGCGATGCTCCTGGTCGCCATCCTGTTCGCCGGCATCGCGCTGATTCCCGCCATCGACCGGCACGACGCCAACATCGGCATCTACTTCCGCTCGAAGGTGGGACGCCGCGCGGCGCTCATCGCCGCGCTGTTGAGCCTGGACCTTTTGCCGCTGCTGATCATCGCCGATGAAGCGTGGCCCGGCTTTTCGTCGCTGCTGCCCGCGTGGTCGCCGTTCGTTTCGAATGGGCTTATTCCATTAGGGTTGATACTCATCGGGTTGTTCGTGATTTATATGCTGATCCGGCTCGTCCTCAAAGCCAATCGCAGCGAGGCGCTGACCGGTTTGTTCGCGTTTGTGATGATGAGTTTTATCGTCCTCACCATCACCTGCGCGTTCTTCCGCGGCCCCAACATGGCGTTGGTGCTGCCGTTTTAATGGGAGGAATTCAATGAACACAGAGAACCCCGAACTCTTAGAACAACCCGAAGAAACAGAACACAAGCAGCCCGGTCCAACGTGCAAGCTCCCTGGTAAGGGAACGATGAGCCGCCGCGACTTTTTGGGCATGGGACTCAACGTCCTGGGTGCGCTGGCTTTCTTGGAGATCGGCGGCGTGAGCCTGTTCTACCTGCAATCGCGCAACCAGGAAGGGCAATATGGCGGCATCGTCACGGCGGGTGCGGTGGATAGCTTCCAGCCCGGCACCGTGACCGAGTTCACCGACGGGCATTTCTTCCTGATCCGCTCGGCGGACGGGGGTTTCCTCGCCGTCCACAGCCGCTGCCCGCACCTGGGCTGCACGGTGATGTGGGTGCCGGAAGCCAACCGCTTCCTCTGCCCGTGTCACGCCGCGCATTTCGACGCGCACGGCAATTTCGAGGGGCCGCCGGTGCCGCGGTCAATGGATATTTTTACAGTGAGCATCGAAAAGGGTATGGTGAAAGTTGATACGACACAGCTCCACCAGCGCCAGAACTTCAGCCCGGATCAACTGGTGTTTGCGTAAAAGGCAGGCTACCGATGAAAATCTATAACGCTCTCGCCTTGATCGCCTTGCTGGCCGTTATCGCACTGGTGCCGTTCTACGCAGTGCGCGAATCGGCGCGGATGGAAACCGCGCAAGTGGCCCTGAACCAGGAACGGGTGCGCGCCGCTGCGGCGCTCTATCTGGAAGACTGCGCTGCTTGCCACGGGGCCTCCGGAGAGGGTCTCGGGGCGATGCCCGCGCTGAACAACCCGGCCTTCGCGCAAGCCGAAGCCGGCAAGCTGTTCAACGCTATCGCCGGCGCTTCTCACGGTTCGGGGATGGTGGCCTGGCACATGGCCGAAGGCGGCATCCTGACCACCTACGAAGTCGAAAGCCTGGTCACGCTGATCCGCAAGGCGGATTGGCAGACCGTCAGCACCATGGCCGCCGGATGGACAACGGAGCAAACCACGCCTAAACTCGCCAGTACCGATCTGGCGGAAATCGACACGATGAGCGGTGACCCGCACGAGTGCCGGGCCTGTCACGAAGAACCGGCCGTCCACGCCGACCGCTTCGGCATAAACTGCTCGCGCTGTCACAATCTCGAAGCCTGGAAGCCGGCGTTGTTGAACCGCCACACTTTTGCGCTCGATCACGGCGGGGAAGGGAAAGTAGCCTGCGAGACCTGCCACACCGCCACGTACTCCGAGCACACCTGCTACGGCTGTCACGATCACACCGCAGCGGATATGGAAACGGTGCATGCTGAACTCGCGATCGACGAGATCGCCAATTGTGTCTCGTGCCATCCGACCGGAGAGGCTGGTGAAGGCAACATTTATTGGAGCGCCAGCGCCACGCCGCCGGTTCCCGATGGGGTTCTGGTCAGCCGGAAGCCGTAAACAACCCGCCATACGGAGGTTAGCCAAATGCAATTCTTGAAAAAGTTTATGCGCACAAAGTTTTTCCGCATCAGCTTTATCGCCGGCGTATTGGTAGCAGGCGCGCTGGTGTATCTGCACTTCGCCGGGTATCTGGGGCCGTTTCTTAGCCCAGGTCCCATATCGGCAGCGCAGGGAGAAGGCAAAGCGATCAATGGCTACCACTCCCACGCCGAGTTTGAGCGGGAGTGTTTGCACTGCCACCAGCCGATCCACTGCCTTTCGGCCAGCCGCTGCCAGGAATGTCACCTCGAAGTGGCCGAACAGCGCGAGAACACCGAGGGCCTGCACGGCTTGCTGGCGGGTACGGATCGCTGCCAGACCTGCCACCAGGAACACAACGGGCGTGAAGCGGAGTTAACCGACGTACCTATGCTCAACATCGACCACCTGGCGCTCACCGGTTTTAGCCTGGAACACCATCAAACGGATTACGCGGGCAATCCGCTCACCTGCGACAGCTGCCACGGTCACGCGGAACGCTTCTCCGCGACGGATATGGCCTGCGCCACCTGCCACCTGGAGGACGACCCGGTCTTTGCGGCCGATCACAGCCAGCGCTTTGGCGGTGAATGTCTCATCTGCCACGACGGGGTGGACCGGATGCGCAACTTCAACCACGCGACCGTGTTCGTCCGCGAGGGCAAACACGCCGAACTCACGTGCGAGCAATGCCACGCCGAGCGGGTGTTCGCCGGGATGACCGACGACTGCGCGGGCTGTCACACCGAGCCGGATGTTCACGCCGGGCATTTCGGCACGGACTGCGTACGCTGTCACGTCTCCACGGGCTGGCTTCCCGCGCAGTTGACGCAACACACATTCAAGCTCGACCATGGCGACGAAGGGCAACTGGAATGCACGGCCTGTCACGTAACGAACTACACCACCTACGCCTGCAATACCTGCCACGCCGATAGCGAAATGCAGACCGCGCACATGGCCGAAAACGTCATCACGGCGAATGAAAGCCTGGCCGGCGGCCAGTGCGGGGAATGTCATCCCACCGGCATAGCCGGTGAGGCCGATGCCGCGCGCAATACGGCTAACGCTTCAAAATAGTGCATTTCACAGAAGCGACGGAAGGAGGTAAGGATATGAAAAAATTCCTTGTCATCTTTATAGCAATCAACGTTGTCCTCGGGGCGCTGGCGGTAGGGGGGCTGGTCGGGACAATTTACCTGGCCGAATCGCGGCCATTCGACTACACCAGTCCACTCTACGGCATCCAGATGCGGGCGGAGACATTGCGGCTGCGCCTCAGCCGCGACGAAGCCCGCCACGCGGAGTTCGCGCTGAAGCTGGTGGATCGCCGTTTGGCCGATCTGTCACGCGCGCCGGATGAAGCCGCAATCAGTGCAGCCGCGACTGCCGTACAGCTAAGCCTCGACGAAGCCATCCGCGCCATCGGTGCTGCGCCACAGGAAAATCAAGAGGCGCTCTTCGCGCGTCTCGATCAACTGCTCGTCCAGGCCAATATCATTGTCAAGGGACTGCTTTCCAACCGGAACAATGCTCAAGTTCTGACCCTGAGCGCGCGGCTGGCCGAATTGCAAAAGGTCGACACCCGTGAGGAACTGGTGGCCCTGGCGCCCCCCGCTCCCTCCATTGCCGCCGAGATCATCCCCTTCCTCAGCAAAGAAATCGATCACAGCGGCTATCTCCTGGAGGGCGCGCACGCCGACCTGGCCTGTGAATCCTGTCACACCGACGGCAAGTACAAAGGCACGGCTCGTGAATGTACTGACTGTCACAAAACGCCCACCTCCGGCGTCTACGCCAAGCACTTCGCCGGCGAGTGCGTGGGGTGTCACACGCTCGAGGATTGGACGCCCTATAAGTTCAACCACGTCGCTATCGTGGAATGTGAATCCTGTCACATGAAGGACCGCCCGGTGGCGCACTACGACCCACCCGACAGGAGCATCAAATACCTGGCGGCTGTCCGTCTCCAACCGCTCAAAGTGATGCCCACCCCCACCGCTATGAACGGGGAAGAGGCGTATACTGACACCTGCACGCGCTGTCACTCCGACACCACGGACTGGAATGTGGTGCAGTTCGATCACTTCGGATTCACCAGTTGCGCCACCTGCCACCAGGAGAAAGACGCGCCGGCCGATCACTACACCGGGCAGTGCTCCAACTGTCACAATACAGCCGCCTGGGCAGATGCCTGGTTCAACCACACCGGCTTCACCAAGTGCGCAACGTGTCACACTGCCGAAACACCCGCCGCTCACTACCCAGGCTACGCCTGCGCTACCTGCCACACCCCGACCCAATGGAAGCCGGCCACGTTCACGCACAAAGGCACCGAGAATTGCGTCGACTGTCACGCCGTAGACACACCGATCGCCCACTATGCGGGGCAGTGCTCCACCTGTCACACCACCGCGGATTGGCAAACGATCACCTTCGATCATGCGAGGGCGGGTGACTGTCTGCAATGCCATCAGGCGCCTTCCGGCCACTGGCAAAACGGGTGTACAAATTGTCACAACACCACCAACTGGCATGAGGTCAATTTCAGCCATAACGGACTGGATAACTGTCTCTCCTGTCACAGCAAGAGCGACCACTACGGCGGGCAGTGCTCGGACTGTCACAACACCTCCGGCTGGGGTAATGCATCCTTCAACCACAATGGGTTAACCAACTGCCTCTCTTGCCACAGCAAGAGCGACCACTACGGCGGGCAGTGCTCGAACTGTCACAATACCAGCAATTGGTGGGACGTGCGCTTCGATCACGGCGGGCTAACCACCTGCGCGGCCTGCCACGCCGATGATGTGCAGACGGCTCACTATCCCGGCAGTTGTGAGACCTGTCACAGCACCAGTGGATGGGCGGACGTATCCTACGATCATAAAACCGTGCGGCCCTGCCTAGATTGTCACAGCGATGTTTTGCCGCCCAACCACTACTCCGGTGACTGCACACTCTGTCACAACACAGAAGACTGGACCGAAATCGAGTTTGACCACATCGGCGCCATCAAGTGCACCAGTTGTCACGAAAAAGACGTCCCGCTGAAGGACCATAAGTACGATGACGAGTGTTCGGAATGTCACACCACCGTCAGTTGGGCGTTCGTACACCAGGGGTTGGACAGCACGTGCAGTTCGTGCCACACCATCACCGGGCACTGGCCAGGGGAATGTAACAAGTGTCACCTGAGCGTGGAGGATTGGGAGATCTACAAGTTCGACCACACCGGCTACAACGACTGCAAATCCTGTCACCCACGGCCGGCCGGACATCCGCGCGGGCAATGCTCCAAGTGTCACACCACCGACGACTGGACGCCCACGAACGGGTCGTCATTGCCGGATGAGGCAGTCGGGCCCAACATCGTCACCGAAGCGCCCCAACGACCCGCGCAGGAAACACCGCCTGAAGCACCCGCCGCTCCGGTGACCATAGTAGCGCCGAGCCGTTAGGCGATATAGTCATCCACAGACGGAGAACGTTCGATCTCGCCCCCCTTCCTGCACTGGAAGGGGGGCTAACTTTTCCCTGTTACTTTTTTCGCCTAACGACGACGTACTCCATATATGCGCCTTGCGAACACACTGAAGATGCCATCTGCAAGGCCGGGGAAGTGGTTGCGCGTTATGGTAACAGAAGCATTGAATACAACAGACTTAATCACTGCAGCGCAAAAAGGCAGTCTGGACGCCTTCAACGCGCTGGTGCTGGCCTATCAAAGCCAGGTCTATAACCTGGCGCGCTACCTCCTGCGCGATGACGCCGCCGATGACGCAACGCAGGAAGCGTTTATCGCCGCTTACCGCGCTTTGCGTGACTTTCGCGGCGGTTCCTTTCGCGCGTGGCTCATGCGCATCGTCACCAACGCCTGCTATGACCAGCTACGCCTCCAGAAACGCCGCCCCACCGTCTCGTGGGACGAATTCGAAGACCTGAACGAGGAGGCCAATCCCTATCTGGTGGATCACGGGGAATCGCCGGAGGAGCACCTGCAGCGCGGGGAACTCGGCGCGCTGTTAGAGCGCGTGATGGCTGGTTTGCCGCAAGATCAACGCATGGTGCTCCTGTTGGTGGATCGATTCGGCTACGCTTACGAAGAAGTCGCGCAGGTGTTGAACATGCGTATGGGCACAGTCAAATCGCGGCTCTATCGCGCCCGCAGCCGTATGCGGCAAGCACTGCTCACAGAACAAGACCTGCTCCCCGCGCGGTATCGGATGATAGCACTTGAGGGAACAGCTTAAGAAAATGTACACGGATTTCACGGATCCTATGGATGTTTTCCTGAAGGAATCTGTGTTTTCCGTGTTCATCCGTGTACCTACGGGGCTACACTCAAGGGTATGACTGCGGCCCCCTCTGTTGCAGAGGCCCCCTCTGTTGCAGAGGCCCCCTCTGTTGCAGAGGCATCCTCTGCCACCGTGGCTTCAGCGTAGAACGGCAACCGCCCGGCAGCGTCATAGAACCCAACGCGCAAAGCGTACGTTCCCGCCGGGATGCCCGGCAACGGGTGCACGTCGGCGATGATTTCCCCGGCAACCCAGGTGTATGTCGGCTTCGCGCCGAGCGCCGGCCAGCCATCATGCTGCGCGCCGAGCGGCGCAGGCGCATCTGGCGGTGTCACGTGGACGAAGACTGTGTATGGCGCATCGCCGGTCTCGCCGGCGCGCCAGTAGAGTGTGACAGTGAATGGCCTTCCCGCGCGTAGGTCCGGTTCCACCACATATCCTATCAGTTCGGCAAATCCCGGCCCAAAGTCCCCAGAAGCGTCCAGAATGCCCTCAGGTGGCGCAAATGTGCGATCAGCGATAATCGTAACCTCCGGCCCGCTCCAGGCTGTCAGAAACAATCCTGATGCGTCAGCAAGCCGCACTTCCAACGGCGCGCGCGTGTCTAACGCACGGCAGCCTATGGGCAGTCGAAACTGCGTGACGAAGCGCGTCCCGGCAGGCAAGGTTCGACTCGCCGATTCAGCCGCGATAGGTAATGCCAGCCGGTGTTGTTCGACTGCCACCTCGACACGCAGCTCATGCTCTGTTTCGACAAGGCTCTCCCAATAAAGCCATCCTTCGACAATTTCGCATGGTTGTGCTAGATCCCGTTCAATCCACAGGCCCACCAGACGCAGCGGCACTTCCTGCTGTGGCCGGTCACCGACCGTGCCACCCAACGTTTCGACGTCCAGGACTGCCTCCGGCACAACCGGCAGCGCAGCAGCCGGCGCTATCGTGATCGGCTGCAACGTCACCGTGGCTTCATCCTGCCCGGCAACGTACACGGTGAGGGTAGGCGTGTAGACGCCCGGCGGCGTCCAGGCATCGGGCGGCAGCGCGTAACGGCCCAGGACAGGCGTTTCGGCCGGCCAACGCAAAGGACGGTAGTCGCCGCTGGCCGGCGTGCCATTGAAGCGCCCCCATTCGTCGCCGCGCGCGTCCAGGAGGCGTAACACTACCTGGTAGAAGCGATCGCCAAGGCGCTCCGGGTCACCGGCAGTCCAGAAGGCCCACACATCCAGTGGCGTTCCCGCGGGCTGTGGCGCTTCCGGCAGTCGATAGCCCCACAACGTCAGGCCGGGGAGTGTGGCCTGCAGCGGCTGTGCGGTGAGTGACGGTTCGGCAGGAAAGTTAGCGCGGCGCTCCAGGACAAAGTGACGCAATCTCAGGCCGTGAAACTGCGGCATTGGCATCTCCGGGCCGAGCGTCCCCAGCAAGGCGGGCACGACGCCGGTCGGATCGGTGACGTTGTCCAGCCAGGTGACGAGCCACACGCTGGCGGTATCCCTGAGTCCGGCGTTGAGCATGGGCGCGGCATCCCCGTAGCGCAGCACGTGGTTCACGTCCAGGAGTTCGTCGTTGGGCAGTGGCAGCAAACCTTCAAATCCCGCGTAGTACGCCCAGGCCGGAAAGACAGAGCCGGTCTCGACAATAATAACATCGTCAGGCGTACGGTGTTCAAGAACATAGCGAGCGACGCTGCGCCAGTCTTCGCGCGCGTAAGCCGGGGCGATGAGCAGGTTCAGGTCGGCGCGCAAGGCCACAACGACAAAGAGCAGGCTGCACACACCGAGCAAGGCGTTGGCGAACAGACGCGCCCGCCGGGAGCGAAATGTTTGCGCCATCCCCCATCCAACCGCTAGCGCCAACACTGGCAACGGAGCCAGAAATGTGGCATGGCGAGTGCCCCATTTCGGCAAACTGCGGAAAGTCAGCGCCATCGCGATCACAGGGAGCACATACAGCAGAGGATACAATCCCGCATGAGGACGGCGTCGAGCCAGCAGAAGCACCGGGAGCGTCGCCAGCAGAAGGAGACCGCTTATGGCCACATGCGAGGTGAGTGACCAATATTCGGACACCGTCATCCCGGCAATCGTGATGCGCAAGAATTCGGCGATGGGCAGATGTCCGGCCCAGTAGGTGGCATTGACATCCAGGCTGTGCAGTGCGCCAATCACCCAGGGCAGAAACAAGACGCCAGCCGCGAGCGTCGGCCAGAACATGTCCCACATCCAGGCACGCACAACAGGCCACGGACGGCGCAGTAGCACAACGAGCGCGAAGAGCGCCTGCCCGATGAGCCAGAAAGCGGAGAGCGTCAACGTAGCGAGCGCGCCGAACAGCGCGCCACCCCACAGCCAGGCCCACCGACGACGAAGGGAGGAAGTGCGGGCGTACAACGTCTCGATCAACGCCACGCCGGCGAGCAATGTCCAGGCGATGAACGGGCCGTACATGCGCATCTCCCGCGCCGCCCAAAGCAGGGGTGTGGCGAGCGCGCCGAGCAAAAGTGCCCAGGTCGCGGCGGCACGCTGACCGGTCAAGCGGCGGGCGATGCGGGCCAGCGCAGCCAGAGTAAGCAGTCCGAAGAGGACGGAAAGGAATCGCAGGGCGAACTCGCTGCTTCCGGCGAGCGGTTGCCACACGCGCAGCAGCAGATAGGACAGCGGCGGGATCAACTCACGTGTACTCAACGACAACATCTCACCTAACGGCAGCCGGGTCACCCACCACAGATACGCCTCGTCATACCACAGGCTCGGCCCGCCGAGGTTCCACACGCGCAGCGCAAACGCGCCGAGCAATAGGATTATGACAGGCAGGGGGGCAAAATGGGCTTCACGCGGATCACAATCCGCGTCTTGTGGAGCGTCGGATTGCGATCCGACGCAAGCGCGAAATTTCGGTAAGGAGTGATGCTGGCTCACCGCGTCAATTCACCGCGCAGATTCATCTGCATTTGTTGTTTGACAAAGTCGCTGCCTACGGCAGCTTCAAGGCTGAACAGGTAGAACAGCTTCGCCAGCGCCGCTTCCACGGTCATATCGAAGCCGCTCACCACGCCGATCCTCGCCAACGCCGAGCCGGTCGCGTAGCCTTCCAGGTCCACCGTCCCCTTGAGGCATTGCGTGCAATCCACGATCACGACGCCGCGAGCGATGGCGTCTTCCAGCACCGCCATAAACGCGCGGTTGTTGACCGGGCCGTTCCCCACCCCATAAGTTTCCAGAATTAGCCCTTGCAACGGCGGGCGCAGTGCGTTGGCAATGAAATCTGAGGTCATACCCGGAAAAAGCCGCAGCGTCCCCACATGCGCCGCGCCGATAGACTGAACGCCAAGTAGGCCTGGGGCCGGCAGCGGCAGGATGTTCTCCCAATGCACGTCGATATGGATGCCCACCGTTCCCAGCGGCGGGTAATTGGGCGAGTCGAACGCCTCGAAGCCGACCGCGTCGACCTTCACAGCGCGGCAGCCGCGCAGCAGCTTGTCGCCGAAATAGAGGCATACTTCGGGGATGGCGTAAGCGGCGGCGATCTGCATCACGGTGATGAGGTTCTCGCGCGCGTCGTTGCGGACCTCCCACAGCGGCAGTTGTGATCCGGTGAGGATCACCGGCTTCGCCAGACCGTGCAACATAAACGGCAACGCCGACGCCGTGTAGGCCATCGTGTCCGTTCCATGCAGGACGACAAAGCCGTCGTAATCAGCGTAGTGCGTTGCGATGTCTTGCGCGATCTTGAGCCAATCGGCGGGCGTCATGTTGGATGAATCCAGGAGCGGATCGTACTCGTGGATGTCGTAATCGGGCATGGCAGGATCGCGCAGTTCCGGCATCGCCGCCAGTTGCGCGGCGAGGTAGCCGGGCGCCGGCGCGTATCCTTCCGCTGTCGGCTGCATACCGATGGTCCCACCTGTGTAAACGATGTAAACCCGTTTCTTCACAATGCCTTCTTATTTTTTGTCAGCAGATTAAGCAGATTTAGCGGATTTTTGTTTGCACGCAGTAAAAAAATCTGCTTCATCTGCTTAATCTGCTGATTGAACTATTGCTCGCCCGGCATGCCTAACGCCTGCGCCACGAACGCCCACATGTCGGCGCGCTCGGCGATGAGGACGGCAGTGGGCTTCCCCGGCCCATGCCCGGCGTGCGTCTGGATGCGGATGAGCACCGGTGCGTCACCTTGCTGCGCGGCCTGGAGCGCCGCCGCGAATTTGTACGAGTGCGCGGGCATCACCCGGTCATCGTGGTCGCCGGTGAGGATGAGCGTAGGCGGGTAGGACGCTGGTTTGGCGTTGTGCAGCGGCGAGTAGGCGTAGAGCGTCTTGAATTGTTCCGGATCGTCGGCGCAGCCGTAGTCACTCACCCACGCCCAGCCGATGGTGAACTTGTGGAAGCGCAGCATGTCCATCACGCCCACCGTGGGCAGCGCCGCGCCGAAGAGATCGGGGCGCTGGGTGAGACACGCGCCCACAAGCAGGCCGCCGTTGGAACGTCCTTCGATCACGAGTTTGGGTGTGGAGGTGATCTTCTCCTCGATCAGATACTCAGCGCAGGCGATGAAATCATCGAAAACGTTCTGCTTCTTGTGGACCGTGCCCGCCTCGTGCCACGCCTCGCCGTACTCCGCGCCGCCGCGGATGTTGCCGACCGCCAGCACACCGCCCATCTCCAGCCACACCAGTCGCCACACCATAAAGACCGGCGGCTGCGCCAGGTTGAATCCGCCATAGCCGTAGAGCAGCGTGGGGTTTTGGCCGTCCTTGTGCCAGTCGCGGCGATGAACGAGGAACATCGGCACTTGCGTCCCGTCCTTGCTAGTGACGAAGACCTGTTCCGTCTCGTAAGCCGTCGCATCGAAATCGAGGTTCGGCGCAGCCAGCGCCTCACTCGCGGCGTGGTCGAAATCGTAGCAGTAGACCGTCGGTGGGTAGAGGAACGAGTGGAAGGTGTAGAACAGTTCCACGTCCTCACGGCGACCGTGGACTTCCAGTAGCGAGCCTGGCGTCGGCAAGGGGATTTCGCCGCGCGGCGCGCCGTCCAATCCAAAACGCAGCAGTTGGTGGTGCGCGTTGTGCAAATAACGCGCCACGAACTCGCCGTGGGCCAGCGTCACATCTTCGAGCGTGTCGGCAGCTTCGGGGATCAACGTCTGCCAGTGCTCCCGTGCCGGGCGTTCAACATCGATGACGAGCACTTGCCCGCGCGGGGCGTGAAAGTCGGTGAGGAAGTAGAATTCGGAGCCGGTATTGCCGATGAAGTTGAAACGGGCATCGAACGTCGGGATCAGCTCCACGAACTCGCCGTCGGGCAGCGGTTTGTAGAAGACGCAGTTGCGCCGGTCCGTGCCCTGCGAGACGAGCAACACCAGATAACGCCCATCGTCGGTGACTTCAGTGTAGAATCCCCATTCCTTGTGATCCGGGCGCTCGTAGACGAGCACATCCTCCGCCTGCGACGTATTGAGGCGGTGCAGGTAGACTTTCTTGTGATAGTTCGTTCCGGCGTACTCCGTTCCTGCTTCCGGCACGGTATAGCGCCCATAGAAGAAGCCGCTGCTATCCGGCAGCCACGAAGCCTCGCAGAACTTGCTCCATGCCACCACGTCCGGTAAATCCATGCCGGTTTCGATGTTGCGCACGCGCCACGTCTTCCAATCCGAGCCGCTGGCGCTCACGGCGTAGGCCAGCCATTGCCCGTCCCCACTCACATCGACGCCGGTCAGCGCGACTGTGCCATCGTCGGACAATGTGTTGGGATCGAGCAGCACGCGGCCCTCGTCGCCGGGTGTCGCCATCACATAGAGCACGTCCTGGTTTTGCAGACCGCTATTGCGGAACTGGAACGTGCGCCCGCCACGCTTGAACGGCGCGCCGAACCTGGGGAAGTTCCACAGCTCAGTCAGCCGCGCGCGAATCGTCTCGCGGCCCGGAATCTGTTCCAGGTAAGAGAACGTCAGCGCATTCTGCGCCTCGATCCACGCCTGCGTCTCCGGCGCGTTCAAGTCTTCCAACCAGCGGTAGGGATCGGGAACGAGCGTCCCGCGGTAGTCATCTACTTGTTCGACGGTGTGTGTCGCAGGATAACGCAATTTCGTCATTGTGCGTGCCTCCGGGAAAAGATAGAGTCAGTAAACTGATTCAGCCAAAGTATACGTGCATCTGGGAAACTGAAAAGCCTCCACATTTCAAGAGAGCGTAAGCATATTGACCACCTGCCTAGACGTGCTACAATCTAGATATGCCGGCAAAGCCCCAACGACATGACTTATAACTATCTGACGAACAAAGACCATTTTCGGAGGTCACAATGCCAAAGGGAAAGAAGAATCAAACCGCTGAAAGTCCAAAAGAAGCCGCAGTGGAAGAGCCTGCCGCGCCGAAGGTCAAGACCGCCAGCGCGCCCCCAGTCCCACCCAAGAAGGAGAACGGCAAACAGCCGCCCAAAAAACTCAAACGGGAGACCTACGAAGAAGAACTGCGCAAACTCCAGGTCGAACTGGTCAAGCTTCACTACTGGATCAAAGAGAAAGGGCTGAAGGTCGTCGTCATCTTCGAGGGGCGCGACGCCGCCGGGAAGGGCGGCGTCATCAAGCGCATCACCGAACGGCTCAATCCCCGCATCTGCCGGGTAGAGGCGCTCGGCACCCCCTCCGACCGGGAGAAGACGCAGTGGTACTTCCAACGCTACGTGGATCGCTTGCCGGCCGCTGGGGAGATGGTGCTCTTCGACCGCAGTTGGTACAATCGCGCGGGCGTGGAGTGGGTGATGGGCTTCTGCACCGAGGAGGAATACCGCGAGTTCCTGCGCTCGTGTCCCGAATTCGAGCGGATGCTGATCCGCTCCGGCATCATCCTCATCAAATACTGGTTCTCCGTGAGCGACGACGAACAGGAGCGCCGCTTCCAGGCCCGCCTCGACGATCCTACCAAGCGCTGGAAGCTCAGTCCGATGGACCTGGAATCGCGCAAGAAGTGGATCGAATACTCCAAGGCCAAGGACGAGATGTTCGCCCACACGGATACCAAGCAATCGCCCTGGTACGTGGTCCACTCCGACGATAAGCGGCGCGCGCACCTCAACTGCATCAGCCACCTGCTCAGCAAAATCCCCTACCAGGATTTGACGCCCGGCTCCATCGACCTGCCGCCGCGCCAGAACGACATCGCCTACGTCCGCCCGCCGATGGAGTACCAGACTTTCGTGCCGGAGAAGTTCTAAAGCCGGTAAATTGGGGTATTTTTGGTTTGCGGGTACGCCCGCAAACCAAAAATACCCCCTGGATACAATGCCACGCAAGATCATTCACCTGGATTTGGACGCGTTCTTCTGCGCGGTGGAGGAACTGCACGATCCCACGCTGCGCGGCAAGCCGTTTGCCGTGGGTGGGCGGCCCGACGAGCGCGGCGTCGTTGCCTCGTGCTCTTACCCCGCGCGGCTGTTCGGCGTCCATTCGGCGATGCCGATGAGCCGCGCGTTGCTGCTCTGCCCGCAGCTTATCGTCGTCCCCGGCCGGCACGGCGTCTACGACGAATACTCGCAGCAGGTGATGGCGCACTGTTACAACCGCACCAATCTGGTCGAGCAAATCTCCATCGACGAGGCGTTTCTCGACGTCAGCGACCTGCGCCCGTCCGCCGAGGGCATCGCCCGCGAACTCCAGGCCGCGATTTGGGATGAACTGGGCCTGCCGTGTTCCTTCGGCGCGGCGACCAACAAGCTCATCGCCAAGATCGCCAACAATGTCGGCAAGGCCGAAAAACGCAGTCTTAGCCCGCCGATGGCGATCAAGGTCGTGCCGCCAGGCGAAGAAGCGGCCTTCCTCGCCCCGTTGCCCATCAACGAGCTGTGGGGTATCGGCCCGAAGATCGCCGCCAGCCTGACCGAGTTAGGGATTACGACCATCGGCGACCTCGCCCGCTGGCCCGAGGCCGATCTGGTGCACCGCTTCGGCAAATCCGGCGCCGATCTCGCGCAGCGCGCTCGCGGGATCGACGACCGCCCCGTGGTCGCCGAGTACGAGGCCAAGTCGTTGAGCCGCGAAACCACCTTCGCGCAGGATGTGAGCGACGTCGCTGTTCTGCGCCGCACGCTGCTACACCTCACCGAGAGCGTGGGACGCCGCCTGCGCCGCGCGCAGCTTCAGGGCAGCACCGTCAAACTCAAGCTGCGCTGGGCCGACTTCACCACCATCACCCGCCAGTGTACACTCCCGGAGCCGGCCGATCAGGATAACGTCATCTACGCCGCCGCGCAGCACCTGTTCGAGCAGGCGTGGCCCAAAGGCAAGCCCGTGCGTCTCATCGGCGTCGGCGTGAGCGCGCTGGGGCCGCCGTTGCAGCAGTTGGGGCTGTGGGAGACGCCCTCGGAGAAGGGCCAGCGCCTGCAAGACGCCCTCGACGCCGTGCGCGATCGCTTTGGGCGCGAGGCGATCAAGCGGGCAAGCGACTTGAGTGAGTAGATGGTAAAAAGTAGACGGAATTTGCCAGGTCCAAAATAATGCATAATCGCGCGTGCTATTTCTGCATCGGGTACCCGATCCGATTTCTTGACAATCCCATAACTGAAGATAATCTTATGGCCATCGAAGGATAAGCACAACCAGCAACCATTCTACACGAGGAGCCAAAAAATGACCAAACGCCCTTACAACAGCCTGTATACCGGCAAACACCTCAATCGCGTCGCCTTTCCAATGGGCGGAATAGGCGCGGGGATGATCTGTTTGGAAGGCGCCGGTGCGCTCTCGCACGTCTCGCTGCGCGGGCACGCGGACGTCTTCAACGAGCCGTTGATGTTCGCCGCTCTCTCTATGACTGTTCCGACGGGATCGCAATCCCGCCGTCTGGCCCGCGTGCTCGAAGGCCCTGTGCCGATGTGGAAAGCCTTCGGCGTACCCGGCGCGGGCAATGGCCTGGGCGGGACAAGTTACGGCCTGCCCCGCTTCGTCGAAGCAAGCTTCGAGGCGCGCTTCCCCTTCGGGACGGTGACGCTGCGCGATCCCAAAATCCCGCTGGACGTGACGCTCACCGGCTGGAGTCCGTTCACGCCGGGCGACGCGGACAGTTCCAGCCTGCCCGTGGCGGCGCTGGAATATCGCTTCGCCAATCCCACCGGCGCGCCCATCGAGGCTGTCTTCTCCTTCCACGCGCGCAACTTTTTCGTGCCGCCCAACGCGCCGCTCGGCGCGGTGCTGGCTGCGGAGGGTGGTTTTACCCTGGCGTTACCCGAAGAGCGCGCCGCCTTCAGCGCCACGGTGGACGATGGCGCTGTCGCCGTCAACTGCGCCTGGTTCCGTGGCGGCTGGTTCGATGCGCCCACCGTCGTCTGGAAGACCATCGCGGAAGGCGCACTGCCTGAAGCGGGGCCTGTAACGGAGGGCGCGCCGAGTCCCGGCGGCAGTCTTTACGTGCCATTGCGCCTGGAACCGGGTGAGACGCGCACTATCCGCTTGCGTCTGGCGTGGCACGCGCCGGAGACCGGGTTGCGCGTGGGCAAGGATCAGGCATGTGGAGACGGTAAGGTATGCGGCTGTGAGCCGGAGACACATATCCCCTGGTACGCAAGCGTCTTCCCGGACATCGATGCGGTCAACGCCTACTGGCGTGCCCACTACGACGAGTTGCGCGCGCGCACGGTAGCCTTCACCGGCTGCTTCTACGATACCACGCTCCCGCCGGAGGTCGTCGAGGCCGTCGCCGCGAACCTCACCATCCTCAAGTCACCCACGGTGCAGCGGCAGACCGACGGCCACTTATGGTGCTGGGAAGGCTGCTGCGATACGCACGGCTGCTGCCACGGCTCGTGTACCCACGTCTGGAACTACGCGCAGGCCATTCCGCACCTGTTTCCCGAATTGGAACGCTCGCTGCGCTACACGGAGTTCTTTGTGGACCAGGACGAGCGCGGCCACCAGACCTTCCGCGCCAACCTGCCCATCCGCCCCGTCGCCCACGATTTCCACGCCGCCGCTGACGGTCAACTGGGCGGCGTGATGAAGGTCTACCGCGAGTGGCGCACCGGCGGCGACGAGCTATGGCTGCGCACATTCTGGCCCAAGGTGAAGCAGAGCCTCGACTATTGCATCGAGACGTGGGATCCCGACCATACCGGAACGCTCGTGGAGCCGCACCACAACACCTACGAATTAGACTTTATACAATAGACACGAGCCGGGACGGGAAGCCGACAGCTAACCGTCGCGGTCTTGTCCGGGTTTACCGTCACCGCCAGACGCAAGTTTTCAAACACCCGTTGCTTATCTTCATCCGTGGCGTCCTCCATCCCCGCCGTGATGTTTTCGTCATATTCTGCCAGCATCACCGCTATTTGTTCATCCGACAGCGCGCCCGCTGCGATTTCGGTTTCCAGTGCGTGGCGTTCTTGGGTGAGGGCTTCATAACGGGCGTTTACTTCGTCTTGGTCGTGTTGTAGTAGTTCACCTACCCGCCCGCGCGCATCTTTCAAAGCGCGTTTGATTTCGCGAGCTTCTCGGTCGGCTTGCTCTAGCAGGGTCAACACGTAAGCCAGGCGCTCTTTCTTCGGTTGTAGGGCGTCCTGTTCTTGCCGTTGGGCTTCTCGTAGGTTGGCTTCGTAGTCAGCGCGCCGGGTCAAAATAGCTTGGGCATACTCCCAGGCGATAGCGTCCAATACGTGGCACTGCACTTCAGACAGCCGACAGCGCCGGTTGCCGTCAATGTCGCGTAGTCCGTTCGCCGCGCAAGAACAGCGATAAGTGCGATACATATACCCACCAACGAGCCGCTTGCCGCTTCCGTGCATCGCGCGTCCACATTCGCCGCAAGTCACCCGACCCGCCAACAGGTAGTTATACTGACGGTTGCGCCGGGCGTGCTTTTTGTTGTACTCTTTGCGCTCTTGCGCCGCTTGCCATACTTCCGCCGATACCAGGGCCGGGACTGGTACTTCAATCATCGGTTCATCCGGGTTATGGTCGCGGGTCTTATCCTCTCTCATTCGTGTTTTGCCCCACGTCCATACACCCTTGTAAGCCGTGCGTGAGAGGATTAAGTTAAGCGTGGCGCTATTCCAGGCGGTATCCGGGCCTTTGCGTGCATAGACACCCGCGCCCGGCGTCTTTACTCCCATTGCGCCCAGGCGCTTGCAGATTGCGTTAAGCGTAAGCGGGCCGCCGTCGCCGTCGCCGGTCGTGTACCATGCAAAGATCGTCTTGACGGTTGCGGCGTCTTGGTTGGGGATAAGTTCGCCTTCTACAAAGTCATAACCGTAAGGCGTTACTACGTGAGAGATAACGCGCCCGCTTTTGGCTTTGCCATCTTTACCCCGCTTCAGGCGTTCTTTTATCTTCAAGCGTTCTTCGCTGCCGATAGCGGATTGAATAGCAAAAAGCAAGTTGTTGGTATTTCCTACTTGCCCCATATCGCAAAAGTGCAGTTCTATCCCGGCTTGCAACCATTGCCGCGCCGTGATAAGCATTTCCACATTATCACGGTATAGCCGGTCTGTCCGGTAGACTATGACGGCATCCGCGCCGCGCAGGTTCAAAAGGGCTTGGAGTCGCCCGCCATCGGGCCGGTTGGCAATCGGCGTTACTCCGCTTATGTCATCCTGGTAGACTCCCACAACCTCAAAGCCGTGGGCGTCGGCATAACGCTTACAGGCTTCTACTTGCGTGGGCAGACTGTAACCACTGTTGGCTTGTTCATCCGTGCTTACCCGTGTATAGATCGCTGCTCTTTTGGTCATCCCGTCACCCCTTTGATTTTACTATGCTAAAATGTTTGTGTCCTTCCCCCTGCCCGCGAACCGTCGTGTCCAGATCGCGGGCAAGTCGGAAAATCACGACCTGCTCCCATTGCCCGGCAGTGTTGCACGTGGGTGTTCTCCGCGGATTGCCGGCGTCAGAAATTCAAGCGCCCGATTGCTCGTTGCTTAGTCTTCCCCTAACACATCCCAGGTTCGCGTCGTCGCCGGTTGCCGCTGCGGGATGTCCCAGGGATATCCGCCATTGTCCGTGAGGACGTTTTGTGGCGCTTGCGGTATCTGCATAATGATCGGCGGTATGGTCATTTGTTGCGGTTCGTTGCGTGGGCGTGTAGATGCTTTGACAGCGACATACCCCAACAGCGCCACAATCGCCAATAGGGGGATACCTGCAATGAGTAACCCCACCACAAGCGCCAACGTTTCAGCACTGAAGCGTGCCGCAATCACAGCGCCGCCGCCGATACCTGCCACGACGAACAACAGCACCACAAAGCGCGTCAAGCGTGCGCCCATCGGCGTTTCGTCTCTGTAGATCACTTCTCTTTCCCGTCTTCGCATCTCGTCACCTCGCTAAAGTTCTACTTCTACCCGACTTCTACTCTCCGACTTGGTGATACTGGGCCGTTTGGGTGGGTAGAAGTTCGGTAGAAGTAGAAGTCAGGCGGTCAATCGCCGCTTGGGTCATGTCCCAGTAATACCCACCCGTGGGCGCGTCATCACCAAACAGAAAACGCAGCGCGCCCGACTTCGCCCCATAGCGTGCGCCGTGGCGTTCCCACCACGGCGCGAGGCGAGCCGTCAGTACGTCAAGATCATCCACGGCCAGCGCGTGGCCGGCGCCGTCACCATTGCCGTCATCCATTGCCGTGGGCAATTCGAGGGCTGGAAGCGCCGTCGGGATCGGTAAGGATAGCAGGGCATCGCGGGTGATGTAAGCCGCCTGGAAACGCAGTATTTCACCCCCTGTCACTGCCACGAAGTCACCCCGCCCCGTCAGTTTGTCCGCCCCGACTCCGCCGCGTCCGGCGGCGATGCGTGAGTCTTCGGGCGATACACAGCGCCCCACCAGGCGCAAAGGGAAGTTCGCCCGCATCAGGCCGGAAAGGATCGCCGCCGAGGGTCGTTGTGTCGCACACACAAGATGTATGCCCGCGCCTCTGCCCCGCTGTGCGATGCGAATAAGCGCCGCCTCCACACCGGCACTCGCCGTCATTACCAGGTCGGCAAGTTCATCTATCACCACAGCGATGCGCGGCAGACTTTCGCCGCGCCGGTCGCGGGCTTCCATCAAGCGGATGACAGATTGCAGGGCTTCGAGGGCTTCCGCGCCTTCTTGCAGCACCCGCCCGCGCAGCACGTGAGACCCAGTGAAGCCGGGCGGAAAGGTGCGCCCCTTCGGGTCAATCGCCAGGATTGACAGCGCCGCCGGGTTATTGCTCAATATCAGACTTGCCGCTAGTGTGCGAAGTAGCACTGACTTTCCACTGCCGGTGGTCCCCGCAATGAGGATGTGCGCCACATCGGGAGAGGACAAGCGCGCCGATAGTGGGACGCCATCCGCCGACAGGCCAAGCACCGCTGTTCCTACGGGAAGCGCCCCAAAGTCATCCAACAGCGACAGAAGGGTGACGGGTTGTGGTTCAGGGTTGGCGAATTCGAGGGCCACGCCATATTTACCCGGCGAGATTTTCACGCTGGAAACCTGTAACGCCATCGCCAGGTCGTCGGCCAGGGCTGCAATCTGTGCCAGACGGATATGTGGCGCGGGTTGCACATCGAAACGGATAACACGCGGGCCGGCACTCCCGCCCGTCACACGGCCAGGCGTTTTGTGCGCCGATAGTACCGCTTCTACCCGGTCGGCTTGTCTTTCAAGATATGGTCTCAAGGATCGCATTTGACACCCCCTTACATAGCCAGCACTTCTACCCCGTCGCCGTTGCGCTTGATTGCGCCTTTGGCTTCCAGTTCCGCCAACTTACCTGACACCCATTGACGGCTTCTTGACACCTGCCGCGCCGCTTCGGTTTGTGTGGCGCGTGGATTGTCAGCATAGAATGACAGTAGACTGTCAAGGACATTGTCAGCTTGCGCTTGGCGTGCTGCGTTTGCCAGTGTCAAGGTGTCAACTTGTGGCGCGTCATCCGCGGCCAGGTTGCCCACAATTGACACATCCGCCGGGCGTGGCGTCGTTACCGCTACCAGCGTTTCACGGCGGAAGGTGTCAAAGGCCTGCTGCCATTCTGTCATCCTGTCATCATAAGTCGACAGATACATACCCACTTCGGCAAACCCTGCGTAAGCGTCGAAGGCTGCCAGGACACCCAGAACGACAGGACCATACAGCTTGACAACTTCTGACCACGTGGCGTTGACACCCAACAGCGCTGCAAATGACAGGATGAAGGCCGCCATTGTCGCCATTGCGCTGATTGCCAGCGCGAGCCAGTCCCAGGCTTCTGCGTTTTTGCGCTTACGGAAGATCTCGATGGTTGCGGATAGCGTCCCCAGCTCCCCGCCGATTGCCAGTGCAAACGAGCCGATAATGACAATCCCGCGCCGGAAGGTCGGCGGTAGGCTTTGCAGTTCTGTGAACGAAAAGGCCAATACCGCAAACGCACAAAAGCCGATGGCTGCTAACACTGACGGGATAAGCAAAGACCACCCGCGTATCCCTAGCATCGCTGGCTTGTCCAAGTAAAAGTCTTGTTCTGTGATTTTCTTTGACATTCTGATGACCCCTTTCTTGTGCTTGATTATTGAGAAACGAAAAGCGCCCTATCCGTCAATTGACAGATAGGGCGCTTTTAGGTATGCCAACAGGCCGCCATGCATATTGCGAGCATGGGGTGCCTATGGTATACTGTGAGTAGCTCCCCGTCAGTCTGCTTGACGGTTGGAGTTAGTCCCTAGATAGCATTGCAGTGCTATCTAGGGACATTCTCATTGTAGGGCGTGTTAAAGTTGGGCGTGCTTGGCTTGGCGTTCTGCAAGCCAGCGTTGCCCATCCTCATAGCGAATTTGCCAGCTACTCCCAAACTTGCGGGCCGGTATACGCCCCTCACGGCATAAGCGCGCCACGTGGGAGAAAGTTACCCCCGCCGCCGTCGCCAAGCTCGAAGCCGTGTAGTCATCCTGTTCGGTTGCCGTTGTCTTGTCGCTCATAGTTCAATTGTACTCCAAACGTTTGTACTTGTCAAG
>MTKY01005008.1_pt1 | contig 23312 bp, 10 predicted proteins | sample 1042731 | NCBI WGS metagenome assembly MTKY01 (sample SAMN06212206, study PRJNA360538) | anaerobic digester metagenome | biome: Wastewater treatment plant; material: sludge; isolation source: anaerobic digester fed with sludge from wastewater treatment plant | place: Denmark: WWTP Soeholt ... | reverse complement strand
CCGAGCCGATCTCGTCGATGGAGATTTCCATCGGCTTGGTCGGATCGGTCTGCCACTTGGATGCTTCGAGCATTTTGCCTTCCACGGAACGGCTCAGGATCACATAGACCAGACCGGCCTTGGTCAGCTTGTCGTACGGATCGTCGTTCACTCCCGTCGTGGCGTTGTAGCTGCCGTTGGGCACGCCCCTGGGCCCGTCAATATCGTCACGGACCCCGAAGGGCGCTTCGCGATCCACGCCCTCGGTATCCAGCACATCCACCGTATCGAACGGGTTGGAATCAAATCTCGGGGTCGCCCCCGGCGCCGCGATCAGCAGGTCATTGTATCCGTCGCCGTCAATGTCTCCGGCATTGGCCATGTTGAACCCGAACAAGTCTCCCGGCCGACTCCCGATGATCCGGGCCACCTTCCGCTGGGCCAGTAACGTGCTGATGCTCTCCCCGCCCGCCGGCGTAATCAGCGGATCCGTCCGCGTGCCGGGGAAGAGGATGAACACCTCGCCGCGGTCGCCGTCGGCGTACGGGCTTGAAATCACGAGTTCCGGCTCCGACGCCCCGCCCGCCGCCAGCGGCATGCCGTTGGTGCCAAAGTCCACGCCGGCAACCACGACTTCGCCGAATCGCGCGCCGGTGTTCTCGCGGCCCTTGATGAAGATGCCGGCCAGGCGCTCCGGCGAGTTCGGCGCCAGCGAGATCTTGTCCAGGATGTAATCGCCCTCCAACGAGGCGGCTCGCCGGAACAACACATACAAAGCGCCGTCCTGCTTGCCGTTTCCGTACGGATCCGCCTCCGGCGCCCCGATGGCAATGTCGGACCGGCCGTCGAAGTTGAAATCGCCGATGGATCCCAACACGTGCCGCAGCGAGTCGTTCTCCCGACCGGTGACCACCAGCCCGCCGTCGACCCCCTCAAAACCCTTGCTGAAGAACAGATCCTTGCGGCCCGTCGCGACAAAGAAGCATGAACCGCCGATCCGCGGCTGGAAAATGTGGCTTCTTCCGTCCGCCAGGTACATATGCGGCTTGGGCGGAATAGCGCCCTGCTCGACCGTCAGGCTCCACAGATCCCGCCAATCCGTGATGTACACCACCCCGGCGCTCTCGTTATAGCCGTCCGGCAGCAACTGGGTTTCGGCGTAGCCATCCGTCGTCTGCTCGTCGACGGCGTGTCGACGCGGCGCGCTGAACAGCAGGTTGCCGTTGCTGAAGGACACCGAGAAGCCGGCCTCGCTTTCCTCCGGGTGGAAGCCGTCTTTCGCCCGTCCGATGATGCGAGCCCCGTATGGCGGCCGGGGTTCGTTCCACACGGCGTCTACGTCGCCTTCCGCCCCCGAGAGGCGGTCCACGAAGAACCCCGACAGCATATACTCGGGGTAAGGAACGTAGGGTTCGCCCGTGCGAATGGTACTGAAGTAGAATTCCTTCTGGCAATCCACTCCGGGACTGTCGTCCGACGACTCCACGATCATGTTCAGGTAGTGGAACGTGCAGGAATCCAGAGCCCAGGACTCGCCAGCGCCAATGGGCATGCCGCTGTTGGGCACGGGATCCCAATTCATATCGAACTGGGAGCACGGGCGGTCGTCTCCGCACTCCAGGTAGCTTGACCAAGTGTCGTCGCCCATCGCCTCGTAAATGTCTTGCGGGGGCAGGAACTCCAGATCCCACGCAACCGCGGAAGCCTCGACGCAGGTTGGGCACGCTCCAGCGACGCACGGGAACCCCTTCATCCACTTCAGGTAGGGAAGGGCGAGGGTGGGGTCGAACCCGAATAACGGCTCCACCAGCGAGTCCCATTCGCCGTCCGGTTCCAACAGGCCCGGCACCACGCGTCCACATCCGGTTCGTGCCTGGAAAACGCTTGTCGCGTCCGGATAGCATTCGGCGTCCTCATACGGCGCCCAAAGATCCGCCATCCAGCACGACTCGTTCGTACACAAAGGCCCATCATCGGGCTCTGGCCCCACCCGCGAGGAAGCGAAACGCTGCCCGACCTGCTCCAGGGGAATTCGTCCGCCGGTCCTGTCGTCCGCCCCCGTCACACGCGGCGTCGTGCTGCCGACAATCACCACGCCGCCCAGCGTGAAGTGATTCGGGCGCACCAAATACGCTTCCCGCGTCTTGCCCGGGATGTGCGGCGCGGGGGCATTCGCCACACGCGGGAAGGAGAAAATCAGTTCGTCGATGCCGTCTCCGTCCACGTCCGGCATGCGCGTCACGTTGGTCAGCCCGAACGTGTCGCTCCCCGGCGTTTCAATGCCCGTGAACACCATGCCCGGCAGAACCTTGGAGCTGGTCGTGTTCACGTTGTACGTGCCCGCGTACCGGCTGCCTGTCGAACCGCGGATCAGGTATCCCTCGCCCACACCGATGCCCGTCGGGTTCACGAACTCCGGCTTGCCGTATCGCGAGACAATCAGGAAGTCGTCCACCCCGTCCCGGTTGAAATCGTGCCCGCGATATGGCTCCCCGTCTTCGTCCCAATTCGCCACGTGCAGGAACGCGGCCCCGCAGTTGTCCTCGAAGTTGTGCCCTTCGAACACGGCGCCGTAGAACTTGCCGGCCGGCGGGGCGTCCGGCGGAATCGGAGGCGCGGTCTCCGTCGCCTCGCCGCCCGGCGGGCTGGCCAGGTCGCCCAGCCAGAATACGGTCGGTCGGGTCGTCACTTTCACCAGCGCCGGCGCCTGCTTGTTCAGCACCGTCCCGTCGTTCAGCACGATGCGCACGAACACCGCCAGAATGCCCGACTGCGGCGGCTTGAAGGATGCCGTCTTCACCGACAGGGCGTCCGGGGCCAGAATCCGGTTCTCCGTCGCCGACAGCGTGCCGTTCCGGTCCGTCATCCGTCGGTAGTACACGTCCACCTTCCCCGCCGCGGGCGGCAGATTCGTCGTCCAGGCGACCTGCACCTGCGTGTTCGGCCGGCGGTTGATGGCCACCGCGGGCTCCGTCACCGTCAGCTTCGGTGTGACCTCCTTGAGGATCTTGCCCTTGGCATAGGCGGCCACCGGCTCGTTCACGCCGTCATGCACCACGGCGCCCAGGTAATACTCGCCTTCCTCCAGACTGCTCGTGCTGACGGTGGCCATCGTTTCGTCCACCGGCCGCTTGGGCAGCAGAATCTTCTCGTCTCCGTCGTACACGTCGTCCGTGTCCACGAAGAAATCGACGCGTTGCTCTGAGGGCTCACCCTCGAACACCTGGGCCTTGTACTTCACCGTCACCGTCTCGACCCCGAAGCCGACCGTCACGTCCTCTTCCGGCTCGATAATCTCGATCCGCGGCGACCGGGGCACGGGCGGCTCCGACAACACCGTGATGATGTACGGATCGTTGTAAACCGTCAGGATCCGGTCTGTCAGCCCGGACGCCACCGCGCTGCTGATGGATTGGCCCGCATCCGTGACGGATATGCCCAACCGATATCGCCCGGGCGCCACTCCCAGCGAGCTGAAAAGCTGCGACACCACGTTTCGCGTACCCTCATCAATGGCCACGCCCAGTTCGTCGGCCGGCACCGTGTCGTCCGCGTCCTCCGCGATGTAGAACAGCCGCCAGTTCACCGGGTTTTCCGCGTCACCCACGTTTACCCGGATCTGCACCGTCTGGTCGCCGTACAGGCTGCGGCTGCTCGACGGCGAGACAAACACCGGCGCCGGGATGCCCGACACGGTGATCGTGTGCTCGCTCCGCACCCGGTATTCCTGCCCGCTCACGGCGTATCGCAGCCCTACGAAGTAGGGGCCCGTCTCCACCCCCTCGACCGAAAACGGAAACGAGCGCGTTTCGCCAATCGCCGCCGGCGCCGTGAGCCCCGTTGCAATCACAACCTCGTCGCCCGTCTCCACTCCGCCCTTTCCCCCGGGCGCGGACGCCTGGATTCGGAACGCCCGGATGTTTGTCGCGGAGGAAGGGACCGTGTAGAACACCGTCACGTCCTGTGACACCACGATATCCCTCAACAGCAGGATGGCACCAGGCAGCGGTTCGCCCTGTCCACCACTGCCGGAGCCTCCTCCGCCGCCGGAACTGCGGGTGCCACAACTGATCAGCAGGGCCGAACACCCGATCGCCGTCGCGCAGACCGCCGCCATCACAAGGGTCTTGCGATTCCGATTCCACATTCGTGATTGGGCCATCTTGTGATTCTCCAGACCGTTCAGGAAGGTCGTTTCACCACAGATCCACGCCGTCGCCGGCGATTCCGGCGGATTCGGGCAAGGGGAGCACCCGTACCGAGGGCAAACCGCACCGAGAGCGCGGCTTACGCCATTGCGTTATACGACTACACCATAAGTCCGTCAATTGCCTCAGATTCCGATCGGCCCGCTGCCCCGCCCGCGTGCGGGCCTCGTGCTAACCCTCTGCCAATACGGGGTTCACGAGCGATCCGATCCCCGCAATTCGCACCTCCACCTCGTCGCCCGCCCGCAAAAATACCGGGGGCGTTCGCGCCATGCCTACCCCCGCCGGCGTACCCGTGCAGATCACCGTTCCGGGCAGCAGCGTGAACTGGCAGGACAGGTAGCTGACCAATTCCGCCGCCGAAAAGATCAGGTCCGCCGTATTGGCCGACTGCATCGTCTGGCCGTTGCGAACGCAGATAATATCGGCATTTGACGGGTCAAACTCGTGGGGCGATACGAAGCACGGCCCCAGCGGGCAGAACGTGTCGAAGCTTTTGGCCCGAGCCCACTGCCCATCCAGACGCTTCTGACAATCCCGGGCCGACACGTCGTTTGCGCACGTGTAGCCCAGGATGTATTCGTTCACCGCGGATTCCGGCACCCGGCGGGCGGTCCGGCCAATCACGATTGCCAACTCCGCCTCGAAATCCACCTCATCCGGAGCCGACCGGGGCAGAAGAATCGAGTCCCCGGGTCCGATAACAGCCGTCGAGGCTTTGAGAAATACGAGCGGGTGGTCCGGCAGGCCCGCTCCGGTTTCGACCGCGTGCCGACGGTAGTTCAGCCCGATCCCGAACACATTGGGCGGCGGCAGAACGGGTACGGGGGGCAGCAGCCGGACGATCGGCTCCGGATCACCGGCCGTAGCTGCGTCCGGCAGAGCCGTGTCCGGCAGGCCAGCACGGTCGGCCAAGGGTCTGGCCGAGCGGTCGTCATGCAGCAGGCCCCACCGGGGACGCGCCTGGCCATCGAGGAATCGGACGTATCGATTCACGGGTGCCGCTCCGGCGTGTAAGACTCATCCAGTAAGGGTTTATTTGCAGGGCTGGATCGCGCCGACAAAACGCCCTCCAGGAGAACTGGTTCCGGACTGTAACCGGCTATGGATACATGACGTTACGCGGATTCGGACCGCCGTCAGGAAAACCGCAAAAGCCTTGATTGCGGCCGGTTTGCCCATTAGAATGGGCGACTGGATGGGTGTCAACTTTTCGTCGTCTGCGGTCGGGTTTGCAGGCGACGCGCACCGTCGGGTGCGGGGTTGGCCAATTCGTGGATGGGCAGACATTCGCCTGGATGCGAGCGTACAGGAAGGAAGCAGCGTTGGGACTGGTGAGGCGGAATGAGGCAGCCATTCAGCGCGCACTGACTTCCTTTGATGGATAGATCGAAGCGGAGGACCTTCTGCGGGGCTGTGCATGCGTCCGCAGGGTTGGCGTGTGGTGGCCGGAGCGTGTGGAACTCGTCCGGCAAGACGCCAGTTGAAACAGGAGGAACGGACCGTGAGAAAAGTAAGCAACTGTTGTTGGTGGATGGTGGCGGCCGTCGCGGCCATCGGGGTGTTGCTCGCGCCCCTGGCGGCGTTGGCGGATTCCCCCGAGACCGTCACGTGGAACGGCAGACAGTACAAGGTGGTTCGCGGACTGGAGCCGGTCAAAACGATGGACCGGGCTTCGCTGCGGGCCTCGCAGCTGCAGAGCGAAGAGTCGTCCATCGTCAGGTCGAGGACCCCGAGTGGGGAGGAATCGGTGAGCGTGCCGAGCGACGAGCCGCTCGACGGGCTGCGCGAGTATGCGTTCAAGGCATTTGAACAGAAAGCAGCCCAATACTACAGCTCGGCGACCTGGCGGTGGGGATTCGACCTTGAGCTGTCGATTCCGACCGGTCCCGCGGGCAAGATACCGGCCATCACCGAGATCAGGGACATGTACCTTATCGAGGCCCAGGGAGTGGCGTGGCCTTCAGCCGCAGTGCTGATCGAGGCGTACGATTTCTTTGACTACAATGCCACTCCGTACGTCCACGACACCTATCTCGGCGGAGTTGTGCTGGACTTCGGGTCGCTGACGCCAGACGATCAGAAGACTCTCAACTTCACCGCCCCGGCGGGAGATTACTTCTTCACGACCGGCAACGACACCACGATCTTTATCAGTCTCTATACCGGCAAGATCGTCAATGGCGAGTTCGTCGCGAACACGGCCGACAGTACGCTGGCTCTCGTGTACAAGAATAACGTCGATCCGACCGTCGGCGGCGGGCTCGGGGCGTTCTATTTTGATGGCGAGTCGGACTCGATCTACGACCGCCGGTACACGTACCACGATGGGCCGTACGTGTGGTCGGGGTCCGATACGTCGTGGACCCGCCTCTCGCTCTACGGCTCCTGGTTCAGCGACTGCAACCGCGACGGGATCCCGGACGTTCGGCAAGTGCAGTGTGGCACTGAGCTGGGATATCCGGCTTGCCAGAACGGTTCATGCACCTATTTCAAGACCGGTGGCGCCTTCCAGGATCCGTTCGGCATCGGCTGCGTCGTGCCTGCCGCGTGCGATGTGAACCCGGAGAACGGGATTCCGGATGAATGCGACAGCGCCGACTGCAACAACAACGGTGTGCCGGACGGCGTGGACATTGCCCTTGGCAACAGCCAGGACTGCAACGGAAACACCGTGCCGGACGAGTGCGAGATTGACATAAACAGCACCGCTCCCGGCGGGCCGTTCTTCTGCACGGAAGACTGCGACCCGGACTGCAACAACGACGGCATTCCGGACGAGTGCCAGCTTGCCCGGCCGGGCGTGTGCGACACCCTGGAAGGCATTTGCGACGACGGTGAGACGGAATGCACGGACGACCTGGATTGCCCGGCCATCGGCAACGACTGTGACGGCAACTTCGTGCCGGATGACTGCCAGATTGCGGACGGGTCCGCCACAGACTGCGACAACAACGGCGTGCCGGATTTCTGTGAGCACTATACCGGCGACTGCAACGGCAACGGGATCATCGACATCTGCGACATCGTCAGTGGATACTCGTCCGACGGAAACGACGACGGCATTCCCGATGAGTGCTTCTATTTCAGTTTCTGCTGGGTCGGTCGCGAGTTTGAGGAGGTCGAACCGATTTGGGGCGGCTACACGCTGGGCGACATTGACGGTCAGCCGTTCAGCCAGCCGAACCCGTTGCTGCGCTGGAGCGTGGAGAACGACGTGAGCGGAAAGGCGACCGTGGCCATGCTGGCCGACGACTGCAACGCGAACGGTTACGCTCTGAAGCTCACCGGGAACCTCAATTCCACTAGCACCTCCGTCACCTCGCCGATGCTTGGCAATCCTTCGCACATGGACGACCAAGCCTTTCAGGAGATTGCCTTTTTTGATTACAAGATTGAGGAGACGGGGGGTTCTCTCACCTCGGATGCGACGGAGATATCATTTGTGGACTCCGACGGCGACCTTGTCACGTACCTCGAGTACGCCGTTATCGACTTCGCTGGTGAGGGAGAGCCGCCGAACATCCAGCGGGCGATTGGCGTGGGAGTCGCCGGGAGCAGCAGTATCAGCTTCTTCACCGCTCCAGGCGATCCGGACGCGTTCCGCTGGAAGGCGAACGAGTGTTCCCCGGTCGCCGTGTATCTCCTCCGGGACGGCAAGATTAACGGCGAGTACCGGATCGGGTTCTGGTTCGGGGGAGACTCCTTCTACGTGGTCGGGACGGCCGGTCCGGGAACGCACATTGCCTACCTGGACAGCATGACCACCTGGTCGCCAGGCTGGTCGGCCGGAGCCGCGGGCGTGACGCACAACTTCTACATGGACAACCTGGAACTCTGCGTGTTCGGCCCGGATATGCCGTTCAGCGACTGCAACGGCAACGGCATCGCGGATGAGATCGACATCGCCCAGGGCGGCGCGGATTGCAACAACAACGGCATCCTCGACGCCTGTGAGGTGCTGGAGGGCGCGCTCGATTGCGACCTGAACGGCATCCTGGATGAGTGCGACATCAATGCCAACGGCGGCATTGACGGCATCGGCGGCGTCCTCGATGGCAACGCCAACGGCATCCTGGACTTCTGTGAGCCGTCCGTGGTTTTCGCGTCCACCATCGGCTTCGAGACGATCGAAGGCTTTGTGGTGAACGAGTCGATCATCGGCCAGCTCGGCTGGTGGGGCGGCACGTTCGGCCCCACGCCGGCGGATATCAACGTGGTCTTCCAGGGCGGCAGCAACCAGGTGAAGTTCGATCCGGACTCTCCGGGCAGCCACGGCTCGGTGTTCGGCTCGCCGCTGTACGTCGGCCAGGAGCCGGACGTCATGCAGTGGAACTTCCAGGTGACCTTCGGCAGCGGGGCCAACTACGAGGGTGAGCCGTTGTGGGTGGATCTGACCGACTTCTACGATTCGTTCTACGGCGACAAGGCGCCCAGCCCCAGATTCGCGCTCGAGGGCCCCACGACCGGACTCGTCTTTGTTCGGACCGGCGAGGCGCCGAGTTTCGTCAACCGGATCTACACCTACAAGGAGACGGGCGCTACGTTTGATACCGGCCTGACCTGGGGCTTCAACCAGACCCTCAAGTTCAAGGTGAGGATCGAGAACACCCGCAAGCACGTGGTGGTCACCAAGGTCGGCGAGCCCGCCTACACGGTCGACTGGGCTGGCGGTTCGCCGCTTCAGAGCGGTCTGCGACACGTCCGCCACATCTCGTTCCTGTCCAATCCGCCGACGACCGAGAAGCTCATCGACCGGGTGTACCGCAAGGACGGTCCCGACTGCGACTACGACGGCATCATTGACAGTGAGGCCATCGCGTTGGGGCTGGTCGCCGACCTGAACGGGGACGGCATCCCGGACCGCTGCCAGGACTGCAACGCCGATTGCGTCTGGATCAGCGGCAAGCCGTCGCTGGGGCCGGTCAACATCGCCTGTCTCGATCCGGAGGAGATCGCCGCGAACCCGGCGATCGACTCCAACAACAACGGCATCCCCGACGTGTGCGACTTGGACATCACCGGCGAGCTGCCGTATATCGGATGGAAGACGCATATCCAGAACATTGCCGGCACCGATCTGACCTGCGAACAAGCGTTCCACGAAAGCGGGATCGATCCGGCCGAGGAATGCTACGTCACTCGTCGGGGCGGCGGCGGCTGGTCCGACTGCGACAACTTCGGCGCCGGCAACGGCGTGCTCGACTCGATCGACATCTGCGGACCTTCGCCGGATCCGCAGTGCGTCGCCAACACGCTGGACGACTGCAACAATAACGGCTTCCCCGACGGCTGCGACATCGTGGCCGGCGGGAAAGTCAACGGCGTGTACGTCCTGGATAAGGACGGCGATGGCAGGCTCGATGAGTGCGTGGACTGCAACGGCAACGGCATCGCGGACTACGATGACATCGATAGCGGGCTGTCCACCGACGTCATCATCAACGCGACCGGGGAGCCCGGCTCCGACGGCATCCCGGACGAGTGCTGTGTCAAGTACTGCGGCATCTCCGATCTGAACTGCGACCTGAGCGCGGACCTGCTGGACTACGGATTCCTGCAGCAGTGCTCCGGACCGGTCGCCGGCGGCGGACCGCTCTGCGGCTGTGCCGACATGAACGGAGACGGCGTCGTGGATGAGGTGGACGTCGTGCTGTTCAGTTTCTTCCTCTACGGCCCGCTATAAGCCGTACCGGAAGCGCCGACGGCCCCAGGCCGCCGGTGAAACCATGACCCGATTGGACGGGGTCGCCGGGAGATACACCCGGCGGCCCCGTCTCCCTTTTTGCGGGCCCAATGCAAGCCGGCGGCGGGAGCCCGCCACCGGGAACCGTTGAAGGGAACGGCCCCCGACGGTATTTTGAAGTGCGGGTGCAAGGGCGGACCGGGCGAAGGACGTCCGGCATGGCTGGCCGCCAATGCAACGATCGCAGAAAGGGGTGCCCTTATGATCGGACAAATGCGATGGGGATTGGCCGTCCTTCTGGCCGCGGTGGCCGGATGCGGAGCCGTTCAGAATATCCTCTCCAGCGGGAGTCAGACGTCCATCCGGCTGGTCAACGAGGCGGACTACCCCGTGGACGTGGTGCTCTACTACGGCAAAAGGCAGGAGACTCCGCAGGCCGTCCTCAAGAACACCGGAACCCGGATGCAATGGCGTCTGTCGCCCGGTGAGACGGCATCCCTGGCCCGCAAATGCGATGCTCTCCAGGCTGTCATGATTGACAATGCGGACTTGGACGTGGCTCTGGGCCTGGGCCCCAATGCGGATACGGGAGTTTTTCGCGACGGCAGCGATTTCCACTGTGGTGATACCCTGGTCTTCACCTTCCGGAACACCGGCGTGACGAAGCTGAATATCGACTTCCGCGTGGAATGACGCGGCGCGGACGACGCCGCACGTTCCGGCGGCGCCGACGGCCCGGCCTGCGGCCCGAAGCGGAGTGTAGCCGCCCATGATACGGATTCTCGTCAACGCCGGGCCGACCCGGGAATACATCGACACGATTCGCTATATCTCCAACGCCTCCAGCGGACGCATGGGATACGCCATCGCGGCCCGGGCTGTGGAACAGGGGCACACCGTCACGCTCGTCTCGGGTCCGGTCAGCCTCGCTCCGCCCCGCGGCGTGCATCACATCGCGGTCGTCTCCGCCGAGGAAATGGCCGATGCCTGCACGCGGGCCTTTGACGACTGCGACGCCGCCGTGCTGACCGCCGCCGTCTGCGATTACCGCCCGGCCGTCCGCCACGAACAGAAACTGAAAAAAAAGACCATCCCCCTCACGCTGGCCCTGGAGCCCACGCCGGACATCGCGGCCCGACTCGGCGCCGTCAAGGGAACCCGCGTGGTGGTCGCCTTTGCTCTGGAAGACCACGACGCCCAGGAACACGCGCAACGCAAGCTTCGGGAGAAGCACGCCGACGCCATCATCCTCAACACGCCGGACAACATCGGCGGAGACCATGCCGGCATCTCCATCCTCACCGCGGACGGACAGTGGTCGCCGATCATTCACGGCACCAAGAGCGAAATCGCGATCGAAATCCTTCGCCTGCTCGGCCAACTCTGCCGGCGATCCTGACGTCGCGACCCCTCCGGAATCCGCGTTCGCCCACACCATACGCGCCGCACCCGTTGCGCACTGCCTCACGTTCGTCCGGGCATGGGTGAATCTGGGCGAAATGGGTAAACGGTAAGACTGGCAGAAGAGCCAGAACCAATTCCACCCTTCGCATGGGGGTTTGACACGCGCGCGCGGCCAGATAGACTGAGTCGACCGCGAGGCCGTGTTCTGATGTCAACGCCATGGGGTCGGCAACAGGACACCGAGCGCCCGTCGGTCCAAGACACCTTCACGATGGCCGGGCCATGCCGCGGTGATCCCGAGAGAGACGTTCGTTCACGAAGCAGATACGTGCAGTCGGCGGGGAGGAGCGGTCAGGTGGGTCGGCGTCCGTAGGAGTGCGGGCGATGGGGCGACCGCGCCCGGTCGGTGGAAGACGGTATAGCGCCGGGAGAAGACCGGTGCGTGGAGCCGACGGGGTGTCGGCCGCCGTGTCGGGACTCCGACGGACGTTTTTTGGCGTTCGTCAAGCCACCTGTGGGGGGGATCGGTGGGGAACCCCACGGCCTGCGTCACGACCGACGCTTCGACAGGCCGCATCGGGCGGTCCGGGTTGATTCGGCGGCTGGGCACGGAGGAACCAGAGAACGCTGATGAAGGTCCTGATGTTTGGGTGGGAGTTCCCCCCGTACATCTCCGGCGGTCTCGGGACGGCCTGCTACGGGCTGACCAAAGCCATGACTGCGTTGGGGGCGGAGGTCATCTTCGTCCTGCCGCACGCGGTCGAGGCGTCGCACAGCTCTCACGTGACCCTCCTGACGCCCGAGGGTCCGGTGGTCCCCGAGAAGGCCGAGCCCACCCAGCCCATCCGGATCCTCGCCGAGCCGCCCAACAGCGCCTATGCCCGCCCCGTCGAGCAGAAGAAGCCGCCCGTGCAGACCCGCCCCGCGCGCCGGGCGCCCAGCTCCGTCAAGCCCGGCTCCGTCGTGCGCACCCATTACGGCGGCGATCTGTTTCATGAGGTGGACCGCTACGCCGCGATGGCCTGTGACATCATCGAGGGCTACGACTTTGACGTCATTCACGCTCACGATTGGCTGACCTACCGGGCCGGCCTGGCGGTGGCCGCCCGTTCCGGCCGGCCGCTGGTCGTCCATGTGCATTCCACCGAGTTTGACCGCAGCGGCGAGCATGTGAACCAGCGCATCTACGACATCGAACGCGAAGGGATGGAGAAGGCCGACCACGTCATCGCGGTCAGCCGCCTTACCCGGGACATCATCGTCTGCCGCTATGGCATCCCGCCCGAGAAGGTCAGCGTCGTCTACAACGCGATGGACACCAACGGCTGCCAACCGATCGATGAACCGGTCCGCCTGTTCGGGACCGACCGGGTCGTGTTGTTCATGGGCCGCATCACCATGCAGAAGGGTCCGGAATACTTCGTCGCGGCCGCCCGCCGGGTACTCGAACGCATGTCCAATGTCCGGTTCGTCATTGCCGGCAGCGGAGACCTGGCCGGCGGGATCGTGGAACTCGTGGCTCGCGAGGGCCTGGGCCGAAAAATCGTCTTCACCGGCTTTCTGCGCGGCGCGGAGGTGGCGCGGATGTTCCAGGCCGCGGATCTGTTCGTCATGCCGTCCGTGTCCGAGCCCTTCGGCCTGGTGCCGCTGGAGGCCCTGGCGCACGGCGTGCCGGTGATCATCTCCAAACAGTCGGGAGTGGCCGAGGTCCTCCACAGCGCGCCGAAGGTCGACTTCTGGGACACGCACCGCATGGCAGATCTGATCCTGGCGGTATTGCAGCGACCGGGCCTGCGCGCCTTCCTGCGACACCAGGGCATGATTGAACTTTCCCGCCTCCGCTGGGAGAATCCCGCCCGGGACTGCCTGGCCCTCTACGAGCGACTCGTGCGGGCCGCCGGCGGACCGTAACGCAAACGCCGGCTGCGGGGCGGCGCCCCGTGGCGGGCTCCGAGTGTTCGCTGCCCCAGGCAGGAGGCGCGATGGCGACGGTTTGCTTCTATTTCCAGGTTCATCAGCCATTCCGCCTGCGGCGATACACCATTTTCGATCGCGGCGGACATCCCTTTGACGACGATCGCAACGCCGCGGTCTGCCGCAAAGTGGCCGACAAGTGCTACCGACCCGCCGGCCGGCTCATGCTCGATCTCATCGAGCGATTCGAGGGGCGCTTTCGTATCTCCTACAGCCTCACCGGCGTGGTCATCGAGCAGTTCGAGCGGTATTGCCCGGACGTGCTGGACACGTTCCGCGCGCTGGCCCGGACCGGCTGTGTCGAGTTCCTCGCCGAGACGTATTATCACTCGCTCTCTTTCCTCTACTCACGCCAGGAGTTCGTGGAGCAGGTGCAGGCGCACCGACAGCGAATGCGCGATCTGTTCGACCAGGATCCCGCCGTCCTTCGCAACACCGAGCTGATCTACAGCAACGACGTGGCGCACCTGGCGGCCCAGATGGGCTTTCGAGCCGTGCTGTGCGAGGGGCTCGACGCCGTGCTGGGCTCGCGCTCTCCCGCCTTTGTGTATGCGCCGCCCCACTGCCCGGGCATCTCGCTGCTGCTGAAAAACTATCGGCTCAGCGACGACATCGCGTTCCGATTCGGCAACCGCGACTGGCAGGAATGGCCCATGGACGCCGGCAAGTTCGCCGCGTGGGTCAGCGCGACCAACGGCCACGGACACCTCGTGAATCTTTTCATGGACTATGAGACCCTCGGCGAGCACCAGTGGGCGGATACGGGAATTTTCGAATTTCTGCGGGCCCTTCCCGAGGCCGTACTGGCCTATCCGGAAAACGACTTCGCGACGGTGTCTGAGGCGGCGGATCGCTATCCGCCCGCCGATGTGTATGACGTGCCGCATCTGAGCAGTTGGGCGGACACCGAGCGGGATCTGTCGGCCTGGCTGGGCAACGCGATGCAGACGGAGGCCATCCGCGAGCTGTATCAACTGGAGGCCCAGGTCAAGGCCCTGGATGACCCGGCTCTTCTGGCCGATTGGCGGAAGCTTCAAACGTCTGACCATTTTTACTATATGTGCACGAAATGGTTCGCAGATGGGGATGTGCACAAGTATTTCAACCCGTACGACTCGCCACACGACGCTTACATCAACTTCATGAACGTGCTGGACGATCTGGCCCGGCGCATAAGGGCTGCGGCCGCTACCACTGAGAAGGTTGTAAGCCGCCTCGCATAAAGCACCAATTTATTGATTCGCTTTCAAACGTTTGTCGTTTCGGGTGGCCGGACGGCTGAAACGGGGTTTGTGGAGTTGAAATCGGGGTTTTTTCCGATTCGAAAACGCACAATCCGCGGCGAAGGGCTCAAGAGATGGGCAAGGGCGGACCGATGATGGTGTGAGTATGTCGCGGTACGGCGGGCGAGAAGGCATGGGCACGGCGCGGGCTCTGTGGCAACCACTGATTTTCGAAGTTTCGGTATTGACTTGAACCGCTCGGGCCCTACAATTCCCCCGCATCGGAACCAGTTGCGTTCGACGGCCATTGCATCTGTCGGGCGGCAAAGGAGTTGCAGGGAGGCGGACCATTTCCTGAACGTGGCGCGTTGTTCAGGAGAATGGAATTGCAGCGGCCCCCAAGTCCGGTTTGAGGCAGAAATCCAGACCAGGCAGGCGTATGCGGCCTTCGCAGGGGCTGTTCTGACGAAGGCGTCACGCCAAGGGGTCGGATCGCACGAGGCTGTGCGTCGGTTGTCTGCAAATGAATTGGCGACACACGTTCGGGCGTAAGAGTGTTGCGGAAATGAGTTCCGCCCGGTGAGCGTTCACCGCGGCGGCGGTCTGTTTGTTGGCAAACTTCGGTTAGCGATACATCGTGTAGCGCGGACTAGGCCAATAGGTTTCACTGGAGGTCAACGATAATGCTTAGGTCAATTCACAAAACGGAGAGCAGGCGGAACCTGTCAATGCTCTTGAGCTGGGGCATGGTACTTGGTCTCGCGCTGCTCGTGGGAACCATGGGCTGCCAGACGAAGCCCAAACCGCCGGCGCCGCCTGCCGCCTGTACGACAAACGCCGACTGCGACGACGGCGTGTTCTGCAACGGCGCCGAGACGTGCAACGTGGACACGGGCGAGTGCGTGCCCGGCCAGCCGCCGTGCGAGGCCCGGCTGTGCGTCGAGGAGGAGGGCGTGTGCCTCGAATGCCTCGAAGATGCGGATTGCCCGGATGACGGCAATTTCTGCACCGGCGATCCGGTGTGCAATGACGACAACACCTGCGGTTTCACCGGCGACCCCTGCGAAGAGGGCCAGACCTGCAACGAAGAGCAGGACCGGTGTGAGGTTCAGGAGGAAGGCGACTTCGCCGCGCCCAATCCGGGCGTAGATTTCAGCGCGATGGTGGTTGGCGTGGATGTCGAGCTGAACGCTCCGGTGCCGGAGGGCTTCACGGCCGCTCAGGCAACGACCTGCACCTTCGTGGGCTGGGCCGTCAACGGGGCCGGCACGTTTGATCCGGCCGACGCGACCCCCACCACGTATACGCCCGCGGCGGACGATACCAGGATCACCGTCACCTGGGACTGCGGCGGCGCGATCTACGTGCTGCATGTGGATATCACCACCACCACCCCGCCGGCCTGCGAGACCGACGCGGATTGCGATGATGGGAACCTCTGCACGACGGACGCATGCGTGGACGACGCTTGCGTGTATACACCGGTGGTGTGTCCGGAAGGACAGACCTGCGATCCGGCAACGGGTACGTGTGTGTTCCCGCACGGCCAGGGGCCAACCATTACCGTTCCGGCGAACGCCTCGGCGCAGATCGGGGAGGATTCGGACATTCCGGGCGTGACGGTCACGGATCCGGATAGCGGGAGCCTCACCGTGACGCTCACCACGACCGATGGTTTGCTGAGCTTGAACGACCTGGGCGGGATCGTCTGGACCAACGCCGGCGGAACCGTGGTGCCTGCGGGCGGGCAGTCGCCCACGCTCGTCGGAACCGGCTCGATCACGAACCTCAACACCGCTCTGGCGAACCTGAGCTACACGAGCGATCGCGTCGGAACCAACACCGGCATCGACACCGTGGCGATTACCGCGACCGACCTGGACATGAACGCCGATGAGGCGACCTTGTCCATCAGCGTGGGCGCCGCGTTGACGCTTACGGGGGGCAACGACACCGCGCTGGCCACGACTGCATTCGGCGATCTTCTCATCGCCGCGCCCGGAACCTTGGGTCAGGGCGACGTCATCGACGCTCTGGGCGGATGGGACATCTTGAGGCTGGAGAATCCGGGCGCGGCTGTCCCGGCCGCTGCGACGACCGCCTTCTCGGTCACGAACCTTGAAGAGGTCTGGATCAACGGGACCGCCAACGATACCACCATTGATCTGGAAAAGATCACGCCGGCTGAGGTGGTGACCTGGAGCTGGAGCAACGATCATACGGTGGCTCTGACCAACGCCGCCGACGGGATCACGCTCTACATCGACGACCGGATTGGCGCTCCTGCGGCCGCCGCCGCCAAGAGCATCGCCCTCGCGGTCATCGATTCTGCGTTTGGAAGTCAGACGGCCAACATCGTCCTGAATTGCTCGGAAAACAGCACCGTGCCAAAGATCGTCGGCACGCAGATTGAGACGCTCAACATCGAAACCCGGGCACGCACCGGACAGGCGGCCGGAGCCATCACCTACACGGTGCAGAACGGCAGCACGTTCAACGCTTCGACCATCAACATCACAGGCGCCCAGAACCTGGTTCTGGGAACCTGGACGGGTGGCACGGCGGTGCCGACCTTCAACGCCACGGCCCTGACCGGCGATCTGACTCTGACCTGTGCGATCGCCAGCGCCGTGATTAGCGGCGGCGAGGGTGACGATACCCTCACCGGTGGCGCTGGCGAACAGTGGATATCCGGCGGACCGGGCGATGACACTCTCGACGGTGGTGCCGGCAACGACGTGCTGGATGGCGGCCCCGGGAATGATACGTTGACCGGTGGAGCTGGGGCTGACAAGCTGACCGGCGGCGCTGGCGACGATACGTTCGTTATCGCGACTGCTGGAGATGAAGACGGTGATGAGATCACCGATCTGACTGAGGGTGATGTGGTTGACTTTACGGGTGCGTATGGGGCCACTGCGGCTGACACGTTCACCAGCGTTGCGGACGTACAGGCATTGGTGGCAGGAAACAACAATCAGGTCGTGCGTCTGACCAGCACGCAGACGACGGCTCAGTTGGCCGCCGCCGCTCCGGCAGGGGCGAACATTGTCGTCCTGGCAATCGACAGCACGAAAGGCCATGCGGTGATCGTCGCTGACGACGATTGGACCAGTACGGCGGGTCGGAGCGTCATCGACGTGACCAATCTCACCACGTTGGCTGAGATTGAGGCACTGCCTGACGGAACGATCATCAAGTAGTGTCTGATCGGAGCCGCAACCGATACGCAAGGATCGGTTGACGTTTCGAGGACAGAACGCTGAATCAAGGGCCCGGTGGAACCGTCCACCGGGCCCTTTGTCATGGTGTCGCAAACCTGTTGAGTATGTTGGCCCGGCAAGTCCAAGGTTCTTTATCCCCGGCTGAAGCCGGGGGCACTGGCTGGCCGGCTGAAGCTGGCCGGGGCTGCACAGCCCAACTGGGGGATTGTGAGGCTACCAGGACCTTGAATCTCCTATGGGAAAATTGAGTTGCTTACCAGTGGAGATTGGCTGGCCTCTTGGTCAGCTTCAGCCGGCCTGTAATGCTGGGCCAGGCAGTCAGATTGTGAGTGTGCAAGGGCCTTGAGTTTTCTATGGGAGAATTGAGTCTCTTGGTTGTGGAGGCTGGGTGGTCGGCTTCAGCCGACCGGTCAGTGCCCCCATCTTCAGATGGGGGTAGACGGCCTGCCCTCTGTATTTTTCCCTTTTGGAATCCCCCCCCAAGCCGGCTGAAGCCGGCTGGGGGAAAGAGAAATAGGTGCCCGCTTCCCCCGGCTGAAGCCGGGGGCACTGGCTGGCCGGCTGAAGCCGGCCGAGACTGCTCAGCCCAACTGGGGGATTGTGAGGTTACCAAGGGCTTGAGCTCCCTGTGGGGGATTTGAGCCTTCTGGTTGTGAAGGCTGGGTGGTCGGCTTCAGCCGACCGGTCAGTGCCCCCATCTTCAGATGGGGGCAGACGGTCTGGATCTGTCAAGGGCCGGGAGGCCCGATCTCTCCGACGGCGGCTATCCGATCTCCGTCTCGCCCAGTTCCGGCTTCGCCCGTCGGCAGTCGAGATAGACGAAGACGCACAGGGCCAGGAAGAGGATGAGGCCGAGCCAGTTCTGCGTGCGGGCCAGATGCTCCGGGTTCACTCCGCCATCGATCATGCGCCCGCTGATGTCCAGGAAGCGCATGATCTTCCCGCCGATCTTCAGATCGTCGATCGCGCTGGTGAAGTTGACGAGCACCTCCATGATGGCGCCGCCGGCGATCAGGCCGGATGCAAGCAGAATCCCCTTGTTGGCGCGGGCTTTGGAGAGCTTCTCGTCCTTCGTGCTCTTTTTGACGAGCATGGACACGAACGCGCCGATCAGGATCGGGGTGTTGATATGAATCGGCAGGTACATGCCCAGGCCGAACGCCAGCGGCGAAATGCCCAGAAGCTGTACGGTGAAGGCGATTACGACGCCCACGCCGTAGAGAAGCCACGGCACCTCGCCGGTGCCCAGGAAGCTCTCCAGCGCGCTGGCCATCATGTTGGCCTGCGGGGCGTCCAGCTTGCCGGGACCGACGTAACCCGGTTGGCGGGCGAGGATCATGATGGTGCCACAGACGAAGATTGCGGAAACCAGTGAACCGGCAATCGCATTCCAGGTGATCCGCTTCGGGCTGGCGCCGAGCCAGTAGGCCATTTTGAAGTTCGTGATCAGACCGCCCGCCATGGACAGTCCGGTGCACACCACGCCGCCGACCAGCAGGACGGCCAACATGCCCGCATTGCCCTTCTCCAGGCCGCTCCACATCATCAGGACGGCCGTGATGATGATGGTGGTGACCGTCATGCCGGAGATCGGCGTGACGGAAATCATGGCGATGGCCCAGGCGGACACGGTGGTGAACAGGAAGGTGATCACCAGCGCCAGCACGACCGACACCAGCGTCAGCCACATGGGGTTGGCCATGTTCTTGAAGACGACCATGCGGAAGAAGACCGTCATGGCGACGACCACAACGATCCCCAGAAGGAACATGACGCCGTAGCTGATGTCCTCATCGGTGCGGTCGCGGCTTGCAGCGGTCGTTCGGCTGAAGAGGCTGCCCAGGGCTTGGCGCAGGGCGGTCACGATGACGCCCCCCATGCGGAGGATGGAGAGCAGGCCGGCGGTGAAGATGGCTCCGATGCCGATGTTCTTGGGGATGTTGCCGAAGATCTCATCGACGCTCGCTCCGTGCGCGAACACGGCGATGCCGGCCCGGTCGGATTCAGCCCGCAATTCGTAGGTTTGCTGTTTGTCCTTCAATACCCATGCTTTCCCCGCTTCCTTCACGGCAATTCCGACGAAAGCCTCCTGGAAGGGGTGATTCGAAGCCGCAAAGGCAGCGCCGACCTCTCCCACAACTCTCTCTTTGTCCTCCAGCATAAGGTCCAGCGTCTGAACGAACTCGGTCGGAAGCGTGAATAACGGTTGTTCCTGTCCGACCTGCGCAACGACCACTCCGTTGTCGGCGGCGGTAAGCACGAATGCGTGTCGCCCGCTCTGGATTTCCCATACCTGTCCCAGCGCACGTGCTCCATACTTCGCCTCATCGGCGAGCGTGATTTTGTGCGTCTGGAAGGCCGCTCGGATCCGCTCCCGGGCCGACCTCACCGACTCCGGCAGAGCGGTTTCTCCGTCCTTCGTCGCATTTTTGGCCGGTCCCGCGAATCCATCCAGTTGCCTGGCGAACGTGTCCGGCAGCGTAAACCGGGGCGTCTCCTCCACGATGCCCTCGTGCGCCGTGCATCCGGAGTTCAGCGTCTGCAACTGTTCGAGGTTGAGCGTGGCCAGCAGCGGGATGATGGCAAAGCACGACAGGAACGAGCCCGCACAGATGATCGAGGCGTAGCGCGGTCCGATGATGAAACCCAGGCCCAGGTAATACGCGCCGGTGCCCATCGAGAAGACGGCCTTGATCTTCGTCGTCAGCGTGGCGAACACGCCGGACGCGCCGAAGGCCAGCGTCTCCACGGACTTTTTCCCCACCGCCTCCAGCTTGGCCATGCCCGTGGTGAATCTGTCGCTGAACAGCTTCAGGGCCGTCGCGGCGAACGTGTACAACGCCGACAAGACGAACGAGTAGATCAGAATCCAGGCCTGCGTGGTGCTGCCCGAAGCGCCGGTGACGAGGATTTCGTTCGTCGCGGTGGCCTCGGGGAACGGCAGCTTGCCGTGCATCTCTTTGACGAAATACCGCCGGAACGGAATCAGGAACAGGGCCCCGAGAATGGCGCCCAGGAACGGCACCAGCGCGATCTGAAGGAAGAGCGAAGTAGCGCTCATCTCCAGGCTCTCGTTGAGCCGCAGAACGTAGATCGCGGGCATCGTGAAGCACGTGCCGCCGGCCACATAGCCGGAGGTGGTGCTGATCGACAGAATATAGACGTTCTCAAGGATGGAGCTGCCACGCCGACCCCACTTGAGCAGCAGGCCGGACATGCCCACCGCCAGAATGGAGATCGGGATGGCCGTCTCTATGCCCTGGCCGGCCTTGAGGGCCAGGAAGGTGGCGGCCACCGAGAAGATGATGTTCATGAGCAGGCCGAAGCCCATGGCCCGGAAGGTCAGCTCGGGCACGGTCGCATTCGGCGGGACCATCGGCACATACTGTTCGCCCGGCTTGAGCTCGCGGTAGGCGTTTTCGGGGAACTTGAACTGCTGCGGTCGGGTGGCCATGGTGCTTTTCCTCGTCACTCGTTCTGGAATCGGATTTGGGCGTCGCCTCGCCACCGGACCGCGCCGCCGGCCGGTCGGGCGACCTTTCACGGGTAGCCTACCACCCCGGACGCACGGGGAAAAGGGGGCGGCGCCGTGCAGCCCGGATGCCCCATCCGGCGGTCCGTTCTGGTCCCACAGAGCTTACGCTCGCAGAGCCAGCATCCAGGCGAGCGCGACAACCGCCAGAGTGCAGAACCCCAGCAGAGCCTGGGCCTTCGCTGCCGGCGCGAGGCGGTCGCCCAGCATCCCGCAGAACGCGCCGAGCACCGCGCCCGAGAGAAACCCGGTCACGTGGGCCAGGACGTCGGTCCGTGCCCCGCCGGTACCCAGGAATGCCAGCAGGACGACGGCGCCCACGAGCGGCGCCCAGCGTGCGAGTCTGGGGCCTTCCATCGGCCGACGGCGCTTCCACGCACAGGCCGCCACGATCCCCAGTGCCGCGAAGACCGCGGTGGAGGCCCCGACGGAGGTGTGGGTCGGCTCGCGCATCCAGGCATTCAGGAGGTTGCCGGCCGTCGCGGCACCCAGGATGCCGATCCACGCGAGGCCGGAGCCGAACTGTTGGCCCGCGAACAGGCCGAACAGGCCGCCGATGAACAGGTTGGCAAGCAGGTGTGACAGATCGACGTGCAGAGTCAGAGCGGTGACGGCCCGCCACCACTGGCCCTGGCGAATGAGCCCGGCGTTGGCTTTTCCGGCCTCGAACCAGTCGAAGGCGAACGCGTCTCGCTGGGTGAGCAGGGAGACGATCAGCAGGACCGCGACATAGCCCGACACGCCCGTCCAGCCGTCGGCACGTTGAGAAACGGCGGCGGCACGGACCGCCCGGCCCCGATTCTCCCGGGCGTATGCGTCGAGTTCCGCCCGGGCCCGAACCGCGTCCGCGCTCGCCACGACGAGCACGAACTCGCCCTGGTCGGCGTGGATCTGGTAGCGGATGTCCGCGGCCTCAAGCACCAGTGCGAGCGCCAGGCAGTCTTTCCGCGTGCTCGAACGGCTGATCACCTCGGCTGGTTGTTGTGGATCACCCATGCTCCACTGCGTGGTCGCCCCCGGCACTCGCGGTCGATGCGATTGGGTTGCCGGCGCATCCGTTCCCTTTTCAGGCCCGGGTTCCGCCGCCCGCGGAGGCGTTCGCGAGGGTGGCGGCAATTCGGTCGGACACGTGTCGACCGGAACGGAGCATTCCGCCGAAGATGGGCCCCATGCGCGGTCCGCCCAGCGTGGCGCACACGCTCATGCCGGCAATCCAGAGACCCGGATACACCTCGGACACGTTCTCCACCACGAATGCCTCGCCTTCGGTGGCGTTCATGGGGCCTTCAACCAGCGCGCCGGCCGGTCCCATCGAAGTCAGCAGGCCGCGGCGCCGCAGCGCCGCCACGACCACGGCCTCGTGTCCGGTGACGTCCAGCACCGCCCGTGCGGAGAACGTGATGGGATCCACCGGAAGGCTGTCACCCACGAGCGAACGATTCACAACCAGGCCGACAACCCGACCGTCATGCACACACACGTCTTCGACCGTCAGCAGATTCAGGATCGCGGCCCCGGCCTCCAACGCGCGCACGCACAGGCCGCAAGCCAGCTCGATGGCGTTGGCGGTGTGCAGCCCGTCGCAGTACGCCGTGTGACGAATGCCCGCCTCGTCCAGCAGCGACAAGGCTTCGTCCGGTACCACTACCTGGCACATGCCGATGCCGCCGCCCCAGATGCCGCCGCCGGGCGCGAGCCGCTTCTCCAGTACGGTGACTCGAAGCCCCCGTCGGGCCAGGTGGCAGGCGGCCATCAGCCCCGATGGGCCCGCGCCGGCGATCAGCACGTCGCTGACGAGCCGGTCCGTGAGTTCCCGATGGTATGCGTCCAGAATAGCCCTCGAAATGGTCGCCTCATTCAACGAAGTCATGCGTCTTGTGCTCCCGGACGAGCCCGTATTCCGCGTCCTTCAGGGGATTCGTGGCAGCGTCGAGTATGCCACCGCCGCCCCATCCGCCACTTCAGCCGACAGGATCGCGACGTGCCAGCCAAAGTGCGCGCTGCGGCGGCTGTTGTCCAGAGGAATTGCGATGGGTGAGCGGCATCTTTCCGCACGGGCGGCTCGCGCCGCTCGCGTTCGCC
>MTKY01051572.1_pt1 | contig 23429 bp, 21 predicted proteins | sample 1042731 | NCBI WGS metagenome assembly MTKY01 (sample SAMN06212206, study PRJNA360538) | anaerobic digester metagenome | biome: Wastewater treatment plant; material: sludge; isolation source: anaerobic digester fed with sludge from wastewater treatment plant | place: Denmark: WWTP Soeholt ... | reverse complement strand
GCAAGTCCACCCTGCTCTCGGTGATCAGCAATGCCAGGCCCAGGATCGCCGATTATCCCTTCACCACGCTCCAGCCGAACCTGGGTGTGATCGTGCTCGATGACCGCGATCTGGTCTTTGCCGACATCCCCGGCCTGATCGAAGGGGCGCACGCCGGAGCCGGGCTGGGTCACGATTTCCTGCGCCACATCCAGCGCACGCGGGTGCTGGTTCACCTGCTCGACGGGGCCGCCGCTGACCCAGTTGCAGACTTCCACCAGATCAACACTGAGCTGGCCCTTTTCGACGACGCGCTCGGTGCCAAGCCGCAGATTGTCGTGCTGAACAAGCTCGACCTGCCGGACGTGCAGGAGCGCTGGCCGCAGGTCAGCGCGGAGATGGCCCGGCTTGGCTACGAGGTGATGGCTATTTCTGCGGCAACCGGGCAGAACGTGCGCGCCGTCGTCAACCGCGCCGTGCAGGTCTTGGACAGCCTGCCCGTCGCCCCGCCCGAACCCGCCGAGCATCCCGTCTACCAGCTTGACGAAGATCCGCTCGCCTTCACCGTCACACGCCTGCGCCAGGGCGAGTTCCGCGTCGCGGGCAAGCGCATCGAGCGTGCCGTCGCCATGACCTACTGGGACTACGATCAGGCCGTCACGCGCTTCCAGCGCATTCTTGAGACGATGGGCGTGACCGCCGCGCTGCGAAAAGCTGGCGTCAAGCCCGGCGATACCGTCATCATCGGCGGCATGGAGCTTGAGTGGAGCGACTGAGCCAGCCCGCCCGACCTCTTGGGATGGGCACTGCATACCCTTGTGGAGGATACCCGGCCCATGCGTGCCCAGGCCGTGACCGGCGTTTTGCTCGCGCTTATCCTGATGCTTGCCGCGTGCGAGGACTCGGTCAGCGGTGAGCTGGTGCTGGAGCAGGGAGAAGAAGTCCCGACGCTGACCGTGCGCATCAACGCCAGCGGCAGGATCGTCTTCCGCGCGCCGCACCAGATAGAGCTGCCCGCGCTTTTGGGGGTGGGCGAGCCGGACGATGCCTTCAACCCCACGTCCTACTACGGGGTGCCCAATACCCTGACCATCCGCATCAACGGGCAAGACCTGTTCTTCGACCTGCACAACACAGTCTTCCGGCTCGAATACAACTCGACGGCCTACGTGACCAGCGATCTCACCCAGTACGGCAAAGACCTGATTCTCGTCGTCGAGCCGGGCCTGCGCACCGCCGAAACCGTGACGCTCATCGCCATGAACGAGCGCATCAAGACGGAGAGCACGCGCATCACCCTCGAATACGTCGAGCTTGACAGTGCGACCGTCCGCGTTTTCTTCGAGGCGCAGCGCGACCCGGACGCCAGCCTGACCGACTCCGATCCCGGCCTCCTGGAGCCGCGTGCAAGCTGCCTGCACGAAGCGGACAGTGGTTTTCTCGGCATCGCCGAGGGAGAGCGCTTCGAGTACTTCGCGGCGCAGGTCGTCCTGACGATCGAGGAGCCGGGCGAGCACGTGCGCGGCTATGCCGAGTACCCGCACCTGCTGCTGCGCCCGGATTACGACTACGAGTTCCGCTATGCGTGTGTCGAGGACTATGCGTTCCAGCTTCCGTTCAAGATTAGCTAGCGCCCGATGCCTATGATCCCACCCCCTGAGCGCCTGGGAGTCTTTGGCGGGACATTCGACCCGCCGCACCTCGGCCACCTGGTTCTTGCCGAAGCTGCCGCCGATCACCTGGGGCTGGCGCGCGTGCTGTTCGTGCCCGCCGGTGCTCCGCCGCACAAGGAGGCGTCCGCCGTGCGCGCGGGGGCGGATCACCGCCTGGCAATGACGCGGCTGGCCATCGCCGGCAACGCGCGCTTTGCGCTGGCTCGCACCGACATAGACCGGCCTGGCCCGCATTACACGGTGGACATGCTGCGCCTGCTACGCGACGAATACCCGCACAGCGAACTTGTGCTGCTCATCGGGGGGGACTCGCTGCGCGATCTGCCTACCTGGTCGCGCCCGCAGGAGCTGATCGCGCTGGCGCGTCTGGGCGTGCTGCGCCGTCCCGCCGATGACATTGACCTGGCTGCCCTGGAGCGGGCCATCCCCGGCCTGACGGCGCGCGTGGAATGGATTCCCGCGCCGCGCCTGGACATCGCGTCTTCGGCCATCGCCGCAGCGATTGCCGCCGGGCGCAGTGTCCGCTACCTGGTGCCAGACGCCGTTCTCGCCTACATCGAAGCGCACGGCCTATACAAGGAATAGCTCATGTCTCTCACCGCTCACCTGCACACACGACGCCTGTCCCTGCTCGCCGCAGGCGCGGCGGCGGGCCTGATCACGCTGCTGGTTGTCTGTGTCGCGCCGCCAGCAGGCACGGCGGCAGCCCAGGACGGCACGTCCATCTCTACCATCACCGAGACTCCCGCCCCCACTGCGACGCAGACGCCCGCTCCGACGGCGCTCCCAACGGAGACGCCTACCCAGGCCGCGCCGACGCTCGTCCCGCCGACGCCGCTGCCCACGCTGACGGCCACGCCGTTCACCCCGCCCACAGAATCCGGGCTGGCTGCCATCCAGCGCGACCGCGTGCTGCGCGTGGGCACCTACTTCAACGCTTACCCGTTCGCCTGGCTCAACGAGCAGGGCGTGGTCACTGGCTATGAGGTGGAGATTCTGGAGGCGATTGCCATCGAGCTGGAGATCGAGCTTGAGTTTGTCCAGGTGACGCGGCACAACGCGCTCGATACGCTGCTCAGCGGCCAGGTAGATGTGCTCATCGGCCAGCAAATTCACACCCGCGACCGCGAAAGTCTGGTGGACTTCTCGCATCCGTACTACACCAATGCCGAGCGCATGGTCGTGCTGACCGGCGCGCCCTATGCCACCTTGCGCGACTTGGCCGGGCAGCCCGTCGCCGTCGAGGTTGGCACCCGCAGCGAGCGTGCCTTGCGCGTCTGGAGCGAGCGCAGCGGCGTGAGCTTCGACGTGCGCCCGTTCTTCACCGAGAGCGCGGCGCTCGACGCGCTGGCCAGTGGCGAGGTGCAGGGCATGGTTGGCGTGCTGGACAGCCTGCGCCGCGCTGGCCGGCAGGGGATGCGCCTGATTGACGAGCCGGTGCTGGACGAGTATTACGCGATGGTCGTCCGCCGCTGGGATGCGAACCTGCGCGATGTGCTCAACCGCTCGTTGCAGCGGCTCAAGGCCAGCGGGCGGCTGGAGGAAATCTACAGTGCATGGTTCGCCGAAGACGGCGTGCACTTCGACATGCTCGTGCCCATCTACGAGCGGCTGTACGAGGACAAGCGGGCGCTCGCCGACTTCCCGACCGACGCGCCGGTTCCCGACCGCCCGGTGGCCGAGCGCCTCACCAGCGGCCAGCCGCTGCGCGTGGCCGGTGTAGTCCCTGCCGGGCAGGATGCGCCCGCCCTGATCGCTACCATGAATGACCTGAATCGCGCCCTGGTGGAGGAGATGGCCCGCCGCTGGAACGTGCAGATTGACTACCTGCCCGGCTCCGCGCAGAATGCGGCGGCGCTCGTCGCCGGGGGGCAGGCAGACCTGGCGGTGGGCGTCAGTCCGGTATGGGATGCCACGCTGCGCGTTGAGTACTCGCTGCCCTACCTGACGCACGGCGACCGGCTGATGGTCACCGAGCCATCGCAGATTGCCAGCGGATTTGCAGATATGCTGGGCACGGGCTGGTGGATCGGCTACTTCGCTGACGAGCCGGGCGACGCCGACCTGATCCGCAAGTATGCCGAGGCTTTCGGCGTCAGCGCCAACATCAACGAGCCGTTCGCCATCCAGCGTGAGGATGATGCCATCTCCACGCTGACCGTCGGGCGCAACGTGGACGCCGTCTTCGGCGACAGCCTGCGCCTGCTGGGGCTGATGCGCGAGTCCGGCGAGACGGGGGTCAAGATTCTGCCCACCGAGTATGGCGACGACCGCCCGATCACGTTCGCCGTGCCGCACGCCGACGCCGATTTCCGCGCCCTGGTGGACGCTACGCTGCAAGACATGGCTCTTGACGGCACGTTCGAGACTCTGTGGACTACCTACTTCGGGGAAGGCGTGCCGCTGCCCATCAGCATCTACGCGCCAACTAGCCCGGACGCGCCGCTCGAATAGGCGCGCCGCTGGCATCCTGCGCTGCGGGTAGCGGTTGAGGTGCTAGTGGTCGCGGGTGACGACTTGCTTGGCGAGCGCCCGTAGCTCGTCGCGGGCCGGAGTCGGCGGCAAGGTTTCCAGGCTGGCCAGGGCACGCTCTACCAGCTCGCGGGCTTTGGCGCGGCCTATCTCGATGGCAATCTGTGGCGATTGCTCGGAGAGCAGGGATTCCTTGAGCGGGCCGGGGGCCGTATCCGGCGTGACCTGCACCTCCGCGATGGAGCGAGCATCCGCTCCACCGTCGCGCACAGCGGCAATGCCGCGCCCCTGCGCGAGGTCAATCCCAGCGTTCTTGCCCAGGGTTTGAGCATCACCCGACAGGTCGAGCACGTCGTCTATGACCTGGAAGGCGAGGCCCAGGTTGAAGGCGTACTTGCTGAGCGCGGCGATCCATTCGCGCGGCGCGCCGGCGACGGTTGCGCCCAGCTCGGTGCAGGCGACGAACAGGGCGGCGGTCTTCTTGGAGATGATCTGATAGTAGATGTCGCGGTCGAGCACGCCCTCGTGAGCGGCCTGAATCTGGAGAGTCTCGCCCTCGACTAGCTCAATGGCCGCGCGCGCCAGGATCAGGTTTAGCTCGGCGGAGTAGGGGGCCATGATCTCATACGTCTTGGTGAACATGTAGTCCCCGGTGAGCAGAGCGAAGGTGCTGCCCCAGCGCGAGTTGACTGTCTCGCGGCCCCGCCGCAGCGTCCCGTGATCGTTGATGTCGTCGTGGACAAGGGTGGCCGTGTGAATGATCTCAATGGCGGCAGCCAGGGGAACGGCCTCGGCGACGTTCTGGCCACCCACTGCCGCGTGAGCGAGCAGCACCAGGCGCGGGCGCAGGCGCTTGCCACCGGCTGACAGAATATGCTCGCTCATCTCGCTGAGCAGCGGCACCGAACTGCGCGCGACGGACAGCAGCAGTTCTTCGACAGCCTGGAGAGACGTATTGATGCTCATGCTACCTCGCGCTTTGAGCCTGCTGGCGGTGATGACGGAGATCCTTCGAATCTCGATAAACAGGTGGTAAGTCTGGACTCACGATTCCCGGCCCAGGACTCACAACCGGAGCAATCGTACGCAAACATTGTGTGCCGCTCTTCAGGGCACCGGGACGGCGGCTGCCCAGCCTGCTTTCGATTTGAGTCTTTCATAACTTTCTGAACCGATTATATCAGCGCCCTCACCAGGGCGGCAATGGCAGCGCGCTAGTGCTACGCCTCGCTCACTCAAGACCGTCGCGGCGGGCGTTCGTGGCGTCCGGCTGATCCTGGACGCGCTCGATCAATGACATGAGCAACATCTGCGCCAGGCTGAAGAACTCCTGAAGCTGGCTCAAGCGATCCAGGTAATACTCCGCAAGCTGGCGATCCTCCGGCTCCATGTCCGGGATTGCTTCCTGCAGGCGCTCCGCGTTGTCGTCCAGGACGTGCAGGGCCTTGTTGACATCGCGTAGCTCGCGGCTGCGCAGGATATTGGACAGAATCTGCCAGAAGTCGCTTTCGGCGCGGTAGTACTTGCGCCGGTCGTCCTTGATCCACACTTCGCGGACGATGCCCATGTGCTCCATCGTGCGCATCGTCGTGCTAACGCTCGCCTTGGAGATGCCCAGGCGCTCCATCAAGTCGTCCAGGCTGAGCGGCTCAGGGCTGAGCACGAGCACCCCGAACAACTGGCCCATGACCTTGGAGAAGCCGAAATAGCCCGCAAGCTGGCCCAGCCCCTCGATGATGCTGGCGTTGACGGCCTGGAACGTAGCGTTCAGTGGCGGTCTGTTTGCTGGCGCGCCCATAGGTGTGCTCACTCGTGCTGATCGGTGACTCTGCGCTGGCGCGGCGGGCGGCGGCTCTGGTGCCCGGCTGGGCTTGCCGCTGGAGTCTCGTCGCTGCGCCGGACAAATGGTAACAGGCCGGGCCAGGTGTGGCAAGGGCTGGGGCCGACCAACCGACGGTTTGCCACCTGCCCGCACACGGCTTTTACAGACGGTAGGGAAGGGGGTATAATGACAGTTAAGGAGCCGATCTTCACTATCTGAGGGGGATCATGCGCAGATTACTGGCGCTGGCAGGTGTGATGCTTCTGGCGCTGTGGCTCACCGGGGGAATAGGCGTGTGGGCGGCGGGGCCTGTCCCGTCCGCGCCTGGGCAGCAGGTCGCTGCTCCAACCCGCGCGCCGCGCCTCGTGTTGCAGATGCGCGGTGCAGGGTTCGAGGGGACGCTGACCGTTGTTGCTGAGCTGGCCGACGGGACGCTGGGGCTGCCGGGCGAGGCGGTGACCTGGCTCATTACGCTGACCAACAACGGGGCCTCGGCTGGCGCGGATTTGCTGGTGACCAACACACTGGGCGACGAGTTACGCATTGAAGACGCCGACACAGACTACGGGGAAGTCGCCATCAGTGAGCGGGCGGTGATCTTCACCGTGCCGGAGCTACGTCCGGGCCAGACTGTCGCCATGCATGTGCATACGACGGTGATGCACGGCCCGGCAAACGGCGTGCTGGTCAACCAGGTGATCGTGGCCGGGGCTGGGCCAGGGGGATCGTTCACGCAGAGCGCGGTTGGCGAGGTGTTTGTGCCGACGGGCCTACCCGCGACCGGCTACCCACCCGCCGACGACCTGCCGGGCCAGGGCGAGCCTTCGGTGCTGGCGGTCGGAGCGGCGGCGCTGCTGGTGGTGCTGGCGGCGGCGGCTTTTGTGTGGTATCGCGGACATCGTGAGTTCGCGTGAGTGCGAGCCTGAGTGCCAGAGCGCCCCTTTACCGGGGCGCTATTTGATTCCGGGTTCGCGACGGGTCAGACCTGGTCAGAGACATAGCCGCCCGTGCCCAGCGCCAGCCCTGCGGACTCGGCCAGCGCGCCCAGCACTTCCTGGAGATACTGGCCGGGGCAGTCGGTGTCGTTGTTGAAGTCGCTGTGACCGGCCAGGTGGGTCAGTTCCAGGCGCAGGGCCAGCCAGTCAATCAGCCGCCGACCAGCCTCGATCTGGGCCGGAGCGGGGACATTCAGGCTGAAATCGCCGAGGAAGACCACTCCGACGCTGCCGGTATTGAAGCCCTCGACGTGCGTGCCGCGCACGTTCAGCGGGCGTCCGGCGAAGACCTGCGCGCTCTGGCCGACGCCGAAATGGTAGGCGATGTCGGCCCAGCCGCGTAGCTCCATGTGCTGCTGCTGGATGGCGCGCATGGTCGCTGGATCGTCGGTCTCGTAGAGCACGGAATGGTGCACGACGACGGTACGGTAAATGGCGCGCAGATCGCCCTCGTAGACGCGCCAGCCCTCGGGGTTGTCAGGGCCGTAGAAGCCGGTCTCGTTCTCGGCGTCGTGATCCGGCTCGCGCGCGCCCCAGTCCTGGCGCTCCAGGATGCCGGGGCGGTCAATCTGCTTGGAGTAAGCGGAGAGCGCGACGGGCGTCTGCCTGGGGAGCGGCGTCTGCCGGGCGCGGCTGAGACGGTCAACGGCCAGGTAGCCGAGCGACGCTCCGGCGCAGGTCAGCGCGCCGCCGACGGCGGCCATGCCGGTCAAGCCGAGGAAGTCACGTCGTGAGAGACGGCGAGCGGATAGCGGTGAGGGTGGCATAGACGGTTGCGCTCTGCATTCAGGCGGCATTGGCGCGATCATAGCAACAGCGACGGGGCGAGACAACCGGGTTTGCGTATTTATCTGAAATATTATAGTCTTTTTTAAGGAAGCGTGCTACGATTGTTATGTTCTTCACATTGCTCCCTATGTCTATTACTATTATCGGCCTGGTGCGTCGCCAGCGCCGCCAGTCACGGAAGGAGCCGCAGCCGGATGGGTGCCAGAGCCAGTATTCCAGACATCGTCATTGGGCGGTTACCGATTTACTTGCGCGCGTTGGACCGTATGATCCAGGAAGAGAAGGGCTACACGTCCTCGCACGAGCTGGGCGAGCGGCTGGGGATTAGCTCGGCGCAGATTCGCAAAGACCTGTCGCACTTCGGTGAGTTTGGCAAGCAGGGCACGGGCTATAACGTCCAGTTTCTCTATGAGCAGATTCGCCACATTCTCAAGGTGGATCGCGAGTGGCTGATGGCGCTCGTCGGTGTGGGCGACCTGGGGCACGCCATTGCGGACTATCGCGGCTTCAAGGCGCGCGGGTTCCGCATCGTGGCGCTGTTCGACGCCGACCCGGTCAAGGTCGGCGAGCGGATTGGCGACCTGACCATCCTGCCGATGGAGCAGCTTTCCGCCGAGATTCGACACCTGGGCATCCGCATCGCCATGATCGCAGTGCCCGCCGCAGAAGCGCAGGCTGTGGCCGACCGGCTGATCGAGGCGGGCGTGACTGCGCTGCTCAACTACGCGCCGATCACGCTGGCGGTGCCGGTGGGCGTGCGCGTGCAGTACATTGACCCGGCGGCGCACCTCCAGCACATGACCTACTATCTGGCACCCTGACGCGGGGCGTTGCGCGTCTTGGCGCACGCCAGGCCGTTTGAGGACTGTTGCACCTGCCTTTGCCCCCCATCCCCGGCCCTTTCCCCATGAGGCGGGAAGCGCCGGAGATGGGGGGCACGACTTCTCAAGCGGTCACTCATGCGATCAGTTGGCTGGGCTGCTTCCCTTGTGTTGATCGGGCCATTCTGCGGTAAGATGGTGGCTCCTTGGCGGAGGGCACGCGCGGCGCATGTGCCCTTGCACGCGGCTGCGCCAATTGGCTTGGGCGAGGAACTGACGGGATGTTTGGAGACCTGACCATCGCGTTCATCGGCAGCGGCAACATGGGCGAGGCCATGATTCAAGGGCTGCTCAAGCAGCGTATGGTGCTGCCACAGCAGATCATCGCGGTTGACCCGCGCCCAGAGCGGCTCGAAGAGCTGGCCGCAGCCTACGGCGTGCGCACCACAACCGATAACCTGGAGGGGGCGACCAGGGCGGGTATCCTGGTGCTTTCGGTCAAGCCGCAGGTGCTCGACCGCGTGCTGCCCGAAGTGCGCGGAGGGGCGCGCACGTGCTCGCTGGTGGTCAGCATTGTCGCGGGTGCGCCGATCAAGATGATCGCCGACGGGCTGGCGAATGCCTGTGTGGTGCGCGTGATGCCCAACACGCCGGCGCGCATCGGCCAGGGCATTAGCGTGTGGACGGCTACCAGCGAAGTCCCCGAAGCGCAGCGCGAGCAGGCAAGGATGCTGCTGAAGGCGTTTGGCGAAGAGATTTTCGTCCAGGACGAAGACTACCTGGACATGGCGACGGCGCTGAGCGGCACCGGCCCGGCCTACGTGTTCCTGTTCATGGAGGCGATGGTGGATGCGGGCGTGCACCTGGGTTTTTCGCGTCACATTGCCGAGAAGCTGGTCTTGCAGACGATGCGCGGGGCGGTTGAGTACGCGGCGCAGTCGGGCGATCACCTGGCGATGCTGCGCAACCAGGTCACCAGTCCCGGCGGCACGTCGGCGGAGGCGCTCTACCAACTGGAGAAGGGCGGGCTGCGCACGGTGATCTCGCGGGCGGTCTGGGCTGCGTACCAGCGCAGCGTGGGGCTGGGCGGCGGGCGCAAGGTTTCGCGGCTGGCCGGGCGGCACCCCGACAATAACCACGATCAGGATGAGGGCTGAAGGCAGTAGGGCGGCAGAACGCGGGAGAGAAAGTATCATATATTTTTGAGTATTCGCTTCAATTGATCTATATTTAACAATGTTTATGGGCGTGGCAAACCGCTGCGCCTGTTCTGTGGCGGGGATACCGCTCGCGGGCGCTAGAACGTGGTCTGGCTCGCGAGGCGATCAGGGAGAGGGCATCGTCTTCTCAGGCGGCGAGGAGAGTACCTTAATATGGCGGAGCCGACGAACATCATTACCCAGGGACTGCTGGAGCAGATCAGGAGCTTTGAGCGCGAGCTTAAGGCGGTGGACGTGGGCACGGTGGATGAGGTCGGCGACGGCATCGCCCGCGTCACCGGCCTGGACAAGGTGCGCGCCCAGGAGTTGGTGCAGTTCGCTAACGGCGTCATGGGCATCGCCTTCAACCTTGAAGAGGACAATGTCGGTGTGATCATCATGGGTGATTACATTGACATCAAAGAGGGCGACGAAGTACGTGGCACGGGGCGCATTGTGTCGGTGCCGGTGGGCGACAGCCTGATCGGGCGCGTGGTGGACGTGCTGGGCAACCCAATTGACGGCAAAGGCCCGATCTCTGCGCGGGAATACCTGCCTATCGAGCGCATCGCGCCGGGCGTGATCGAGCGGCAGAACGTGTACCGCCCGGTGCAGACCGGCGTGCGTGCCATTGACGCCATGATCCCGATTGGGCGTGGGCAGCGCGAGCTGATCATCGGCGACCGGCAGACGGGCAAGACGGCCATCGCCATTGACACGATCATCAACCAGAAGGGCGAAGACCTGATCTGCATCTACGTGGCGATTGGGCAGAAGCGCGCGCAGGTCGCCGGGGTCGTGGCTACGCTTGAAGAGTACGGCGCGATGGATCATACCATCGTCGTGGTAGCGTCGGCGTCGGACCCGGCGGCGCTGCAATACATCGCCCCTTACGCGGGCTGCGCGATGGGCGAGTACTTCATGGAGCAGGGCCGCGACGCGCTGGTGATCTATGATGACCTGTCCAAGCACGCCTGGGCTTACCGCCAGGTGTCGCTGCTGTTGCGCCGCCCGCCCGGACGCGAAGCCTACCCCGGCGACGTGTTCTACCTGCACAGCCGCCTGCTGGAGCGCGCCGCGCAGCTTTCGGATGAGCGCGGCGGCGGCAGCCTGACTGCGCTGCCGCTCATCGAGACGCTGCTCGGCGACGTGTCGGCTTACATCCCCACGAACGTGATCTCGATCACCGACGGGCAGATTTACCTGGAAAGCGACCTGTTCTATTCCGGCGTACGCCCGGCGGTGAACACCGGTCTGAGCGTCAGCCGCGTGGGTGGCGACGCGCAGCGCAGGGTCATGAAGAGCGTGGCAGGGCGGCTGCGCCTGGAGATGGCTCAGTTCCGCAGCCTGGCAGCCTTCGCCCAGTTCGGCTCCGACCTGGACAAGGCGACGCAGCAGCAGCTTGATCGCGGGATGCGCCTGCAAGAGATTCTCAAGCAATCGCAGTACCGGCCCACGCCGCTGCTCGACCAGGTGGCGCTCATCTTTGCTGGCACGCGCGGCAAGCTTGACCATGTGCCGGTGGCTCAGGTCAAGCAGTGGGAAGAGGAATTCCTGAAGTACCTGCACAGCAGTTGCCCGGACTTGCCGGAACAGCTCAAGGCGGACGACTACCAACTGAGCGACGGGATCGAGGTGCTGCTGACGAAAGCGGCGGACGAGTTCAACGGGACATGGGCCGAGCTTCACGCCGCCGACTAGGGGCGGCCCCTGCGCAGAAGGGAATGAGATAAGCCATGTCCTCAACGCGTGAGATCAGGCGGCGCATCCGGTCGGTGAAGAACATCAACCAGGTGACGCGCGCCCTGGAAGCGGTGTCGGCGTCGTCGGTGCGCAAGGCGCAGGCCGCCGTGCTCGCCAGCCGCCCGTATGCGCAGCACGCCTACGACGTGCTGGTGAATGTGGCGGCGCAGAGCACGGGCGTGCCGCTGCACCCGTTGCTGGAAGTGCGCCCGCAGGTTACCCGTATCTCGGTCGTGCTGATCACCGGCGACCGGGGATTGGCCGGAGCCTACAACGCCAACATTGTGCGCCGGGCGATTCGCTTCGCCGAGCAGTACGAGCGGCCCGTGCACTGGATCACCGTCGGGCGCAAGGGGCGCGACCTGATTCGCCGCCACATTGCGGCCAGGCAGCGCGACGAGAACGCGCCCGCCTTCCTCAAAGACCAGCAGATTGTGGCCGAGTTCTCGCATCTGCCGGCAGACCCCGACCTGGGCGACATTGCGCAGATCGCGCAGATCGTCTTTGACGAGTTCTTGCGTGTGCCGGTGGACGAGGTGTTCATCGCCTACACCAATTTCATCAACACGATGATGCAGCAGCCGCGCGTGCTGCCGCTGCTGCCGCTGCGCCCGTTCGAGGCGCGCAGTCGCGAGATCATGGAGCTGGTCGCGCCGGAGCCGGAAGTGAAGCGCCGCAACCGCGACTACATCTACGAGCCAAGCGCCACCGCAATCCTCAACGAAGTGATCCCGCGCTTCACTGAGCTACAGATTCTGCAAGCGGTGCGCGAGAGCCTATCCAGCGAGCACAGCGCGCGGATGGTCGCCATGCGTAATGCGTCCGAAAGCGCGGAAACGCTGGGCGACTTGCTCCAGCTTGAATTCAACAAGGCGCGCCAGCTTTCGATCACCAGCGAGCTTCTGGACATCGTCGGCGGCGTGGAAGCCCTGAAACAGTCTGACGCGGGATAGCCGCCCGGAGTGCAGCAAGGAGACGAAGACAGGTGATGGGTGCGAGAATCAAGCAAGAAGTCGAAGGAACCATTGCGCAAATCCTGGGCGGCGTGGTGGACGTGGCCTTCCCGGAGGACGCCGATCTGCCCGAAATCTACGATGCCATTCGCGTCCCGCGCGGCGAAGACGAGCCGCTGATCCTGGAAGTGCAGCAGCACTTAGGGGGCTACCGCGTGCGCTGTGTGGCGATGGACGCCACCGATGGTCTGCAACGCGGCGTCCCGGCCTTCGCCACTGGCGCGCCGATCATGGTGCCGGTGGGCGAGGCGGCGTTGGGGCGCATCTTCAACGTGCTGGGCCGCCCCATTGACGGCAAGGGCGAGGTGCACGCGGAGACGTACTACCCGATTCACCGCCCGGCCCCGCCGTTCGACGAGCAGGTGACGCGCGTCGAGCTTTTCGAGACGGGTATCAAGGTCATTGACCTGATCGCGCCGTTCCGCAAGGGCGGCAAGGCGGGCATCTTCGGCGGCGCGGGCACCGGCAAGACGGTGATCATCATGGAGCTGATCCGTTCTATTGCCACCGAGCACGAGGGCTTCTCGGTCTTCGCTGGCGTGGGCGAGCGCACCCGCGAGGGCACGCAGCTTTACGGCGAGATGACCGAGAGCGGCGTGATCAACCAGACGGCGATGTCGTTCGGGCAGATGAACGAGCCGCCGGGCGTGCGCCTGCGCGTGGGGCTGACCGGGCTGGCCATGGCCGAGTACTTCCGCGACCAGGGCCGCGACGTGCTGCTGTTCATTGACAACATCTTCCGCTTCTCGATGAGCGGATCGGAAGTGTCGGCGCTGCTGGGGCGAATGCCGTCAGCGGTGGGCTACCAGCCGACGCTGGCCCAGGAGATGGGCGACCTGCAGGAGCGCATCACCAGCACCAAGACCGGCTCGATCACGTCCTTGCAGGCGGTCTACGTCCCGGCGGACGACTACTCCGACCCGGCTCCAGTCGCCGTGTTCGCTCACCTGGACGGGACGGTGGCGCTCGACCGGGCCATTGTTGAGCAGGGCATCTACCCGGCGGTGGATCCGCTGGCGAGCACCAGCCGCATTCTCGACCCGCTAATTGTCGGCGAGGAGCACTACCGCACGGCCCGCGAAGTCCAGCAGGTGCTCCAGCGCTACAAAGACCTGCAGGACATCATCGCCATCCTGGGCGTGGACGAGCTTTCGGAAGATGACAAGGCGATTGTGGCCCGCGCACGGCGCGTCCAATTCTTCCTCAGCCAGCCGTTCCATGTCGCCGCGCAGTTCACCGGGCGCGAGGGGCGCTACGTGCCGGTCAAGGACACGGTGCGCGGCTTCCGCATGATCCTGGACGGGGAGCTTGATCACATCCCGGAGCAGATGTTCATGATGGCCGGCCCCATCGAGGATGTGTTGGAGCGTCACCGCGAGGCGGAGGCCGAGAGCTAGCGGCGCGGACGCCGGAGGGCGGGGGTACGCCCTCGCCCGCAGGGAGGAGGACAGAATGCCGCTTGAGGTGGAAGTCGTATCGCGCGTGCGCCGGCTGTACCATACCGACCACGCCGACATGGTGATCATCCCCGGCAGCGAGGGCGAGATGGGTGTGCTGCCCAACCACACGCCGCTGCTGACGACGCTGGCCTTCGGAGAGCTGCGCATCGTCGAGGGCGGGGACGTGGTCAGCTTCGTCGTGTATGGCGGTGTGGTGGAAGTGCGCCCTGACAAGGTCACTGTGCTGGCCGACGACGCCGAGTCGGTTTACGAGCTGGACATGACGCAGATTGAAGACGCGCGCAACCGTGCCCGCGATCTGATGGCGGCCAGCCCCGGCGAGGCGCAGCGGGCGGAGATTGCCCAGGAGCTACGCCGGGTGGAGATCGCGGCGAAAGTTCACGGGCGGGTGCAGGCGCGCGGGCAGCGCGTGCGCAGCCTGGAAGACGAGAACTGAACCGGCTGTGCTGCTCTGCATCCGGAGCCAGAGACATCGCGCAGGGGTATACCCGGCGCGATGCTTTTTTCGCCTGTTGGAGCGGCTTGGGGTATATCTTGTGATGCGGCGCGCAGACTAACACCGCAAGAAAGTGATTCTCCTATGGGAATGTTCTCACGAAAGCTGGGCGTAGACCTCGGCACGAACAACGTCATGATCTATGCCGACGGGCAGATCGTGCTGCAAGAGCCAGCGATGGTCGCGCTGACAATCGAGGAAGAGCGGGTTGTGGCAGTGGGCCAGGAAGCGCGTGACATGTACGGGCGCCATCCTGAGCACATCGAAGTGCTGCGCCCGCTGCGCGACGGCGTGATCGCCGACTACGAGGTGACTGAAGCCATGCTGCGCTACTTCTTCCGCAAGGTGAGCGGGCGGATGCACTTTCGCGGCCCGGAGGTGATGCTCAGCGTGCCCTATGGTGTGACGAGCGTCGAGAAGCGCGCCGTTCACGAGGCGGCGGTGCGTGCCGGTGCGCGCGAGGCGTATCTGCTGCCGGAGCCGCTGCTGGCGGCGCTGGGAGCCGGACTGCCGATCAGCACGCCAGCGGGCAACATGGTCTTTAGCCTGGGCGGCGGAGCCAGCGAAGCGGCGGTGCTGGCGATGAACGGCATCGTCGTGGCGGACAGCGTGCGCATGGGTGGGATGCGTCTGGACGAGGCGATCATCAACTACATCCGGCGCAAGTACAGCCTGGTCATCGGCGAGCCGACCGCCGAGTCGATCAAGATTCAGATCGGCGCGGCGGTGGACATCGGCGAGGAGATGAGCATGGAGATTCAAGGCCGCGACCAGGTGGGCGGTCTGCCGCGCACGATCACCGTCATGACGAGTGAAGTGGTAGAAGCCATCGCCGAGCCACTGGCGACGATTGTCGGCGCGGCCCAGGCCGTGCTGGAGAAGACACCGCCGGAGCTGGCATCGGACATCATAGACCGGGGCGTTGTGCTGACGGGCGGTGGCGCGCTGCTGCGCGGCATTGACCAGTACATCACACGCAAGGTCGGCGTGCCAGCCTACCGCGCCGAAAACCCCATTGTTGCTACCGCCGTCGGCGCCGGGCGCGCGCTGGAAGACTTGGCTTTCCTGCGCCGGACGCTGGTGGGGCTGTAGCGCGAGGCCGAATCGATCTCCCCACAAGTATGGCGGCCATTCATACATGAATCTTGTGGCCGCCCGCCACGCAGCTTCTCTATAATCTCCCGTAGTTGAGCGCGATAGCGCGGAGCTATTGTCACCCGCAGGGCGTGCACGGGCACAGCCCGCCGCCCTGCCTGACCACATTCCACAAATTGATGGAGGGAGACATCTCATGGCTAAGAAATACGAACTGCCCCCGCTGCCCTATGACTACAACGCCCTGGAACCGCACATTGACGGGCAGACCATGCGTCTGCACCATGACAAGCATCACCTGGCCTATGTGAACGGGCTGAACGCGGCGCTGGAGAAGCTGGAAGCAGCGCGCGCCGCCGGTGATCTCGCGCTGACCAAACACTGGTCGCGCGAAGCCGCTTTTCATGGGTCGGGACACCTGCTGCACGCGATCTTCTGGCCGAACATGGCCCCGGTGGGCAACGGCGGCGGCGGTGAGCCGTCCGGCGCACTGGCCGCGCAGATTGTCAAGGACTTCGGCAGCTTCGCCGCGTTCAAGGCGCACTTCAGCGCGGCGGCCAACCAGGTGGAAGGGAGCGGCTGGGCGCTGCTGGTGTGGGAGCCGGTCGCCGGGCAGTTGGAGATTCTGCAGGCGGAGAAGCACCAAAACCTGACGCAGTGGGGCGTGCGCCCGCTGTTGGTGCTCGACGTGTGGGAGCACGCCTACTACCTGAAGTACCAGAACAACCGCGCTGCCTATGTCGAGGCGTGGTGGAACGTCGTGAACTGGCCGGACGTGGCCGAGCGTTTCAAGGCTGCGCTGGGCGGCTAGGGCGTGCGGTTGCGGCAATGAGACTGGGCCGGGAGAGCGCTTGCTCCCGGCCTTCTGTTTGGGGCGGGGCCTGTCACGGCAAAGCTGTGCCTAACATCACATGTTCTGTCTGTGTTTTTTCACATGACAGAACCGTGAGGAGCGGTATAGTGGTACATGAGAGTTGTTGCGGTTTGCACCGCCCAGAGGAGAAATCAGCATGTCGCATGTTGTAACCAGTTTGTGCCTGCGCGACGGTGTCTGCGCGGACGTGTGTCCGTCCGAGGCGATTGTCGCCGGAATGCCAGAGAGCGATTGGCCCTGGTACTACATTGATCCCGATTCGTGCATTGACTGCGCCGCGTGCGCGAGCGAATGCCCGTTCGAGGCGATCTTTGTGGAAGAGGAAGTGCCGGATGCCTACAAGATGGCTGCCGGCCAGGAGCGCGTGCCGCACGGCGGGAAGCGCTACGCAGCGCAGGACGGCGAAGTCGTGGACCTGACCGAAGACATCAAGTGGAACTACGAGTTCTTCCGCGACGGGCCAGGGCACGGCGCTTGATGGCGAGATGAGCAAGCAGGGGGGCGTTCTGGTAACGCTCCCCCTTCATTAATGCCAATATTCATTGTGCAAACCTTGCGCGATTGGGCGTGCGTTTGCTATAGTGGGGGCTGGTGTAAGGCGCGGCACACAGGGCGGCGCTGGTTAGGGTAGGCCGCGTGTGCCGCTGGGTTCGATCGACATAGTTCAGCGGGCGACTGCTGGACGTATATCTCTGGTCGTCTGAGCCAATAAGGAGCGGGAACACATGACCCACATCATTACCAGTCTGTGCCTGCGCGACGGGGCGTGCACTGAGGTGTGTCCGGTTGACTGCATCATCCCCGGCTTTCCGGAGAACGAATGGCCCTGGTACTTCATTGACCCGAACACCTGCATTGACTGTGGCGCGTGCGTGCCAGAATGCCCGTTCGAGGCGATCTTCGTCGAAGAGGAAGTGCCGGATGCCTACGAGATGGCTTCCGGGCAGGAGCGCATCCCCTGGGAGTCGAAGAAGCGCGAGGCGGCGGCGGGCGGCGAAGTCGTTGACCTGACCGGCGACATTAAGTGGAACTACGAGTTCTTCAAGAGCGGCCCCGGCTACGACTCCGCGCCGTAGCTCACCGCGCTCTGATTGTCCAGAACAAAGGCCGCCACACGGCGGTCTTTGTGATCCGCCCACGCCTCTCCCCCCAATTCCCTTCTCCAGCCAAGCTGAAGAGGAGGGCTGTGATCGCGGGGTGGGGCCAGGAGGAGGGGCGTTTGAGGGACGTGTAGGGGCGGGTTTGCAAACCCGCCCCTACAAGGGGCTGGCACTCCCCGCAATTGGAGATGCCCGGTTACTTCTTGCCTTCCGGCTTGGCGGTCATGATGCCCGGAAGCTGACCAATCGAGTCGCTGAGATTCAGGCCGGTGAGTGCCTCGACGGTAGCTGGCACCTGGGCGATGATGTTGGTGATGTCGCCGCTGATCTTGGAGGCACCAGCACCGGCACTGTCCCCGCTGCTGATGATCACGATGCGGTCGGTCTGGGCGAGCGGCTGGGCGATGGCGGAAGCGACCTCGGGCAGGGCCTCGACGATCTGCTGGATGATGGCAGCCTGGTTGTACTGCTGCCAGGCGGCGGCTTTCTTCTCCATCGCCTGCGCTTCGGAAAGGCCCTTCTGTAGTGTAATCTCGGCTTCGGCCAGACCGCGCGCGCGGATGGCGTCTGCCTCGGCCTCGCCACGCGCGCGGATGGCGGCGGCTTCACCGCCTGCGCGTGCTTCCAGCTCGTATTTCCCGGCGTTCGCCAGCGTCTCGATGCGGAACTGCTCGGCGGCGGCTGGCTTGCGGACGGTCGCCTCCAGCTCCTTCTCCATGCGCAGGGCTTCCTGCTCCTGCACCTCGATCCGCTTCTGCTTCTCGATCAGCTCGATCTGCACTTCCTCGGCGCGGATCGTCTGGTTGGTGATGCGCTCCTGGAGCGTACCGGCCAGGTTGGCCTCGGTTTGCTTGCGGGCCACTTCGCTGTCGTAGGTGGCCTGCTGCAGGCTGTAGTCGCGGCGGGCCTCGGCCTCGCGGGTGAGGGCGATCTGCTCGGCGATGGTCGCGTCGCGCTTGACTTCGGCCACGCGCGGGCGGCCCAGCGCGTCGAGGTAGCCCTCTTTGTCGCGCACGTCCTTGATCACGAAGGTGTCAATGCCCAGGCCCATGTTAGCCAGATCGCTGGCGGAGACATCCTGGACTTCCTGGGCGAACCGGTCACGCTCGCGGTAAATCTCCTCGACAGTCATGTTGCCGATGATGGCGCGCAGGTGCCCGGCCAGCGTCTCGTGGGCGACGTTGGTGATCTCGGCGCGGGTCTTGGACAGGAAACGCTCGGCGGCGGTGCGGATGGACACATCATCGCTGGCAATCTTGATCTGGGCGACGCCTTCCAGCGTGACCGGCACGCCCTGGCGCGTGTACACGTCATCGGTGATGATCTCGATGGTCATGATCTCCAGCAGGAGCGTATCCACGCGCTCCAGGATGGGCCAGATGAAGGCCCGCCCGCCCTTGACGATGCGGTATGGCTCCACCTCGCCCGTCTCGGCGCTGCGCGTGCGGCGGCCTGAGATGATCAGGACTTCGTTGGGGCCAACCTTCCTCACCCTGCTGGCGTAGACCGCGACCAGGGTGAAGAGGATGAAGAGGAACAACAGAATGACGATTGCGCCTACGGCTACCATGAGCAGTTGTCCTTTCTGGGTTCACAGGCTAAACGACTGGCGTCGGTTGTGCGGAGCCGGTGCATCGCACGGGCAGGCGGCTTCCGGCGTGTGGCGAGGTGCGGGCGGCAGGTGCCGTATGCCGCACAGGTCTGGATGTCTCAGTCAATCTCACTCACATAGGCCATGCCGCCGACGATGCGCTCAATGCGCACCGGCGTGCCACGCTCAAATGCAGTCTGCTCGTCGGTGGCGCGGGCCGAATAGGTGACGCGGCTGCCCTGGGCGACGAAGGCGATCTGGCCCACGCCGTTGACCGGGATGGGCGTGGTGATCTCGGCGACTTGGCCGACCAGCCGGGCCTGGCGCACTTCGCTGCTGATTGTCGGCGACAGGATGTACAGGAAGAATCCCTGGGCCGCAATGCCCACCAGCACGCCTCCGGTCAGAGCGAAGATCAGGCTGACGACCGTGCCCGCGTCGAACAGCGTCGCGGAGATCAGGCCGAACGCGCCAAACGACGAGATGAAGCTGGCCACGGCCAACATGCTGACGCCGGTGGCTTCTGATGCGCCGTCGGCATCAATGAGGCTGATGTCGCCCATATCGGCATCCACGCCGGGAGAGAAGTCGAGATCGCCCAGCGCATCACCGATGCCCTGGAAGAGCAGCAGGAAGATGGCATAGACCAGTCCGATCAGCAGGGCGGCGGCATAGACGATGTGGATCGGGTTTCCTCCGAAGATGTCATTGAGAACGCTTGCCGTGAGAATGATCATGATGCTGTGCCCCTGGACGCTTTGCGGGATTGCTGCCCGCACCACACACTAGACCCTCATACTGCATTATAGGGCGGAGTGGGGCAAGGGGCAATCGGAACCGCTGACATACGGCTGACTTCGGGGCGCGGATGCTGACATCCGCTGCGTGGGCGTTTCTGGTATAATGCGTGGGGCATGTTTGATAGGGAAGGCGAGCGTATGCGACACAGCGCACACAACCGGCGCATCATCCTTTTGGGCGCGCTGATCGCTGTGCTCACGGTCGTGGTGCTGGTCAGCACGCTGGCCCTGCTGCCACCCCCGCCGCCAGGCCCGCCAACGCCGACGCCGCCTTATTTCATGAGGGCACCGGACGCCCGGCCTCACCTGGGTTACTGAGAGCGGCACCCTTTGCACGTAGGAGACGGACGCGAATGGAGCTAGTTGTTGCTGTGGTGGCGGGGTTGGGCGGGCTGTTGGTGGGGGGCGTGCTCAACGCCCTGGCCGACGATCTACCGGCCCCCGCCCGCGTCCGCCTACCGCATTACCCGGACGGCAGCCCGCGCCCGTTGAAGGCGTGGCTGGGACTCACCGCGTTCGTGCTGGGCAAGCGCGAAGGCCCCTCCGCAGACCCGGCAGACCCCGCTGATGAGGCGTCCCCATCCCCGCTGCGCCCTAACAGGCTGAGCTGGCGGCATCCCCTGCTGGAACTCGCCACCGGACTGGCGTTCGCCGGGCTGACGCTGGCCTTCGCCGGCGAGCCGGCGCTGTGGGCGTGGTATGTCTACGTGGCGATCCTGCTGCTGATCACCGTGATTGACGTCGAGCATCGCCTGATCCTGTTCGCGATTATCTTGCCCTCATGCGTGTTCGCGGTGGTCGTAGCCGCGATCGCGCCTGCGGACGGCAGGACATTCGGCGAATACCTGCTGGGCGGTGTGGTCGGGTTTCTGCTCTTTTTCGCCATGTTCCTGGGTGGAGTAGCATTTTCCACGCTGACCCGTAACGAGGAGATCGCGTTCGGCTTCGGTGATGTGATGCTGGCGACGCTCAGCGGCTTGATGCTGGGCTGGCGCGGGTTTATCTTCGCCGCGCTGATCACGGTCTTCGCTGGGGCAGTGGGGGCGGTGCTGTACATGGCGGGCCGGGCGGTCATCGGGCGCTACCGGCGCTTTACACCGCTGCCCTACGGCCCGTATATTGTCCTGGGGACGCTGGTGATGCTGCTCTTCCGCGAGGAAGTGCAGGACCTGCTGCGCTCGAACTACTACTGACCCCTGCTGATGATACCCCCGCCCAGGCACTCCTCGCCCGCGTAGAAGACGACCCCCTGGCCGGGCGTGATGTCGCGCTGCGGCTCCGCGAAGTCCACCTGCACGCCCCCATCCGGGAGCACGGTCACCGTCCCCGGCGCAAGGCGCGCCTTGTAGCGAATCTTGATCTCCGCCGTGAAGTGGTCGGCGGGCGGCCCCCCGGTGATCCAGTTGACGCGCCCGGCGGTGAGCGACCTGCGGCCAAGCTCGTCCGCCGTGCCGACGATCAGGGCATTGCGCGCGGGGTCGGTCGCCAGGACGTAGAGCGGCTCACTGTGGCTGATGCCCAGGCCCTTGCGCTGGCCGATGGTGTAGTCGAGCAGGCCGCTGTGCGTGCCAAGCTGGCGACCGTCGCGGGTGAGGATGGGGCCGGGGCGAGCCGCAGCGGGGGCGTGCTCGCGCAGGAAGCGGCGATAGTCGCCGTCGGCGAGGAAGCACAAGTCCTGGCTGTCGCGCTTGGCAGCGACGGGCAGGCCACGCGCGGCGGCCATCGCGCGAATCTCCATCTTCGCATAGTCACCGACTGGAAACAGAACATGGCGCAACTGGTCTTGCGCCAGCAGGCTGAGGGCGTAGCTCTGGTCTTTGGCCGGGTCGCACGCTTTGAGCAAGCGGGCGAAGCCGCCTGGCGCACGCACAACGCGGGCGTAGTGGCCGGTCGCCAGGTAGTCCGCGCCGCTAGCCAGGGCGTGGCCGAGCAGCCACTCGAAGCGGATGTGGCGGTTGCATTCCAGGCAGGGGTTTGGAGTGTCACCGGCGGCATAGCGGTCAATGAAGAACTGGACGACGGTGCGGCGGAAGATGTCCTGCGTGTCTATGACGTAGAAGGGGATGCCAAGCTGCGCGGCGATGCGGCGGGCGTCGGCCATCTGGCCGGGCGTGCAGCAGCGGTTGGAGCCACCTTCGCCGCAGTCTTCCGACCACAGGCGCATCATCATGCCCACCACGTCGTAGCCCTGCTCGACCAGCAGGGCTGCGGCAACGGAGCTATCCACTCCGCCGCTCATGGCGACGACGACGCGGGGCCGGGCGTTCATGGGGCGGGCTAGGGCGCAGCGGTCAGGGCGGCGATGCGCCGCACAGCGGCGACGGCGTCCGGCAGGGCGGCGAGGACGGTGGCGATGTCGTCGCCGGTCGTGCTGCGTCCCAGCGAGAGTCGCAGCCCGCCGCGCGTCCATTCCGGGCCGAAGCCGAGCGTTTCCAGAATGGCCGAGGGCTGCTCGTTGCCGGACTTGCAGGCGCTGCCCGACGAGGCAGCGATGCCGCGCTGATCGAGGTGCATGAGCAGGGTGCTGCTGAGCACATCCTTGAAAGCGAAGCTGGCATGCCCCGGCAGGCGGTCTAGCGGGTCGCCGGTCAATTCCGCGTCGGGGATGGCGCTCAATACGCCTGCAACCAGGCGCTGGCGCAGGTCGCTCAAGCGGGTGGCGCTCTCCGCGCGCCCGGCGCAGGCGATTTCCAGCGCCGCCGCCGTGCCGACAATGCCCGGCGTGTTGTGCGTGCCCGCGCGCCGGTGATCCTCGTGACTGGCACCGGTCTGCGCGGAGAGATAAGGCACGTTCTGGCGCAGGATAAGCACCCCGGCACCCTTCGGCCCGTAGAACTTGTGCGACGAGAGCGAGAGCAAGTCAATGCCCATGCTCTCGACTTCAAGGGCGAGATGACCTGGCGATTGCACAGCGTCGGTGTGGAAGAGCGCGCCGTGCTCGTGGGCGATGGTCGCATATTCGGCGACGGGGCTGACCGTGCCGATCTCGTTATTGGCGTGGATCAGGCTGACCAGGGCAATCCCGTTGGCGGGCAGGCCGCGCAGAGCGGCACGCAAATCGGCGGGGTCAACGCGACCCGCGCGATCTACGGGGACGATACGCAGCGCCGCGCCAAGCGTATCGCGAATCTGGCGGGCGGTGACGGCGACCGCCGCGTGCTCAACCGGGCCGGTGATCAGGGTGAAGGGGCGGTCGTGGACGCGGGCATACTGGGCCGGTCCGCGCAGGGCAAGGTTGTCGCTCTCGGAGCCGCCGCTGGTGAAGACGACAGCGGCAGGCGAGCAGTCCAGGCAGCGGGCAACCGTCTCGCGCGCGCCCTCGATGGCCGTCTCCGCGTCGTGGCCGAAGCGGTGAATCGCCTTGGAGTTGCCAAACTGCTCGGCGAAGTAGGGCTGCATGGCGGCCAGGACGCGCGAATCGAGCGGGGTGGTGGCGCTGTAGTCAAGGTAGATGGGTAGCATACGCTGCGGTCTCGTCATGGAGTCGGGAATGTCGTGCAGGCAGAT
>MTKY01050845.1_pt1 | contig 23438 bp, 27 predicted proteins | sample 1042731 | NCBI WGS metagenome assembly MTKY01 (sample SAMN06212206, study PRJNA360538) | anaerobic digester metagenome | biome: Wastewater treatment plant; material: sludge; isolation source: anaerobic digester fed with sludge from wastewater treatment plant | place: Denmark: WWTP Soeholt ... | reverse complement strand
GCTACGCGCCCCGCAGCGCTGCTGCAGCCGCGCATGCGGGTGTGATAGAATTTTCATCTATGGAGCTTAAAGGGTTGATACTATCCGGTGGAGCGGGGACCCGCCTGCGCCCCATCACCCACACCAGCGCCAAGCAACTGGTGCCGGTGGCCAACAAGCCCATCCTCTTCTACGGCATCGAGGCGCTGAAGGAGGCGGGCATATCGCAGATCGGCATCATAGTCGGGGACACCGAGGACGAGATCCGCGAGGCGGTGGGAGACGGCTCCGCCTGGGGAGTAAGCATCACCTATATCAGGCAGGAGGCACCCCTGGGATTGGCCCACGCCGTGCTCACCGCGGCGGGTTTCCTCGCGGACACCCCCTTCGTGATGTACCTGGGCGATAACCTCATCAAGGAGGGTATCGCCGACTTCGTCGACGAGTTCCGCCGCAAGGACGTAGATGCCCTCATACTCCTGGCCCACGTGACGGAACCGCAGCGTTTCGGGGTGGCGGAGCTGGACGGGTCCAGGATCGTGCGGCTGGTGGAGAAACCGGAACAACCCCCGAGCGACCTCGCCCTGGTAGGCGCCTACATGTTCCGGCCGTCCATCCTCGAGGCCTCCAGGTCGATAACCCCCTCATGGCGAGACGAGCTGGAGATAACCGACGCCATACAGCATCTCATAGATCACGGCCACCGCGTGGAGGCTCACGTCATCGACGGCTGGTGGAAGGACACCGGACACCTCGAGGACCTGCTCGAGGCCAACCGCATTGTCCTGGAGAATATCGAGGCGCGCTGCGACGGCAGCATAGACGCGGACTCCCGCGTGGACGGGAGGGTGATCGTGGAGGAGGGGGCGGAAGTGGTGCGCAGCAGCGTGCGCGGCCCGGCGATCATCGGCAAGGGTACGAGGATTATCGATTCCTATATAGGTCCGTTCACGTCCATCTACTACGGCGTCACCGTGGAGGGCAGCGAGCTGGAGCATTCCATCGTCATGGAGAACAGCTCGATTGCCAACATCCCGGGCCGCATCGAGAACAGCCTCATCGGAAAGAACGTCGAGATATGCAGGTGCTTCGAGTTGCCCAAGACCTTCCGTTTCGTGCTGGGTGACAACTCCAGGGTCGGATTGATCTGAGGAGAGTGGGTTGATCGAGGGAGTCCGCGTCAGGGAGCTGCCGTCGAGCCTGGACAAGGCAGGCCTGGCGGTGGAGCTGTGTGAAAAGGGCGGCTGCCCGGATCCCCTGCTCGGCGTAACCAGCCGCACCCTGTTCGCGGGATGCGTGGAGGCCTGGATTTGCCGGGAGAAGGCGGCGGAGAGGATCACCTGCCTCGAGGGCACCGTCAAGCTGGTGCTGTGCGACAGGCGAGAGGATTCGCCCACGCAGGGCGAGATAATGGAGCTTTTCCTGGGGGAGTATCGTTTCCGCGAGGTGAGCGTCCCGCCGGGAGTACTCAGGGGATGGAAGGCGGTTGGCGGGCGTTCCGCGCTGATCCTCCTGGCCCTGGAGGGCGGCGAGGGCGATTCGCGCCTCATCTCTCCCGAGGAAGCGCGGGTGCCGTACGACTGGGAGATCGTGATGCAATAGCGGCGCCGCGCCGGCGACGGCGAGACACCGCGGCGGTAAGATTACGAAAGGAACGGGAAAGAGATCATGCGCCTGCTGGTCACCGGGGGTTGCGGCTTCATAGGCAGCAATTTCATCCGCCACGTGCTGGAGGAGCACCCCGAGGACGAAGTCCTCAACCTGGACAAGCTCACCTATGCGGGCAATCCCGCGAACCTCGCGGACGTGGAGGACAGCCCGCGCTACCTCTTTCACAAGGGCGATGTCTGCGAGGCGGATGACGTGGCCATGGCCTTCTCGTGGGGACCGGACGCGGTGGTCAACTTCGCGGCCGAGACCCACGTCGACCGCTCCATATCCGGGCCCGAGACCTTCGTGCGGACCGATGTCCTCGGCACCTGCCGCCTCCTGGAACAGGCGCGCGAAAAGGGCATCCGTTTCCTGCAGATAAGCACCGACGAGGTCTATGGGAGCATACGGGAGGGTTCCTTCACCGAGAAGAGCCCCCTGCAGCCCAACAGTCCCTACGCCGCCTCCAAGGCGGGGGCGGACCTGCTCGTACGCTCCTACACGCGCACCTATGGCCTCGATGCCGTGATCGTGAGGAGCTCCAACAATTACGGACCCTTCCAGTACCCCGAGAAAGTCATACCGCTGTTCGTCACCAACCTGCTGGAAGGGCGGAAGGTCCCGCTCTACGGAGACGGGAGCAACGTCAGGGACTGGCTCTACGTGGGGGACAACTGTCGCGGCATCGATCTGGCGCTGCGCTCCGGCCTTTCCGGGGAGATATATAATATCGGCGCGGGGCAGGAGAAGACCAACCTCGAGCTGACCCGCGCCATCCTGGACATCCTCGGCGCGGGCGAGGAGTCCGTCGAGCGCGTACGGGACCGCCTCGGTCATGACTTCCGGTATTCCGTGGACTCCACCAAGCTGAGGGAACTGGGATGGTCCCCGCGGCGTGATTTCGAGGACGGGCTGCGGGAGACGGTGCAGTGGTACCGCGAGAACGCCGCCTGGTGGGAGCCGATCAAAAGCGGGGAATTCCGCCGCTACTACATGGAGAAATACGGGGACATCTGACGGCGCCGGGGATGGCGGAGCCGGAAGCGCGGGAAAAGCGGCCCCGGGGACGGATGCGAAAACCGTTGCATGTGCGGGACGGATGTGAATAATTGAGTGATCGCGACCTGTCGATCAGTGCCGGAAGGCGCCGCAAGGCGCCTGTCTGACATAAACTGGAGGCCTGGAAAATGAAGCTGTCGATCGTTATGCCGGTATTCAACGAGCGCAACACCATCAAGGAGATCCTGCGGCGGGTGCGGCAGGTGGACCTGGGCGACCTGGAGAGGGAGATCGTCATCGTCGACGACGGCTCCAGCGACGGCACCCGGGATATCCTGTCCATGGAGGAGGACTCGGGCACGCGCGTCATCTGCCATGCGGAGAACCGGGGGAAAGGCGCGGCGGTGCGAACGGGTTTCGCCGCCGCCACCGGGGACCTCATCCTCATACAGGACGCCGACCTCGAATACGACCCCGAGGACTATCCCAGGCTGCTGGAACCGGTGCTCAAGGGGAAGGCGCAGGTGGTCTACGGGTCGCGTTTCACCGGCCCGCGCAAGAACATGCTCTTCTGGCATTACGTCGGCAACCGCTTCCTCGCCCTGGTGACCAACGTACTCTATAACACCACCCTCTCCGATATGGAGACGTGCTACAAGCTCTTCACGCGGGAGGCCCTGGAGGGCATAGAGCTGAGGTCGGACCATTTCGATATAGAGCCGGAGATGACGGCCAAGATCCTCAAGAAGAAGATAAGAATCTTCGAGGTCCCGATCACCTATGCGGGCAGGGAGATGGAGGAGGGGAAGAAGATAACCTGGAGAGACGGCATCCCCGCCCTCTGGACCCTCATCAAATATCGCTTCGTGGACTGACGAACAGGCGACAAAGGAGCACAGCGAATTCCCCCCTCGTGCCCGTCAGCGCGCCCAAGACAACGCAGGGCGGACGGTTCTGCCTTTTACTTGAGGTTCTCTATGAAGGCGTCGACCTCTATGGCTGGAAGCGTCATGATGCGCACGGTGCCGCGTGAAGAGAGTTGCACCGAGATCCTGGCTATGGTCTCGTTGTTGGGCGCCTCGACGATGTTGATGAAGTCGTACTGACCCATGACCACGTACTGGGACAGCACTTTCCCCCCCATGGCCTCCACGTCCTTATTCACTTCCTTGATACGGTCCGGGTTCTTGGTCAGCGTTGCGCAACCCTCGTCCGTGAGACGGCTTACGAGAATATAGGTGGCCATCCGTCCTCCTCCTTTCCTCTCAGCCCCTGGCGGGGCATAACGAGATGAACATTATCTATCTACCCCGAGGGTGAGCGGAATAAACTGACGCGCAGAACTGCTTTGGGGTCAGGTCTTGTTTTTTGCATACCACGGTATGTTGCCTGTTGGTAGCTGGGGTTTTATTGCGCGCATGCAAGATATGACCCCATGGCATGAGCGCATCCGTGCTGCCACACCCCCGGGCCCGGGCTGTTACCAGGAGGATCGGGCCACAACACCCTACTTCATGGACCGGATAAAATCATCGACGGGGATGGCGGCGATGGTCTTTATCCTGAGGGTGCCGCGCGAGGCAAGCTTGAGAGATATGCGCATGATGGTCTCGGTGTCGGGAGCCTCCAGGATGTTGAGGAAATCGTCCTCGCCCATCAAGGCATATTGGGCGAGGACCCGGGCGCCGAGATCCTCCACGTCCTTGTTCACTTCCTTTATGCGCCCCGGGTCGCGGTTGACGGTATTGGCGCCCTGATCGGTAAGCTTGGTAAGCATGACGAAGATAGGCATAAACGCACCTCCCTGTCCGGATCCTGAATAAGAGAGATTATAGCACGCGTAACCCGTCATGTGGTCGCTGTGCGGCTTGGTCTATGATTGAGGTTGCAGGAGCCAGCGCCGATTAAGAGAAGAAAGAGAAGGATGGAGGAGGGGCCCGCGCGGAAAGCGCGGACCATGGGGGCGCATGCCCCGCGATGACGGTCGAGATGAGGCCGGAACGGGAAAGGACCGGGGAGGGATTCGCATGACGGACGAGCCTGGGGAGAAAAAAGGGCGGTTCAAGCTGGCTTTGATCTATCACCCGGATTTCGCCACGCGCGGCTATCCGGCCCTGCGGGACCGCGTGGCTCCCGCTTACGATGAATTGCGCGCGCGGGGGATCCTGGAGCGCGAGGGAGTGGAGGTCCTGACGGCGGAGCCGGCCGGCGAGGAACTCGCGGCCCGCATCCACAGCGCACCCCACCTGCGCGGGGTCATGAACAGCGGATACTATGAGATCTCGCTGCTCTCCGCGGGCGCGGTCATTCAGGGCGCGTCCGAGGTCGCCTCCGGCAGGGCGGACAATGCGTTCTGCTTCGTGGGAGCGGCCGGTCATCACGCCAGCGCGGACGGGTTCTGGGGGTTCTGCTATCTCAACGACGTGGCCATGGCAGTAACCCACCTCCGTGACTCCGAGCCGGGAATGCGTTTCGCCATAATAGACATCGACCCCCATTTCGGGGACGGCACCAGGGACATACTCGGGCCGGACGCCGACGTCCTGCACGTTAACTTCCATTCCGGGTATGGCATGGGCAGCGAGGGCGGCCCCAACAACCTGGACATAGCGCTTCCGCACCAGGCGGGCGACGACCGCTTCCTGGCGGGTGTTGATGAGGCGCTGCGGGCGGCGGGGGATTTCCGACCCGACCTGCTTTTCGTGATCTTCGGGCACGACAGCCATCACGATGATTACGGCGCATTCGAGCTGAGCGATGATGTTTACGGCGTCTTCGCCCGAGAGGTCAGGCAGTCCTTCCCCCGCCGTGTTTGTTACGTGCTGTCCGGGGGGTCGAACCCGCGGGTGGCGCGCAGGGCGATCGGAGACGTGGTGGGGGAACTCGCATCGTAGAGGAGTGGGATTTGAAGCGAAAGGCTTATCGCCTTGCCTCGCAGGCCGCGTTCACGGCTCTGGCGGCGGCCATGCTGTTGACCTGGCTGCTTCCCGCGCCGGTGGCCGGCCGCGAGGCTCATGCCGACTCACAGCCGCGCGTGGTGCTGACCTTCGACGACGGCTACAACTTCGACCACCGCATCCTGGAGTATCTCAGCTCACAGGGCATAACCGCTTCAGCCTTCGTCATCGGTTCATGGGCGCAGAAGAACACCTCCCTGCTGCAGGAGATGAACGCCCTGGGCTGGGACGTGTGCAACCATACCCAGAACCATCCCTGGTTGACCAAGCTCACGGACCAGCAGATCGTGGCGGAGCTCGGCACCTGCCAGGCGGTCATCGGCGCCGCGACCGGACAGTACGTTCCCGTCTTTCGCCCCCCGGGCGGGGCGATCGATGCCAGGGTGACGGCCGTGGCCGCATCCGCTGGATATGCCCCGGTGATGTGGGACTTCGACAGCAAGGACGCCCTCCTCACCAACCTCAGCGTCCAGGAACGCGTGAACCACATGGTAGGTACGGCGGCGGACGGGGACATCATCCTCTTTCATTTCGGAGGCCGCAATACCCTCGAGATGGTGATGGGAGTCGTACAAGGTCTGCAGGCCAGGGGTTTCAGCTTCGTTAACCTGAGCGAGCTGTATGGATGGAAGAAACTGATGCGCGGGGGAGATTCCGGTCCCGGCATCGCCGAGGCGTCGACCCGCCATTACTTCACTGAGGGCACCACGCGTGCGGGATTCGAGGAGTGGCTGATGGTGCTGAACCCGGGAAACAGACCGGTCTCCCTCACGGCCCGTTACTATTCCGGTCAGGAGGAGGTATCCAGGGATTACACCGTGCCACCGCGGCAGAGGGTGTCCATTTCCGTGGGGGCTGATGTGCCCTGGCAGGATGATACCTCGGTGGTCCTCGACGCCTCCGGGCCGGTCGCCGCCGAGAGGATGCTGTACTTCAACCGCGGGAACGGATACAGCGGGGGATCCCTGTCGAGAAGCGTCAGCGAGACGTCACGCACGCATTTCTTTTCCGAGGGCACGGTCAGGCCGGGCTTCGAGGAATACATCGCCGTCTTCAACCCTTCCGCCGCGGCGGCGCACGTCGAGATGGAGCTGCGCGCCACTGCAGGAGAGGTGACGGAGACCGGCTTCGAGGTCGCACCCCTCTCGCGCCGGACGCTTCGCGTCAACGACATGGTGGAGGGAGGGGATTACGCGGCGGTGCTCGTGTCCAGCGTGCCGGTGACGGCGGAGAGGTCCGAATATTTCGTGTACCAGGATACGCTCACCGGTTCCCACTGCACGTCGGGTACCGCCCGGCCCAGTTCCAGCTGGTTTTTCGCCGAGGGCACCACGAGGGGCTGCTTCGACAGCTATCTCTCCGTGTTAAACCCCTGTGACTACCCGACATGGTTCGAGGTCAGCATGTTCGTCTCGGATGGTTCGCTGAGGAAGGAATCCCTTAGCCTCGCCGCGGGGGAGAGGAAGTCGCTGCACCTCAATTCGTACCTGCCGACCGAAGTCGATTACTCCGTCAGCGTGTGCAGCCTGCTGCCCGTTGCCGCGGAACGCGCCACCTATTTCCGCTTCCATAACATCGCGGGCGGATACTGCAGCACCGGGGTTACACAACCGCGTGAGAGCTGGATGTTCCCCGAGGGATGCACGTCCCAGGGTTTCTCGGAATGGCTGTCCCTCCTCAACCCCGGGGACGGGACGCGTACCGTGGAGGTGGCGTACATGCGCCGCGGTGGAGAGGACGTCAACCGCGAGTACCAGCTCCCCGCCCAGGGGAGAATGACCATCGACGTGGGCGCCGAGGCGGGGCAGGCCGACGCGGTCTCCATGGTGATAAGCTGCGAGGCGGGGATCGTGGCAGAGCGTTCCATGTACTTCAACTACCAGCCGCGCTGAGGAACCAGCCCCGCGGCTCCCCCGCGCCCCCCCGTTACCCGGCAGCGCAACCCCCCATGTCGCGGCCCTCTCTCGCGGCCTTCGGGACGCCCCTGCCGGCCGGCGCGCTGATGAGCGGAGCGACGTAGAAAAACTCATCTCTTTGGGTATAATGAAAAAGACGATGGGAGGAAATACTAAGGAGGTAGCGTCGATGGCCAACGAGAAAGAAGAAGTGTTGAACCAGGAAATAGAGGCCTATGAGGAAGAGCTCAGGGTGGTAGCCGGCAAGCTGCAGGAGATCGCGGGAGTGGACTGTTCCTTCGGCGCCTGCGTGTTCGACCCGGAGATGAAGGACGTAGAGGCAAAGCTGGCCGAGATCGAGAAGAGGAAGAGGAGCCTGGCCGAGATCAAAGATTCGCTTGAGAAGTGCAGCATAGAATAGCCTGAAAGATCAGAACAAGGGGCTCCCGGAGAGGAGCCCTTCTCAATACCCACCAAACCAGCCCGAGGACTACCGGATCGGCCGCAGCGGAGCTGGACCGTAACCCGGAGGCTCGGGCCGTCAACTACTCTATTGCGAAGAATTTATCCTCCGGGGCGCCGCAGATGGGGCATTTCTCGGGGAGCACGGTGTCCGCCACGTAACCGCAGACGCTGCATACGTAATAGGCCGGGACGGTATCGGTCACCATGTGCTGCAGGGCGCCCTCATAGAGCTTGGCGTGCCTCTCCTCGACGTCGCGCGCATAGGCGAACATGGTCGCCGCCGCCTTGTCCTCTTCGGCCTCGGCCTCGGCGATAAAGGAGTCGTAGCCGACCTCGGCGATCTTGCGCTCGCTTGCCAGGGCCTCCTCCAGGTTGGTCTCCGTATCCTTGATCTCCCTCAGCAGCCTCAGGTTGTTGTAGGCGTGTATGCTCTCGGATTCGGCCACCGCCCGGAACAGCTTGGCTACGGCCTCGTATTCCTCCTCCTCCGCCTTTGCCGCGAAGGCCTTGAGCCTGACCACCGCCTTGGACTCACCGGTGTACGCGTCATGAAGGTTTTTCCTGGTCTTTTCTCCCATACCTCCTCCTCTCGTCTCAACCCCGCCGTGAGGTCCTCGTTATCCACCCTGCTTGTGTCACGCTGTTTGCCTGCAACCGGGACATGGCCGCCCGCCCCGTAAGAGGTCCTCTACCGTCAGCCCTTTTTCTTCACGAAGACATGAAACTCCCCGTCCTCCTCCTCGATGCCGAGGCATTCGTGCCCGGTCTTCGAGCACCATGCGGGCATATCGCTCTTTATGCCCTTGTCGTCGGCGATCACCTCCAGGATCTCCCCGTCCGCCAGCTCCTTTATCTCCTTGGAGGTCTTCACGATGGGCATAGGGCAGTATAGGCCTACGCAATCCAGGATCCTGTCCGCCTTCATGACCGCACCTCCTCTCGTCCGCATCCTCTTCGCCGTGCTCAGCCGCGCTCCGCCTATATGAAAAGGTTTATCTTCGACCCCGCCGCCTTTTCCACGTAGGTGGCCGCGCCCACGAAGTCATCCACCTCGGATATAAAATCGCTCTCGCCCAACCCCATCAGCGCCATGGACGTGGTGCAGGCGAGGAAGCGCACCCCCAGTTCCTTGGCCATGGGGATCATCTCCTCCAGGGACGGCATGCGATACTCCCTCATGAGCATCTTCATTGCCGCTTTTCCGCCGCCCAGCATGTTCAGGCGCGAGAGCTTCAGACGCCTTGCCCCGCCCCGGTTCATCAGCCCCATCATCTTCTGCAGGGCGTTTTTCTCCCCAGCCTCCACCCGTTCCTTCGTGATCACGTTAAGGCCCCAGAAGGTGAAGAACATGGTCACCTCCATACCCATGGAGGCGGCCGTGGTGGCGATGTTGAAGGCGGCGAGGGCGCGGTCCAGCTCCCCGCTGAACACCACGATGGTCGCCTTGTCGGACCCTTCGTTCATGGCTCATGCCTCCTTTCCGGGCATTAGATCACGTGCCCGCCCCGGCCCGCCGGCAGCCGCGATTTCCCGTGGTCGAAGAAGACGAGATCGCGGCATGCGAGCCCCCGGCGCGTCTAATGTCTCTCTCCGCACTCGGGGCACACCTCGGCGTCCTGCCTCATATTGCCGCCGCATTTCTCGCAGGTGACGATGGTTATACTGCAGGGCCCGCAGACGGCGGACAGCTCCTCGATGCATTCCACCTCGGCGTCGCAGTACGGGCACCTGCACGTCCTTTTCTCTTGCGTAGTCTTCTCTTCCATCTCAACTCGGTCCTTTCTTCTTCCTGTAATCCTCTATGGCCAGGTGCAGGGCATCGGCCCCGAGGTTGGAACAGTGCATCTTCTGCTTGGGCAGCCCGCCCAGTTCCACGGCCACGTCGTCGCGGGATATCTGCAGGGCTTCATCAACCGTCTTGCCCTTGGCCATCTCGCTGACCATACTGGAAACGGCGATGGCGGCTCCGCATCCGAAGGTCTTGAACTTCACGTCCTGGATGCGTTCCTCGTCATCGACCTTGATGTAAAAAGTCATCATATCCCCGCAGACGGGGTTTCCGACCTCTCCCACGCCGTCCGCGTCCTCGATCTCGCCCACGTTGCGCGGGTTGGTGAAATGGTCCATCACGGTCTCGCTGTATTGCGCCATGATACTTACCCCCTTTCCTTCATGAATCTGGCGTACAGAGGCGACATCTTCCTCAATCTCTCCACGATGGGAGGGAAGACCTCCAGCACGTATTCCACGTCATCCGCGGTGTTCTGGAGGCCGAAACTGAAGAGTATCGAGCCCTGGGCCCTCTCCGCGGGGATGCCGCAGGCGTCCAGGACGTGGGAACCCTTGAGCGCCCGGGAGGTGCAGGCGGAACCGCTGGAAACGGCCACCCCCTGCTGGTCGAGGAAGAGCAGCATGCCCTCGCCCTCGATGAACTCCACAGCGAAGCTGGCGTTCCACGGCAGGCGGCTGGTGGGATGCCCGGTGAGGTAGAGGTGCTCGATCTTCCGCGGCAGCCCCTCGACGAGGGCGTCACGCAGCCCCGCGAGGCGAGCGCTCCTCTCCGCCATGTTTGCGGCCGCAAGCTCGGCGGCCTTACCCATGCCCACGATGCCGGGCACGTTCTCCGTACCGCCCCGCCTTCCTCCCTCCTGTACGCCACCGTCCAGCATGGGGATGAGCCTCAGGCCGCGCCTGATCCACATGGCGCCGGCGCCCTGTGGCCCGTAGATGAGGTCGGAGGAGAGCGAGAGCGCCGAGATCCCCAGTTCGTCCACGTTGAGGGGCACCGTGCCCGCGGCGGCGACCGCGTCGGTGTGGAAGGGCACTTCCCTTTCAGCAGCGATGGCGGCCGCCTCCGCGATGGGCTGTATCGTGCCCACCTCCCCGTTGGCGGCCATCACCGATACCAGCACGGTATCGTCGCTGATGGCCGCGGAGAGCTCGCCAAGATCGATCATTCCGCGTTCGTCCACAGGGATCAGGGTCAGCTCGTAACCCTGCTTCTCCAGCGAGCGCGCGGCATGCAGCACGGAGAAGTGCTCCACGGCGGAAAGCACGATATGCTTCCCCTTGCGACGCGAGCCCGCCGCTATCCCCTTTATGGCCAGGTTATTGGCCTCGGTCCCGTTGGAGGTGAAGATTATCTCCTCCGGCCTGGCCGCGATGAGCGACGCGACCTTCTCGCGTGCCTCCTCCACGGCCTCCCTGGCGGTATCGCCGCGGCCGTGCAGAGAGGACGGATTGCCATATCCGTCGGTCATGTAGGGCAGCATGGCCTCTCGCACCTCCGGCGGCAACGGGGTCGCCGCGTAATTGTCCAGATAGACTTCCCTCATCCTATCCACCTTCTTTGCCCGTTCTCACGATAACCCCCAGGTCTCCGGAAAGGACTTCCGGGTCCGACGTGCGCAGCCTGCAGGCCCGGGCCGTGCACACCTCCGCCCATACTTCCCCCTCTATTCTTCCCATTTTCCCGCAAACCATGGGTATCGTTCTCGCCTGGGGGGACAGCGCGGCCACCCTCAGGAGGGAATGCGCCGTGGCGCCGGGCTCACCCCCGATCTTGACCACCACTTGTCCGCGCAGGTACAGGTTGACCACCCTGGCGAGGTCGGCGGCCATGAACCCATAAGCGGCCACCATGCCGGCGGCGGCGGACAGGACCGCGCCGGCACGCTCGCGCCATTCCTCATCTCCGCCCAGGGAGGAATAGAGGAGCATGGCCTCTGCGGCGCGGGCCTGGGGGCCCGGCTCCGCGGGTATCGGACGAAGAGCGGGAAGGCTGCCGGTGCGAGCGGTATCCAGGAACAGCGATCTCTCGCCGTCCCAGTGGAGATCCATCACCAGGCGGAGAAGCGTCTCGGCCCTCTCCAGTTGCCGCCGGTCACCGCCGTAAGCGTAGGCGTAGAGGAACGCCGCCGCCGCCTCGACGCTGTCGTTCAGCAGGCCCCAACGATGCGCCTCGCCGTCGTGGTAGTGCGCCATGCCTTGCCCCGGACGGTATGACTCCGACCACAGGAAATCGAGGGACGATAACGCCAGGCGAGCGTGTTCAGGGCGCCCGAGCGCAGTTCCCACGACGAGCAGGCTCGCCGCGGCGCGAGCGGCGAGATCGGTATAGACGGTCATGTCCACCGGGGGAGGGGTGAGCGCTGCCCTTTCCGCCGCGCCCAGGAGGTAATATCGCTCGTCAGCGTCCTGGCTTCCGTAGAGCCTGGAGACGCCGTCGCTGAGCTTACCGATGATAAAGCCGGCGGTCTCGAGCGCGGTGCGGCGGAAGATCTCGGCGCCGGTGACGTTATAGGCCTTGAGCAGGACGCTCACCAGCCCCGCGTTGTCCGAGAGCATCTTCTCGTAGTGGGGGATGGACCAGTCGCGCGTGGTGGAGTAACGGAAGAAGCCGCCTTCCACCTTGTCCAGCAGGTTGCTGCCGATCATCGCCTCCAGGCTGGTGCGGGCGAAGACGAGGTGCTCGCGGTTCCCCTCGTCTGCGTAGAGCTCCAAGGCCAGCTCGAGCGCCTCCGTCTGCGGGAACTTGGGCTCCCTTCCCAGCCCCCCGTGAGCCCGGTCCCATGCGCGCAGTATCTGCGCGCCGCTCTCCTCGACTATGCCCAGGTCCAACCCCCCGCCTTTCGCCGTGGGGAGGAAGAAGTCCTGGTCCGGTTCGACGATGTCGATTTCATGTTTCGCGTAGAGGTCCGAGATCCTCTCCAGGGCGGCGCGCATGGCCTCGGGTGGGATATAGGTGGCGCCGGCGAGAAGCGTGCCCTTCGCGTCCAGGAAAGCTGTCGTCGGCCATCCCCCCTGGTTGTAACGCCGGTTGATATCGGGATTGCGGTCGCTGTCCACGCGTACGGGGACGAATTTCCTGTTGATGAGGTCTATCACCGCGCGGTCGGAGTAAGAGGTCTCGTCCATGACGTGGCACCAGTGGCACCACACCGCGGATATGGACAGAAGCACGGGTTTGCCCTCGCTCTCCGCCCGCTGGAAAGCCCTGGAGCCCCAGGTGTGCCAGTTTATCTCGTGGGCGAGGTTTCCGCGCGGGCTGAAGCGGAATTCGCCCCCCGCCGCGTCCTCCTCACCTATCTCCGCTTGGTTCTCGTCCATGTCGCCGCCCTCCAATCTCATTCAGATCAAAACGAGGGCCCATCGCGCTCCCGCGGGCGCGGCCCCCGGGCCACCCGCGCATGAGCATAAGAAAAGGGGCGGAGAACCCGCCCCTCGAAATCTCTCACGCTCCCGCCAGTACCGCCGTGGCTTTATTCCTCTTCCTTCTCCTCTGTATCCGCTACCTTTTCGCTTCCCTTGCGCATCTGTCTCTCCATGGTCACGCACGGGTACTTGGAATCGGCGCAGTGGGGGCAGCAGAGCCCTCCTCTTTCCTTGCTCTCCTTCTTTGCCATCATAACCTCCTCGGGGATAATCCTCTTAACCTTCATAAATAACATATAAGCTTCTCCGCCGCTGGACAATGATTCAGATCAAACGCCGCCGCCATCGCTTGCGGCCAGGAACGCGTCCGCTGCCAGCTTGTCGATGAAGCCGTCGATGCCGAGGTTGACGCGCCTAGATCCCGTTGAAATAGGCCCGCAGGGATTCCTTGTCCTTGACGACCAGGTATTTCCCGTCGGCGGCCATGATCTCCTCTTTCTTGAGACGGCTCATGATGCGCGATACGGTCTCCTCCGTGGAGCCCACCAGCCCGGCGATGTCCCGGTTGGTCAGGGGGGTGTCGATGACCAATCCGCACTTGTCGCTTATGCCGATTTCGTCGGCCATATTCAGGAGCACGCAGGCGATGCGCCTCTCCACCTTTTCCCCCGCGATGCAGCGGTCCTTGTAATAGGCCTGGTCCAACTTGCGCACGACGAGCCGGATGAGAAAGAGAGCGAAGAGAGCGTCCCTCTCGGCCAGCCACTGCAGGTCGTCCCAACTCACCCTCCATACCCGCGAGTCCTCGCGGGCGACGGCGGAGTACGAATATACGCCCTCGTCGTAGAGCGCGCCCTCGCCGAACACGTTGCCGGAGTGGAGGAAGTTGAGGATATAGAGCTTGCCGTCGCCGTGGACGATATTGGCCTCGATGGTGCCCTCCTCGACAAGATAGAGGTGGGTGGCTTCGTCCTGGTCGATGAAGATGTACTGGTCCCGCTCGAAGGTCTCCGGCTTGAACAGCTCCCTGGCCTCCTGGCGCAGACCCTCCTCGAGGTTGTTCAGGAATTCCTTCAACCTGAAATCATCCATTGTTTACCTCCGTTGATGCGGAGCGGCGATCGCCGGCGTCTGCGACGGTCGGCCCCGCGTCGGGATTACTTGATTATAGCTTAAAGGGGGTGACACGGTATTGAATCCGCATCAGGCATGGCGGCGGAGGCTTACCCGGTCTTGGCGCTGGAACTGCATGTGATGCTATATTGGGTTTGCGGATATCCTTATACAAAGAATTTCGGAAGGCTCAGACATGCTCGAGGACCTCATCCCCCATAACGGCGACATGGTCCTGCTCATCACGGGTCTCTCGCTGTTCCTGGGTTGGGGCATCGGGAGGCTTGCCCAGAAGGTAAAGATACCGCAGGTGGTGGGGCACATCCTCCTGGGGGTGGTGCTCGGAGGGTCCGTTCTCGGCGTGCTCAACGGAGAGACCCTCGACAGCCTGGTCTTTATAAACCTCCTTGCCCTGGGGTTCATCGGTTTCGATATAGGCGGAGAGCTGTCCCTGCGCGGGCTGCGCAAGCTGGGGAGGCCGATACTATGGATCTCCATACTCGAATCGCTGGGCGCTTTCATCCTGGTCACCGTCGCCATCTTCATCTATACGCGCAAGCTCTACCTGGCGCTCATCTTCGGCGCCCTTTCCACGGCCACAGCCCCCGCCGCCACCGTCGACGTGCTGCGCGAATACCAGGCCTCCGGCCCCCTGACCACCACCCTTTTCGCCGTTGTGGGCATAGACGACGGGCTGGCCATCGCCATATACTCATTCGCCGCCCTCTTCGCCAAGATCCTGCTGGCCGGAGCGGAGACGATCAATTACGCCAAGGTCATACTCCTTCCCTTCGCGGAGATCCTGGGCGCCCTTGCCCTCGGCTTCGTCGTCGGGCTCCTGCTGCTGCTGCTGGTGCGCAAGATCACCTCGCGGGCCACCATACTGATCTTCGTCATCGGCACCATCCTCGTCACCACGGGCCTGGCGAACCTCCTCAACTTCTCGCTCATCCTGGCCAACATGGCCGCCGGCATGACCGTGATCAACCTGCCGCGCTACGGGCGGCCCGATCTCTTCGAGGTGGCGCGGGGGATAACCCCGCCGCTGTTCATCATCTTCTTCGTCCTGGTGGGGGCGAGGCTGGATGTCACCAAGCTGGCTTCGCTGGGCGTCATCGGCCTGCTCTACGTGGTCTTCCGCACCATAGGCAAGCAGTCGGGGACGTTCGTGGGCGCTCACATCGGCAAGGCGCCGAGCGCGGTCTCCCGCTATCTCGGGTTTTGCCTCTTCTCCCAGGCCGGCGTGGCCATCGGGCTGTCCATCGAGACCATGCTCGAGTTCGGGGCTTCGCAGTTCGGATCGGCGGGGGCGGAACTGGGGGTCATGGTCATCACGGTCATCGCCGCCACCACGCTCATCTTCCAGTTGATCGGCCCCCCCTGCACGCGATTTGCCGTGATCAAGGCGGGGGAGGCGCAAGTGTCAAAGGTCAAGAAGGAGGAATAAAAGTGTCCAACATGATCGTGCTGTCGGACCGCCCGGTGAGCGAGATCATGAGCACCGAAGTGGTCAGCGTGAACGAGAACGAGCCCATAGAGGAACTGGTGTGGAAGTTCCAGTATTACCGCTACGCGGGTTTCCCGGTTCTCAACGATAAGAGAGAACTGGTGGGCATCGTGAGGGATTCGGACATCCTCAAGCTCTTCGTCATGACCCGCCCGGACTCCATCCTGGCCGAGAAGGCCAGTGACGTGATGCGCGTACCGCCCCAGACGATATCGCCCCAGGCCACGGCCCAGGAGGCGGTGGAGAAGATGTTCGACGCCAACGTGCGCCTGCTGGCGGTGGTGGAAAAGAAAGAGATCCTGGGGGTTATCAGCCGCGAGGACCTGGTGTGCGGCCTTTTCACCCGGGAAAAGGGCGGCGAGTGGCCGGGGGAGTGACCCCTAAACCAGGGGAATCGTGATACCCTATAGCGATATCTGGGAACGCGGGGCAGGATTGAGCATAGAAGGAGTCCGTCGGTTGAACAACATCGAAAGGGATTTCGACAAGCTCTTCAACCCGCGCTCGGTGGCGGTGGTGGGGGCCTCCAACACCCTGGGCAAGTGGGGCTTCAACATGCCCATGAACATGATCGGGGGAGGGTACCGCGGGGAGATACACATGGTCAACCCGCGCGAGGAGCGCGTGCTCGGCTTCCCCGCCTATTCTTCGCTCGCGGACATAGATGCCGAGGTGGACCTCCTGGTGGTGGCCATACCCGCACGCGGGGTAACGGAGGTTCTCGCGGAAGCCGCAGCCAAGGGCATCCGCAACGCGGTAGTGGTATCCTCCAACTTCGGCGAGGTGGGGGAGGAGGGTATGCGCCTGGAGCGCCACCTGGCCGAGGTCGCCAGCCAGGCGGGAATAACCATCGTGGGCCCCAACACCATGGGCATCTACAGCAAGACGAGTAACCTCTGCTGCCTGGGGGCGCCGGTCTTTCCCCTGAAGGGCGGCGTGGGCTTCATCTCCCAGAGCGGCAACCTGGGCGTGCAGCTCATGACCTGGGGATACCGCAAGGGCGTGGGCTTCAGCCGTTTTGTGGGCAGCGGCAACGCCGCCAACACCGACATCAGCGACTGGCTTGAATACCTGGGCGACGATCCCGAGACGGACACCGTCATCCTTTATATAGAGGGGATAAAGGACGGCAGGAGGTTCCTGGAGGTTGCGCGCCGCATCACCCCCCACAAGCCGGTCATCGCCCTCAAGGCGGGCAAGGGCAGGGGGAGAGGGCGGTGCTCTCCCATTCCGGCTCGCTGGCCGGGCCTTTCGAGCTCTTCCGGGGAGCCATGGAGCAGGCGGGGATCGTCGAGGCCGAGACCACCGAGGAACTGGTGGACCTGGCGGCGGCTTTCTCCTCCCTGCCCGTGCCCCGGGGCGCCAGGGTGGGGGTCATGACCTTGGGGGGAGGCTGGGGCGTCGCGGCCGCGGATTCCTTCGACCGCGAGGGCCTGGAGCTGGCGGTGCTCCCCGACGAAGTCATCGCGGAGCTGGACGGGTTCCTGCCCTCCTTCTGGAGCCGGCGTAACCCGGTGGACATCGTGGGAAACGTGCAGAGGAGAAACCATTACCGTGTCCTCGACCTGCTGGCCACCTGCGACGAGGTGGACATGCTCATCACCATGGGTACCCTGCTGGGCCGGGATTTCTGGCTGGAGAACCTCTTCAAGACCGCCGTGCGCCCCTTCCTCGGCATGCTGCTCCACCGCACGAGCATGCTCCCCTTCTTCCAGCTCTCCCTGTGGAAGGGCTTCCGCGATTCGCTCACCCGGCGGGGAGGGGAGCACAATCCGGAGGGTTCCGGGGGGATCAATCCCACCGAAGCCCTGAAGTGGACGGACAGCGCGCTGGTGCGGCGCCTCAAGCAGTTGATGGAGCAGGAACGCAAGCCCATCATCGCCGTGGCCGTGAACGAGGGTGAATCGTCGGCCTCCTTCCGCATGCGCAACTCCGGCGTCTTCACCGCCACCACCCCCGAGCGCGCGGTGCGCGTGGCGGGCAAGCTGGCGCGGTATTCCCGCTTCATCTCGGAGCGGCGCAGCGAAGATACCGCCACATTACCGCCGGCGTCCGGGCCCTCCTTCCCGCGATAAAAAAGCAGCTCCCGGCGTCCGGTCCGCGCATCTGGGTCGCACTTCTCCGGTTAAAGCGGGGGTCGCCGGAGACCGATAAGCAAGATATCTTGGAAGGAAGCGAAATGCGCAAACTCGGCTCCAGGGGTTGTGTTTGCGTTGGTTTGGCGGCAGTGCCGGAGGACTTCGTTGGGTAAGATCAGGAAATGCAGGCAGTGCGGCGTTCCGCTGGGGGTCGGCAGAGATCTCGTCTGGCACGGCAACGGCGTTATCACCCAGGCGAAGGACCCCGACCACCGCATGGTCTTCTACGAGTCCGACTTCCTCGACGCCCTCTTCGCTGACCTGGGTGAACTCACCGGCATGCCCATCGAGCCCGTGGTGATCGAGAGCAAGAGGCGCATGACCAGGGACTACATGGAAAGGCAGTTCACGCCCTTCACGCGCAGGATCATGCATCGTCTCGGCCCCAACCTCATGTCGAAACGAATCAGCAGGATGGGCAGGCATTACGGCTACGGCGACATCAGGCCCGATGAACTGCGCAGCAGGGGCGACGATGACGATTACCAGGTCGTCTCCATCAGGCACCCCTATTCCCTGCTCCTGTTCTGCGGGGATACGGTTGGGTCCAAGGAGGCCATGGACGGGCGGGAATTCAAGGTGTCTTGGGAGGAGACCGGAGAGCACGAATACACCGTGACCTTCAAGGTGGGCGAGCACCCCGTGCAGCTGCCCGCGGCCGCACGGAGGGGGGTGCCCACGTTCAAGCCTGGAGAAATGGCGTTCAAGAGGTGCGCCTCGTGCGGTGTGCCCCTGGGTGTGTCAAGGAGCCACTGGGACCTGGAGGCCGGGGTCATCCACGATCCGGGCACGGGACGCCGCATGGCCATCTTCTCGCCGGACAGCATCGAGGTGGTGCTCAGGGACATCGAGGAGGAACTGGGTGATGACATCGCCGAGATGGTCATCGAGGACCAGAGGCGTTACGTGCGCAGGATGTTGGGGCGCGAGGACGCCCTGATGAGCTGGCGCAACTACAGGGAGATGGCCGGCTTGCGCGGCCTCGGCTACGTGAGAGACCTCGACGTGGGAGAAAGGCATTGCAGGGTCCTTATCGAAAACCCGTGCCTTACCCTATTCATGGTGGGCATCATCCAGGCTTTCTTCGAGATGGGGACCGGGCACGAGAGCTTGAGCCGCAGATGGGAGACGCTCCCGGACGGCGACCTCTTCGTCGAGATCAGCGCATGACGGTTGGAGCATACCGGGAGGAGACGGATGCGACGGGCGGACGGGCTCCGGGTACCCGCCCGCGGCAGGTCATCGAAATCCCGAGGCGGAATATAATCATAGCGGCGCCCGGCCGAACCAAAAGTGCCGCGTACCGTCTAACGGCTTGAGAAAAGTCCTGTCCACCGAGGGGTCGGAGCGGGCCGATGGAGGAAGAAGGCAAGTGAGTACGAAAAAATCCGCGTGTGTAGTACTGATCGCGGTCCTCGTTATCCTGGCGGTAAGCGTGCCCGTGCAGTATCTCGTGCGCAAAGAGGTGGTCGTGGGGATGGCCTCCGACGCCGCCCACAGCCATGCCCACGACGAGGATGAACACGCGCACGCCGGAGAGGACGGCAAAGGGGAGGGGCACGCGCACGAGCACCCGGCGGAGGAGGGTCACCCCGCCGCGAACGTGCAGCTGGGCACCAACCTCATCCCCAACTTCGGCTTCGAGGTAGGGACGAGGGAGCAGGCGTGGGGATGGATGAGAGTGGGCACCGATGAGGGAGAGACGGTCTATCGCGACCTGGAGGTCGCGCGCAGCGGCATGGCCAGCGCCGCCGTGACCACCAACGGCTCGTATGTCCGCGGCGCCGGCTGGTTGATGCTCCTCGACGAGCTGCCCCTGGAACACGTGGTGGTGGCGGAGGGATATATCAAGACGCAGGATTTCGACGGAGCGGCTTATCTCAAGATCACCATAGGGACGAGCCAGGAGGGCAGCGACAGGCCCCTGGCGATCGACTGGGCCTACAGCGATGCCGTAGCGGGGGACAGCGACTGGACCCTCTGCACGGCCATGATATACGTGCCGCCCGAGGCCACCGGTGTGTGGCTGGAGGCAGGCGTGCAGGGACAGGGAAGGGCCTGGTTCGACGACCTTTCCCTGGTGGTGGAGGAGCCGGAGGATTGAGAAGGGCAGGGGTGATGCAAGGAATGGAAACGGTCCTGCGCATTGAGGATCTTCGTAAGGATTACGCGGGCGGGTGGCGCAAACCGTCCCGCCCCGCCCTCTCGGGCCTGCACCTCGAGGTGCCGCGGGGAAGCATCACGGGATTGCTCGGGCCCAACGGGGCCGGTAAGACCACCACCCTCAAGTGCATCATGGGCTTGATCCGACCCCAGGCGGGCAGGATATGGCTCTTCGGAGAGGAGGCTACGGACGCCAGGTCGCGAAGGCGCATGGGTTTTCTCCCGGAACAGCCGTACTTCGACTTTTACCTCACCCCCCGCAAGCTGCTTTCCTACTACGGGCGCCTGGCGGGTATGGACCCGTCCAGGATAAGGACCAAGACCTCCTACGTGCTCAGCCTCGTGGGCATGGGCGACGAGGCCGACCTGGCTATGGATAAGTTTTCCAAGGGCATGCTGCAGCGTATCGGTCTGGCCCAGGCCCTCCTGTCCGACCCGGAGTTCCTCGTCCTGGACGAGCCCTCGTCGGGGCTGGACCCCCTGGGAAAGATACAGGTACGCGACCTCCTCAACAGCCTTCGCGACGGCGGCATAACCATCCTCCTCAGTTCGCATCAGCTCTCTGAGATCGAGGAGGTCTGCGACGGAGTGGCCATCATACACAAGGGCGGCAACGTCGCGTCCGGCAGCCTGGACGACATGCTGAGGTCGCGGGAGGAATACGAGATCGACCTGGAGGAGCCCACGTCCGCCGCCTGGGACGAGCTGCCGGGATCCGCCTCGTGGGCGGACGCCGCGCATATGCGGGTGGTGGTGAGCAAGAAAAGCCTCAACGAGGCCTTGAAGGCTCTCATGGGGAGCGGGGCATCCATAGCCGAGGTAAGGCAGCGCCGCATGACCCTGGAGGAGTACTTCCTGGAAAAGATCGGCAGAGAGGGCTGGGAGGTGGGGGAATGAACGCCGTCGCCGCCTTCGCCTGGAGCGTGGTGCAGGACTCGCTGCACCGCAAGGTCTTCTACGCCATCCTCGCCTTTACCTTCATCCTCATCCTGCTCGTCCCCCTGCTGCCCAGCGCGGACATCGGGGTGCAGATCGACCTGCTGCGCGAGGCCTCCCTGGGCCTGACCAGCATCATGGCCTTCGTCCTCGCCGTGATCCTGGGCTCCACCATCATCCCCCGGGAACGGGAGAAGCGCACCCTGTACAATACCCTCTCCAAGCCGGTGAGCCGCTGGCAGTATTACCTGGGGAAGTTCACGGGCATCGTGGTGGTGGTTGCGGGCGCCCTGCTCATGACTTACGTGGTCATCCTCCTCTTCGTGCTCATCAAGTTCGGCGTCTTCAACCCCGGGATGGCCAAGGCCCTGTTCACCATCCTGCTCGAGGCCATGGTCCTGGTCTCGGTGGCCATGCTCGCCTCGGTCTTCTACAGCCCCCTGGTGTGCGTGATGCTCACGGCGCTCTTCTACGTCGTCGGCCACGTGAAGGGGGACTTTCTCTACCGTGCCATGACCGACTCCGCAAACGATCCCGCGACCAGGGCGATCAGCGGAGTCGCATACTACGTGCTCCCAAACCTGGAGCGCTTGAACATCAACGAGACCATAGCCCACTCCGAGAGGATGTTCAGCGTGGGGGCCACGGAGCTGCTGCTCCTCATCGGGCTCGCTGCCGCCTTCACCGCCATCCTCCTCTTCGTGGGCGGCTACCTGTTCTCCCGGAGGGACCTGTGAAAAAGGCGCTGCTGCTGTCGCTGGCCGTGCTGCTGCTGGCAGGGGCGGTCCTGCTGCAGTGGGGGCTGGACCGTACTCCCGCCGGCACCGGTTCCGCGGATACGGAGAACTTCCCCGCGGCCTACAGCCTGCTCGACCTCTTCGGCGGCGCGAGGCAGTACCTGGCTTTCACCTATTACATCAAGACCGATAAGCTTCACCACACCTATTACGGCAGCTTCGCGCAGGAAGCCGAACTGGTCCCGTACTTCAAACTCATAGCCCTCCTCGATCCCCACTACGTCAGCGCCTATTACGTTGGCGCCGGGATCATGGAGGTGCTTGGAAAGATCGACGAGGCCATCGCCTTCACCCTGCAGGGGATAGAGGCGAATCCCGAAGCGGGCGGCCTCTATTACAGCCTGGGAGATCTCTACCTGCTGGAGAAACGGTACGCGCAGGCCAGGGAAGCCTTCGAGCAAGCAAAGCAATACGACTCCGAGATCGTGAGCCGCAACACCCTGCTCACCGCTATCGCCGCCACCTGCAGCGCCCTGGGCGACAAGGAGGGGCAGCGCCGGGCCCTCATGGAAAAGGCCCTCTATAACCAGATAAGGCTTTTCGACAAGGACAACACCCTCGAGGAGAGCAAGAAGATACTCGGATTGGTCAATTCCGCCCTCAACTCCGCCATGAGCATAGAGGTGGAGGATGAAGGAGAAGGTGGTTGATGCTCCCCGTGGCCGAAGGGTCCTGTTGCCCCGCGCTCGCCCATCGCCGATAATCAACTAAGCGAAGAGGAATGAAAGAGGAAGGCGAAACTGCGTAACGAGGGCGTTTAGCTCAGCGGGAGAGCGCCTGCCTTACAAGCAGGAGGTCATGGGTTCAAATCCCTTAACGCCCACCAATAACATAGGGCCACCGTGGCCCTTTTTCATACCGCCTCATCGAGGACGATAAGTGGGAGTAGGTCTTCCAAGGGCCTTAACGCCCACCAGGGCAATAGAAGCCGGGCTTTGTGCCCGGCTTTGTCCTTGCAGCCCACGACTCCTCATATCTTCCCAAGGCGATTAGGAAGAGCGGCTTCTTGTGATCTCCCCTCCTGGAACGTCGGCCCATCCTATTTCGTCGCTAATTCATTTTTTAGGGATGCTATCTCCTCCCGCAATAACGAGATTTCCTTTCTCAGTTTTCTCGCTTCCTCTCTCAGCTGCATGATAATGCGCGCTCCCGCGATGTTCACATCTTCATCCCTTATGATCTCCCCTATCTCCCTCATCCTCTCCAGCTGGTTCTCTGAATATAACCTGGTGTTGCCCTCAGTCCTCCGGGGCTCTACCAGACCCGCTTTCTCGTAACTCCTGAGCATGCTCGGCTCGCAATCCAGGAGTCTTGCAGCAACTCCTATGGTGAAGAGGGGGTCGTCTTCCAGGCCTTCCAGAAGCCTTCCCTTCCTGGTCTCCCGGTTGTCATCACTCTTTTTCATGGCTTATTTCTATCACTAATAAAATTATCCGTCAATAATATATTACTTGACTAATTATTTTAGAATTGTTATATATTAAATTTAGATATATTCATATACCCTTTGCGCAGGAGGTGACCGCAAATGCGAAATATTCCGCGTTGCGACAATTGCGGAAGCGCCGGGTCAATAGAATTCGGCATGTGCCAGGTATGCTACAAGGACCACTCCGGCGTGGATCCATACCTGGAGATAGAGCTTAGCCGGCTGCTTGAAGAGGTGGGATCGAAGTCCCCAAGCC